>Ga0302299_10002786_pt1 | contig 10647 bp, 11 predicted proteins | sample III_Fen_N3_4_FD_198795 | JGI IMG/M metagenome (GOLD analysis project Ga0302299, IMG submission 198795) | Peat permafrost microbial communities from Stordalen Mire near Abisko, Sweden - III_Fen_N3_4 | ecosystem: Environmental > Terrestrial > Soil > Wetlands > Permafrost | place: Sweden: Abisko...
CCCTTGATGCGCGGCTTGAGCTCGGCGGCGATCCCCTTCATGATCTCGCCGCCCATGATGAGCTCGGGGATGAAGACCTCTTCGCGCTCGAACTTGTCGCCGAGGACGGTCATCGCCGCCTTCGCCTCCTCGAGCACCTCGGCCGGATCGGCGCCGGCGTCGAGCATGGACCGCACGAGACGCATGGCCCCGTCCTCGTCCATGCCGACGATGGCGTCGGAGAGTTCCTTCGACATGCTGACCTCCCTGATGACTTGATGACGTGCCCGCAAGGCACCTTGTCACGGTGTAGCACATAATGTATAGAGATTTGACGAAAGGCAAGAAGTTCCAGCGGCGATTGATATGATGCGCGCATGGCGCAGCGGGCGGAGGACAACCGGGGCATGGGAGCGACACCAAAGGGACGCGGGATCGACAGAGCGTCCTACGAACCTGCCTACATCCAGCTCGTGAACATCCTGCGCGGGGCGATCGCCAGCGGTCAGTACCAGGCCGGCGACCAGCTCCCCACAGAGTCGGAGCTCTGCTCCGCCTACGACGTGAGCCCGATGACCGTGCGTCGCGCCATCGGCATGCTGCTCGACCAGGGCGCGGTGACCACCACGAGAGGGCGCGGCACGTTCGTGCAGCCGCTGCGCCTCGCCACCGCCACGTTCGACCTCAGCGAGTTCCATGACATCCTGGCCGAGCCCGGGGTGACCGCCAAGGTGGTCGAGGCGCGCGTGCTGCCCGCCGGGCCGCGCGCCGCCGCCAACCTCGGCGTGCCGGACGGCACCCACGTCGTTTCCATCCGCCGCATCCTGCAGCGTGGCGACGAGCCGCTCATCTACCACCGCGAGTCGCTCATCTACGACCCCACGCGCCCGACGATCGAGTCCGAGCTCGACGTCACCGCCCTGCGCGACATGTTCGAGGGCGGCGTGGGCTCGGGGCCCAAGCGCGGCGAGCTCATCCTCCACGCCTCCGTGCTCACTGAGGAGGAGGCCGGCCGCCTCACCCTGCCGGCGGGCGGCGCGGCCTGGGTGCTCGAGCACATCTTCTACGGCTACGACGAGCGACCGATCAGCTGGGGCTGCTTCATCTGCCGCGGCGACCTGTTCTCGTTCCGCGCCAGTGTCGGAGCCCCGGCGCCTGAGGGCGACGGCGCGAGGAGGAACCGCAGATGACCGAGTTCGAGGGGCTCGACCCCGCATCGCTCGCCGCGCGCATCGCCGCGCTCGACGAGCAGGGCGCGCTCGACGCGGTCACAGCGCGCATCGAGGCCGGGGACGACCCGCTGGTGATCATCGAGGAGTGCCAGCTCGGCATGCGCTGGGTCGGCGAGCACTACCAGACCGGCAAGTACTTCATCTCCGGCCTCATCATGGCCGGCGAGATCTTTCGCGAAGCCATGGTCGCTCTGGGGCCACTGCTGCCCGAGGAGACCCCCGAGTCCGGGCAGGGCACGGTCCTGCTGTGCACCGTCCGCGGCGACATCCACGACCTGGGCAAGAACATCGTCATCATGATGCTGCGCTCCTACGGGATCGTCGTGCACGACCTCGGCGTGGACGTCTCGCCCGACGAGGTCGCCCGTAAGGCCGTCGAGCTCAAGCCGGACATCGTCGGCCTCTCCGGCCTCCTGACCGTGGCCACCGACGGGATGAAGGCCACGGTCCAGGCGGTGCGCGACGGAGAGAAGCAGATCGGCCGCCGCCTGCCGATCATCATCGGCGGCGGCATCGTCGACGAGCAGACCTGCACCTGGACGGGCGCCGACCTCTGGGCCAACGACGCTTCGCGCGGCGTGAAGCTCATCCGCGAGCAGATCGCCGCGGCCCGCTCCTGACCCGCGCAGGACGCCGCCGTCCGCGCGGAGCGTCCGGCGGGCGCTGGTTGACAGCCCCCCGCCCGCTGTCCTACGGTTCCCAGACCGCTTGCCGGAACGGCAGGCACGTGATGAAGGGCCCGGTGCTCACCGGAGGTGTCACATGATTGGCCCGTGGCGAAGGACATACGAGTTCTGCCTGAGCTAGTCGAGGCGCGCCGCCTCGCACTGGCCCACAACGTCCTGCCCATCACCCACTCGTTCGTCTCCGATCTCGAGACCCCCGTCTCGGCGTTCCTCAAGCTCGGTGCGCCTCGCCGCGGGTTCCTCCTGGAGAGCGCCGAGCAGGGCCAGCACCTGGGCCGTTTCTCGTTCCTCGGCGTCGGCGCCCGCGCCCTCGTCACCTACGCGGACGGGCGCCTCACGGTGCAGGAGAACGGCGAACGGCTGAGCGTGGAGCACGACGACCCGTTCACCGCCGTCGCGGACCTCATGCGCAGCTACCGGCCGCCTGCGAGCGGCGAGGCGGCGGCGCTGCCGCCGCTCGCCGGCGGCCTCGTCGGCTACTTCGGCTACGACCTGGTGCGGCGCCTGGAGCCCCTCCCAGACGCGCCGCCGGACGACCTCGGTCTGCCCGAGATGGCGTTCCTGCTGGCCGACACGGTGCTCGTGTTCGACCACCTCAAGCACACCATCACGATCGTCGCCAACGCGTTCGTCGACGGGCGCGACGTCGACGGCCCCTACGAGCGCGCCGTCGAACGCATCGCGGACGTGCGCGCCAAGCTGGCCGCGCCCCTCCCCGCCGGTGCGGCCGGCCGGATGGTCGACGTCGCCGAGGTGGAGGGGCGGGCGGCCGAAGGCGGCCCCGCCCCCTCGCGGCCGGTCTCCTCGTCGATGACGCGCGCGCAGTACGAAAGCGGCGTCGAGCGCATCCGGGAGTACATCTACGCCGGCGACGCCTTCCAGGTCGTGCTCTCGCAGCGCTTCAGCACGCCCGTGGACGTCTCGCCGTTCTCCATCTACCGGGGCATCCGCGCCGTGAACCCGAGCCCATACCTCTACTACATCGCCTTCGACGACTTCGCCCTCTGCGGCTCGAGCCCTGAGCCGCTGATCACCGTCCAGGGCGACCGCGTCGAGACACGGCCGATCGCCGGCACGCGCCGGCGGGGCGCGAGCCCCGCCGAGGACCGGCGCCTCATCTCCGACCTGCGCGCGGACGAGAAGGAGTGCGCCGAGCATCTGATGCTGGTCGACCTCGGCCGCAACGACCTCGGCCGCGTCTGCGTGCCGGGCAGCGTCCACGTCGACGAGTTCATGGGCATGGAGCTCTACTCGCACGTCATCCACATGGTCTCGTCGGTGAGCGGGACGCTGGCGCCCGGGAACGACCCGACCGCGGCCCTTAAGGCCGCGTTCCCGGCCGGCACCGTGAGCGGCGCTCCCAAGGTCCGCGCCATGCAGATCGTCGACGAGCTCGAGACCGTGCGCCGCGGACCCTACGCCGGCGCGATCGGCTACCTGGGCTACGGCGGCGACCTGGACACCTGCATCTGCATCCGCACGGTGATCGTCAAGGACGGCGTCGCGCACGTGCAGGCAGGCGCCGGCATCGTGGCCGACTCGGTGCCGGAGAAGGAGTACGCTGAGACCCGCAACAAAGCGGCAGCCTTGCTGCGCGCCATCGACCTCGCCCACGAGCAGTTCGGCGACGGAGGCACGCCATGACCACCACCGGCCCCCGGCCGGGCGACGGCGCCCGGGTGTTCATGATCGACAACTACGACTCGTTCACCTACAACCTGGTCCAGTACCTCGGCGAGCTCGGCGCCGACATCACTGTCAAGCGCAACGACCACGTGACCATCGCCGCGATCGAGGCCGCCGCACCCACGCATCTGGTCGTCTCCCCCGGGCCCTGCACGCCCAACGAGGCGGGGATCAGCATGGACGCCATCGCCCACTTCGGCGCCGCGCGCCTGCCGGTGCTCGGCGTGTGCCTCGGCCACCAGGCCATCGGCCAGGTCTACGGAGGCGTCGTGCGTCGTGCCGGCGCGCCCGTCCACGGCAAGACCGACCAGATCCGCCACCACGGCGCCGGTGTGTTCGCCGGCCTGCCCGACCCGTTCACGGCCACCAGGTACCACTCGCTGGTCGTCGACGAGGCGCTGCCCGACAGCCTCGCGCTCACCGCGTGGAACGACGAGGGCATCGTGATGGGCGTGAGCCACCGGGAGCTGCCGGTGCACGGCGTCCAGTTCCACCCGGAGAGCGTGCTCACCGAGGTCGGCCTGGACCTGCTGGCGACGTTCCTGCGCATGACCGGCAAGGAGACCCTGGATGCCGAATGACGTCCTGAGCGCCGCGCTGGCCGAGCTGACCGCCGGGCGTGACCTCACGCAGGAGGCCGCGCGCGCCGTGCTGCTCGAGATCATGGGCGGCCGCACTGGCGACGCGCAGACGGGCGCCTTCCTGAGCGCGCTCCGCGTGAAGGGCGAGACGGCGGACGAGATCGTCGGCATGGCGCACGCCATGAGTGAACTGGCAGAGAAGGTCGACGTGGACGCCGACGTGATCCTCGACACGTGCGGCACCGGCGGCGACCGAGCCGGCACCTTCAACATCTCCACGGCGGCTGCTCTGGTCGCTGCCGGCGCCGGCGTCACCGTCGCCAAGCACGGCAACCGCTCGGCGACCAGCAAGTGCGGCAGCGCCGACGTGCTCGAGGCGCTCGGCGTGGTCATCGACCTCGCCCCGGAGCACGTGAGCCGCTGCATCGCCACGTGCGGCATCGGCTTCATGTTCGCGCCCCGCCACCACTTGGCGATGAAGTACGTCGCCCCGGTGCGCCGCGAGCTCGGCATGGCGACCACGTTCAACCTCATCGGACCGCTCACCAACCCCGCGGGAGCGCGACACCAGCTCATCGGCGTCGCCGACGCGCGCTACGTCGACCGCATCGCCCAGGCGGTGCGCATGATGGGCAACGCGCGCAATCTCATCGTGCACAGCGACGACGGCCTGGACGAGATCTCCACCACCTGCCCCACGAGCGTGGTCGAGGTGTTCGCCGGGCAGGGCTTCGACGAGCGCTACGAAGTCACGCCGGAGCAGTTCGGGATGGCGCGGGCGAAGCTGGAGGACCTCGCCGGCGGCGATGCCGCGGAGAACGCGGCCCTGCTGCGCGCCGTCGTGGACGGCACGCCCGGCCCGAAGCTGGACATCGTCCTGCTCAACGCCGGTGCGGCCCTGTACATCGCCGAGGCCGCCGGCAGCATCGCCGACGGCGTGGAGAAGGCGGGGACGGCGGTCGCCTCCGGAGCCGCCCGGGCGAAGCTCGACGTGCTCGTCGCCACCACCCGACGGCTGGCGCAGGAGACGGCGTGAGCGGCAAGGACGCACCGCGCGGACCGTCGCCGGCCGGCTTTCTCGCTGAGATGGTCGCCGGCTCACGCCGGCGCGCGGCCTCCGCGCGCTCCGCCGGGCACTTCGTGCGGCCGGAGGTCGGCGGCGAACCTGGGCGGCTGCGCGACGCGCTTGCGCGCCCGTCCTGGGTCCCCGGCGCGCCCAGCCCGCAGCTCGCCGTGATCGCCGAGGTCAAGCGGCGCTCGCCCAGCAAGGGCGACATCGCCCCGGACCTCGACGCCGTCGCCCAGGCCCGTGCCTACGAGGCGGCGGGCGCCGACGCGATCTCGGTCCTCACGGAGCCCACGTACTTCGGCGGCTCGCTCGACGACCTGCACGCCGTGACCGCCGCGGTGGGACTCCCGGTGCTGCGCAAGGACTTCATCGTCGATCGCGGGCAGATCTGGGAGGCGGCGGAGGCCGGCGCCGCCGCCGTGCTCCTCATCGTCGCGATCCTCGACGACGACCGCCTCCACGACCTCCTCATCGAGTGCCTGGACTGCGGGCTCGACCCTCTCGTGGAAGTGCACGACCTGGACGAGGCTCGTCGCGCCTGCAAGGCAGGCTGTACGCTTGTCGGCATCAACAACCGAGACCTGGTGACCATGGAGGTCGACATCGAGACCACAGAGTACCTCGCCCCTGCGCTAGGACCGTGCATGTTCCCGATCAGCGAGAGCGGCATCTCCACGCCGGCCGACGCCTGCCGCGTGGCCCTGGCCGGCGCGCGCGCCCTGCTGGTGGGCGAGACGCTGGTGCGCACGCCTCGTGAGGATCTGGCCGCCGTCATCGGCCGCCTGAAGGATCCGGGGTGGCCGACATGACGCGCGTCAAAGTCTGCGGCCTGACGCGCGCCGAGGACGTCCGCCTCGCGGCGGAGCTCGGCGCTTGGGCCGTCGGGTTCGTGCTCGCCGAGAGCCCGCGGCACGTCGTGCCCGCCCAGGCCCGCACACTCGCGGCGGAGGCCGGCGACGCCGTCACCGTCGCCGTCGTGACCACCCAGACGGCGGCGTGGATCGCCGGCGCCGTGGCCACCGCCGGGCTCGCGGCCGTACAACTCTCTGCCGGCGCCGACGGTCCGTCGGTCGCCGACCTGCGCGCCGCCGCGGCCGAGGCCGGCGTCGAGCCGCTCGTGATCGCTGCCGCGGACACGCCCGACGTCGAGCTCGCCGACTTCGTCCTGCTCGACGCCCGGGCGCCGGGCAACTACGGCGGCACCGGCCGGCGGCTCGACTGGGAGCGGCTCGCGGCCGACCCAGCGACGCCGAGCCGCGACCTCGTCCTCGCCGGCGGGCTCACGCCGGCCACCGTCAAGGCGGCGATCGCCACCCTCCGCCCGGCGATCGTGGACGTCTCGAGCGGTGTGGAGTGGGTGCCGGGCATCAAGGACGCCAAGCGACTGCGTGACTTCTTCGCCGCCGTGGACAAGGCGGACAAGGACGCCGCGGCCCACGACGAGGCCGCGCGGAGGGAAGCCGAGTGACCATCGAGACGCGCTTCGGGCCGTACGGCGGCCGCTTCGTGCCGGAGACGCTCATCCCGGCGCTCGACGAGCTGACGGCCGCCTACGAGGAGGCGGCGGGCGACGCGGCCTTTCAGGCCGAGCTCGCCTACCTCCTGACCGACTACGCAGGCCGCCCCACACCGCTGTTCCACGCGCAGAGGCTGAGCGAGCGCTGCCAGGCGACCATCCTGCTGAAGCGCGAGGACCTTTGTCACACCGGCGCGCACAAGATCAACAACGTCCTCGGCCAGGCTCTGCTCGCGAGGCGGATGGGCAAGCACCGCGTCATCGCCGAGACCGGGGCCGGCCAGCACGGCGTCGCCACCGCGACCGCGTGCGCCCTCCTCGACCTCGAGTGCGTCGTGTATATGGGCGCCGAAGACGTACGCCGCCAGGAGCTCAACGTCGTGCGCATGCGCCTGCTCGGGGCCACCGTCGTCCCGGTCGAGAGCGGCTCGCGCACGCTCAAGGATGCGATGAACGAGGCCCTGCGCGACTGGGTGACCAACGTGCGCGAGACGTTCTACGTGATCGGTTCCGTGGCCGGGCCGGCGCCGTATCCGGCGATGGTGCGCGACTTCCAGGCGATCATCGGCGCCGAGACGATCGCCCAGGTGCGCGAGCGGTTCGGCCACCTGCCCGACGAGATCGTCGCGTGCGTCGGCGGGGGCTCCAACGCGATGGGGATCTTCCTCGCGTTCCGGGACCTCGCGTCGGTGCGGCTCACGGGGGTGGAGGCGGCCGGCGAAGGATTGGACGGCCGCCACGGCGCGCCGCTGGCCAAAGGCTCGCCCGGCGTCCTGCACGGCTCCTACAGCTACCTGCTGCAGGACGCCTGGGGGCAGGTAGCCGAGGCGCACTCGATCTCGGCCGGCCTCGACTACCCGGGCGTGGGGCCCGAGCACTCGTGGCTCAAGGACTCGGGCCGCGCGGCCTACGCGGCGGCGACCGACGCGGAAGCGCTCGCCGCCTTCCGCACGCTCTCCGAGCTCGAGGGCATCATCCCGGCGCTTGAGAGCGCCCACGCCGTCGCCTACGTGCTGCGCGGGCCCTCACAGGCCGAGGCGACCGCCCCGTCGCCCTCTGAGACCGGCCGCTTCACCATCCCCGGCGAGGCCGAGCTCGACCCCGCCGACACGCGCTTCGCCCGCGGTGACCTCGTCATCGTCAACCTCTCGGGCCGCGGCGACAAAGACGTCTACGAGGCCGGCGCGGCGCTGGGGGTGCTGTCGTGAGCGTGCGCAAGCTCCCGCACCGGCCGGAAGCGCCGAGTGACCGGCCACCGCTTGCGCGCGAAGACGGCGGCGCGCAGGACCACCAGCCGCCGGAGGTCCCGGCGCTCCGTGAGCGCGGCCTCGCGCCGCGGCTGGCCCGCGCGTTCTCCGCGCCGCGCGCGCGGCGCGCGGCGCTCATCCCCTACCTGACCGGTGGCCATCCGGACCTCGAGACCAGCGACCGCCTCGTAGCGACGCTCATCGACGCCGGTGCCGACATCGTGGAGCTCGGCGTGCCGTTCTCCGACCCCATCGCCGACGGGCCGGTCGTGCAGCAGTCCACGCACGCAGCGCTCACGGCCGGCGTCACGCCGGACGACGTGCTCGGCCTGGCGGCGGCACACAGCGTCGGCGCGCCCTTCGTCCTGCTCACGTACCTGAACAGTGTGCTGGCCTACGGCCCGGGACGGTTCTTCGAACGGGCGGCAACGGCCGGCGTCGAGGCGTTGGTGATCCCGGACCTGCCGCTCGACGAGGCCGCGGGCTCGACGCTCTCGCTCGCGCGCGAGGCCGGCGGGCTGACTGAGCTCGCCGCCGGCGCCGGCGTCTCGCTGGTGCCGATGGCGACCCCGACGAGCACCGACGAGCGTCTCGACCTCGTCGCGGCCGCGGCGTCCTCGTTCGTCTACTGCGTCGCGGTGACCGGCGTGACCGGCGCGCGCACGGAAGTCGGCGCGGAACTGCCGGCGCTGCTCGCGCGGCTGCGCGAGCGCACGGACGCGCCGCTCGCGGTGGGCTTCGGAATCTCGACGCCCGAGCAGGCCGCCGGCGTGGCGCGACTGGCCGACGGCGTCATCATCGGCAGCGCGCTGATCGACGCGGTGACGCAGGCCGGAGCGCCGGATGACGCCTGCGCGGCCGCGCGGTCGCTCGTGAGCGCCGCGTCCGAGGCCATCGCCGGAGTCTGACGAGCCGGGCCCGCCTGCGCGGCCCGCCCCTACTCCTCCGCGTCCCCGGCATGGTGCCGGTACGTGATGACCTTGACGGACTCCACGGTGACCATGCCCTCGGCCATCATCTCGTCGAGCACGGGCAGAAACGCCTCGATCTTCTCCTGCGCGTCGACGATCTCGACGACGATGGGCAGATCCTCTGAGAGCCGCAGGATCTTCGCCGTGTGGATGCGGCTGTGAGCGCCGTAGCCGAGATACCCCCGCAGGACGGTGGCGCCGGCGAGGTGCTGCTCGCGCGCCGCCTCCACGACCGCCTCGTAGAGCGGCTTGCCGTGGTACCGGTCGCTGTCGCCGATGAAGACGCGGAGCAGTTCGGCGTACTCGGGCAGATGCATCGTATCCCTCCTAGACCAGTCGCGAGGCCACGAGGCCCGCGTAGAGCGCTATCGCGCCAAGGCCGTTCTGCATGACCAGGTTGGCAGCCGCACTGAGCCACTGCGCATCGCGCGCCAGTTCCGTCGTCTCCAGCATGAACCCCGAGAACGTCGTGAACGCCCCGAGGAACCCGATGAAGACGATGGTGCGCGCCTCGCCGCTGAGCCCCCAGCGGCTCTCGAAGAGGCCGAACAGAAGGCCCGCGAGCAGGCACCCTGTCAGGTTCACCGCCAGCGTACCCCACGGGAAACGGGCTCCGACACCGCTCTGCACGAGGCCGCTCAGGCCGTACCTGCAGAGCGTCCCCGCGGAGCCCGCGATCACCAGCAGCAGCAGTCGAGTCGCCACACGTCCCTCCGTTCCTCGGTTTGACGACCCCGGAACGAAGAGAGGCTTCCGCCCGGGGGCAGAAGCCATCAGCGCCGATGCGCGTAACGCGAGCCTCATCGCGGCGCGGACCTCCCGCGCGGAGCCGTCACGAGTGACGGAGAAAAGAGATGGTGGGCGACGTTGGAATTGAACCAACGACCTCGTGCTTGTCGAGCACGCGCTCTCCCAACTGAGCTAGTCGCCCACGCAGGAACGGCAGTATAGCAAGGACGCGGCGCGGTGTCAGCCGGAGGCCGCGAGACCAGGATGCGCCTCCACTCGTCATCCGGCGCCGCCGCGGCCGAGCCGCCTTGGCCTGCGCTATGACCACGGCTGGTACGTGTGGGAGCAGCAGGGCTACTGCACGACGCAGGACGACCGCATCGCCGCCGCCGAGCTCGTCGGCAGCGGCTGCCTGAAGGAGGACGCGAGAAACGGCTGAGGCCGGGCCGGCCCCGAAGGGGCTCGCCCGGCCTCAGCCGTCTTCTTGCGACGCCGTGAGGCGCTCAGGCAGTCAGCGCGTCAGCGCGACCGCTTGCCCGGCACGCGGCGCTTGACGCCGGTCTTGTTCCAGGCGCGGTTGGCGCCGCCGTTCCAGAGAAGCTTGCCCGGGCGCGGCCTGACCTGGCTGCTCTCGAGGATCACGCGCTTCTCGTAGTCGAAGTTGGGCAGGTCGTGACGCTCGAGCGTCTCCCCGATGAGCCGCTCGATGGCGACCAGATCGTGCACGTCCTCAGCGGTCAGCAGGCTCACGGCGATGCCGCTGGCGCCCGCGCGGGCCGTGCGGCCGATGCGATGCACGTAGTCCTCGGGGTTGGTCGGGATGTCGAAGTTGATCACGTGCGTGATGTTGTCGACGTCGATGCCGCGGGCGACCACGTCGGTCGCCACGAGCACGGCGATCTTGCCGTTCTTGAAGCCGTCGAGCGCCTGCTGGCGCTGCCCCTGCGTGCG
>Ga0302299_10002787_pt1 | contig 10646 bp, 10 predicted proteins | sample III_Fen_N3_4_FD_198795 | JGI IMG/M metagenome (GOLD analysis project Ga0302299, IMG submission 198795) | Peat permafrost microbial communities from Stordalen Mire near Abisko, Sweden - III_Fen_N3_4 | ecosystem: Environmental > Terrestrial > Soil > Wetlands > Permafrost | place: Sweden: Abisko...
GACCGGACGCAACCACACCCGCAACAGCATGGCCTGCATCACCGAGGGCGCCAGCGGGTTCCCGAACGCCAGCGGGACCATCCCGCCCGAGAACGGCATGCTGCCCGAGATCCTGTGCGAGCTCGGCTGGAACACCTACATGGTCGGCAAATGGCACCTCTGCCCGACCGTCGAGATGAACCTCGCCTCGACTCGCCGCAACTGGCCGACCGGCCGCGGCTTCGAGCGGTTCTACGGGTTCCTGGGCGCCGAGACGAGCCAGTGGTTTCCGGAGCTGATCTACGACAACCATCCCGTCGACCAGCCGCGGACGCCGGACGAGGGCTACCACTTCGGCGAGGACATCACCGACAAGGCGATCGAGTTCATCATGGACGCGAAGGCCGTCGCGCCCGAGAAGCCGTTCTTCCTCTACTACGCCCCCGGTGCCGCGCACGCGCCGCACCATGCTCCGAGGGAGTGGATCGACCGGTACACGGGCCAGTTCGACATGGGCTACGAGGCGATGCGGGTCGCGACGCTCGCTCGTCAGAAGGCAATGGGCCTGGTCCCGGCGGAGACCGAGCTGCCCCAGGTCAACCCGATCGGCACCTCGCAGACCCGCACGGGTCCGGCCGGGAAGCCCTTCCCGGCCATGGACACCACGCGACCGTGGGACTCACTCTCCGACGACGAGAAGCACCTGTTCGCGCGGATGGCCGAGGTCTATGCCGGCTTCCTGTCCCATGCCGACCACCAGGTCGGGCGCCTGCTCGACTATCTCGAGATGACCGGCCAGCGCGAGAACACTATGGTGATCGTCGTATCGGACAACGGCGCCAGCGGCGAAGGCGGGCCGGACGGCTCCGTGAACGAGATGCTGTTCGCCAACGGCATCCCGGACGACATCAACGCCAACCTCAAGATGCTCGACGAGCTCGGTGGGCCCAAGACCTACAACCACTACCCGAACGGCTGGGCGATGGCGTTCAACACGCCGTTCAAGATGTGGAAGCGGTACGAGTTCAACGGCGGGACGAGCGACCCGTGCATCATCTCGTGGCCGTCCGGGATGGCCTCGAGGGGCGAGATCCGCACCCAGTACCACCACGCGATCGATCTCGTGCCGACGGTCCTCGACGCCCTCGGTATCGAGGCGCCGGAGAAGATCAAGGGCCACACGCAGAGCCACTTCGACGGCGTGAGCATGCGCTACAGCTTCGACGACGACGCCGCGCCGGGCGCCCGCCACACGCAGTTCTACTCGATGCTCGGCTCGCGCGGGATCTGGCACGACGGCTGGAAGGCAATCACGACGCACCCGACGATCGCCGGCTGGAGCCATTTCAGCGAGGACACCTGGGAGCTGTACCACACCGATGAGGACCGCTCGGAGCTGCATGACCTGGCCGCCGAACAGCCCGAGAAGCTCCAGGAGATGATCAACCTCTGGTACGCCGAGGCGGGGGCGAACGAGGGTTTCCCGCTCGACGACCGCTCTGCCCTCGAGATCTTCGTCTCGCCGCGCCCGCAGCTGTCGCCCGCGCGCTCTCGCTACGTCTACTTCCCGGAGCATGCCGAGGTCCCCGAGGCGCAGGCCGTCGTGGTTCGAGGGCGCTCGTTCGTCATCGGCGCCCTGGTCGACATCCCCGGGCCCGGTGCCCAGGGCGTGCTGTTCTCGCAGGGGTCGCGCTTCGGTGGTCATTCGCTGTACGTGAAGGACGGCCGGCTGCACTACGTGAACAGCTTCGTCGGCATGTTCGAGCAGAAGATCGTCGCGACCGAGGACATTCCCGTCGGGACGAATCTCATCCTGTCGGCGTCGTTCGAGAAGGAGGGCACCGGCCCGTCCCCCGTGGCCGAGGGCGTCCTGTCGCTCTATCACGGCGACCGGAAGGTGGGGGAGGGACGCATCAGGACCCAGCCCGGCGGCTTCATGATCGCGGGCGAGGGCCTGGCAGTCGGGCGTGACGTTGGGGATCCGGTCACGGCCGACTATCCCGGTGAGCGTCCCTACACCTTCACTGGTGGCACCATCAGGCGGGTCGTCGTCGATGTCAGCGGGGAGCCCTACATCGACCTCGAGCGCGAGGCCGCCGGCATGCTGATGCGGGAGTAGGTTCGGCGTCGCGGACCCGACCCGCGCGTTCACGCGCGACGGCGTCCCGACCGGACGTCGCCGCAAGACCAAGGCCTGCCACGGAGCCACTGCCCGACAGAACGGGCGGCTCGTGACGCGGATCTCGCGCGCGAGCCACGCCGCCGGCGCTGCTGCCGGTCAGCCGTCGGCGCGCACCCGCTCGGGTTCGAGGGCCAGCACGTCCTTGCGCGCGAAGACGCCCAGGAAGCGGACGCCGCACAGGAACAGCGCCACGCCGAGGCCGCTGTAGAAGAAGGCGATCGCCCAGTCCGGCACCTGGTGTGAGAGCCGGAGCGCCATGCCGCCGCCCATCATCACCGCCATCACCGCCCACGACGAGGCGTTGAAGAAGTGCCAGAAGGGGAGCCGGTCCTCCTCCCGCGCACGTATCCGCCCGGTGTGCTTGCGCACGAGCTTCGAGAAGACGAAGAGGTAGAACGCGAGGAAGATCCCGACGGCGAGCGGGACCAGGACCGGGTGCTCGGGGGCAAGCCCGATGAGGAGGGGAATCCCCACCATGCAGACCATCGCGCCCGCCGCGCACCAGACCAGGCCGGCGATGAGCATCAGGGTGTTCTTGGGAACGTGCACGATTCGATGACTCCTGCCACACGGAACGCCTGCGACCCGGATCGAACGGCGAGACTGTCGAGCCGACCGGAAGCCGTGGCACGCGTGCCCTCCACCCAACCGGACACTCCAGTGGGTGGGCGGCGAGATTGTACCCGGCGACCGCCCGAGGGCTCGCCTCGCCGGCGGGACGGCCGATCGGGCTGCTCGGGCCTCCGGCCCGGCATCGATGGCTTCGGCGTCCCGCGCGGTCAGGACCGGGCAGCCGACCCCTTCCGCCGGGGGGGAGCCGCGGTCGACCGGCGGACGACCAGCTCGAACGGGAGGCCGAGGTCCTGGTCTTCATCAGGCGTCCCGTCCGGCTCCGTCGCCCTGGCAGGGGCGTCGAGGAGGAGGCGCGCCGCCGCGTAGCCCTTCAGGCGGAGCTCCTGGTGGACGGTGGTCAGCGCGGGCCGCGCGTGGGCGGCCGCGGCGATGTCATCGAAGCCCGTGACCGAGACGTCCCGTGGGACCGTGAGCCCCGTCGCGCGCGCCGCCGCCATGACGCCCATCGCGAGGCGGTCGGTCATGGCCAGGACCGCGGTCGGGCGGTCCGCCTGCGCGAACAGGTAGCCGGCGGCCCCCGCCCCGAGCGCCTCGTCGCTGTGGGCGCACTCGAAGAACGGGACCTCCCCGATGGCGATCCCGGTATCGGCGAGGGCGTCCGCGTAACCTGCGAAACGCGCGGCCGTGACGTCGAACGCGCTCGTGGCGACGCGCGTCGGGTCGCCCGGGCCCGTGTAGCCGTCGGGGTGGCACGGCAGGCTCACGATGCCGAACCGGCGATGGCCGAGGGCGACCAGGTGGCGGGCGACCTCGCGCGCGCCTCCCGCGTCGTCCAGCGCCACCGTCGCCACGCCGGGCAGCCGCGGCTGGTCGACGACGACGATCGGGACGCCGCGCCCGAGTGCCGCCTCGAGGCCGCTCGCGCCGCGCGGGAGCGAGTACGCAACGAAGCCGTCAACGGCGACGTCGGTGATCATCCGCGTGTCGGCCGCGTACAGGCCACCAGGCACGATGAGCAGCCCGAGCCGCCGCTCCTCGCAGGCATCTGCGATGCCACGGATGAGCTCGCTCACGACAGGGTCGCTCATGGCGAAGGGCAGTGACTCCGGCAGGATCAGCCCGACGGCTCCGGCTCGCCGCGTGCGGAGCATCCGGCCGACCGCGTCGGGTCCGGCGTAGCCGGCGGCCCGCGCGGCCTCGAGCACCCGTGCCCGGAGCTCGGGCGAGAGCTGGTCGGGCCGGCTGAACGCGTTCGAGACCGTTGTCTTTGAGACGCCCAGGGACGTGGCGAGGTCGCGCAGCGTGAGGCGCTGGCGGGGCGGAGTCGGCTCGTCCATGGCGATCCTCATCGACCGGAGCCCGGCGGTGGTCCGTGGGTCATCTTGACCGATCAAGATGACAGGGCTATGCTGACGGTGTTCTTGACCGGTCAAGAACCATCATACGCACAACGGCCGGCCAGGGACAGGAGCGAATCATGACCCGACTGCCGATGCCCACCGCCGAGGATCGCGCGCGCGAGCTGATCGAGGCGGAGCTGCGCGACCTGACCTGCTGCCACCAGTGCGGACGCCCGATGAGGGTCTCCGTGCGGGGCGCGGAGATGTGGGTCGAGTGCGAGAGCCTCGGCTCCAGGAGCGGGCTCCGGCTCGCGATCTCGACCGGCTTCCACGACCGGCACCTGGTCGAGCTGCCCGAGGGAGTCCTCGCCGCGGCCTGACGTCGGGCGTCCAGCAATCAACCAGCCCGCCTCGTCGGCGGGCAACCAACCGCACGGGAGGAACGCCCGGATGTTCACACTCGAGACCATTGTCATCACTGCTTTCGCCGTCATCGTGATCCTCGCGCCGAAGGCGCTCGACACGTGGCTGTCGTTGCGAGACGCGGCGCGCGCCTCCAGCGAGGAGTCGATGCTGGAGCGGGCCGCCGGCGGCGCCGAGTAGCATCGGTCGCTGTCGCCAGAGGCTCAGCTCGCCTCAGATCCGCTCGCCCTGTCGGGCGGGCGGTCGACCGGGATGAGCGACCCGCCGGCTGCTATCGTCATCATCGATGGGACTCGGCTTCGGACTCCTCAGCGCGCAGCTTCGTCCCGGCGAATCCGACTGGACCCGTGCCTACGACGAGACGGTCCGCCTGGCCGTCGAGGCGGAACGGCTCGGCTTCACGTCCGTGTGGACGACCGAGCACCACTTCGTCGATGACGGGTACATGCCCTCGCTCCTCGTGGTCGGCGCGGCACTCGCGCAGGCCACGTCGCGGATCGAGCTCGGTACGGGCGTCATCCTCGCGCCGATGCACCATCCGCTCCGCCTGGCCGAGGACGCCGCGACCGTCCAGCTGCTCAGCCACGGGCGACTGACCCTGGGCCTGGGGCTCGGGTGGTCCGAGGTCGAGTTCGCGGGGCTCGGCGCCGACGCGCGCCGTCGCGGCGCCGCCATGGAGGAGATCCTCCGGATCCTCCCGCAGGCGTGGACCGGTGAGCCATTCACCCACCAGGGCGCGGTCTACGACCTCCCGACGCTTGCCGTCCGGCCGGCGCCACCGACACCGATCCCGGTCCTCGTGGGCGGAAGTGCCGAGGCGGCGATCCGCCGCGCAGCGCGCCTCGCCGACGGCCTGTTTGCGAATGCCCCGGTCGAGAAGTTCGTCGAGCAGGTGGGCTGGGTGCTCGACGAGTGCGAGCGCATCGGCCGCGACCCGTCCACCTTCCGGTTCATCCATTACTCGATCCTGCTCCCCGGCGCCTCGCGCGAGGATGCGCTTGCCAGCTACCGCGACGCGCTGTGGGCGATGCAGTGGAAGTACTCGGACATGGCGGCTTCGGCGACCAGGCCGCTCCCGCCGCCGTCCCCGCCACTGTTCGATCGCCCGGACGACGCGCTGGTGAAGGGCCGGGCAACGTTCGCCGGGACCCCGGACGAGCTCGTCGAGGCCCTGCTCGACATCCGGAGGCAGGCGGGGGTGCCCGTCGAGCTCGTCGCACGGAGCCACTTCCCGCTCCTCGAGTACGACGCGCAGGTCGACCTGATGCGGCAGCTCGCCGAGGGCGTCGCGCCCCACGTCTGAGACGCGACCCAACTGTTGACGGCGGCGGCCGCCCGTCCGAGAGTGGCCCCATGGCCGATCCGATATTGCCCGCCCCGGGCACCGCTGCTTCTCGCTGGCGGCTGCTCGGCCTCGTGGTGCCCGCCCTCGACGCCCGGGCCGGCTGGAGCCGCCGCCGGCGGGTCATGGGCGACGCCGAGGTCGAGGCCGACCTCGCCATGCTGAGGCGCGTGCCCGCCGCCATCGAGGCGTGGAGCGAGGGCAACGTCCGGGTGTCGCGCGCGGACGTGGTCGTGGCCGGCGGCCCGCTGCGCCGCCTCGCCCGGGTCGGCGGCGGCTGGTGGGCGGACCCCGACGCCCTCGCCCCGCTGCTCGAGCCCCACCTCGGCAGCCCCGGCGACTTCGACTCGGTCATCGTCTTGTACCCGGCCGACGCGACGCCCGAGCTATCGCCCGCCTGGGGCTACACGTGGGGCGAGCTCGGTTCCCTCGGCGGGACGGGCGTCTCCTCGATCGTGAGCGGCGACTGGCCCCGCTGGGCGTCGATCGCCGACCCGGAGCACGGCTTCGTCCACGAGTGGCTCCACCAGGTCGAGTCCGTCTACCGTCGCCTCGGGGTGGGGGAGGGCGACCTGCCGGGCCTCCACGACGTGGCGGACCGCCGGACCGCCCGGGCCGACGCCCCCGACAGGACGGAGACCTACGTCGAGTTCGAGCGGCGGACCGGGTCGTGGCGGCCGTGGTACCGGGACCTCATGACCGGGACGGTCGGCCCGAAGTCCGGCGAGGCGCCAAGGGTGCGTGGCCTGACCGGCGAGCGCTGGCTCCTGCGGCCCAACCCGTGATGGCGCGGACCGGCCGGGAGCCTTGCGGCCGCGTGATCCGAAGCGCCGGCACCTGTCACGGCGCACGAATCGGCTTCGTTCCGGATAATCGCGCCCCCATGCATAGATTGCACGAGTCGAACGCCCGAGGCGATACGCGCGCCGTCGCCCTCGACGGCTGGGGCATCGGCCCGCGCCGGAGAGGGGACTGCGAACGGTGATCGAGATCGTCGCGTTCGTCGCCGGGATCGTCCTGCTCGGCGCCGTGGCCTGGGACGTCTTCGAGACGATCGTCGTCCCACGGCCGACCCCGGGCGTCTTCCGGCTCGGTCGGTACATCGTGCGGGGATCGTGGAGCCTCGTGCGCCGCATCGGCACGAGGAGCGGCGAACGGCGCGAGCGCCTCCTCGGGCTCTTCGCCCCCGCGACGACCATCGCGCTCCTCGTCACGTGGCTCGGCGGGCTCGTGCTCGGGTATGGCCTCGTCCTGTTCGCGATCCGGGACGAGCTCCGACCCGCACCGGTGGACCTCGGCACGGCGATCTACTTCGGGGCGACGTCGGTCGTGACACTTGGCTTCGGTGACGTGGTGCCGGTCGGTGGGCCCGCGCGATTCGTCGTCGCAGCCGCGGCTCTGAGCGGCCTGGGCGTCGTCGCGCTCGTCATCACGTTCCTGTTCTCGCTCTTCGCGTCGTACCAGCGGCGCGAGGTGGCCGTCGTGACGCTCCAGGCGAAGGCCGGCGCGCCGCCATCCGCCGTCGTGCTCCTCGAGTCGCTCGCCCGGCTCGACCTCGTCGACCACCTGCCCGACTTCTTCGGGGGGTGGGAGCGCTGGATCGCCGAGGTCCTCGACTCGCACGTGGCGTACCCGCTGCTCGGCTACTTCCGTTCGAGCCACGACGGGGTCTCGTGGATCAGCGCCCTCGGGACCGTCCTCGACACGGCCAGCCTGGTCCTCACCACGGTCGAGGGCGTGCCGCGCGGCCAGGCCGAGCTGGTGAAGATGATGGGAGCCCACCTCGTCGAGGACATCACGAACCTGGGGTTCCGGGAGGCGGGGACCGACGGCGTGGACCGCGACTCGTTCGACGCGGTCCACGAGCGCCTTGCCGCGGCCGGCTACCGGCTGGTACCCGCCGAGCAGGCGTGGCCGTCGTTCAGCCGGTCGCGGTCGACCTACGCCGAGGCGCTGGACGCGATGGCGGCGTACTGGGCAGTGCCCGCTGCCGCGTGGTTCGGCGGAAGCCGTGCCTCGCATCCGGCGACGTCGCCTGACCGGCCATCCGTGGCAGAGGGCTCCGCGGTCATGCCGAGCACCGAGGATGTCGCGCCACTCCCCTCCGATGGGCCGTGACGGGCTGGTAGGCCGGCCCCGTCGGCCCGTCGGAGGGACGTCAGCGACGCTCGCGCCGCTATCCGTACAGGTTCTTGAGGAGCTTGTACACGATCAGGGCCGGCCAGAAGACGGCCTTGGGGCCGGCGAGGGCGTAGTCCCGTCCGGACTCGGCGGACCCGAAGAAGTAGGCCACGGCGCCGATCATCCCGAGCCCGTAGACCGCACCTCCCCCGTTGGACGCACCACCCTGGCGCGGCCGCCGGGCCTTCCAGCGGGCCATTCGATCCCCGGGTGCAGCAGCATCAGCAATCTCGTCCATCGCCGTATCGACCTCTCGTGCGCGTTCCCGTGAGGGCGTGTTGCCCTCCATGTGGACCATACGCTCGGGGGCGGCGGGTGCCCAGCCCGCCACCCGGCGTTTTCGAGGTGGGGGTAGCCCCATGGCGAGACGGGCGCCGTCGCCCACCATGTAGTCGCCCGATCGGCCGCAAGGGTGGCTGCCAGTCTCTCGCACCCGTGAAGGGGAACGAACCCAGCTTGACCTGGGGGTCTCTCTTCGTCGAATGCCATGACCGTGCCGCCACGCCGCCTGGCAGTCAGCCCGCGAGGCTCTTGTGCGTCAAGGACGGTTGGTCACCCGGCGTTCGGCACTGTCCGTTGGTGGCCGGCTGGTGTCACATTCCACACCGAGCCGGGGACGGTGCAGGAGAGCCGTGATGAGCACGCTCGCAGACATCGAGCTGGCCAACGTCGGCCAACTCGGGGGCGGCCGCACATTCGAGTGGGAAGCGTTGGGGTCCGGCGAGGACCTCGTGTGGTTCGAGGGCGGGCCGGGCTTCTGGGCCCACCTCGCGCGGCCGGACGTGGCCCTTGTGTCCGACCGGTTCCGGTGTCACCTCGTCAACGCGCCGGGCTGCGGACGCACCTCGCCGCCGGCGACGCCGGCCGGCTACACCGCCGAGGCTGATGCCGCCTTCTACGAGGAGGCGTGCCAAGCGCTCGGCCTCGGCCCGGTCACGATCATGGGCCACTCCTGGGGCGGCAGCCTCGCGGTCGTGTTCGCGGCAGCGTTCCCCGAGCGCGTCCGCCGTCTCGTGGTGATCGACGGCTGGTGCGGCCCGACCCTCGTCGACCGCGATGCGGCGGAGGCCGAGGAGCGCCGGGCCTTCGACCGGGTTCGCGACCGCCCGTGGTTTCCTGCGGCCATGGTGCAGCACGGGCCGTTCGAGGAAATGTCCGAGGAGGCTTGGGTCGCCTGGTTCGGTCGGCGCTGGCCGATCTACTTTGCGGAGCCGGAGTCGGATCTGGCGCGGCAGCACGTCGAGCGGGTCCGCCGCGAGTGCCGGATGAACATGGATTCCGGCGCCTACGACGAGGACAGCCTCGATCTCCGGCCGTTGCTAAGGCAGGTCCAGTGCCCGACGCTCGTCGTCTGCGGCGAGCACGACTTCATCTGCGGCCCCGCTTGGAACCGGCCGATCGCGGAGGGCATCGCGGGGGCGGAGTTCCAGGTCATCCCGGCAACGGGCCACCTGCCTCAATACGAGGCGCCGGACGGCTTCCGCGCGGTCCTGTTCGACTGGATGCGGCGAGGGGATCAGTCGGCACTTACCGACCGTTCCTGACGCACAAGGCGAGGCTCGAGCCTTGACATGTGACGTGTTGGTCACGTATTGTCCGCCGTATGGACGACGAGGTGTTCCGCGCACTGGCCGACCCCAGCCGCCGGACGCTGCTCGACAGGCTCTTCGAGCGTGATGGCCAGACGCTGGGAGACCTGGAGACGGCCCTGCCGGCGATGACGCGGTTCGGCGTCATGAAGCACCTCCGCGTCCTCGAAGCGGCGAACCTCGTGACCAGCCGCAAGGTCGGACGCGAGCGCCATCACTACCTCAATCCCGTTCCCATCCGCGTGATCCTCGACCGGTGGCTGGACCGCTACGCGATCCGCGCCGCAGACCTTCTCATCGACCTGAAGACCCTCCTGGAGATCGACCCGATGACGCCCCCCGAGACAACCACGACGGCCACCGAGGCCGCCCCGCGCCACGTCTTCGCCACGTTCATCCGCGCGACGCCCGAGGCGATCTGGCGCGCGCTCACCGAGTCCGACTTCACCACCCGCTACTGGTATGGCTCCACCATCCACTCCGACTGGACCGCCGGCGCTCCGTGGGAGCTCCGCACGAGCGGCGGTCAGGTCGGGATCACGGGCGAGGTCCTCGAGGCCGATGCGCCGCGCCGCCTCGTCGTCACCTATAAGCAGGCGTGGGGAGGCGGCGACGAGCCGCCGTCGCGCGTCACGTTCGAGGTCGACGACGCCGGGCCCGGCGTCCAGAAGCTGACCGTCGTCCACGAGACGGAACCCGGCTCTCCGACCCGCATCGCGGACGTCGCGGCCGGCTGGCCGTTCATCATCGCGGGCCTCAAGACCCTGCTCGAGACCGGTGAGCCGCTCAGCAGCGCAGGCTGAAGCCGCACGCCCTCGGCCCGAGAGCCGCCGCTGAGGTGCTCTCGGGCGTGGGATCCTTTCGCGCAACCCACGGGAGACACGAGTCATGACCGACACCAAGAAGGCCGCCAAGGCATCCGACGGCTTCACCGCCGACGAACGGGCGGCGATGAAGGAGCGCGCCCGCGAGGCGAAGGCCGCCAGCTCGAAGGCAGAGGGGCTGAATGACCTGCTCGCGAAGATCGCCGAGATGCC
>Ga0302299_10002788_pt1 | contig 10646 bp, 11 predicted proteins | sample III_Fen_N3_4_FD_198795 | JGI IMG/M metagenome (GOLD analysis project Ga0302299, IMG submission 198795) | Peat permafrost microbial communities from Stordalen Mire near Abisko, Sweden - III_Fen_N3_4 | ecosystem: Environmental > Terrestrial > Soil > Wetlands > Permafrost | place: Sweden: Abisko...
TGGCGAGATCGCCGGTCACCCCGAAGATGACCATCCCGCACGGTCCGGCGACCCGGGGCAGGCGCCGGTCGCGTCCGTCCCGAAGCGGGTTGGTGGAGGGCATGTCAGACACCCTGGCTGAGCGCCTGCTGCAAGGACGCCAGCAGCTCGTTCCACGAGTCCTCGAACTTCTTGACCCCGTCGACCTCGAGCACCTGGACGACGTCGTGCAGGTCGACGCCGACGGCGGAGATCGCGGCGAGGGCCGCCCGGGCCTGGGCGTACGACGGCCGAATCGTGTCGCCGCGCACCGCGCCGTGGTCGACCACGGCGTCGAGGGTCTTCTCCGGCATCGTGTTCACGGTGCCCGGGGCGACCAGCTCGACCACGTAGCGGGTGTCGTCGAACACCGGGTTCTTGACCCCGGTGGAGGCCCACAGCGGCCGCTGGGGGCGTGCCCCGCGGGCGGCCAGCGCCTGCCAGCGGGGGCTGGCCAGCGCGACTTCGAACACCTCGTACGCCAGCTGCGCGTTCGCGATGGCCGCGGTGCCCCGTAGCGCGAGGGCCTCCGGGGTGCCGATCTTCTCGAGCCTTGCGTCGGTCTCTGTGTCGACCCGACTCACGAAGAACGACGCCACCGAATGGATCATCGACAGGTCGTGGCCAGCGGCGAGTGCCTGCTCGAGCCCGGCGATGTAGGCGTCGATGACGTCCCGGTAGCGGTCGAGGCTGAAGATCAGCGTCACGTTCACACTGATCCCGTCCGCGATGACCCGAGTGATGGCGGGCAGCCCCTCGACGGTCGCGGGAATCTTGATCAACGTGTTGGGCCGGTCGACGAGCCACCACAGCCCGCGGGCCTCGGCGACGGTGCCCTCGGTGTCGCGGGCGCGGCGCGGATCCACCTCGATGGACACGCGACCGTCGACCCCGGCGGTGCGGTCAGCAACGGGACGAAGGACGTCGCAGGCCCAGCGGACGTCGTAGGTGGTGATCATCCGGACCGCCTCATCGACCGAGAGACCACGAGCAGCGAGGTCGTGGACCTGGCTCGCGTAGTCGGCTCCGGCGCGGAGTGCCTGCTCGAAGATCGACGGGTTGGTGGTCACCCCCACCACGCCGCGTTCGACCTGGGCGGCCAGGTCGCCCGTGAGCAGCCGATGCCGGCTCAGGTCGTCGAGCCAGACCGAGACGCCGTTCGCCGCGAGGCTGGAGATCGGAGGTGATGCGGGGCTCATGCGGGCTCTCCTCGAAAGATGAGTGCGGGGGACGGTCGGGGGCGGTCGACGTTCGCGGTCAGCCGGTTGAGTCGGCCAGGCTGGCCCGGGCGGCCGTTGCCACGGCGTCGGCCGTGATCCCGAATTCCTGGAACAACGTCTCGAACGCAGCCGAGGCGCCGAAGTGCTCCAGGCTCACGCACCGGCCCGTGTCGCCCACGAAGCGGTGCCAGGTCAAAGCGATCCCCGCCTCGACCGAGACGCGAGCTCGGACCGCACGCGGCAGGACCTGCTCACGGTAGGCGGCGTCCTGCTCGTCGAACCACTCGACGCACGGCATCGACACGACGCGCGTCGCGATGCCGTCGGCTTGGAGCAGCTCGCGTGCCGCCAGGGCCAGCTGCACCTCGGACCCGGTGCCGATCAGGATCACCTGCGGGCTGCCCGAATCGGCCTCAGCCAGGACGTACCCGCCGCGGGCCACCCCCTCCGCCGAAGCCAGGACGGTGCGGTCGACGACCGGGAGGTTCTGCCGGCTGAGCGCAAGGCCGGCCGGGTGGCTTCGGCGCTGCAGGATCGTGCGCCAGGCGACGCTGGTCTCGTTGGCGTCGCCGGGACGCACGACGTCGAGTCCTGGGATGGCGCGCAGCGCGGCCAGGTGCTCGACCGGCTGATGCGTCGGACCGTCCTCGCCGAGCCCGATCGAGTCGTGGGTCCAGACGTACGTGACCGGCAGTCCCATCAGTGCGGCGAGTCGCACCGCCCCACGCATGTAGTCGCTGAACACCAGGAACGTCCCGCCGTAGACCCGGGTCGGGCCGTGCAGCGCGATGCCGTTCATGATCGAGCCCATCGCGTGCTCGCGGATCCCGAAGTGCAGCGTGCGCCCGTACGGTCCGCCCTTCCAGTGCGCGGTCTCGACGCCGTCGGGGAGGAACGAAGGCTCGCCCTTCATGGTGGTGTTGTTCGACTCAGCAAGGTCGGCCGAGCCGCCCCACAGCTCGGGCAGCACCGGCGCCAGCGCGTTCAGCACGTCGCCGGAGGCCTTGCGGGTGGCCACGCCCTTGGCATCCGCCGGGAAGACGGGCAACGAGTCCGCCCAACCGACGGGCAGCTCGGCCGCGTGCAGCCGGTCGAACAGCGCGGCGGCGTCGGCGTTCGCCGCCCGCCACGCGTCGAAGCCGATCTGCCAAGACGCTCTGGCGGCCTGACCCCGATCGGTAGCAGCACGAGTATGCGCGAGCACGTCTGCGTCGACCTGGAACGACTGACCGGGATCGAGGCCGAGCAGCGGCTTCGTGGCCGCGATCTCAGCGGCGCCCATGGCCGAGCCGTGCACCTTGCCGGTGTTGCGCAGGGTGGGCGCGGGCCAGCCGATGATCGTGCGCAGGGCGATGAACGACGGTCGGGCCGTCTCCGCCCGGGCGGCCGCCAGCGCGTGGCTGAGTGCGGCCACGTCGGCGCTACCGTCCTCGTTCATCCCGACGTACTGCGTGTGCCAGCCGTAGGCCGCGTACCGGGCCACGACGTCCTCGCTGAAGGCGACTGCCGTGTCGTCCTCGATCGAGATGTGGTTGTCGTCCCAGATCAGGGTGAGGTTTCCGAGCTGCTGGCGCCCGGCCAGCGAGCTGGCTTCGCCGGAGATGCCCTCTTCGAGGTCGCCGTCGGAGCAGATGGCCCAGACCAGGTGGTCGAAGGGCGAGCTGCCGGGCGCGGCGTCCGGGTCGAAGAGGCCACGCTCACGTCGAGCCGCCATGGCCATGCCGATCGCGTTGCCCACCCCCTGGCCGAGCGGACCGGTGGTCGTCTCCACGCCGAGGGTGTGGCCGTGCTCAGGATGCCCCGGCGTCAGCGAACCGGCAGTGCGGAAGGCCTGCAGGTCGGTGAGCTCGAGGCCGTAGCCGGCGAAGTAGAGCTGGGTGTAGAGCGTGAGGCTCGAGTGGCCGCAGGACAGCACGAAGCGGTCACGGCCGACCCACGACGGGTCGCTCGGATCGTGCCGCATGAACTTCTGGAAGAGCAGGTACGCGGCCGGCGCCAGGCTCATCGCCGTCCCGGGGTGCCCGTTGCCGACCTTCTCGACCGAGTCCATCGCGAGGCCGCGAGCGGTTGCGACCGCTCGGTCGTCGAGCGTGGTCCAGGTGATCGCCGGCACGTCTGGCTGAGTGGGGGTCTGGTAGCTCTGCACCGGTCTCGCTGATCCTCTCGGGTGACCGTTCGAGGCCGACCAAGCGCGCGCCGCCCTGGAGGTGGAGTCCGCCCACCCTGAGGGCGAGCCTACCGATACGATGAGGCCGATCCCCGCCCTGCGTCGCCCCCCGGAGGACATTCGCGTGACCGCCGTCGACCCGAGACCTCGCTTGCGCGCGGATTCCGGCGTCACCGGCTCAGCGCGGGCGTCCGGTCGGCTGGGGGTGCGGGACACCGTCGGTGCCTACGTCGCGCTCACCAAGCCGCGGATCATCGAGCTTCTGCTCGTGACCACCGTGCCGACGATGTTCCTCGCAGCCGGGGGAGTGCCTCCGCTGGGGCTTGTCGCAGCGACCCTCGTGGGCGGCGCACTGGCTGCGGGCAGCGCCAACACGCTGAACTGCTACATCGACCGGGACATCGACGCGCTGATGCTCCGCACCGGGCGGCGACCGCTGGCGACCGGCGCTATCAGTCCGCGGGCCGCACTCGTGTTCGGCCTGGTCCTCGGGGTCGCCGCTGTTGGTTGGATGGCGGCGCTCGTCAATGCGCCGGCGGCCGGGCTCGCGTTGCTGGCGATTGCCTTCTACGTGCTCGTCTACACGCTGCTGCTCAAGCGGCGCACCCCGCAGAACATCGTCTGGGGCGGCGCCGCCGGGTGCATGCCCGTGCTCATCGGCTGGTCGGCGGTCACCGGGTCGCTGAGCTGGGTGCCGTTCGTGCTGTTCGCCGTGATCTTCTTCTGGACTCCGCCGCACTACTGGCCACTGTCGCTGCGGTTCGTCGACGACTACGCGGCGGCCGGCGTGCCGATGCTTCCGGTGGTCGCCTCGCCGCTGAAGGTCGCCCGGCAGATCGTCGCCTACAGCTGGGTCATGGTCGTCACCTCGCTGGTGCTCGTTCCGGTGGCGTCGATGACCGTGGTCTACGCCGCCGCCGCCGTCGTGCTCGGTGCCGGCTTCCTGATCGAGGCGCACCGACTGCTTCGCCGAGCTCGAGCCGAGGCTGACGACCTGCGGCCGATGCGGTTGTTCCACGGGTCGATCAGCTACTTGACGATCTTGTTCGTCGCGGTCGCCGTCGACCCGCTGCTCCCGTTGGCCCCGCTCCTGCACCGGTGACCTTCGCCCGTGCTCAGCGCGGGTCGAAGGTCCAGGACAGCATGAGGTGCCCGGTGCCCTCGTCGGATCCGGCAGAGCGGTACGTCGCGAGCGCTGCATCGTTGTCGGCGTCCGTGAGTACCCACATCCCGTAGCAGCCCCGCGCCCGGGCCACCACTTCGAGGGCCTCGACGAGGGCCCGACCGATGCCCTGCCCGCGGCTGTTCGCGTCGACCCCGAGCTCGTAGAGGAACATCTCGGTGCCCTTGTCCGGGTGGGTCAGCTCGACTCCGGACACCAGGCCCACCGGCTGCCCGGAGTCGTTCGTCGCGACCAACAGGTGGTGGCCCGGCTCGTCCAGGAACCGGACGGCTGCCTCGGTCCGCACCGGGCCGTCAAGAAGCGCCGAGGCAGCAATGACCTGGTCGAGCTGGACCGAACGCTCGATGGAGACGTGCGGACCAGCTGCTCGATCGACCCCCATGGTCAGTCGCCCGTCGAGCCGTCAATCCGCTCGCGGATCAGGTCGGCGTGGCCGTTGTGGCGCGCGTACTCCTCGATCATGTGGACGTAGATCCACCGCAGGTCCCAGGTACGTTCGGGTCGGTCGTCGCTGCTGTGCCTGTGGACCACTTCGTCGAGCCCCATGCCGACCACCGCGGCCCGCGCCGCCACCACCTCGCGGCGGAACGTCGCCAGGTCGGCCTCGGCTCTTGCCGGGTCGAGGTCGTCGAAGTCGCCGTTCTCGTTGTCGTCGGTGCAGTACTCGTAGGCGAGGTCCTGCCGGCCGGCGCGGACGCGGAACCACGACCGCTCCACTTCGACCATGTGCCGGACCAGGCCCAGCAGCGACAGCGCCGAAGGGGGTGCACTGCGGTCCACGAGCTGCTCGCCAGTGAGCCCGGCGCACTTGGTGAGAAGCGTGGCCCGCTGGTAGTCGAGCCACTGCTCGAGCGACTCGCGCTCGGACGCGATGCGCTGCGGTTCGGTTCGGTACGTTCGACGGTCGGTGCCGCCCAGGTCTGGTCCATGGGGCCGACGCTATCGCGGGGCACCGTCAGGTCGGGGGGCCGAGCTCGAGGACGGCCCGGGTGCCCCCGTCGTGGGCGGGAACCAGGGCCAGCGACCCGCCGGACGCCTCGGCTGAGCGGCGCACGATGTCCAAGCCCAGCCCGGTGGAGCCGGCACCGCTCTCGCCTCGCGTCATCACGTCGCGTTCGGGCAGCCCTGGGCCGGAGTCCTCGATGACCAGGCGGGCCCCGCCACCGGCTCGGGCCGACAGAACGACTCGGAAGGCCGTTCCGTCCGGGGTGTGGGCGAACACGTTGCCCAGCAACGCGTCGATGGCGTCGGCGAGATCGCCGGGCACCAGCCGAACCTGCAACGGTCCGGGTGCGACGGCCACCATGAGTTCGCGATCGGTGTCCTCGGCGAGGACCCGCCAGAACGCCACGCGAGCCCCGACGATCGCGGTGGCGTCGCACGAGGGGACCATCCCCTCGCGGATCGGTCGCCTGGCCTCGGCGATCAGCTGGTCGATGGCGCGCGAGACCTCGGCGACGTCTCGGGCGAGTCGTTCGCGCTCCTCGTCGTCGGCCAGGCCGTCGACGTCCAGGCGTAGGGCGGCCACCGGCGTGCGGAGCCGGTGCGAGAGGTCCGCGGCGGCCTCGCGTTCAGCGGTGAGCAGGTCGCCGATGCGCAGCCCGAGACGATTGAGGGCGCGTCCGGCGGCCGTGACCTCGGGCGGGCCGCTGGGAATGACCCGAGCCGAGAGCTCACCTGCTCCGAGCAACGCTGCCGTGTCGGTCAGGGCCCGGACGGGTCCGAGGTACGAGCGGGCGAGCCGGTCGGCGACCAGGAGCGCGAGCGCGAGCAGCGAGACCCCGAGGCCGCCCAGCACCCACCAGGCGGTCGCAACGCCGTCGGTGAGCTTCGCGCCGGGCACCTCTACCCGGACCACCGCGGTTCCGGCGTCCAGGCCCACGACCGGGATGAGGATCTCGCGGCCGCCGTCGGCCAGATTCGCACTGAACGCGCGCGGGGCGATGTTGTTGGCAACGTCGCCTTGGGCCAGCCGGACCGAGTCGGTCACCGGTCGCTGGGCGCCGACTACTTGGCCGTTGCCCAAGAAGACGGTCACCGGCTCGCCGAGCTGCTCCTGCGTGTCGGCCACGACCCCGGCCAGCCCAGATCCGAGGAGTCCGACTGTCGAGGTGAGTGGTTGGACACCCAAGGTGGCCTCGCTCGAGGCCCGGTCGGCGGCTGAGGCCCGCACCAGCCAGGCGAGCGGGATGAGGAACGCGAGCAGAACGAGCAACGTGGATGCAGCGACCGTGATGAGGATCTGTCGCCTCACGCGGCGGGCTCCACCAACTTGACTCCCACGCCGCGGACCGAGACGAGGTAGCGGGGCTCTTGGGCGTTCTCGCCGAGCTTTCGTCGCAGCCACGAGAGGTGGACGTCCACGGTCTTGTCAGCGCCACCGTACGGAAGTCGCCACACCTCGGTCAGCAGTTCACGCTTCGACACCACCTGGCCGGGGCGGGCCGCAAGGTATGCGAGCAGGTCGAACTCCCGGGGGCTGAGCTCGACCGACTCACCGTCGACGGTGACGACGCGTGAGCGGGGGTCGACGTACAGGCCGCCCACGACGAGCGGCTGTTCCTCGTCCGGGGACGACGCGCGCCGCAGCACGGCCCGGATCCGGGCGTCCAGGGTCTCGGCGCTGTAGGGCTTCACCACGTAGTCGTCTGCCCCCGCGTCGAGGGCTCGAACGATGGACGCGTCGTCGTCGCGAGCCGTCGCCACGATGACCGGCACGGCGCTGACGGCTCGGAGCATGCGGAGCAGCTCGGTGCCGTCGAGGTCGGGCAGGCCGAGGTCGAGGACAACAAGGTCGGGGCGGTTGTCTAGGGCTTCACGCAGCCCGGTCATGGCGTCGGGTGCGGACGACACAGCGTGTCCACGCTCGCCCAGGGTGCGGATCAACGCGGAACGGATGGACGGATCATCCTCGACGACGAGTACGTGGGCCACGCTCTGACCGTAGTCCTGTCCACGTCCGTCCATCGCGCATCCCGACACGTTCGGGGGGACAAAGCGGGCAGTTGAGCCAGTGTTAGCACGCCCTTAGTTCAGGAAGCCGGCGGATGACGGAGCATGGGGGCATGCCTCTGCGCTCTGCCTATCTCGCCGGCTGGATCACCGTCACCGCGGTGGCCACGACCGTCGGTATGGGCACCGTGGCCGTCGTTCGTGGCGCGGTGGGTGATCCGTCGTCCGTGGCAATACTGAGCGCGAGCGAGATCGCTGGCGACGACCGAATCGCTGCGCACGGGATAGGCCCGAGCGGAAGTGTCGGCCCCTCCACCTCTCCCGGTGGCGTCCCGTCGAAGGGGCCAACGGCAGGAGCCCACTCCACCGGGCCGTCCTCTGGGGTGCACCCGTCCGCCGGGTCCAACCCGTCGCACTCGACGCCGACGCCGTCGGTCCACCCGACGCCTGGCCCTTCTCACCACCCGACGGCCGAGCCGACGACCGCGCCCAGTCCGACCACCGGCCCCACCCCCGTGTTCCGCTCCCTGGTGTCGCCTGGCGGCAGCGTTCTGGCTCGCTGCACGGGGGATGTGGTCTACGTCGTCTCCGCCTCACCCGGCCAGGGTTACCGCGTCCTGATCGAGACCCGCGGCGGGGAAGAAGCTGAGGTGAAGTTCCAGGGGACCAGCGAGATCGGTGTTCACATCCAGTGCGAAAAGGGCGTCCCCACCCAGCAGATCGAGTCCGGCGACTACTGAGAGCCGGCGCTCAACCCGCTGCTCGGGTGCGAAGCGCGAACTGCACGCGCAGCACGGAGATCCACAGCAGCGTGGCGCACAGCATGTGGACCGAGACCAGCACCCAGGGCAGCCCGGTGAAGTACTGGGTGTAGCCGATCGCCCCCTGCAGCAGCGTCACCGCCAGCAGCACGTTCGCGCGGCGTACCGCGACGGGCGGAGCGTCGCTCAGCCGTACAGCGATCAGCAGGGCGACCACGAGCCCGACGAAGATCATCACCGAGTCGGCGTGCAGCCAGGACACCTTCGCCTCGTCGAAGCCGAACCGGGCGGGGTGGTCCTTGTCTCCTGAGTACGGACCGCTGCCCGTGACCACCGTGCCCAGCACCAGCACCACGAGTGCGGCCCCGATGAGGACCCGAGCCAGCACGGTCACCTCGCGGCGCACGGTGCTGATGGGCGAGGCGTCGCCTGCGTCCTTCGCACGTTCGGCCAGCGCGACCGCAGCAGCGATGAGTGGCATCGAGAGCAGGAAGTGCGCCGCGACGATCGCCGGGTTGAGCTTGGTGAGCACCGAGATCGCGCCGAGGATGGCCTGCCCGAAGACGCCGAGGAGGCCGATCGACGCGAGGACCACCAGCGGACGGCGTCGGGGCACCGTGCGCCAGGCCGCGACGATGCAGGCCACGATGACGATCGCGACCACGAACGTGAGCGAGCGATTCCCGAACTCGATCAGCTTGTGAAAGCCCTGCGGCTGCCGTTCGACCGGGATGTACGAGCCTGGAACGCACTGAGGCACGGTCGGGCAGCCGAGGCCGGAGCCGGTGAGCCGGACCAGGCCGCCCGTGAAGACGATGCCGGCCTGGGCGACGATCCCCGCGACGTAGATGCGGTGGTTCGTCCGCGCGCTCGCCGTCCCGGCGGCGGACGGGTCGAGGTCTGCGGTGGTCGTCACAGCGACCATGGTAGGGCTGGGCGGGGCGCGAGTCGTCAGGCGGGGAAGATCCCTCGAACCACACTGATCGCCGAGTGCAGCGGATTGCCGTCGAAGGTCTCCAGCGACACGTCGACGACCCGGAACTCGGTCAGGTCCAGGCCGACCGGAACGTCGAACGAGCCGTGGTTGCCCGGATCGAGAACCCCCACCGAGATCATCTTCTTCGTCTGCGCGTCGGCGAGCCAGACCTCGTAGAAGCCATGGGGAACCTGACGCAGCCCCGAGATCTGGACGGTCAAGGTCTCGCCAGCGGACGACGAGTTCAATGAGGCGCTGCCTGACGCCTCGGCGACCGAGAGCGGCTTTAGCTCCGTCGTCGCGGTGACCACGGACGCGGGCGACTCCCGGGATTGGACGATCCCGACTCCGACAACACCGGCCAGGACGCCGATGGCGGCCGCGGCCGCGGTGAGCACCACTGCTCGGCGCGTCCAAGAGCTGGCTCGACGCTCGGCGAGAGCAACCACGGGCGGAGCCTGGGTTGGCTCTGTGGGGGAGTCCGTCTGTTGAGGAGGCTGGATGCCGAGCTCGGTCGTGATCCGGTCCCACACCGCTGGCGGCGGGGAGACCGGCCGGTCCGCGGGGGTGATCTGACGGCTCGCGGTGACGACGGCCCGCATCGCGGCGAGCTGGGACTGACAGTGCTCGCAACCGGTCAGGTGTCGGTCGTCCTCCGCGGAGGCCGCCGGCTCGCCCAGAGCGAGGAGCGCGAGGGTGTCCTTCTCACAGTGCTGCACCGTCCACCTCCAACCGCGTGCGCAGCCGTTCTAACGATCTGCGGATATGGCTCTTGACCGTTCCCAGCGGCAGGCTCAGCAGGCTGGCAATCTGCGCGTGGGTCAGATCCTGGTAGAACGCCAGCATCATGATCCGATGTTGGGGCTCACCCAGCCGGGCCAGCTCGTCGGCCAACAGGACGCGGTCGGCGAGGTCCTCGGTGCTGGCCTGGCTCAGCGGCTCGGGCTCGGTCACCTCGAGCACCGCGGCGACCGCCCGGCGTTCGCGGGCCTTGGCCGCCCAGCGATCTGCGACCTTGTTGCGGGTGATGCCGAGCAGCCAGGCGGCCATGCTGCCGGCTGAGGCGTCATAGCGGCTGCGGGCCTGCCAAGCAGCAACGAATACCGCTTGCGTGACGTCTTCGGCGTCGCCGCGGTCACCGAGTGAGCGAAGGCTGATGGTGAAGACCAGCGAACTCCACCGCGCGTATGCCTCGGTCAGGTAGGTCTCGTCGCCGTCTCTGAACCCGGCGGCGACATCGGCGTCGGCGAGGAGCGGCACATCCACGACGGTACCTTCCTTCACGGGGCGCCCCGGTCTCGAACTGCAGTGACGACCAGGTTGTCCTGGTAGCCGCCGTGCTGTCGGTCGTACGGCCCGCCGCACGTGA
>Ga0302299_10002789_pt1 | contig 10642 bp, 3 predicted proteins | sample III_Fen_N3_4_FD_198795 | JGI IMG/M metagenome (GOLD analysis project Ga0302299, IMG submission 198795) | Peat permafrost microbial communities from Stordalen Mire near Abisko, Sweden - III_Fen_N3_4 | ecosystem: Environmental > Terrestrial > Soil > Wetlands > Permafrost | place: Sweden: Abisko...
CCAGTACGAGAGCGCGATCCTGACCGACGCCGCGCGCGAGGCCGCACGCAAGGAGGTGGGGCCGCAGTACGACTTCACGGCCGCCCAGGCCGAGGCCATCGCGGTCCAGCAGTCCCAGGCGTTTGAACGCCTCGTCAGGCCGATCGACGCGGCCTTCGGCGACGGGGTGACGCCCGCGGATCGCCTCGTCCTCCTCAAGGCCGCGATCCCGGAACTCTCCGCGGACCAGATGACGACCCTCCAGGCGCTCACCCCCGAGCGCTGGACGGGGGTCCGCACCGAGGCAGCGCGAGTCCTGGACACCGTCGAGCGGACGGAGCTCAAGGACACGCAGGTCCCGCTCGTCCGGGACAACCTGGCCGGACGGATGGCGGGCGACCTCAACGTGGATGAGAGGGGCCTCGCCGCCGCCCTCATCGGTCCGCTCGTGATCGCCAACTCCGCGTACGACCCCCAGCTCACCGAGACGCGCCGGCAGCAGGCGGCCACGGCCGTGGCACCAGTGGAGAAGGCCTGGGAGAAGAACGACATCATCGTCCGGTCCGGTGATCGCGTGACCGCGGAGGCCTTCGAGGCGATCGACTACTACGCGCTCAACAAGGGCGGCCTGGACGTCGCGCGGCTGGCCGGCTTCGTTGTGCTGTCGATCCTGGTGATCAGCCTGTTGCTCACCTGGACCTGGCGGTTCCGGCGCGAGTTCTGGCACCGCAACAACGTCATGCTCCTGCTCAGCCTGCTGCTGCTGATCGCGGTCCTCGCGCTGAAGCTGACGGCCGGTCGCATGTGGCTGCCGTACGCGCTGCCTCTGGCGGCCATCGGGATGCTGGTCACGGTGCTCCTCGACGGCGGGGCCGCAATGGTCCTCACCGCGCTGATCGCCGTCCTCGCGGCCGCGGTGAATGGCGCGGGCCTGGAGCTCGCGGCGTACGTGATGCTGGGCGGGATCGCCGGCATCGTGGCCGTCCGGCGCGGGGACCGGCTGGCCGTTTTCGCCCAGGCGGGCGTCGCCGTGTTCGTGGTCAACGCCCTGGTCGTCATGACGTTCGCACTGCTCGGCGACCAGGACATCCGGGGGGTCCTCGAGCTGCTCGGTGCGTCCGCCGTGTCGGCGGGCGGCTCCGCCATCGCCGCCGTCGGAAGCTTCGCCGCGCTCGGCTCGATCTTCGGGATCCTCACCGTGTTCCAGCTCCTGGAGCTCGCGAACCCGTCCCAGCCGGTCCTGCGCCGCCTCCTCGTCGAGACCCCGGGGACGTATCACCACTCGCTGATGGTGGGCAACCTGGCCGAGCGCGCCGCCGAATCCATCGGCGCCGACCCGCTGCTCGCCCGCGTCGCCGCGTACTTCCACGACATCGGGAAGCTCTCCAACCCGGCCGCCTTCATCGAGAACCAGGCGGGCGGCGACAACCTCCACGACGAGCTGGACCCCGAGACCTCCGCGCAGCTGCTCAAGAGCCACGTCAGCGCGGGCATCGACATCGCCTACAAGTCGGGGCTCCCGAAGGCGCTGATCGCGTTCATCCCGCAGCACCACGGGACCGCGGTGATGTCGTACTTCTACGCCCGGGCGAAGGAGCTGGCCGCGGCGCCGTTCGGAGGGCTCGAGACCGTCGACGGCCGGAAGGCGGCCGAGGCCGTGGACGTCCGCAAGTTCCGGCACGGGGGCCCGAAGCCCCAGTCACGAGAGGCCGCGATCATTATGCTGGCCGACTCGGTGGAGGCGTCCGTGCGCTCCCTCTCGTCCCGCGACGAGGGCGCGATCCGCGCGATGGTGGCACGGATCTTCGACGAGCGAATCGCCGACGACCAGTTCGGAGAGTGCGACCTGACGCTGCGGGACATCGAGCGGATCCGCGAGGCGTTCGTGCAGCAGCTCCTCGGGATGTACCACCAGCGGGTTGCGTACCCGCAGAACAAGGTGGTGGAGCTGGAGTCCCGTCGCGCAGCCGGCGGCGAGAAGTAGTGACGCGAAGCCTGTACCTCGGCCCGTGGCGGATCGACGTAGAGTGGCGTGACGAGGTGCCCCATCTGCTCCCCGCCACGGTCCTGGCCCGCGTGGCGGCGGCAGCGCTGGACGTCGCCGGTGCGCCCCGGCCGGCGTCGCTGGGCCTGGTGCTCTCAGACGACGCGGAGCTGGCGGAGCTCAACGCGACCCACATGGGCAAGGACGGGCCCACCGACGTCCTCTCGTTCCCGCTGCTGCCGCCCGAGGCGTACCCGGCGCATCCCGGCAAGGCGGAGGCCGGTGAAGGTGGCGGTGCCGATGCCGGACTGGGGGCAGACTTCATGCTCCCGCCCGGCTCCCGCCGGCACCTGGGCGACATCGTGGTGTCCGTGGAGCGGGCGATGGACCAGGCCGACGCCGGGCGCGGCGGCCAGACCGGCGACGTGCGCTGGGACGCCCGCGACGAGCTGCGCCTGCTCGTGACCCACGGCACGCTGCACGTCTGCGGCTGGGACCACGCGGAGGTGGACGAGGAAGCTGCGATGCGCGCGCTCGAGCGAAGCCTCCTCGCCTGACGGGCGGGCATGGGCTAACCGCTCGTCCCCCTGATCGTCACGGTGGCGGGATCCGTCACCACGCCCTGGTCCGGCACCACCTCCGACTGGAGCACAGCCGGCTCCCACAGGTACGTCCCGGGCGTGACCACCCGTGCCACGTAGCGCAGGGTCTGCACCGGCTGCTTCGGGTCGCGGGTGACGCAGAACTCGACGCGCTGCCCGTCCACGAAGTCAGGTGAGGTGCCGGTCCACACGGGGTTCCCGTTCTCATCCTCCCCCCACCTGCCGCCGCCGTCGACCGGGGCGAGGCCCGACGGGGCCAGGTCCGTGACCCGCCAGCACTCGTCGCGTGCCTCGGTTCCGAGGGTGACCCGGAGCGTGACGATCACGGTGTCGGTCGGACCGATGGTCCCCGCGGGACTGACGGTCCGAACCAGCTGCTGGCCCTTCGCCGGCGTCAGGCTCGCCGGGTCGAGCGCACCATCCCACGACGTCACGGCGAGCACGGACCCGGACACCGGCTCGAGCCGGGCCGTCGCCGCCTGAGCGGGCGTCAGCACAATGGACGCCGGAATGTCGGGCTGGATCGTGAGCTCCCGACGTGCGCCGTCCACCGTGATCGCGGCCACGGCGGAGGCACCGGGAACCCGCTTCGCCCACCCCTGCGCGGCCAGTGCCCGTTCGAGCGCGACCGACGTCGTCTTCGGTGGGTTGGCCGCGACAAAGGCGTCCATGCCCGCCGCGACCGGGTCGCCCAGCGAGGCGGCCACGATGGCCAGCCGCGCCGTCTGGAGGCTCGCGTCCTCCCCCGCACCCGGGTCGACGCGGACCCACGAGCCCAGCCGGAGCCCGTGGCTGGAGAGAAGGCCGCGCTCGATGGTCCGGGCGAGGTCCTCGTCGCCCGCATAGAACGCGGCGATGGCAACGCTGACCTGCTCCGGGACGGTGAGGTCGGTCTGGCTTGCCGCGTCGCGGACATCTGCCAGGACAGGCTCACCCAGCCCGGCGAGCCCCGCGAGGGCCAGCAGCCGCTGGTCGCGGGTGTGCTGGTTCCTGGCCATCGCGTCGCGCAGCCACCCGGCGAGGCGGGCGGCATCCAGACGGTGATCGCCGGTCATGGCGGCCAGGGCGGTCACGTCCAGGTTGGCCGAGCCGTAAGGGACGATCGCCAGCGCGCCATCGAGCCAGAACCGCTGGAGCTCGTCCTCGCCGGTCACGGCCGCGGCGTCGAGACCGAACTGTCCGTCCAGCACCCGGTTTGCCAGCCCGGCAGCCAGGACGAGGTCTGAACGGCCGCCGTCGGTCCGTGCGAGCTCCTGGAGGATCGGCACGACGCGGCCCCGTCCCGCTTCGACCAGCGTGACGCGCGTGAGATCGGCGCCGGTCTTGACGCCCACCGGCCCATCCAGGGCGGCAGACGTCACCTGGAGCTGCCTCGTCCGCGTGGCGACCACGTCGAAGGTCCGCGTGACCGTGTCGCTGCGGAGCGTCGATCCGCTGCCGGCGGACGCCGTGATCCGGAGGCGGTGTGCTCCCTCCTTCAACGGCGGCAGCGGGACCTCGACCGACTTGAACGCCTCGGCCGTCACCGTGACGTCGCCCATGGGCAGGGTGTCGGAGCTGACCGTGAAGGTGACCGGCTCACCTGCCGCGAGGCCGGACCCGAAACCGCGGACGCGGACCACCGGGCGATCGGCCGCCAGGTACTCCGGCGCGATGGTGGCCTCGACGAAGACCGGCAGTCCCACCACCAGCCGCGCCGTCCCGGAGCCGGCCTCCATGGCCGCATCGATGGCCGCCGCGCTCACGTGCCAGGACGTCAGGTCGTCCCGGAGGGATACCGGGACGGTGGCCGTCCCGTCGCTGCCGGTCGTCACCATCGTGCCGACCAGCCAGTCGCGGACGTCGCTGCGGCCGTCGCCCCCGCCGCCCGTCGTGTCGCCGCCGCCCTTGCCGTCATCGTCGTCGGCGGGCGTCCGGTGCGACGCGGCCCACGCGATGATCCCGTCGCCCACGTCGCCGTACAGCTCTCCGAGCGGGTCGACCTGTGACGCGGCGCCCATCGCATACAGCTTCTCGTCCACGACCTGGACGAAGACGCTGGCGGAAACCGGCCTCCCGTCCGGCCCGAGCGTCCGGATCGACGCCTGCGCTGTCTCCCCGGGGCGGTAGCGCGCCTTGTCCGGGGTGACCTGCACGGTCAGCGAGCGATCCGCGAGGCGGAGGCTCGCCCGCCAGGAGGAGACGGCCAGGTCGTACCCGTACCCGTTGAAGCGCACCGCGGTGATCCCGATCGATGGCACGGATGCCGCCGTGAAGGTCGTGCGGAAGGTGGGCGATGTGCCGACCGTGGCGTACGTGAGCCCGCGCTGCGCGACCGCGAAGAAGTAGCGGGACACGGGCGCCTTCTCGAGACCGCCAGTGAAGGTGACCCGGACCTCGTCACCCACGGAATACCCGCCCGACTCGTGCTGGGGGTCGGCGGCCTTGAGCCACGCGCTCCGGTCAGCGTTTCGATTGTTGGGGCCCTCTGCCCAGGCGGACGCCGTGGTCGGCCGCTTGCCCTCGTCGGTGTAGGTGGCGAACACCTCGTAGGAGCGGTCTCCACCCTTGACGCTCACGGACAGCCCGAAGGAGCCGTCGGCGCCGGTTCGCACGCTCTGGAGCGACACCGTCTCGACCTTGTCGGTGGTGTCGTAGACCGGCTCGACCTGCTTGAGGATGAAGTCGTACCGGGTGCCGGTCTGGTGGCGCACGGGCGTGTGCTGCACGACCTTCACCAGCACGGCCGCACCCGGGCGTCCGGCTCCCCGGGGGTCGACGTCCCACAGCTGGGTCGGCGGGGCCGTCTCGAAGCGGTCGAAGTCCACGTCGCTGACCTTGCCGGTGATGGTGACGCCCGTCCCGGCGAGGGCGGCGCTGGCGTCCACGAGGGCCGTCGCACGGAAGACGGCAACGTCGCTCGTCGCGCTGATGGCCGCCTCCTCGGGCAGCGTGGGGGTCACGTGGACGGACGTCACGCCCCACTGGTCCCCGGAGGAGTCAAGGCGCACGACCACTGCGCCGGACGCATGCCCGTCCGCGTCCGTGCTGGCCTTCGGGCCGCCATCGACCGAGTCGGTGCTCCACGAAAGCTCCGTGCCGGCAACGGGCGTCCCTTCGAAGAACGAGGCCTCGACGGACGCCGTCACCTTCGCGCCGGTGATGACCGCATGGCTGTCGGTGGTCATCTCCAGCCGGTATCCCGGCTTGACGATGGTCGCGACCTGCAGCCACAGCTCGCCCAGCCGGGTCCTGCCCGTGGACAGCACCAGGCGGTAGTCGCCGACGGGAAGGTCCTTCAGCGCGACGCGGACGGCGAATGCACCGTTCGCATCCGGGGAGGCGCCGGTCGTGGCGATCGCGGGGTCGGACTCGTTCGAGCCGTCTCCCGACCGCAGGGTCACCGTCACGGACGCCGGCACCTTGCCCGTGTCCCTGTTCCGGACGACGCCCCAGGCGTTGACGGTGTCGGTCGAGCGGAAGGTCGATCGATCGCTGGTGAACAGCTGCCACCAGCGGTCATCCGCTGTGAGGCTCGCACAGCTGCCGCAGTACCGGCTCACGGCGTACGGCTGGAACGCGGACCGCGACCCGTAGCGGACGACGAGGACCGGCGCGGCGGAGGCATCGTCCAGGCGCTCGAGTGCGGGCGGGGTTGCGGCGACCAGCAGGCCCCGCCGGTCCGTGGCGCCGAGACGCGTGCCATCGACCGACACCGTGGCTCCGACCGCGGCCTTCCCGGTGGCGAGGTCGTTGACCCAAACGGCGGACCTGCCCACGCCCAGCATGGAGAAGGTCGCGATGTCCGTGACCTGGAGCACGGCCTGCCGCGGGACGCCAGCCCATGCCTCGGTGACCATGTACCAGCCCGCGGAGAGCCGCTTCGGGAGCTGGATCCAGGAGTAGCCGTCCTCGCTGTTCTGCACCTTGACGTTGGCGCTGACCACCCGCGGCAGACCGGCCGTCGGGGCTGACGCCGAGGTGGAGACGAGCGTCCACTCCGGCCCCTTGTCGATCGCCTTCCAGGCATCCATCGCGGCAGTGATGCCGGCGAGACGGTGGACCGTGACCGGGATCGAGGTCGGGGTCATCACGCCGTCCGGCGCGTCCATCGAGACGCCGATCGCTGCCTTCTCCCGCGGGTTGGCCTCGAGGAAGGACTTGCGCAGGCTGACCCTCACGGCGGAGTGGGTCTCGGCCGCGGTCTCGAACCGGATGGCCACGTCCTCCGGCAGGACCTGGCCGGTGCCCGCGAGCGGGAGGCCGCGCTTGACGGTCACCGTGTAGACCCGGCCCTTTGCCAGCGGTCTGGACGGGACGAACACGAGGGTTCGACCGGCGACCTCGAAGCGTCCCGCGGTCGCCGGCGTGATCGTGAGGTGCTGCTTGAGATCGGAGGCGGCCACCCCGGGCTGGTTGAACGTGATCTCGATCCCGGCGGTGAGCGGGACACCGGTGGCGCTGTCGCCGGGGATGGTCTCGACGATCGCGAGCGGGAGCGCCGTCTGGGCGGCCCAGGACGCCTCGAGGGAACCGTCGGGGCGGGCAAGCGAGATGCGGTAGAGCGTGCCGGCGCGCAGCCTGGTGGTCGGCCGGAGGACCGCCGTCGTGGCGTCCGCCGAGTCGACCGCGAATGCCAGCGGCGGGTCGGAGACGAGTTGACGGGCGACGTCGGCCGGCGCTCGCCCGTCGAGCGTGGTGAGCCTGAAGGCGGTATCGAGGGCAACGCCGCCTTGGCCGGCCTTCGTCGGCTCGAGGTTCGCGATGACGGGGGCGTCCGCAAGTGTCAGGCGCGCCCAGGCGGTGGGATCGGGCGTGGCGGTGGGAGCCGGCTCGTCCGTCGTCGCAGGCCCGGGGGACGCGGCCGCGATGGAGGACGGATCGGGCGTCGTGCCCGGTGCGGGCGACATGCTGGGGGCGGGTCCTGCGCAGGAACCGATCAACGCCGCGATGGCGACGACGACAGGGAAGGCCCGCAGGCTCCTCCGGGTCGAGGCTCGGGCCGCGGCCCGGGTTGCGGTGGGATCGGGACGCCCGCTCGCGACGTCGCCCATCGTGGTACTCCCTCTCGCTGCGGCAACCAGGTCCGCTCGCGATGCGGGCTTGAGACGTTCCGCGGGAGCTTCGCGTTACCGTCGACGCAAGGCCGGCGGTCGGCAACCGTGGCACGTCCGTGGCGCGTGCCGTGGGACGGGTCGGCGGTACCATGTCGCCCGAGCCCCGTTGGACCAGGTCCCGGGGCCGTTCGCCGTGTCCGGACGGGGTGTCCGGGTCGCGGCCACGAGGTGGGACCCGGAATGTGAAGCTCGTCGTCGGCCTGGGGAACCCGGGCAGCCAGTACGCGGAGACGCGGCACAACATCGGCTGGATGGTCCTGGACCGCCTCGCGGACCGGGCCGGGCGGTCCGGTCGCGGGCGCCAGCGCGACGCGTCCGAGAGCGTCCAGATCCGGTACAAGGGCCTGGATCTCGTCCTTGCGAAGCCCCTCACCTTCATGAACGACTCCGGGGTCGCGGTGCGCAAGCTGCTGGCCCGCGAACGCGTGCCGCTGGCGGACGTGTTGGTGGTCGCGGACGACTTCGCGCTGCCGTTCGGGAAGCTGCGATTCCGGGAGGCGGGGTCCCACGGCGGGCACAACGGGCTGCGCTCGATCATCGAGGAGCTGGAGTCCGAGAAGTTCAGCCGGCTGCGGGTGGGGATCGGGGAGCCGGGGCGCGGGGCGATCGATCACGTGCTCTCGAGGTTCGCGGCCGACGAGCGGACGCGCCTGCCGATCCTCCTGGATGCGGCGGCCGATGCAGTCGAGGCGTGGGCGCGCGATGGGACGTCGAAGGCGGCGAACCGCTTCAACCCCTTCGAGCTGCAGGCTCCGGCATCGGCCGTCGTGGACGGCGTCGACGCCCCCGGGCCGGGCGAGGTGGGTGGGCCGGCCGACGCCACGGGTGTGCGCCGGACGAAGACGGGCTGGCGCCGGATCCTGGGTGGGGACCCTGTCGATCACGGCGAGGGCGGTACTGGCGGCGATGCGACCGGCGGGCGTGGCGGCGGCGGTCGCGACGGAGGCGGCCGGCGGTGACCGACCGGTATCGCGGACGATCGACGCGGGAGCGGAAGCTCGCGGAGAAGGTCGCGCGCGACTGGGCGGAGCGGCGGGCCGCGGCGGAGGTCAGGGAGCAGGCGGTCGACCTTGACCGCGCGTCGGTCGAGGCCGAGGTGGAGCTGCTGGACCCGGCGGCACGACGCGCCGAGCCGGATGTGCCGGGATCCACGGGCGAGGCCGCCGCAGCCGCTGCCTCCAGGGGTCGCCGGGCCGCCGCGCACTCCCCGAGAGAACGGGCGGGAACGCCGTCCCGTGGCGGCGCCGGACGTCGCGTGCCGGATCTCGCGGTCCTGCCGCGGCTCCTTCACGAGACGGGCTCCTTCGCCACCCTCCGGGAGCGGCTCGGTCCCGCCGGGGCGCCGGCTGCCGGGATCCACGGGCGCCACGTCGGGCTCACGACGGTCCCGCACGGGGCGAAGTCGTATCTCGCTGCGGCGATCGCCCTTGCCGCGGGTGGAGAGCGGATCTGCTGGGTGGCCCGGGACGCGGAGATCGGCGACCGCGTGGCGGAGGAGCTCGGGGCGTGGCTGGGCGACCCGTCGCTGGTTGCCGTGCTTGAGCCACGCACCTCGCTCGCGTACGAGCGCTCCGAGCTTGTCCCCGACGAGACGGCCGCGCGCGTGGCGGCGCTGGCGGCATGGCGCGGGGGCAGGGCGAAGGTCCTGGTCGCCAGCGTCCAGGCGCTCCTCCAGGCGACGCTCGCCCCGTCGGACCTGCCCGCCCAGATCCGGACGCTCAGGCCCGGCTCCCGGGTCAACCTCGACGCGCTCCTCTCCGAGCTGTTCGAGCGCGGCTACAAGCCCGTCCTGGAAGTGGCCGGCCGCGGCGAGTTCGCGCGGCGCGGCGGGATCCTGGACATCTTCCCGCCGTCGGCGGCGCTCCCCGTCCGGATCGAGCTGTTCGGCGACGAGATCGACTCGCTCCGCGCCTTCGATCCGACCGACCAGCGGAGCGTGGAGCCGGTCAAGGAGGTCGCGCTGCTCCCGGCGACGGAGTTCCTCCTCCCGCAGGGGGGCGTGAGCGAGATCAGGGAGCGACTGGGACGGATGGCCGCCCGGCTGCCCGAGCGTCTCGCCCTCGACCTGGCGCGGTTTGCGGGGGACGCGGCGCCGGAGGGTGGGACCCACGTGACCGCGGGGCGCGCGCTCCCGGCCGGTGACGCCGCCGAGGTCTGGTCGCGCGTCGTGGCGCCGCACACGGGGCTGGACCACCTCGATCCATCCACGCTGTTCGTCCTCGATGAGCCCGGCGACCTCGCCGACGCCGCGGAGTTCCTCTGGCGCCAGGCGGAGGAACGGCACGCGGAGCTGGTCGAGAACGGGGAGCTGCCGAAGGACTGGCCCGCCACCTACCTCCCGCCGCGCGACTGGAAGGCGCGCCTCCACGGCGCACGCACCCTGGAGCTCACCTGGCAGTCCGAGGCAGGCACGGCGGACGGCATGGCGTACGCCGCCCGGGGCCTCACCTCGGGCGACCTGTTCGGCTGGCGGGATCCCGTCCTGCCGCCGGGTCGGACGGAGCGGCTGGTGGACGGCGTGGAGCACTGGCTGCAGGAGCGGGCGCGCGTCGTTCTGGTCAGCGACCAGGCGCCGCGCCTCGCGGAGCTCCTGGGCGAGGCCGGCCACGCCGTGGGCATCGTCAGCCGGATCGCGGAGGCACCGCCGCCCGGGGCCATCGCCCTGGTGGAGCGGAGCCTCAACGGCGGCTTCGAGGGCGGCCCGGACGGGCTGGCGGTGGTCACGGACCGCGAGCTGTTCGGCACCGTCCGCGTCCGGCGCCCGAAGGCGATGCGGCGCGTCGTCCCGCGGGACATCCTGGAGCGGCTGACGGCCGGGGACCTGGTCGTCCATATCGACCACGGCATCGCGCGTTACGAGCAGATGCTCCGGCGCGGCGAGGAGGGCCAGGAGCGGGACTACCTGGAGCTCTCGTTCGCGGCCGGGGACCGGATCTTCGTCCCCGTGGAGCAGATCACCCGGATCTCGCGCTACTCGGGCG
>Ga0302299_10002790_pt1 | contig 10638 bp, 8 predicted proteins | sample III_Fen_N3_4_FD_198795 | JGI IMG/M metagenome (GOLD analysis project Ga0302299, IMG submission 198795) | Peat permafrost microbial communities from Stordalen Mire near Abisko, Sweden - III_Fen_N3_4 | ecosystem: Environmental > Terrestrial > Soil > Wetlands > Permafrost | place: Sweden: Abisko...
CCGCGCCGCGCAGGCCGTCGGCGAGCGAGGCCGCGTCCGGGACTGCCCTGGGCCGTTCGCCCCCGAGCACTTCGTCCGCGACGACGACGTCGCCGGGGGACAGGCTGGACCTGAGAGCGCCGGCCAGGCCGGCGACCACGACGGACGCGGCCCGGGGCCGGGCTGCTGCCAGGTCGCCCAACAAGGCCGCGGCCGCCCGCTGGGACCTGGCGAGGCCCATGCCCGTGCGCAGCACGCGGGCGTGGACGAGCCGGGACCCGTCGGCCGCAGAGCGGGCCGCAGAGCCAGCCGCAGAGCCGGCCAGGGCGGTGTCCGGGCGCCTGCCCCGCCGGGTGCCCCACCGCACCGCCGCGTACTCTGCCAGCATCGGCGCGCAGATGACGAGCTCGTCGGGGACGCGCGTCCGGTCAGGCGCCATGTGCCCCCCGGACGAACCGCCCGAGCGCGCTGACCGGGAACACCAGCCGGTACAGGTGGTAGTTGATGTAGAAGTCACCGGGGAAGCCGGTGCCGGTGAACTGCGGCTCGTCCCAGGTGCCGTCGGCGCGTTGCGTGTGCGCGAGCCACCGCACCCCCCGCTCGACCGCCGCCGAACGTTCCCCCGCGGCGAGCAGCGCCAGTAGGGCCCACGCCGTCTGCGAGGCCGTGGACGTGCCCCGGCCGACCCAGGCAGGGTCGGTGTAGGAGCGTAGATCTTCACCCCAGCCGCCGTCGAAGTTCTGGCAGCCCTCCAGCCAGCGAACGGCGCGCCGGATGGCGGGTGCAGCACGCGACACACCGGCGCTGATGAGCCCGGGGACGGCGGCACCCGTGCCGTAGACGTGGTTGGCGCCCCACCGCCCGAACCAGGACCCGTCAGCTTCCTGGTGGCGCAGCAGCCACGCCACTCCGGTGCGGCAGGCCTCGCCGGCGCTGAGCCCTTCCGCCGCCAGGAACTCCACCACATGGGCGGTCACATCGGCGGACGGTGGGTCGATCGCGGCCCCGAAGTCACAGAACGGCAGCCTGTAGGCCAGTTCGCGCGTGTTGTCGACGTCGAAGGCGCCCCATCCGCCGTCCTTGGACTGCATGCCGACAAGCCAGGCCCCGGCGCGATCGAGTGCGGCGCGAACGCCGACCGCGTCGGGGTGGGCCACCCGGCGCAGCGCGAGCCCTACCTCGGCGGTGTCGTCGGTGTCCGGGTACAGGTCGTTGGCGAACTCGAAAGCCCAGCCACCGGGCGCCAGCCCCGGCCGGCGCACCGCCCAGTCGCCGGTCACCGTGACCTCTTCGCCGAGCAGCCAGTCGGCGGCGCGACGCACTGCCGGGCTGTCGGCGGGTTCGCCGGCGTCGAGCAGGCCGACGACGGCAAGCGCGGTGTCCCAGACGGGTGACTGGCAGGCTTCGAGCCGGCGCACCGGGCCCTGGGGCGTGTCCTCATGGACGAGAAACCCGTCGAGGCCGCTCAGCCCAGCCTGCAATACCGGGTGGGCCAGCGGATACCCGAGAAGGTGCAGGGCCATGATCGAATAGACCCATGGTGGCTGGATGCCGCCCCAGGAGCCGTCCGCCTCCTGTCGCGCGATGATCCATTCGGCGCCGCGGCGCATCGCGAGCCGGCGCAGCGGGCGCACCGGATGCCGGCCGTAGGAGTGCAGTGCCCGGTCGAGGCGCTGGAAGGCCCCCCGCCACGAGCGCATGGGGGCGAGGTCGCCGGGCACGGCTCCGGTGCGCAGCTCGTCGATGCCGAAGGCCAGCGGCCGCACGGGACGCAGGGTCGCCACGATGGTCAGCGGCACGATCGTCTGCCGCGCCCAGCAGCCCCAGTCATAGACGTTGAACGGGAACCACTTCGGCAAGAAGATCAGCTCAGGGGGGAGGTTGGGCAGGTCGTCCCACGACCAGAGCCCGAACAGCGCGAGCCAGAGCCGGGTGAAGACCCGGCACCGCTCGACCCCACCCTGCTCGCGAATGAACCTCACGGCGGCTCTCATGTGAGCGGCCGCTGGGTCATCGCCTGCGAGCTTGAGGGCGACGTAGGCCTCAAGCGTGGTGGACAGGTCGGCGGGGCCACCCTCGAAGTTGGCCCACGTGCCGTCGGCGCGCTGCTGCGAGCGGACCCAGCGGGCCGCCTGCTCGGTCTCGGTCGCCGTCCTGATGCCGAGGAACTCGCGCAGGAGCAGGTCTTCGGCGTCCATCGTCACATTGGTGGCGAGCTCGCCCTTCCACCATCCCGCCGGCTGTTGCAGGCCGAGAAGGTGGGTGCGGGCGCGTGCCAGCGCGGCGGCCGCCAGCCCCCGGACGTCGACCGTGCCGGCCGGCGACTCGGCGCCCGCCGGCGAGTCGGGGACGGCCGGTGCCTGACCCGGAACGGCACGGGGCGCCGACGGTGCCGGGACACGATCCGCCGCCACTGTCATCTCAATCCCCCCATCTCAATCTCGTCGCCGGGTCACGAACCTGGCTACCGCCTGCAGGTCTGCGGACACGTCCGCGGGCAGGTTCAACCCGTCGAGGGCCTCGGTCGCCAGGATGGACCGCCGTTCCGCTTCGGCGTGGGCCCAGCTTCTCCCGCCGGCCGTCTCGACGAGGGCGGCGATCCGGCCCAGCTCCGCCTCGTCGTCCGGGTCGGTCCGGGCCGGCCGCCCCAGCCACTCCGCGAGCTCCTCAGCGGCGGGCCCGCCCGAGGCGAGCGCGGCTGTCACGGGCAGGCTCTTCTTGCGCTTGCGAAGATCCGACAGGACCGGCTTGCCCGTCTCGGCAGGGTCGCCCCAGATGCCCAGCAGGTCGTCGACCAGTTGAAAGGCGAGGCCGAGGTGCCACCCGTATTGGTGCAGCCCGACCGCGATCTCCTCGGAACCGGCAAGCTGGGCGCCGACGGCTGCCGCACAGGCGAGCAGCGCCGAGGTCTTGCCACTGGCCATCGCCAGGCATTCGTCGACGGACACCTCGGAGCGGCTCTCGAACGAGAGGTCCTCGGCCTGGCCGCGGATGAGCAACTGGCTGGTGTCCGCGAGCAGCCGGGCTGCCGCGGCCCCCATCGGCCCCGGGACTTCGAGCAGCACCTGATGGGCGAGCGCGAGCATCGCGTCCCCGGCCAGGATCGCGCGGGCCGGCCCGAACACCGTCCACGCTGTGGCGCGGTGACGCCGCTCCCGGTCGCCGTCCATAAAGTCGTCGTGTAGCAGCGCGAAGTTGTGCACCAGCTCGACGGACGCGGCGCCAGGCAGGCCCACGTCCTGTGGTACGCGGGCGGCGCGTGCCGACAACAAGGCGAGGATGGGCCGCAGCGCCTTCCCGGAGGAGGCGGCGGCCGGCCGGCCCTGCGCGTCGGACCAGCCGAAGTGGTAGAAGGCCACAAGCCGGTTGCCCTCGTCGAGCCTGCCGACCGCGGCGCGTAGCGCCGCCTCGGCCACTTCACGTCCCTGGACCAGGGCCGCGGGCAACGACGCTGAGGTGGTCACGCGGTCACGGGCTCTCTGTTCGGGGGGTCAGGCGGCGGGTCGGGTGGATGGCCGGGGGCTGGGGCCCCTGAAGGCCCTGCCGGCCCGGCGCGCGCGCGGCCCCGGCTCGGTCGGGGCGACGGCAGGAACGCCAGGGTGGCGTCAGCTGCCGCGACCCCGCTGCGCACCGCGCCCTCCATCGTCGCGGGCCAGCCGGTCGCGGTCCACGCGCCGGCCAGGAACAGCCCGGGCAGGCGCGTCACCGGTCCCGGCCGCAGCGCCGCGGTGCCGGGGGCGGGGCGGAACGTGGCAGCCCGCTCCCGGGTGACGAAGAAGTCCAGTACCCGGGCCTGCCGGGCCCGGGGCAGCAAGCGCTCGATGGCGGGCAGGAACTGCCCCCGGAGGTCGCTCACGCTGCGGTCCACGTACTCGTCGGCGGCTGACAGGGACAGGGCCAGGTACTGCCCCGCCGCGGTGCCGGAAGGGCCCGTGCGGTCGAACATCCACTGGACGGGCGTCCCGACCCCGGCCACGAACGGCTCGTCGAGCACCGTGCGGTCGTAGTGAACGTGGACGTTGACGATGGGCGAGTGCCCGAGCGCTTGCAGCGTCGATGCCGGCCGGGGCAGGGCACCGTCCGGGATGAGAGCCGCGGCCGTCTCGGCCGGGACGGCCAGCACCACGCCGGCCGATTCGTGGCAGCCTCCGGCCCGGGTGTGGACGGCCCAACCGGCGCCACGCCGCCCGATCACCGTCGCCTTCGTCGCCAGGTGCACTCGTACCCCCGCCCCGGTGAGCGCCCGGGTGGCCGCGTCGCCGTGCAGAACCTGCAGGGGCACCGCGGGCACCCCGACATCGCCTGCATCGGCGTCGCTGAGCAGCCCGACCTGGAAGACCGTGGCGGCCAGGCTCAGGGAGGCAGCGTCGGCCTTGGCGTTGAGCGTCGCCACCCCGACCAGGTCCCAAAGGGCCTCGATCGCCGCCTGGCTCTGCCCGTGCCGGGTGAGCCACCCGCCGAAGGACTGCAAGTCGGTTGCGGGATCGTCCCGGTCGACCTTCTGCAGGGCCCGGGCGGCCCGGGCGAAGGCAACGCGCTCGGACCAGGAGATCAGGCCGTACCGGGTCAGCGAGCCGGCCAGGTGCAGGGGTGCCGGCAATCGGCTGCGGCGCAGCCGCGCGGATCGCCCGCCCTCGGCCAGCACCGGGATGTCCAGCCGGGGCTGTAGGGAGGTCAGGTGCTCGCTGCCGAGCCGGGCGAGCAGACCACGGTAGGCGCTGCAGCAGCGCAGGAACACGTGCTGGCCGTTGTCGATCATTAGCTCGCCCCGGCGGAACGAGCTGGTCGCCCCGCCCAGCCGCGGGCGCGTCTCCAGCAGCGTCACAGGCAGGCCCGCGTCCGCGCACGCCAGCGCGGCCGTGATGCCCGCGAGCCCGCCGCCCACGACGACGACGCGCTCGCTGGGGCCGGCTGCGCCGCTTGCCCCGGGCGCGCCGCTCGCGGATGCGGGCGCGTTCATACCTGCATCCCCGCGAGGGCACGGGTCGCCACCGAGATCTTCTTCCAGGTTCCCAGGGATTGACGGCTGGTCAGCGCCGCCTCCGGGTCCTCGGCGATCCGATCGAGCAGTCGCCGGTAAATGCCCGACATGGCCGCGCAGCATGCAGCGCTGCGGCGGTCGAGCATGGGGAGCAGCGCCAGGCCCGTGCGGTACCAGCCGGCCGCGCGTCCGGCCTCGAAGGCCACGAGGTCATGCAGGCGACCCGGGGGACCGCCGACCTCACCGTCGGCGGTGAGCCGGAGCAACACTCCGAACCGGTCGAGATCCTCGGCGGGCAGGTAGACCCGGCCGTTGGCCAGGTCCTCCCTGATGTCGCGCAGGATGTTCGTCTGCTGCAGGGCGATCCCGAGCGCGTCAGCCAGGGGCATGGCCGCGTCGATGTCCTCACATCCGAACACGCCGAGGCAGAGCCGGCCGATCGAACCGGCCACGCAGCGGCAGTAGCGGATCAGGTCGTCAAACGTCTCATACCGGTGCCCCCGGACGTCCATCTCCACGCCGTCGATAAGTTCTTCGAAGGCGAGCAGGGGGAGGGGGAACAGGGAGGCTGTGTTGCGCAGCGCCAGCAGAACGGGATCGGTCGGCTCCGAGTCGCTCGCAGCCGCTTCGCGCACCGCCTTTCTGGCCGCGGCGAGCCGGTCGAGCTTGACCTGCTCGGCCATGTCGCCGTCGCCGATGTCGTCGATGCGGCGGGCGAAGGCGTACACGGCGTTCATCCCCGCCCGCTTGTCCCTGGGCAGCAGCCGGATTCCGTAGTGGAAGTTGCGCGCCTGGGTACGGGTGATGATCTCGCAAGTGGTGTAGGCCTCACGCAGTGCCGCGTCGGACGTCAACGTCACCTCCCGACCAGGCACAGAGCGAGGGCGTGCCGCGCCGCGTCGCGGCGGCGGGCTCGGGCGAGGGAACCCAGGACGTCGAACTCCACGCGCCGCAGGCCCTCGATCGCGGCGCGCCCACCAGCGAGGTAGCCCGCCACGGCCAGCCGTGCCCAGCCCTGCAGGTGCCGCACGATCGGCGCGCCGGATTCGAGCATCCGCGCCGCGCGCAGCGATTCGAAGGCGACCAGCCGCCGCAGGCGCGGCCCCGCGGCCCGGGCGCGCAGGTCATCCTCGCCCACCCCGTACGCACGCAGATCCTGCTGCGGCAGGTACACCCGACCCCGGCGAAGATCCTCCCCGACATCCTGGCAGTGCTCGATGATCTGCAGGGCGGTGCAGACGCGATCGGAATACTGCCGCGCCCGGTCGCCGTCGGCCCCGAAGATTCCGAGGACGATGTGCCCGACGGGGTTCGCGGACAGCTCGCAGTAGCCCACGAGATCGTCGAAGGACTCGTAGCGGGTCACCGTCTGGTCGCGCCGGTTGGCGGCGATGAGGGCCCGGAAGGGATCGACCGTGACCGTGCCCGGCTCCAGCATGATCTTCAGCCCAGCCACAGCGGGGACCCGACCGGGACCGGCAGCGGCAACGCCGGTCAGGTCTGCATCCAGGAGATCCAGCATGGCGAGCCGGTCGGCGGGCGTCGCGTCGCAGTCACCCGCGTCGTCGACCAGGCGGGCGAACGAGTAGCACGCGCGAAGTTGATCCCGGTAGCGCCGGGGGAGCACCCGCATCGCGACCGGAAAATTCTCGGCCTGCTCGGCCTCGGGTCGGACGAGAGCTGCCAGCATCGTGGCCGGATCGCCGCACCGAGGGACGGCTCGTTCGCGCGCGGGTGAGCTGTTGGCGGCCCGGGTCGCGCCCGGCCTGCTCGGGCTCGCCGGGTTGCTCGGGCTCGCGGGATTGGCCGGGCTCGCGGGATTGGCCGGGCTCGCGGGATTGGCCGGGCTCGCCGGGTTGGTCGGGTTGGTCGAGCTCGCCGGGCTCGCCGGGTTGCTCGGGCTCGCCGGCCAGCCAGTGCCGAGCGGCGACCCACCGGCCCGGTGGACGCCGGACCGGGCCGCACCGGCCGGGACACGGGCGTCGCGCACGGTCGCCATCGTGCCGCAGGCGTGCGCCGGACCACGTGATATTCGCCAACAACTGCGCGAGTCGGGCGGCTCGACGGCGGTCGGGCGGGTCTTGCGGGGCCGGGGAACCTCTCGCCCGGCCATTCGGGGTGCGGCCCGGGGCGCTCTCGGGCGACCCTGGAACGGCTCACCAAGCCGTCGGTGCGGGCTCGGGCTGCCGCGTCGCGCCCCGGCGGAAGCGATCATTTCGGCGGCCGCGAGCGGTGCGGCCCGGTGGCTGCGCTTCGCCAATGACGGGCGCGCCAGCCCGGAGGCGAGGCGTGTCGCCCGGGCGATGTACCGCGAATATGCAGCGCTGCGCGCGCAGCTACCCGGGACGCCGCCGCCGGTCGCAAGGTGAGCTCTTCCGGCACTGCGCCCGAACATGGAGATCCTCAATTACGATCTAGCAGCAGGTTGGCAGTCAGGTAATCGCCCGGCCGGGCTGTGATTCGGCGCGCGGCCTGCGACGGCGGCCGTGCCGGGCGAGCCCGGACCGGGGCACCTGCGAAGGGTGGGCGCAGGAGGGGCGACGTGAGCGATCGGTCAGGGCTCCCGCCGGCGCCGCCCCCGGTGCCGCCCCCGGTGCTGCCGCCCGGAGAGAGTCCCGGTTTCGTGCCGGCAGCGCCGGCCCCGCCCCGCCCGCCGGCAAGCCCCGCAGCGTCGCCGACGTCGAGGCCTACACCGCCCGCGCCCTCGACGATCTCGTGGCGCTCACCGGGCGGAGCAGCCCCGGCCAGACACGGGAGCTCTCGGCGCTGCGCGACCGGCTGCGCGGCGAATCCCGGGCGGCCGTCGTCCTGGTCGTCGGGGAGGCCGGGCGCGGCAAGAGCGCTCTGGTCAACGCGCTGCTGGAGCGCCCCGGTCTCACACCGAGCGGTAACGATCTGCAGACGTCCGTGCACATCAGCTTCCGGTACGGGCCGCAGCCCCACGCCCGGATCCTCACCCCGTCCGGCCCCCGGGATGTCCCCCTGCAGGCGATTGCGTCAACGGTCGTCACCGGGTCAGGCCCGCAGGGCGAAGAGGTGCTGGGCGCTGAGATCGATCTCGACGCTGAGCTGCTGCGCGACGGGATCGAACTGGTCGACACGCCGGGCGTCGGCGGTCTCGCCGCCGCCCACACCCGGATCACGCTCGCGGCGCTCGAACGCGCCGACGCGCTGGTGTTCGTCCAGGACGCGGGGGCCGAGCTGACTGCGCCGGAACTCGATTTCCTGGCCGCCGCCGCGCTGCGAACTCGGACGGTGGCCGTGGTCCTGACCAAGTCCGAGCCCTACGACGAGGGCGACTTGGGTCGTATCGCCGCGCTTGACCGCGGCAAGATCGCAGAGCGGGTCCCTGCGCTGGCCGAGGTGCCTGTGCTCGTGGTCAGCAGCCGGCTGCGCTTGTACGAGCTGGCTACTGCCCATCGCGGCGCCGACATCTCCGGCTTCCGGGCGCTCGCCGAATGGCTCCGGTCGAGCGTGGCGGCCCCGTCCAACGCGGTTCGCGTCGCCAACCTGCTCCATTACCTCGGGCAGGTATGCCAGCCGCTGGAGGCGCTGCAGCGCGTGTCCGCAGCCGCCCCGACCCGCAGTGCCCACCAGCTCGCTGAGATCGAGCAGCGGCTGGAAGCCTCCGTGCGCGACAGCGGTCGCTGGCGGACCCGGCTCGCCGACGATTTCGCCGACCTGAGCCGGTTGATGCGCGAGGACATCGGCGGCGAAGAGATGGACCTGCGGTTCCGGTACGAACGGGACATCCAGCGGTGGGACGAGCGCATCCGCACCCAACTCGGCGGGGAGGTGCTCACGGATCTGCGCGCTCTGGCCGCCCGCGCCAACACGATGCTCGAACGCGGCGCCCTGCAGATCGCGCAGAACCTCGCCGCCGAGTTCGAGACGCCCGCGTTGATAGAAGTAGCCCAGCTGGCCCCGGGCTCGGAGGAGTTCATCCTCGCCGCCACGCGCGGCCTGCAGTCCCGGGAGCCGCAGAAGTTCGACCCGATGATGGCGCTGCCCGCGACTTCCACGCTGTTCATCGGGACGCGGCTGCCGATGGTGCTCGGCGCGGTCGGTGCCGCGGCCACCGGAGCTGTCGGGGCTGTCCTGACTCCGGTGGGCCTGACCCTCGGCGGTCTCGGCGCGTTTGGTCTGCTGTGCATGCGCTCGCGGATCGGGCGTCAGCAGGAGGCCCGGGAGATGGCTTTCAAGGCGATCGACCGCGGCGCCAAGGAGCTGCGCACTGACGTCGACAACCGACTGGTGGTCATCCAACGGGCGGTGCGGGACGAGCTGGAGGCAGCCTTCGGCCGGTTGCTGGCAGACCTCCGGAAGGCGGTGGCCCAGCAGCACGAAATGGCTGCCGCGGACGCCAAGCGGCGCGAGCAGTTGCGCAAGGAGGCGCAGGCCCGGTTGCTGACGCTGCAGCGGCTGCGGCACCGGCTCAGGGCCCTGTCCACCGTGGTGGCCGAGATCACGGCCGGGCCGGCCGTCGGTACCCCTGACCTGGCCGGCCCCGGGGTCATGCTGGAGCAGAAACCCCTCGCGGGTCCGGACGATTTTGCCGCCGGCCCCGCCCCGGCCCCGGGAGGAGGTTCGCCATGACCGGCGCGTTCTGGTGGCCGGACCACGACCTGGCCGAGACGGGGACCGATCACCTGCATGAGCCCCTCCTGCACGACCACCTCGACCCAGGGGCTGAGGCGGTTGCGCCGGTCGACCACGACGTCGATCCTTCGCCGAAGACGGCGACGGCGACGGCTGGGCCGTTACGAGCCGGCCGCCGCGTCGTGGTCGTCGGTGAGGCCGGGATCGGTGAGACGACCCTGCTGCGGGCCGCCTCCGCCAACCACCCGCCGGCGGTGTTCGCTGGCAACGCGCTCGGAGTGACAGCGGCGCAGTTCAGGCTGAGGGCAGACGCCTTCGGGCCTGGTCCGTCGCGCTGTCCGCCGCCCACCGTCCAGTACCGTCCGCCGCCCGCCCCAGCCCCGCGCCACGTCGCGCTCCGGCCGGCCGCCCCAGCCCTCAGGGCGGAGCTACCCGCCGGTGCCGAAGTCGTCCGGCCCCGGCTGCAGCCAGGCACCGTCTCGGCCTGGCGGCGCCAGGACGTTCATGACTGTGTCCCACAACTGCGTCCCCGGCTCGATCGGCCCGGTCTCGTTGATCAACTCGCTGAACGGGTCCCCGCTGATGACCTCGGGCATCTGCAGGGACGCGTCCCACTGACCGGGCGCTTCGGTCCCCGGCAGGTCGTCAGTCGCCGGGTCCATGCCGGGTGCGCCGGAACCCAGGGCAGTCGTAGATCCAGTCTGGCTCTGCCGGGACGGGGTCGTGCTCCGCGAGCGGGTCGGTCAGCGGGTCCGCCGAGAGCGGGTCGTGTTCGCCCGGGTCGAGGCTCGCGTTCAGGCCCGCGTCGAGGGCTCCGTGGTCGAGTTCCCCGAGGTTGGGCCCCCCGTGGTCCAGCGCCCCGAGATCGAGGTCGCCGGCAGGGGACGGTGTCGCCGGGCCCGTGGTCGTACACGTCGAACGCATCCCACTCGGACATGTCCCTGCCTTGCTTCGGGCAGCTCCCGCCGCCCCCGCCCACGGCGGCTCGCCGCCCCTGCGCCGTCCTGCCCGCCTCGCTCGCGCCGGCTGTGGGCCCGCGTGCAGTGACGGCGGCACTTCCTGACGCTCGGCGCGCGGCC
>Ga0302299_10002791_pt1 | contig 10638 bp, 6 predicted proteins | sample III_Fen_N3_4_FD_198795 | JGI IMG/M metagenome (GOLD analysis project Ga0302299, IMG submission 198795) | Peat permafrost microbial communities from Stordalen Mire near Abisko, Sweden - III_Fen_N3_4 | ecosystem: Environmental > Terrestrial > Soil > Wetlands > Permafrost | place: Sweden: Abisko...
CCCCTCATGAAGGAGTGAGCCGAGCATGACCACCACCTCCCCGGCCCCCGTGCTGTCGATGACCGGAGTGTCCAAGCGCTTCGGCGCCGTCCAGGCACTCAAGGACATCGAGTTCAGTGTCGAATCCGGGGAGGTGGTGGCGCTCGTGGGCGACAACGGCGCCGGCAAGTCCACCCTCGTCAAAGCCATCGCCGGGGTGTACACACCCGACGACGGGCAGGTGGTCTTCGACGGCAGTGCCGTCGAGATCACCTCACCCGCCCGAGCCCAGGAGCTCGGCATCGCCACGGTCTTCCAGGACCTCGCCCTGTGCGACAACCTGGACGTCGTGGGCAACCTCTTCCTCGGCAGCGAGGTGGTGCGCAACCGCGCTCTCGACGAGATCACCATGGAGAAGGAGTCCTGGCGCCTGCTGCGCGAGCTCAGCGCCAAGATCCCGAGCGTGCGCATTCCCGTGGCCAGCCTCTCCGGCGGTCAGCGACAGACGGTCGCCATCGCCCGCTCGCTGCTCGGCAAGCCCAAGGTGGTCATGCTCGACGAGCCGACCGCCGCCCTGGGCGTCGCCCAGACCGCCGAGGTGCTCAACCTCGTCGAGCGGCTGCGCGAGAACGGGCTGGCCGTCATCCTGATCAGCCACAACATGTCCGACGTCATGGCCGTCGCCGACCGCGTGGTCGTGCTGCGGCTGGGCCGCAACAACGGCGAGTTCCGCGTCGCCGACACCAACGTCCAGGAGATCATCGCCGCGATCACCGGCGCCACCACCAATGCCGTCTCGGCGCGCGCAGCGCGCAAGGCCCCCCAGGAGGAGCAGTCGTGAGCACCCCGGAGACCCCCACGACGGACGCCGAGCTCGAGGGCGCCGACCCCACCGCCGTGCCCGCCGATGCTCGACCCGCAGACCTGCAGGACGAGCGCCTCATCGCCAGCTCACAGGGCGTGGGCGGCTGGGCCTCGGCCACCTGGGGCCGGCTGCGCAGCGGTGACCTGGGCTCCGCGCCGGTGGTCATCGGGCTCATCCTGATCTGGGGCGTCTTCTACGCCCTGCAGCCCGCCTTCCTCTCCAGCCGCAACCTGGTGAACCTCACCCTGCAGATGGTGGCCGTCGGCACGATCTCCATCGGCGTCGTGCTCGTCCTGCTCCTCGGTGAGATCGACCTGTCGATCGGGTCGATGGCCGGCCTGTCCGCGGCCATCCTCGCCGTGCTGTTCGTGTCGAAGTCGGCCGGAGTGCTCGTCGCCGTGCTCGTGGCACTGGGCGCAGGCGCTGTGGTCGGGCTCGTCTACGGCTTCCTCTACAACCGGTTCGGCGTGCCGAGCTTCGTCATCAGCCTGGCCGGTCTGTTAGCACTGCTCGGGCTGCAGCTACGGGTGCTCGGCAGCGAGGGAACGATCAACATCCCCTTCGAGTCGAGCCTCGTGCGCTTCGCCTCGCAGCAGTTCCTCCCCGCGTGGCTGGCCTACACCCTGGCCATCCTCGCGCCGGCCGTCTACGCCCTGTCCGCCATCCGCCGCAACTCGCGCCGGGTCGAGGCCGGGCTGTCGCCCACCCCGATGAGCCAGCTCCTCCTGCGCGCCGTCGGCCTCGCCGCGGTCCTCGTGGTGGTCGTCGCCGTGCTCAACCGCGACCGCGGTGTCTCGATCATGTTCCTGGTGTTCCTGGTGCTGGTCGTCATCATGGACCTCGCGATCCGCCGCACCACCTGGGGCCGCTCGGTCATGGCCGTCGGCGGCAACGTCGAAGCAGCCCGCCGCGCCGGCATCAACGTCAAGCGCATCTACCTGTCGGTCTTCACGCTCTGCTCCACGTTCGCGGCCCTCGGTGGCATCTTCGCCGCATCCCGGCTGGCCTCGTCCAACCAGAGCAGCGGCGGCGGTGACACCAACCTCAACGCGATCGCCGCGGCGGTCATCGGTGGCACCAGCCTCTTCGGTGGCCGTGGCTCCGCCTACTCGGCACTGCTCGGCATCCTGGTCATCCAGTCGATCTCGAACGGTCTGGACCTGCTCAGCGTCGAGTCGAACGTGAAGTTCATGGTGACCGGCGCCGTGCTGCTCCTCGCCGTGATCATCGACAGCGTGAGCCGCCGCAGCCGCGCCGCTCACGGTCGCGCCTGATCCCGGCGCAGTTCGGCCGGGGCCACCTCGCATAGCATCGCGGGGTGGCCCCGACCGATCCCTCGCGCTGCTCTGCGGCGTCACTGCTCCGGGGCGACCCGCAGGCCGGCACCGCCCCCGTCGCGTCCCGCTGGCTGCTCGTCGAGCACCAGGGTCCGTGGGCCAAGAAGCCGATGGACACCGGCCCCCTGCTCGGCCCGGTCGGCGTCGAGGTCGACGCCCGGGCCGCGTCGTTCGGGGGCAAGGTGCTCCTGGTGCGTCGTCCCGGCCGCCGCACGCCGGGCACCGAGGAACAGCACTGGTTCGCCGTCGACACGGTTCGCCGCACCCGGGTCCGCGGCACCTGGCGCACCACCGCCGACCTGCTCGACGCAGCGCGCTCGCTGGGCGCGACCCTGTCCGCCAGCGACCAGGATGCCGAGCCGATGGTCCTGGTGTGCACGCACGGCATCCGCGACACCTGCTGCGCCGTGCGCGGGCGGCCCATCGTCAACGCACTCGCGCGCGCTTTCCCCGAGGAGGTGTGGGAGTGCACGCACCTGGGAGGACACCGGTTCGCCGGCACGCTGCTGTCACTTCCCGACGGCGCGTGCTTCGGCCGGCTCGACCCCCACACGGCGGTCGAGGTCGTCGGCGCCCACCGGCGGGGCCGCACCGACGCGGCGCACCTGCGCGGGACCACCCGGTGGGAGCCGGCCGTCCAGGCCGCGCTGGTCGCGGCGCTCGGTGCGCACGGCCCGGCATCCGCCGACGACGCGGTGCCCGGGGGTGTCGAGGTCGACGGCGACCGCACCACGGTGGAGGTGCTCGGTCGGGGGTCGCTGCCGGAGCGGGTCGTCGTGGACGTCGTCACCGAGGCACTGCCCGACGCGCCGCTCAGCTGCGGCGACAAGCCCAAGGCGCACGTCGCGCAACGCGCCCGGGTGCGGAAGTAGGTTCCCCCGCTGCGGCCGTGGTGCCAGCATGGGGCGATGAGCGCGACGGAGCGGTACCGCGAGGCACGTGACCTGCTGTTCTCCCTACGAGGCTCGCACGAGGAGGCGCTCGACCGGTTCGCGTGGCCCGACGTGGGGGAGCGGTTCAACTGGGCCGTCGACTGGTTCGACGGAATCGCCCGGGGCAACGACGAGCCGGCGCTGGTCGTGGTGGCCGAGGACGGCACGAGCGAGGAGATCAGCTTCGACGCGATGGCCGCGCGCTCGGACCGCGTCGGCCGCTGGCTCCTTGGCCAAGGAGTCGGCCGCGGCGACCCGGTGCTGCTCATGCTAGGCAACCAGGTCGAGCTGTGGGACGTCATGCTCGCCGTGATGAAGATCGGTGCGGTCATCGTGCCGACGGCCACGGCGGCCGGGTCCGCCGACCTGGCCGACCGGGTGGCCCGCAGCGGGGCCCGGGCGGTCGTCACCACTCCCGACCAGACCGAGAAGTTCGCCGACCTCGGGGCCGACCTGGTGCGGGTGAGCGTCGGCCCGACCGATGGGTGGGCCGACCTGCGCGACGCGTACGCCGTCCACGTCGACCCGCTGCCGCACCCCGGCACGGCCCCCGGCGACCCGCTCCTGCTCTACTTCACCTCGGGTACGACGGCCCGCCCCAAGCTGGTGCAGCACACCCAGGTGTCGTACCCGGTCGGCCACCTCTCCACGGTCTACTGGCTCGGCGTGCGCCCCGGCGACCGGCACCTCAACCTCTCCAGCCCGGGCTGGGCCAAGCACGCGTGGTCGTGCTTCTTCGCGCCGTGGATCGCGGAGGCGACCGTGGTGGTGCTCTCGTACACCCGGTTCGACGCCAACCTGCTCCTCGACGTGCTGCGGCAGCGGGAGGTGACGAGCTTCTGCGCCCCACCGACGGTGTGGCGGATGCTCATCAACACCGACCTGTCCGGCGGGCCGGGCGTGCTACGCGAGGTGGTCGGGGCGGGTGAGCCGCTTAACCCCGAGGTCATCGAGCAGGTGCGCCGCGCCTGGGGGCTCGACCTGCGCGACGGCTACGGCCAGACGGAGATGACGGCCGCGGTCGGCAACGCCCCCGGCGAACGGCTCAAGCCCGGGTCGATGGGCCGGCCTCTTCCCGGGCTGCCGGTGGTGCTCGTCGACCCGCTCACCGGCGCGCTGGTCGAGGGGCCCGGCGAGGGCGAGCTGTGCCTCGACGTCTCGGTGCATCCCCTGCCCCTGATGTCCGGCTACGCGGGCGACGTCGCGCGCAACGACGAGGCGCTGGCCGGCGGCTGGTACCACACCGGTGACGTCGCCACCCGAGACGACGACGGCTACATCACCTACGTCGGGCGCACCGACGACGTGTTCAAGGCCAGCGACTACAAGATCAGCCCGTTCGAGGTCGAGTCGGTGCTCATCGAGCACCCCGCGGTCGCCGAGGCCGCGGTCGTGCCGGCGCCGGATGCCGTGCGCCTGGCGGTGACCAAGGCGTACGTCGTGCTGGCGCCCGGTCACGAGCCCTCGGAGGAGACGGCGCGCTCCATCCTCAAGTACGCGCGCGAGCACCTCCAGCCGTGGCAGCGGGTGCGCCGCCTGGAGTTCGCCGAGCTGCCCAAGACGATCTCGGGCAAGATCCGCCGGGTCGAGCTGCGCGCTCGCGAGGAGGAGCTTGCCGGTGGTCACGGCACCGCTGGCACCGAGTGGCGCGACGACATGTTCCCCGACCTCAAGGCCTGACCTCGAGACCGACCCGAGCCGCGAAGGCCCACGCGGCACAGGCTGAGAATGGCGCGGCCCGGGGACGCGTGACGTTGACCACCGCATCGGTGCCGGGTGGTAGGCGTGCGCCACAGTTGCCGTACCGGCATAGAGGACAGGACATGACGACCGCGCACGCGCAGGAGCCCGGGTGACGCCGGAGGTGCTGGCCGCGCTGCGCCTGATCGTCGCCGAACTCGGCGCGGATGCCGGGGTGCTCCTGCGCGTGACGCCCTCCGGGGCCTGTGTCGTCACCTCGTCGACGCTTGGCCCGGCGCTCGGCGTGGACGACGTGTGGAGCTCCGCGGGGTCGCTGAGCCAAGCGGACTTCCGGCCCGAGCTGATCGCCGACCCCGACCGCATCGCAGCGCTGGTGCCCGCGGGGGTGCTGCGGTCACTGGCGCTCGAGCCGACCGCCGCCCTGGTGGCTCCCGTCGGGGAGCACCCGTTGCGGATCGTCCTGCTCTGGATGGGGGCGTTACCGCCGGTCGACGTCAGCAGCGCCATGGAGTCCGAGGCGGTGCAACGGTTCACGGCACTTGCACCGCTGCTGGACGCGCAGGTGCGGGCGCACGAGTCGGCCAGCAGGCTGCGGACGGTGGTCAGCGCGCTCGACCAGGCCGTCGTGGTCACCGTTGCCGGGGACGTCGTGGCGAACATCAACGCCGCGGCCGGCCACCTGCTGGGCCTGCCGCCCGGTCATGTCGACGGCAGCACCCTGGCGACCGCCATGCGCGCGCTGCGCGGGCGGGCCGTCGACCCGGACGCCCTGGGGGTCGAGGTGGCCCGGCTGCGGGAGTCGCCGACGGCGGTCGCGCACGACTGGGTGTGGTACCTGCACGGCGCCCCGTCCCACCTGCGCGTCACCAGTGCGCCCGTCGACACCACCACCGAGCAAGGTCGGGTCTGGGTGTTCGACGACATCTCCGCGGAGATGGAGCTCGTGGAGAGCGAGCAGCGGACCGCCGAAGCCCTGGCGGAGAGCCAGGAGCGCTACCGGCTGCTCGCCGAGAACGTCTCGGACGTTGTCATCATGGGCACCGCCGAGGGGAAGATCAGCTGGGTATCGCCGTCGGTCACGGCCACGTTGGGCTGGGTGGCGGAGGACCTCTACGGTCACCGGGTCAGCGACTTCGTGCGGCCGGACTTCGTGGACCTTGTTGTCGGCTTGCAGGCGCAGGTCATGCGCGGTGAGCCCGCCGAGTTCGAGGCGCCGTTCCGCACCGCTGCAGGGGGGCACCGCTGGATGCAGCTGCGGAGCAAGTCGCTGCTCGATGACCGCGGGCGCGTCGTGGGACGGGTCGCCGGGCTGTGGGACGTCCATGCTGCGCACGAGGCGAAGGAGGAGCTCGAGCGCAGTGAGCGGCGTTCCGCCCTGGCCCTGGCGGAGAGCGAGCACCGCTACCGGCTGCTCGCCGAGAACGTCTCGGACGTCGTCATGCTCGGCACCCCCGATGGCACGATTTCCTGGGTGTCGCCCTCGGTCACAGCCGCCCTGGGCTGGGCGCCGGAGGACCTCGTCGGTCACCGTGCCATCGACTTCGTTCGGCCCGAGGTCATGGACAGGCTCCATGCCATGCAGGAGCAGGTCATGCGCGGCGAGCTCTCAGGGTTCGAGGCACCGATGCGCACCGCCGCAGGCGACGACCGCTGGATGCAGGTGCGGGCGAAGCCGGTGCTCGACGACCACGGGGACGTCATCGGACGGGTCATCGGGCTCTGGGACGTGCAGGCCTCGCACGACGCGAGGGAGGAGCTCGAGCGCCAGGAGGAGCGGGCCAACCGGGCGCTGGCGGAGAGCGAGGAGCGTTATCGGCTGCTTGCCGAGCACGTCTCTGACATCGTCCTGCTGTTCGACGTCGACGGGGTCGTCACCTGGGTGTCCCCCTCGGTGGCGGACGTCCTGGGCTGGACCCCGGACGAGCTCGTTGGCCGTACCACCCAGCACATCGCGCACCCGGACCACTGGGACGGGGTGGCGGCCAAGCGCGGGCGGCTGCTGGACGGCGAGCGCGTCGAGTACGAGGTGCCGGTGCTCACCGCAGGGGGTGACTACCGCTGGATGAACATCCGGGCGACCCTCTTCCGCGACGAGCACGGGCGCCCGGCCGGCCTGATCGCCGGCTGGTGGGACAACCAGGCAGCGCACGACGCGAGGGAGGAGTTCGAGCGGAAGGAACGGCGCGCCGCGCTGGCCCTCGCGGAGAGTGAGCGGCGCTACCGGATGCTCGCCGAGAACGTGTCCGACGTCGTCGTCCAGGGCACGACCCACGGCGGGCTCGTGTGGGTCTCACCGTCAGTGACGCAGACCCTGGGCTGGGCGCCGGAGGACCTGGCCGGCAGCTCCTTCTTCGACTTGGTGCACCCCGCCGACCTGGCGGGCGTGATGGCGGCGCAGCCTGATCTCAACGCCGGTAAGGCGGTGGCCTTCGAGGCGCGGCTGCGGACCGCGGCGGGCGGGCACCGGTGGATGAACGTGCGGGTGAAGCCGGTGTTCGGCCCAGACGGCACCATCGTCGAACGGGTGGCGAACTGGTGGGACACCCAGGCCAGGCACGAGGCGACGGAGCAGCTCGACCGCAGCGAGCGGCGCTACGAGCTGCTTCTCGAGAACAGCAGCGAGGTGGTGTTCCAGACCGTCGACGGGGTGGTGACCTGGGTGTCCCCGGCGGTCGAGGAGGTGACCGGCTGGACACCGGCCGACATCATCGGCACGAACAGCAAGCAGATCTGGCACCATGACGACTGGGAACGGGCCTCCTGGGCGCACGACGGCGCCCGCGATGGCACGGACGGCCGCGAGGTGGTACGGCTGCGGACGCCCGGGGGCGTCTACCTGTGGATGGAGATCGTGATCCGGCCCTACGTCGAGGAGGACGGCCGCCCGGGCACCGTGGGGATGGTCTATGACGTCTCCGACCGGGAGATCGCCCAGGAGGCGGCCCGCCGGTCCGAGGAGCGCTACCGGATGGTGGCCGAGAACGCCAGTGACATCGTGTGCCGCTATCGCGCCGACGGCATCATCGAGTGGGTCTTCGGTTCGACGGAGGCCTTCCTGGGGCGTACGGCGCAGGAGATGGTCGGGACCCCCCTGACCGACTACTTCGTCGTCGAGGACTGGGGTGACCGGGAGGAGATCCGTGCGCGGCTGGGGCGCGGAGATGCCGTGCAGCTGCTCGCGAGACTGCGGCACGCCGAGCAGGGCACCCGCTGGGTCGAGGTGCGCGCCCAGGCCGCCCTCGCACCGGACGGGTCGCTGGAGTCGATCATCGGCACCATGCGCGACGCCCAGGCGGAGGTCGACTACCGCGAGGCGCTGGCCGAGTCCGAGCGGCAGGCGCGCGACCTCGCCGACGCCTACGGGGCGGCGCGGGACGAGGCCATCCGGGCCAGCACCGCGAAGACGGCGTTCCTGTCACGGATGAGCCACGAGCTGCGAACCCCGCTCAACGCCGTGCTCGGGTTCGCCCAGCTGCTCTCGCTCGACCCGCTGACGTCCGAGCAGGCCGAGGCCGTGCACCACATCCGCACCGGCGGGCGGCACCTGCTCGACCTGATCAACGAGATCGTCGACATCTCCCGGATCGAGGCCGGGCGGCTCTCGCTGACGATGCAGACGGTCGACTCGGCGGCGATGCTCGCCGAGGCGGCCCAGCTGGTGGCTGGGCTGGCCCGGCAGTACGACGTGACGGTCGTGGCGGAGGGTGCCGAGGTGCCGCTGCCCGCTGTGCACGCCGACCAGCAGCGCGTCACGCAGGTGCTGCTCAACCTCACGTCCAACGCCGTCAAGTACAACCGCCCCGGGGGGTCGGTGCGGGTCCGGTGCTGCCCCGGCGCGCCGGGCGAGGTCCGCTTCGAGGTGTCCGACACCGGCCCCGGCATCCCCGACCACCTGTTGCCCCGGTTGTTCGAGCCGTTCGACCGGCTGGGCGCCGAGAACACCGACGTCGAGGGCACCGGCATCGGACTGGCCCTGGCCGACGCGCTCGCCCGAGCGATGGGTGGGCGCATCGAGGTGTCCACGAAGCTGCTGGTCGGCTCGACGTTCACGCTGGTGCTGCGTTCCGCCCAGACCTTGCCGGCGCGCGCGGAGCCGGTCAGTGACTCGCCCGACGCGCGCCACGACTCCAGGCTGCGCATCCTCTACATCGAGGACAACCCCACCAACGCGACCCTCATGCACCGGGTGGTGTCGCTTCGGCCCGGATGCCGGCTCGGCGTGGCGACCAACGGCGCTGACGGCCTGGCCGCCATGCTGCCCGACCCGCCCGACCTCGTCTTCCTCGACGTCCACCTGCCGGACCTACGCGGGGACGAGGTGCTGCAGCGGCTGCGCCGGCTGCCGGGATGCGCCGACGTGCCGGTCGTCGTGGTGACCGCGGATGCCTCACCCAGCGTGCGTGAGCGGATGTCGACCTTGGGGTCGGACGGGTTCCTGACCAAGCCGCTCGACCTCACGGACGTCCTGGGCTGGATCGACGCCGCGGCAGCGGGCCGGGCCGCGCGATGAGCTCACCGAGCGGCATGCTCGCGAGGGTGTCGGCGGCGCGCGTGCTCGTCGTCGACGACAACCCCGCCGACACCGCACTCGTCGCCCACATCCTCAAACGGGCCGGCCTGGCAAACGTGCGCGAGCTGCAGGACCCTCGCCTCGTGGCCGACATGCTCGTCGAGTACGAGCCCGACCTGGTCGTGCTCGACCTGCGGATGCCGGTGCTGGACGGGTTCTGGGTGCTCGCGCTCATCCGCCGGCAGGCCGCCGGCTCCTACCTCCCCGTGGTGGTCGTGACCGGCGACGACTCGCGCGAGAGCATCGAGCGGGCGCTGGAAGGTGGCGCACACGACTTCGTGTCCAAACCGTTCGACGCCATCGAGCTGGTCCTGCGGGTGCGCACCCTGCTCGTCACCCGGTCCGCCTACCAGGAGCTGCGCCGCAGCCGTGCCCTGTTGCGCGCTCGCCTCGATGTCTTCGAGCCTGACCTCTCCGGTACCGAGCACGACCTGTCCGCCGTGCGCGAGCTGATCCGCCGGACGATCGACGCGGAGGCGTTCGGCATCGCGCTGCAGCCGGTGGTCGACCTTCGCGACGGGTCGGTGATCGGGGTCGAGGCGCTCTCGCGGTTCCCGGACGGCCTGCTCATCGGTGCTGGGGCGTGGTTCGCCGCCGCAGCCGAGGTCGGGCTCCTGACCGAGCTCGAGCTCATGGCGCTGCGCAAGGCGTTCGCGCTGCTGCCTACGCTGCCCCACGACACCATCTTGGCCGTCAATGCCTCTCCCGCAACGGTTCTCGGTGGCCTCAAAGGCCTCTTGCCCGGCGAGGCGTGGGACCGGGTGGTGCTCGAGCTCACCGAGCACGTCCCGGTCGAGGACTATGCGGCGCTCAACTCCGCGCTCGCACCGCTGCGGGCTGCGGGCGCCCGGGTCGCCGTCGACGACACCGGGTCCGGCTTCGCCAGCCTGCGGCACATCCTCGACCTGCACCCGGACATCATCAAGATCGACATCGCCATCACCCGCGGCATCGACACCGATCCCGGACGGGCTGCCCTGGCCGGCATGCTGGCCCGCTTCGCCGGCGAGCTCGGCCTCCAGGTCGTCGCCGAAGGGGTCGAGACGCAAGCGCAGCGCGACCGGCTGCTCGAGGTCGGTGTGGTCCTGGGGCAGGGGAACCTGCTGGGCCGCCCGGTTCTCACCGGCTGACCCCGACCCCCCGCCCCTGCCCCCCGCCCGCCGCCCCCCGACCCCGCGCCCCTGCCCCCCCGACCCCGCGCCCCGCGCCACCCTTGTCGCGAAGTCAGGAGCACTTCGCCCGGTCAGGGCCGTA
>Ga0302299_10002792_pt1 | contig 10638 bp, 9 predicted proteins | sample III_Fen_N3_4_FD_198795 | JGI IMG/M metagenome (GOLD analysis project Ga0302299, IMG submission 198795) | Peat permafrost microbial communities from Stordalen Mire near Abisko, Sweden - III_Fen_N3_4 | ecosystem: Environmental > Terrestrial > Soil > Wetlands > Permafrost | place: Sweden: Abisko...
GTCGTCCACGACGATGATGTGGTCGACCAGCGCTGGCATCGAGGTGATGACCGATGCGATGTGGGCCTGCTCCCGGAAGGCCGGCACCACCACTGCGACACGCAACCCCTCGAACATCTACGACCCTTCGCTCAATGGCGGCGCGACCGGTGCGCCCCTGGTGGCGAAGTCTAGTTGCCTGCCGATCGCCGGGCGCCGCGCTCGAGCCGTCGACACGCGTCGACACGGCGGCGGTTGTCACCGGGGGCGGCCGGTTGTCACCGGGGGGCCGCGGTTTGCCGTCTATCCTGTGTTTCGATGAACAGCCCCAGAGATCCCGAGGCGCTCGGAGCGCCGCAGATACGGCAGAGCCAGCCCCTGCGAGCCGCGCCGGTCGAGCAGGTGCACTGGGTCTCCTGGCTCCGGTTCCTGGCCATCGTCGGTGTGGTCACGATCCACAGCACCGGGGCAACGGCCGTTCGAGCGGGTGCCTGGTCGACCGGGGCGGGCGCGCTGGCCGTCGTGCTCAACCGCGGGTTCAACTTCACGGTTCCGTTGTTCGTCATGCTCAGCGGGGCCCTCCTGCTAGACCCTGCGCGGTATCGGGGTGACGCGGACTTCCTGCGCCGCAGGGCGCTGCGGCTGGTGCCGGCCGTGATCTTCTGGAACCTCTTCTACTGGGGTTTCCGGGTGTACTACCTGGACCAGAGCGTGGCGTGGCAGTCCGCGCTGAAGCTCACCCTGAACGGCAGGCTGTTCACCGCGCTGTACTTCTTCTGGATCGTCCTCGGTCTGGCGGTCGTGACGCCGGTGCTCATCGCCTGGGTGGCCGACGCCAGTCGCCGGTCCGTGCTGATCGCCGGCGCGGCGGCCGTTGCGCTCCCGGCACTGACCACGGCCACCGTGGCCTTTCGCTCGGCGCCGCTCAACTGGGTCGAGACGCCCTGGACCTGGTGGATCCCCTACCTCGGTGTCTACCTGCTCGGCTGGGGTCTTCGCGGGGTGGTGCTGCGCGGGCCGGCCGTCGTCGCCGCGCTGCTGGGCGCGGTGGCGATCGGGGCGCTCATCGCCGCGTCGTTCCGCCGCGAGGGCGTGCCGACGTGGGTCGGTGGCCTGATCGGTGGCTACTACTCGCTGGGCGTCCAGGTGTACGCGGTCCTCGTGTTTCTGGTGGCCCAGGCGATGGTCCGCCCTGGCGGTCTCCTGGCCGCGCTGTGCCGGCCGGGTCCTGCCCGGGTCGGCCGGATGCTCGGCGCGGCCACGCTGGGGGTGTTCGCGCTCCATCTCGCGGTGCTCTACGTGTCGTACGACCTTCCCGTCGTCGGTGGCACCCCGGCCGCGTCGACCGTGCTGGAGCTGGTCGGCAGGACGGGTGGCGTCCTGGTCGTGACCTACCTGATCGTCCTGGTGATGCGACAGATCCCGTGGGTTCGGCGGCTGGTCTGATGACGGTCGCTGACGTCATAAAGGCAGAGCTGGTGCGTGGTAGCCTGCTCGGGCTCAGCCCCGGAGCATGGCTAGCATGGCTCGAGGGCTGTCCTGCCGACGGACGACCCCGCAGGGACTCCAGGAGGATGTGTCCATGACGAGGATGTGTCGGTGACGCGCGGGGATGGCCATGACGTTGCCGGCCAGCCTGGCCTGCATGTCCTTTACGTGGCCTGGGGATTTGCCCCGCACCAGGGCCCGGGGGTCTACCGGCCGCTGGCCACGGTGGCGGAGCTGGTGCGTCAGGGTCACCGTGTCACGGTGCTGACAGCCGACCTGACGACGTTCGACCTGGTGATCGGCGGCGACCGCTCCCTGCTTGACGACGTCCCGGAGGGTGTCCGGGTGGTCCGGGTGGCCATGGCGCCCCAGCAACGTGATCCCCTGCTGAACCGCTGGCCCGCCGCCCAGATCGCGGACCCGAAGTCCTGGGCGGAGAAGGCGCAGGCCAATCAGGTCATGGCCTTCCCCGAGGTGGTCTACGCCACCTGGCAGCCTCGCGCCGAGGCGGCGGCAGCGCGGATCCACGAGCTCGACCCGGTCGACCTGGTCATCGCCACCGGCAACCCCTACGTGGACTTCACCGTCGCCCTGCGCCTGCACGTCGACCACGGCGTTCCCTTCGTGCTCGACGACCGGGACAGCTGGCTGCTGGACGTCTACAACGGGAACCTGAGCCCGCTGTCCGACCGCATCCTGCCGTGGCTGGAGTTCGCGCTGTCCCAGGCGTTGCGCATGTGGTTCGTCAACCCGCCCATCGCCGACTGGCACCGCCGTCGCTTCCCGCAGTATGCCGACCGGATCCGGGTGGTGGAGAACGGCTGGGATACCCGCTTCCTGGACGTCAGCTCGCTGCCCGCGCGCAGAGACTCGGGATCCGGGCTGGTCTACACGTATGTCGGGACGGTTAACAGCTCGTTGCCGCTGCGGCTGCTCGCCGAGGCCTGGCGCCTGGCCAGGGCCAGGTCCCCGCTGCTCGCGGGCGCCGAGCTGCGGGTGGTCGGACAGTTCGGCCACGGAGGCCGGCTGATGCCCGACCAGGCGGCGATCGCTGCTGAGTTCGCCCAGGACGGGCTGATCCTGACCGGCCGCCAGCCCAAGCACCAGATCGGCCAGGTGTATGCGGACGCCGACGTGCTCGTCTTCGTCAAGGAGGGTGCGGGCATGGTCACCTCGGGCAAGGTCTACGAGTACGTCGCGACCGGGCGTCCCATCGTCTCGGTGCTCGAGCCCGAGCACGACGCGCGCCGGGTTCTCTCGGGCTACCCGCGCTGGCATGATGCGGCCGAGCACTCCCCCGAGGGCCTTGCCGAAGCGATGCTGGCGGCCCTGGAGGACGAGGCCGACGGTGAGGCGCGTCATGCCGATGCCCTGCGGTATGGCGCGTCGAAGACCCGCGAGGCGGCCCTGCGGCCCGCCCTGCAGGATGTCCTCTCGGCGCTGGCCTCATGACCTCCCCGGCTCCGGCGAGCAGTGCCGGTGAGGTCTGGTTCGTTCACCTGTCGTCGACCCGTCCGCAGCCTGGCACGGTCGCCCGGGTGGGCCACGCCACCGCATCGCGGCACAGCGTGCTGACCATGGTGGTGGGTGAGGACGACTCCACGATCCGGGCGCTGGAGGTGTCAGACCTGCCACCTGGCCCGCTCACCGGCGTGGCGCTTCGCCACATCAAGGGCGCCACGGTCGTGCTCACCGAGATGCTGGCGCTGGCTCCCGGGCCCGTGGTCCTCTCTCCTGGTGACCGGATCGCCCAGCAGGTCTGCTGGGAGGTCGTGCAGGAGCTGGAGCACGTCGTCGCGGCAAGCTCCCTGGACGGCGCGCTGCGGGTGGCCACGATGCTGGAGACCACTGGTGACGTGGAGGAGGTCCTGCACCCGCCCGGCTTCAGTGTCGCCCTGAGCGCGGCCGACGGGGGTGTCGGCCACCCGGCCACCGCCGAGACACTGGTGACCGTCGACCATGGCCCCTACCCGCCCGGCACGCCGTGGCTCTCGTTTCAGGGTCAGGCCCTCGAGGTCCGCACGCACGGCATGAGCAGGTCGAACGCCCGCGCGGTGACCGCCAGGGCGGGGCGCCGACGGCGCGTCGTCGAGGACGAACCGCGTCGGCTGGTGATCGGTCCGGCCAATGCCGCCGGTCAGGGTGGTGAGTGGGCCAGGGCTGTGCGTGACCACGCTCCTGGCTGGACGGCCCGAAACGTTCAGGTGATCCCTCCGCGCGCACTGCTGATCTTCGGTTCGGATCTTCCGCTGATCACGACGGAGTGGATGATGCCGGCCACCCGGCTCGACCTCGCGGTCGAGCTGTTCGCCGGTGCCACCGACATCGTCGTGGAGGCCATGCGGCCGCTGCTTGCGGTGGGGGACGGGGGCCAGCGGGTCAACGCCTGGCACACGGCGCGAGGCCGAGAGGATATCGACGCCCTGCGTGCCTCCGGGCGCAACGTGGCGCTGCTCTTCCACGGTTCCGAGGTCCGCCGCCCGAGTGTTCATACCCGCCTGACTCCATGGTCGCCCTTCTACCGGGAGCAGACCGCGACCCTCTCCGCCGACCTGGAGCGGACCGCAGACATCGTTCATGAGTCGTTCGCCGACTTTGACGGGCCGGTGCTGGTGTCCACCCCCGACCTGCTCGACCACATCCCGCGAGCGACCTGGCTACCCGGTGTGGTGGGTGCCGCCTCGTTCGTGCCCGCTCCCGCGGCGATGACGCGGCCCCGGCTGGTGGTCGCGCATGCGCCGTCCAGGTCGTGGCTCAAGGGCTCGGAGTGGGTCGACCCGGTGCTGGCGCGTATGGAAGAGCGGGGCCTGCTGACCTACCGGCGGCTGCAGTACCTCCCGGCCATCATGATTCCCTCGCTGCTGCGAGAGGTCGACGTGCTGATCGACCAGGTCGTCCTGGGCAACCCGGGTGTCCTTGCGGCGCAGGCGATGGCCGCGGGCCGTCTGGTGCTCGCCCATCTCCCGGAGGCGGTCCGCGGGCGGTTCCCCGAGCCGCCACCAGTCGTCGAGACCACGCCTGAGACCGTTGAGCAGGTCCTGCTCTCCGTGATCGAGAACCCGGAGCACTACCGCCAGATCGCCGCCCGCGGGGTGGGGTTCGCCCGGAAGTACCATGACGGCCGCCTGTCGGCCCGTGTTCTGACGGAGGCGCTGAGCTGATGACCATGACCCCGGATCCACGGCCACCGGATATCGAGCAGTCGATCGCTGCCTGGGAGCGGCGGCACATCGACGTCGCTGACAGTCTGGACACCGAGGACCTCGCCGGAGACACGATGGGAAACGTGGCGTTCAACGCCCTGCTCATCGGCCGGCTGCTCGCTCTGCTGGGCACCTTCGCTGAGCCTGCGGCACCCCTGCGGCTCCTCGACGCGGGATGTGGCACGGGCTGGGTCACCCGCGCCCTGGCGTCCTTTGGCCATCAGGCCGACGGCATCGACTCCGATGAGGCAGTGGTGACCGCCTGTCGGCGCCGCGGGCGGTCCGACGGCCGGGATCGTTATGCCCGGAGCCAGCTGGACGTCTGGGCGCCGTCCTACCTGTATGACGCTGTCGTGAGCGTGGACGTGGTGTCACACATCATGGAGGACTCCGTCTGGGAGGCGTCCGTGGTCAACCTCGCGTCTCTGGTGCGCTCCGGCGGCCGCCTCATCCTTTCCGACCACGACCTGGCGCAGGACCATCGGTGGAACTCCTCGGTGATGAGCCGGGCCCGCCGACGATATGTCGACCTGCTAGCGGCCGAGGGCTTCGTGCACCGCCGGTTCATGCCTTACGACTTCCGTTACAACACTGCGGGTTTCCACGTCTTCGACAGGATCGCCTGAATGCTGATCAGAGAGCTCATCGTCCGCCATGTCGGCCCCGAGGGTGCGGTGCACGCGCGCGGCGTCCAGGTGGACTGGAGCCAGGTGCCGGCCGGGGTCCAGGCTCACCAGGACGACAACAGTGATGGCGGGCCGGTGGCCGGCGACCTCCTGGTGGTCAGCGCGCCGACCGGGCTCGGGCTGCGGGAGCATCTGGACATCGACCTGCCGGTCGGCGCGACCGTGCTGCTGCTCCTCGAGGTGGAGCTCGCCGAGCTGCCGGTCGGCCGGGTGCTGGCCGCCCTGGCAATGGCGAAGCTTCAGGTAGTGGAGGCCTGCGTCGTGTCCGACGCCCCGGCCCCGACGGTGGCCGTGGTGGCTACCCGCACCGACGACGTGGTCGCACCGGCGCCGTACCTGGCGCACGATCTGGAGCCCGGCAGCAGCCAGGGCCCGGCGGTGATCCGGCGGCTGCTGGGCGAGCATGCTCTGGAGGGCCTGGCCCAGCGAGCCCGTGAGCGCGCTCTGCTGGCGCAGGCGGGTGATGTCGAGGCCCGTTTCGAGGCAGTGTCCACCGAGCTGAAGCAGCGTCAGGATGTCCGGGCCGAGTACGACATCCTGGTCGAAGAGCACAAGGTCATGACCAGCGATCTTGCCCTGGCTCGTGCGGAGAGAGACGCCGAGCGCAAACGGATGGGCGTGATTCGTTCGTCCAGAACGTTCAGGGTCGCATCGCGTCTGGCCCGGGTGTCCGGTCTCGCCCGTGGGATCGTCGGCCGATCCGGCGGTGGCGGGAAGAGCAGCTAGCCCCCGGGCCCGGATCTTCCGGCGTCCGCCCGGATCCGGATGCACCGGAGTCCCAGCGGCATCTCAGCGGGATCTCAGCCCCGGTCAACCCGGCTGCAGGGCCTTGATGATGGCGATGGATCTGGTGAGCTCCCCGGACCCGGTGTTTCCGATCGCCCACAGGCCGCGCTGAACCTCGCGCACGATCGACCAGGCCCGGGCTCGCTCCTCGTCCAGTCCGGCGCTCGCGCAGATGATCGACAGGCGACGACGCAGGTGGGCGCGCAGGTCGCCGCTGGCGATCGCCTCGTCCCACCGGTTCCACAGGGCCGGCGAGACGGCAAAGGCCGGATCGGCTGCCAGCGGCTTCGGGTCGATAGCCAGCCAAGGCTGGCGCCCGGCCGCCAGGATGTTGGCGTAGTGCAGGTCGGTGTTGACCATGCGGGAGTCGACGGCCGGGTCGCTGACCAGCTCGCGCAGCAGTGCCTGCGCCTGTTCGATGAACCGGTGCGGCATCGCGGGGGAGGTCGGCCCGAGCCTCGCCGACAGGTCCGCTGCCTGGTCCGACAGACGGGCGAGCTGAGGGGGCGCCTCCTGATCGAGCTGTTTCAGCAGACGTCCGATGACGGCGCAGGCCTCGTCGATCGGGGCCGTGCTCAGGTCGCGGCCGTCGTCGAGCCGTTCCAGGAGCATGGTCCAGCTGGCCGGGTCTGCCGCCAGCAGCCGTACCGCGCCGTGGCCACCCCAGTGCTGCAGGGCCAGGTGTTCATGACGGGCTTCCGGGTGGGGCCAGGTCACCTTCAGGACGGCTGCCGTCCCGTCGCCACGCCGCACTGGCACCACCAGTGCCGTCATACCGTGCATCGGGTTGCCGTCCGGGGTGACATCCCAGCGCGCCAGGGACTCCTGCACCAGGGCGGGCAGGCGGGTCAGCCAGGCGTCACCGCTGATGTAGGGCGCGGGATCGCGGCCGCTCACCAGCGCCGAGAACGACACGGGGACAACGGGGCTCATCCTTGGGTCAGGCTCCCGGCTGAGGGGCTGCGCGGCGCAAACCCGGTGTTCGTGGCATGGAATTGATGATGGCATCACCGCGTCCTTTGGCTACGAGGCGCCCGTCGTGACCGATAGACTGCCCTAGACGACCACCGCGGGAGCAAGCGGCACGGCGTCATTCTTGAAAAGGGAGCGGAGGCGTCAGTTGAGTATCCAGGAAAGAATCGGCGACGTCCTGCGCGACCTCCAGGGCACCGCCCAGGCCCCGGGCCCCGTCGGTGAGCTTGGCCTGGTCGTCGAGGAGCTCGCGGTGACGCCGGCGGGCAAGCGCCGGCTGGTCCGGATCTGGCTCGATCGTGACCTGTCCGGACTTGAGCCTGGCGACGACTCCAGCGTGATCGTTCCCCTGTCCCTGGATGAGGTCGCCGACGCCACTCGTGTCATCAGCGCCGCGCTGGACGCCTCCGATGCGCTGGGCGAGTCGCCGTACGTCCTCGAGGTGGGATCGGCCGGTGTCGACCGCCCGCTGACCGAGCCCCGCCACTTCCGGCGCAACGTGACCCGGCTCGTGGAGATCCGGCGCCTGGAGGACTCGGGCGGGGGATCACTCACCGGCCGCCTGGTGGCTGCGGGACCCACCGGCGTCACGCTGCTGACGGCGGCCACGAAGCACGAACCAGAGACCACGACCAGCATCGCCTATGCCGACATCGTTCGGGCCCAGGTGCAGGTCGAGTTTGCCCGCGTCACCACTGAGGAGGAGAGCTGATGGATATCGACCTGACCGCACTACGTGGCCTTGAGCGTGAGCGGGACCTCTCCCTGGACGTGATCATCCCCGCGATCGAGCAGGCGATGCTCGTGGCCTATCACCGCACCGAGGGTGCCCAGCGCATCGCCCGCGTTGAGCTGGAGCGCAAGACCGGTCACGTGACCGTGTGGGCCCGCGAGGAGGGCGCTCTCGACCCCGAGACGGGGGAGCGCGCCGAGCCCGGCCCGGAGTACGACGACACCCCGGCCGGTTTCGGACGGATCGCTGCCTCCACGGCCCGGCAGGTCATCGTTCAGCGAATGCGTGACCTCGAGGACGAGGCGATCATGGGCGACTTCCATGGCCGTGAGGGTGACATCATCACCGGCGTCATCCAGCAGAGCAGTGATCCGCGCTACGTGATGGTCGATCTGGGCGAGATCGAGGGGTCCCTTCCGCTGGCCGAGCAGGTGCCCGGGGAGAAGTACGTCCACGGCGAGCGCCTGCGGTGTTTCGTGGTCAGCGTGAAGCGTGGTCAGCGGGGACCCCAGATCAGCCTGTCGCGAACCCACCCGAACCTGGTGCGCAAGCTGTTCGAGCTGGAGATTCCCGAGGTCGCCGACGGAACTGTGGAGATCGGGGCGCTGGCTCGCGAGGCCGGGCACCGGACCAAGGTCGCTGTGCACTCCACAGTCCCCGGTGTGAACGCGAAAGGCGCCTGTATCGGCCCGATGGGCGCGCGGATCAGGGCAATAATGACGGAGCTCCACGGCGAGAAGATCGACATTGTGGACTTTTCGGAGGATCCCCGCACATTTGTGGCGTCGGCGCTGTCGCCGTCGCGGGTCAACTCGGTCGAGATCGTCGATGCGGAGGCCCGTTCGGCCAAGGTGGTCGTTCCCGACTACCAGCTCTCGCTGGCGATCGGCAAGGAAGGTCAGAATGCCCGGCTCGCCGCCAAGCTGACCGGCTGGCGTATCGACATCCACTCTGACACCCCTTCGGCCCGCGATGATACGGGCCGCAAGGGCAAGGCTGGCACAGACAGTGAGCGTCAGGCGCTAGAGTAGTGACGATCGATCGGTTGCGACGGACCAGTCAGCGGCCAACCCAACGCATGGCACGAACGTGTGTGGGTTGCCGTCGTCGCGATGGTCGGTCAGCACTGCTTCGAGTTGTCGTGGAGCGCAGCGATGCCGGTGAGCACCTGGCCGGAGTCGTTCCCGATCCGCGGCACCGGCTGCCTGGGCGTGGCGCTTGGCTACACCCGACACCGGAGTGTCTCGATCTGGCAGTGCAGCGAAAAGCGTTTGGGCGGGCTTTGCGAGTCAAGGCCCTCCTCGAGGTGGCGGCCGTGAGCGTATACATCGACGCGCACGAACCTTCCGTCGTCAACATTGCCAGCTCCACCCCGGAGCCGGCAGTTCAGCAGGTTCCTGACAGTGAAAGCGGGTTTGACGCTGATGAGCACCCGATGAGTACTCAGCGATGAGCAATACCCAGCACTAACGATGGCCCGCGCTTCATCTCGAACTCCGGGCCACAGACGAGGAGAAACGTGGCTAAGGTCCGGGTCTACGAGCTCGCGAAAGAGCTCGGAGTCGAGAGCAAGACTTTGCTCAGTCATCTGAAAGCACAGGGCGAGTTCGTCCGGTCGGCTTCATCGACCATCGAACCCCCTGTGGTCCGCAAGGTTCGTGAGTCGTTCCCCACGCAGCATGCTGCAGCCGGCATTACGCCCACGCAGGCCAAGGAGAGCACCACCCCTGCAGCCAAGAAGTCGGCAGCCAAGCCCGGTGCCCCGACGCCCAAGGCGCCCGCCGCCCCGGTAGCCCACGAGGTACCCGCCCCCGCCGTCGCGGCCCCGGCCGCTCCTGCCGCTCCTGCCCCCCCGGTGCCCCCCGTCGCTGCTCCGGTCGCGCCAGCGCCGAGCGTGCCCGTGCCTGCCTCGCGACCTGCGGTGCCCGGCCCCAGGGCACCGGCTCCCAAGGCGCCGGCAGCCAAGCCCGCTCCCAAGGCGCCGGCAGCCAGGGTTCCCGCCCCGAGGGCGCCGGCTCCCAAGGCGCCGGCTCCCAGGGCTCCCGCTCCGGCCGCCCGTGAGGGCGGCGGCGACGCCCCGCGCCCCGCGCCCCGACCCGGGGCCCCCCGGCCCGGCAACAACCCGTTTGCTCCCAGCCAGGGAATGCCCCGAAGTGGCCGTGAGGGCCGTGACCAGCGTGAGGGCCGCGACGCGCCCTCGGCTGCTCGTCCCGGCAACAACCCCTTCGCGCCCAGCCAGGGAATGCCTCGCCCGCAGGGTGGCCGTCCGGCTCCTGCCGGTGCTGGCGGTCCCCGTCCCGGTGCCCCGCGCCCGAACCCGGGCATGATGCCCGATCGCACCACGGTCGGTCGCCCTGGAGCCCGGCCGGTTCGCGGTGGTGCTCCTGGTCGTCCGGGTTCCGGTGGTGGCACCGGTGCGCCCGGTGGTTTCGCGGGCCGTCCCGGTGGTGGCGGCGGTTTCGCCGGCCGTCCCGGTGGTGGCGGTGGCCGTCCTGGTGGTCCCGGTGGCCGTGGTGGCACACAGGGTGCCTTCGGCCGCGGTGGCGGACGCCCGGTTCGCGGACGCAAGTCCAAGCGGGCGAAGCGTCAGGAGTTCGAGCAGATGCAGGCCCCGTCACTCGGCGGTGTCACGGTTCCCCGCGGCGACGGCAAGACCGTTATCCGGGTGCGTCGTGGTGCTTCGCTGACGGACTTCGCCGACAAGATCAACGCCAACCCGGCGAGCCTGGTCACCGTGCTCATCCACCTCGGCGAGATGGCCACGGCCACCCAGTCGCTGGACGAAGAGACG
>Ga0302299_10002793_pt1 | contig 10638 bp, 7 predicted proteins | sample III_Fen_N3_4_FD_198795 | JGI IMG/M metagenome (GOLD analysis project Ga0302299, IMG submission 198795) | Peat permafrost microbial communities from Stordalen Mire near Abisko, Sweden - III_Fen_N3_4 | ecosystem: Environmental > Terrestrial > Soil > Wetlands > Permafrost | place: Sweden: Abisko...
CTGCCCCTTGACACGGCCGGCGTCGCGACGGCCGCGATCGTCGGCGCAGCGCTCGGGGCGCACCTCATGGCTCGAATCGTCGAGCTCAGGGCAGCGCGCGGATCATCCCGCCGTCAACCGGCACGATCGCGCCCGTGACGAAGGACGCGGCCGGCGAGAGCAGGAACGTCCCGACCCGGCCGATCTCGCCAGTGTCGCCGTAGCGGCCCAGCGGGATGGTCGCCTGCGTCCGCCGGGCGATCTCGTCCGGGGTGACGCCAGCCGCCTTCGCCCGGACGCCGTCGAGGTAGGCGATGCGGTCCGTGGCGATCCGGCCCGGCGCGAGGCCGTTGATCCGGATGGGCGCAATCTCCGACGTGAGCGTCTTGATGAGGCCGGCGAGCCCCGGGCGCAGGACGTTGGACGAGGCGAGCGCCGGAATGGGCTCGCGGACCGACGACGAGAGGACGATCAGGATTGCGGGATCCACGCCGTCACGCAGGTGCGGCAGCGCGGCGCGGATCAGCCGCAACACCGAGTGGAGGGTGCCGTTGATGGCGATCTCCCAGGCCGCCTCGTCGAGCGACTCGAAGGTGCCGCTGGGCGGACCGCCGGTGCAGGCGACGAGCAGGTCGAGCCCGCCCATCGCGTCGACGGCGGCCGCGACCGCGCCAGCCGGCCCGTCAGGCGTCGAGACGTCGGCCACCACGGGCACACCGCCCAGGCGCGTTGCCTCGGTCTCCACGCGCTCCTTGGTCCGGCCGATCAGCGCGACCCGCGCACCCTCGCCCGCGAGCGCCACAGCGATCCCGTTGCCGATGCCCGAGGCGCCAGCGCCAACCAGCGCGCGACGCCCGGCCAGTCCCAGGTCCATCCGATCCTCCGCAGTCGTGTCGGCTCAGGGTACCGCGGGCGCCGATGTCGATCCGATCGGGCGCCGGACCGCTCCGCGGTGCCGCCGTTCTAGTACGCTCGCAGCACGCGGCAGCACAGACTCGAGGTAGTCGATGGGCAGCGAGATCATCGTCCTGGGCTTCGTGGCACTGCTCGCGATCGCCGTGGCCGTCGCGCTCGTCACGCAGCGCCTGTCGATCCCCTACTCCGTGGCGCTTGTCGTCGCGGGTCTCGTGCTGGCGCTGGCGGATCCGATCTCGGGTGTGGGGATCACGCCCGAGCTCATCCTGGTGGTGTTCATCCCGGGTCTCGTGTTCGAGGCGGCGTACCACATCGACCTCGGCCAGCTGCGCCGGTCGTTCGCCTCGGTCAGCGTGCTTGCCGTTCTCGGGGTCGTCATCACCGCGGGCCTCGTCGCGGCGATCGTCTCCGCGACGACCGGTCTCGACCTGAGCCTCGCGTTCGTCCTGGGCGCCATCGTCTGCGCCACCGACCCTGTTGCGACGGTCGCGGTCTTCCGCCAGCTCCATGCGCCCAAGAGCCTCGCGACGGTCGTCGAGGCTGAGAGCCTGCTCAACGACGGCACGGGCGTGGTCCTGTTCACCATCGCCCTGGCCGCTGTCGCCGCACCCGTCTCGCCGCTGGACGCGGTGGTGCAATTCGTCGCCGAGCTCGCCATCAGCGCCGCGCTCGGGACGGTCGCCGGTCTGGTCGCGGTTCGCGTCATGCACATGGCCGAGGACCGGACCGTCCAGGTGATGATCTCGATCATCGCCGCCTACGGCACCTATCTGGCGGCTGATGCCATCCACGAGTCGGGCATCATCGCGACGGTGGTGGTGGGTCTCGCCATTGGCAACGCCGGGGGGCGATTTGCGCTCCCCGCCAATGCCACCGAGGCGCTCGACGAGGTCTGGGAGGCGGCTGCGTTCCTGCTGACCGCGCTCCTGTTCCTTCTGGTCGGAGTCGTCATCACGCCCGCGCAGCTGCTGGGCGCAGGTGCGGTGATCGCCGCCGGGTTCGTGGGGATCACCGTCGCGCGCGCCCTGGTCGTCTACGGGTTGATCGGCGGCGGCGGGCGGCTGCTGGCGCGCGGCGGTCGGGCGCCCGTCCCCGTCGGGTACCTGCACGTGATGTTCTGGGCCGGGCTGCGCGGAGCCATCGCCATCGCGCTCGTGCTCTCGCTGCCGGCCGACCTCCCGCAGCACGACCTCATCGCCGGCGGCGTCTACGGGATCGTGCTGATCACGCTCCTGGTCCAGGGCACGACCGCAGCCTGGGTGGTCCGTCGGTCGGGCGTACTCCAGGAGGGGGCTGCGACGGCCGAGGCAGCAGGATAGCCACGCGGCGCCGGGCGCGAGGGCACCTGACGCAGCAGAGCGTTCGACGGGTTGGCCCGCCCGCGGCGTTGATCAGGAGCCGGTCCTGAAGGTCCAGCTCGAGGCCTTGATGCGGTTGCCGCTCGCGTCTTTGACGCGCGACGTCACCTCGACCTGGTACCGCGTCGAGGGGAACATGCGCAGCACCGGGTCGATCACTAGCGTGTTCGTGCTCGCGATCCACGTGTAGCGCGCCCGGACGACCAGGCCCGTCCGCGTATTGCGGAGGCGGACGCCGCCGCCGACGACCACGTGCTCGGAGAACGTCACGCGGATGCTCGCGTCCGTCCGGACGCCCGTCGCCCCCGCTGCGGGCACGCGGCGCACCACCTTGGGCGCTGTGCGGTCGAGGACGAAGATGTAGGACGACGTCGCCTCGGCATAGTTGTCGCTCTCGTCGAGCGCGGCGACCAGCAGCTGGTAGCAGCGCCCGGCCGCCAAGCCGGTCAGCTTGATGGTCGGCCCGAAATCCACCGGGGTGATGTCGGGGAAGCTGAACGACTCGCAGCGGCCGCCCTCGATGGGCCAGGAGCCGAGGAGCGCCTCCGAATCGGCGACGCCGTGGTTGATGGCGAGCGTGGCGGTGTACGTGGACCCGGTCTGGTGCACGTCGGCGGACGGGGTGATGAAGTCGAGCTGGAGCGCCGGCAACAGCCCCGGCGGGTCCAAGTTCGGAATCGGGTCCGGGACGGGCGCTGTGAGGGCAGCTGCCGCGTCGACTCGACCATCGCCGTAGAGATTGTCGTGGCCCGGGGCACCGAGGTCGACCGCGCTGGAGCGCAGGACGGCCTCGACCTGGTCGACGGTCAGGCCGGGTCGAGCGGCTTCCACGAGCGCGGCGACCCCCGCCACGTGCGGGCTGGCCATGCTCGTGCCGGAGGCGACCAGGTAGCCGCCGTCGTTCATGGTCGACACCAGGTCCACGCCCGGGGCGGCGATGTCGACGGCGACGCCGGTGTTCGAGAAGTCGGCGATCGTGTCGGTCGAGTCGACGGCGCTCACTGACATGACGCCCTGGAAGGACGCCGGGTACATGCGGACCGTCGTCGCCTCGTTGCCGGCGGCCGCGACCATCAGCACGCCGGCTGACCGGGCCGCGGTGAACGTCGGCTGGCCGAGGGCGGCCTGCTCGGGCGTGAGCTGCCCGCCGAGACTCATGTTGATGATGTTGGCGCCATGGACGCGGGCCCAGTCCACGCCGTCGAGCACGTCGCTGAACGAGAGGCTCCCCGAATCGCTGGCGACCTTGATGGGCATCAGCGACGAGTCCGGCGCAATGCCCGCGATGCCGACCGCATTGTTCGTGTCGGCAAGGATCGTCCCGGTGACGTGGGTCCCGTGGCCGTCGGCGTCCGTCACGTCGCTCGAGTTCCAGACCTCGTTGCGGGGCGCGACCACGTGCACGCCCACGAGATCAGGGTGCGCGAGGTCCACGCCGCTGTCGATCACCGCCACCACGACCGACGGATCGCCGCGCGTCGTCTTCCACGCCTCGGGAACGCCGATCTGGGCGAGGTCCGTCTGATCGGCGTAGAGCGGGTCGGACGGGGAGCCGTCGGCCGGCCAGTCGAGGAGCTTCATCTGGGCGTCCGGGACGACGGCGAGCACGCGGGGGTCAGAGCGGAGCCTCGCAGCCACAGCTGCGGCCTGACCGTGCCGGGCGGTCACGACCGAGTGCAGGGGGTTCTCCGAGGCGCGGATGGACGCGACGGCTGCCAGCGGGAGCCGGGCCGGCACACCTGTCTTCCAGACGACGATCAGGCGATCGTGGAAGGCTGCGGCATCGGCCGTCCGGCGGGCAGACGGGCTGGCGGCGACGGCCGGCACGGCAGTCGCGATCAGCAGCGCGAGAGCGAGCAGGACCGCTGCGCGAGCGCGGATCGACACGTGGGATCCCCCGTAGGCTGGGCTGACCGGGGCGCGTCTGGCCGCGGTCCTGCGCCAGTCTAGGCGCACCGCCGCCTCGCGAATCGGGCCGTCGGTCGCCGGACTCGGGTCACCCGACCGGCCTCACGGGCGCTCTCGCGGGGGCGCCGGGTCCGCCCGGCACGATTGGCATTGCGCCCGCGGGTCGCGGCTGGGTGGGTCCGTCATGGGCCATCACCACGGATGGGGCGCTGCCGCAGCACGGTGCAACCAAAACGCAACCGCCCTGACGCCCCTCCGGTGCCGCCACCTCAACACGGCGAGCGCACGATGCTGCGCAATTCACTCGCATCACCACAACGGTCGGCGGACATGGTCCCGGTTCCGCGGACCGGCAAGAACGGGAAGGACAGCCCAATGACGTACCCGGTCTTCGACTCCAACGGGATCGCCGCCCACACCGCCGGCGGCCCCGTCACCTGCACCAGCTGCGGCTGCCGCCTCGAGCGCAGCAGCAGCGATGGCGTCTCCGCGTGGTACCACTTCGCCCCGATGGGCGGCCGCGATGCCCGCGGCTGCAAGGTCGGCTGCGCGAACGACGCCCACGACGCCCGCGGCCGCGCGCTGGTGGCCACCGCCTAGCGCCCGCCGCACTTCGGCAACGACGGCCCCGGTCACGCCCCGGGGCCGTTTCGATTCACCTTGCGGTCAACGGCTGGCGCGTGAGCCAGCACGCTCGCGGCGTTGTCGCCTGCGGTGCTCGCTCACGCACATCCGAGTGCGCTCGCTGCGCTCCTCGGCTCCGCCTTGCGATCGCACAGGCTGAGCCGACGAACGCAGTCGGACGGGGCGTCTCGCCACGCGGCGGAACCTTGCCGACGTCACTCGGGTCACCCGAGCCGCGTTTCGGGTGACCGCCTGGCGGTCATCCCAGCGCAGGTGCCCTCCCAGCGGGCAATCTGATGCACGGGCGTCGCCGCGGGCCGCCCCTCCTGCGACGCCCTGCCGCTGAGCGGTCATCTGCATCGGGACGACCGCTGAGGGGTCACTCGTGAGTTCTCCGGGCAGAGCTCGGGCGCGAGCCTGATCCCTGGCGCCGACATCCGCAGCCACGCCGGTGCTGGCCAATCAGGCCGGCTGGCTCACCGGGCGCGGCCGACTGCGCTCGTCCGCCGGTTTGCCGTCCGGTGTTCGGAGGGCTCGCGCCGCGAACGGGTGGCTCAGGCCCGCTCGTCGGCCTCGATGCGGTATCCGACTGAGCGCACCGCCACGATCCGCGGGCCGCCCACGGCCTCGAGCTTCGAGCGCAGGCGGGCGAGGTGCGGCTTGAGCCAGAGCAGATCGGGATCGGGCTCGGCCGGCCATCCGGCGCGCGCCAGGCGGTGGTGCGGGACCAGGTCGCCGCCCGCGCGGACGAGCGCCTCGAGCAGGCGGAACTCGGTCGGGGTGAGGCCCAGCGCGATGGCGCCGACCCTCGCCTCGTGGCGCGCCGGCTCAAGCGACAGCGAGCCAGCGGTCAGCAGCCCCGCGGCGCCGTCGCCGCTGCCACGGCCGGAGCCCGCGAGGTCGACGCGGCGCATCACCGCGGAGATCCGCGCCAGCAACTCCTGCTTGCCGAACGGCTTGACGAGGTAGTCGTCCGCGCCGATGCCCAGGGCCTTCACCTTCGCGGCCTCGGCGCTCTCGCCCGAGACGACGAGCACCGGCACGTTCCCCGACGCGCGCAGCTGGCCGATGACGGTGAAGCCGTCGGGACCGGGCATCGCGAGGTCGAGGAGGACGAGATCCGGCCGCTCCTCGCGGAACCGCTTGACGGCGGTCAGGCCGTCGTAGGCGGTGATGACCTGGTGCCCCTCGGTGCCCACCAGGGCGGTGATGGCGCCGACCATGGCGGGGTCGTCGTCCACGACGAGGATGCGCAGGGGTCGCGTTCCAATCACGTTTGGCCTTCCTTTCTCAGACGGCGGCGGCGGCGGGCAGGGCGAGGACGAACCTCGCTCCGCCCGATGGTGCGGGCTCACACCACAGGCGACCGCCCATTGACTCGGCGAGTCGGCGCGCCGCGTAGAGCCCGATGCCGGACCCCCGCGCGGTGTTCGTCTCGCGGCGTGAATAGGGTTCGAAGATGCGCTCCCGCCATTCGGGCGGGATGCCGGGACCCTCGTCGGACACGCCGATTCGGGCCACGCCCTCCACGAGCGTCCAGTCGAGCTCGATCCGGGTGTCCGGCGGGGCGTACTTCACCGCGTTCTCGAGGAGGTGCTCGAGCACCTGGCGGAGGCGTGCCGGGTCCGCGACCACGGACAGGGGTCGCGTGGACCCCAGCCGCGAGCTGTGGCGGTGGAGCAGGGGCGCGACGTCGGCGAGCATCTCGCCGACCACCGCCTGGAGGTCGAGCGACTGCAGGTCGGCGGGCTGGTCGGGCACGACGCGGACCGACTCGAGGATGGCGTCCACGAGCCGGTCGAGGCGCTCGACCTGCTCGAGCGTGCCGTTGTGCCAGGCGGCGCGGGTGGCGCGCCGGACCGGGTCCCGCGAGGCGCGGCCGTCGAGCGGCGGCTCCTCGCTGAGGAGGTCCGAGTACGCGCGCACGACGGCGAGCGGCGTGCGGAGCTCGTGGGTCACCAGGGCGATCAGCTCCGAGCGCGCGTGGTCGAGGGCCTGCAGCTGGGCGACCTGCGCCTCGGCCTCCCGCTGGAGTCGGCCCTTCTCCACGATGCCCGCGAGGAGGTCGGCGATCGCGGAGAGCTGCGCGATGTCGTCGTCGCTGAAGTCGCGGTGCGCCTCGGTCTGGATGTTGAGCACGCCCACGACCTGGTCGCGCCACGTGAGCGGTACGGAGAGCATCGACACGATGTAGCGCCGCTGGTCGAGCCCGCGCACCCAGAGGAAGCGCTCGTCGGCCCGCACATCCGGGATGGCGATGGGCTGGCGGCTGGCGGCGACGGTGCCGGTGATCCCCTGCCCCATCCCGACCTTGGCGCGGCCGATGTGATGGCGGTCGAGGCCGTTGGTGGCGGCGAGCGTGAGCTGCTCCCCGTCGCGGTCGAGCAGGTACAAGCTCGACACCGACGCGTGGAGGGCGTCCCGCGTGCCGTCGACAACCGTCTCGAGCAGTTCCTCCCACGTCCGAGCCGTCGTGGCGAGACGCAGGATCTGGTGGAGGAAGCGCAGCTCGGCGACCGGGTCACGGTGGGCGGCGGGCGGGATTGGCACGGGGCCGTGCAGGAGGTCCGACGCGGTCGCGGGCTCCGCCATCGGGTCCGTCTGGCCCGTGGCGGCCGCGGTGGTACCTGCGTCGTCGCTCTTGGTGCTTGCCATTGCCCCACAAGCCTAGGCCCCGCCGCTACTTTCGTCGGTTTCGGTCCGGTAGCGGGACGGTGCCCTTGCAGTCGAACCGTAACCCTCCGGGGCGTTGGACCGCACGGTCGGGGGCCATATCCTGTGCGACGTGCCTCCTCGCGCCACCCGCGCCCCGCGGTCCACCGACCTGCGCGCCCCGGAGGCCCGGTTCACCGCGGTCGCCGCGGAGCCGCCGGGCCCCGGACTCGGGCGTGCCCGCGATCCCATGACCCGCGAGGTCCGGCTGCTCGGCGCGCTGCTCGGACAGGTCATCGCCGAGCAGGTGGGCCCTGAGCTCTTCGCGACCGTCGAGCGCCTGCGCCGCCTGACCATCGCGCTGCGCCGGGGCGATCCGCTGACGCCGCTCGCCCATGACGACCAGCGAGCGCGCCTGACTGCCGAGATCAAGACCCTCGACACGGCCGGGGCCGCATCGGTGGCCAAGGCGTTCACCCTGTACTTCCAGCTCGTGAACCTCGCCGAGGAGCGCCAGCGCATCCGGACCCTGCGCTCGATGTCACGCCGGGCGCGCGGTCGGGGCGTGGACGAGTCGCTGCGCCAGGCGCTCGACCTCCTGCGCGCCGACCACGACCGCGATGCCGTCCGCGCGCTCCTCGGCCGGACGGTGGTCCACTCGGTGCTGACCGCCCACCCCACCGAGGCGCGCCGCCGCACGCTGCTCCAGGCCCAGCGGCGCATCCGCCGCCTCCTCGACACGCTCGACGAGCCGTTGATCACCCCCGAGGAGGACGCCGAGGTGCGCCGGCGGCTGCGCGAGGAGGTCACGCTCCTGTGGAGCACCGCCGACCTGCGCTCGGTGCGGCCGTCGCCGCTCGACGAGGTGCGCTCCGCGCTCGCCATCTTCGACGACGTCCTGTTCACGATCGTCCCGCGCTTCCAGCGCGCCGCTGACCGGGCGCTCGACGCGGCGCCGGGCGCAACCCCGTCACCCGACGCGGTTGCCGGCGATGCGGGTCGCAGCGGCACCCGGCCACCGGAGGTGCCCGCGATCCTCCGCTTCGGCTCGTGGATCGGGGCGGACCGGGACGGGCACCCGGGTGTGACTGCGGACGTCACGCTCCAGGCGGCGCGCCTCCAGATTGAGCACCTGCTCCGCGGGTACGAGGCCGTGGCCACCCGCCTGATGGGCTCGCTCGCGGCGCATGTGCCGCCCGACCGGCTCGATCGCGCGGTCGGGAGCCAGCTCGCCCGCGATGCTGAGGAGCTCTCCGAGACGGTCCGCCTGCTGCGGAGCCGCTTCCCCGACGAGCCGTACCGGCAGCGAATGGGCGCCATCGCCGAGCGCCTGCGGCGGACCCGTGCGGCGCTCAACGGCGAGACGGCACCGCGCGCCGGCGGGTACACCGATCCGCGCCAGCTCGACGTGGAGCTGGGCGTGCTCGCCGACGCGCTCGTCGCCGACGGCCTCGGCCGTGTCGCCTGGGGCGAGATAGCGGACCTGCGCTGGCAGCTCGCGACCTTTGGTTTCCACCTCGCCTCGCTCGAGGTCCGCCAGCACGCGGACGTCCACCGGGCTGCGGAGGCGGCGCTCGACCGCGGCGTGCCGCCGGACACCGAGGTCGCGGGCGGCGTGACCGCGGAGGAGGTGCTCGCCACGTTCCGCGCAATGGCGCGACTCCAGGCGCGGGTGGGCGTGGAGGCGTGCCGCCGATACGTCATCTCGTTCACCACGAGCCCCGACGACGTGCGGCGTGTGCTGGACCTGGCGCAGCGCGCGGCCGCCCCGAACCCATTCACGGCCCCGTCGCCCACGCTCGCGGACCTGCCGGCGCTCGTGCCGGTGCTCGACGTGGTCCCGCTCCTCGAGTCGGCCGAGGCGCTCGAGGGCGCCGGGCCCCTGCTCGACGCCCTCCTCTCAGACCCTGCCTACCGCGAGCACCTGCGCTCTCGCGGTGACGCCCAGGAGGTCATGCTCGGCTACTCCGACTCGTCCAAGGAGAGCGGGTTCCTCGCGGCGAACTGGCTCCTGTACAAGGCGCAGGAGGCGCTGGTCGCCGTCGCCCGTCGGCACGGCATCAAGCTGACGCTGTTCCACGGCCGGGGCGGGGCCATCGGGCGCGGGGGCGGGCCGGCCAACCGGGCCATCCTCGCGCAGGCGCCGGGCTCAGTGGACGGCCGGCTCAAGTTCACCGAGCAGGGCGAGGTCATCGCCGCCCACTACGCCGACGCCGGGATTGCCCAGCGACACCTCGAGCAGGTGACCGCTGCCGTGCTGCTCGCGTCCACGCCCGAGCACGAGCGCGCCGTCGCGGAGGCAGCGTCGCGCGGCGCCACCACCATGGCCGAGCTCGCCGCCATCTCGCGCGCCGCCTACCGCTCGCTGGTGGAGCTGCCCGGCTTCCCGGCGTTCTTCCGCGCGGCCACGCCCATCGACCTCATCGCCGACCTCGGGTTCGGGTCGCGGCCCTCGTCGCGGCCGGGCGGGGGCACGGACGTTGCGGCGAGGCCGCCCGGCGAGGAGCTGGCGTCGCTCCGGGCCATCCCGTGGGTGTTCGCGTGGTCGCAGGCACGGGCGAACCTCCCCGGCTGGTACGGCCTGGGCACGGCGCTGGAGGCGGTGACGGCCCGCGGCGGGCGCGAGATCGTGGACCACCTCGCGGACGTGTACCGGCACTGGCCGTTCTTCGCGTCGGTGCTCGACAACGCCGAGCTCTCGCTCGCCAAGGCCGACATGGGCACCTTCCGCCGGTTCGCCGACCTCGCCGCCGGGCCGGAGGCGACGGCAATCCGCGCGCTGATCGAGGCCGAGCACGCGCGCTCGGTCCGTCTGCTGGGCCTGGTGACCGGCCGCGATCGGCTGCTGGCCGAACACCCCGCCCTCGCCCACGCGATCGAGTTGCGCAACCCGTACGTCGATGCGCTCTCCGCGGTCCAGGTGGAGCTCCTGGGCCGGCTGCGGCAGCCCGGGCTCGACCCGGCCGAGGCCGCGGCGCTGCGCTCGGTCGTGGGTGCCACCATCAACGGTGTCGCCGCGGGGCTGCAGAACACAGGCTGACACGCCGGGCTCCAGCCGGCTCCATTCCGGGACCCGCATCGGCGCCCCGCCCGCGGCTCCTTCCGGGACACCCGAGCCCGCGCGCCGGCGCCCCGGACCGCGGTTCCTTCCGGGGACCGCATCGGCGCCCCGCCCGCGGCTCCTTCCGCGACACCCGAGTCC
>Ga0302299_10002794_pt1 | contig 10631 bp, 9 predicted proteins | sample III_Fen_N3_4_FD_198795 | JGI IMG/M metagenome (GOLD analysis project Ga0302299, IMG submission 198795) | Peat permafrost microbial communities from Stordalen Mire near Abisko, Sweden - III_Fen_N3_4 | ecosystem: Environmental > Terrestrial > Soil > Wetlands > Permafrost | place: Sweden: Abisko...
GCAGACTCGGTGGTCTTCACGCTGAAGTACACCCTCCTCGCCACGGTCCTGCTGATCCTCATCGGCCTCGCGCTGGGCCTGCTGGTGCAGGAGTCGAGCCGCTGGAAGGGATTCCTGCGTACGTCGATCCTCCTGCCCAGTGCGCTCGGGCTCGCCTCGGCGTCCCTGCTGTTCTACGTGCTGTACTCGCCGATCGCCGGCCCGTTCGCAGAGACCATGGACCGGTTCGGCATCTCCTTCCTCGGCACGCCGACCATGGCCCTGCTTTCCACGACCTTCCTCATCGTGTGGCGCTACGCCGGCTTCTACATGCTGCTGATGCTGGTCGGGCTGCAGGGCATCCCGAGCGACGTGTTCGAGGCGGCCCGCACCGACGGTGCCTCGGTATGGCAGACCTTCCGCTACATCACGCTTCCGCTCCTGAAACCGACGCTCGCCCTGACCACCGTGATGTGCGTCACCGGGTCGCTCCTCGCGTTCGAGCAGTTCTACATCCTCACCAAGGGTGGCCCGGACAACTCGACGATCACCGTCGTGCAACTGATCTACAGCGTGGCCTTCCAGGGCCAGAACGACCTCGGCGTCGCGGGGGCCCTCTCCGTGATCGCCCTCGTCGCCCTTGTCGTCATCAACGCCGTGCAACTGCGCGCCTTCGCCAAGGACAAGGACGAATGACCGTGGCCACCATCACCTCAACCCCCACCGTGCCCAGGCGGCGGCGCCAGACCCCGCTGCTGCGTGGTGTCGTGCGCACCCCGTATTACGTGCTCACCGGCGGGCTGGCCATCCTGTTCCTCTTCCCGCTGGTGTGGACGACGGTGGCTTCGGTGTCGCCCCGGGCTGGCACCGCCCAGTCCGAGGGCTTCGGCTTCGCCAACTACATAACCCTCGCCAACTACCAGGCCGGGATCTGGACCTACCTCTACAACTCGACTTTCGTCTCGCTGCTGACAGTCGTGCTCACGATCCTGATCTCCGGGCTGGGTGGTTATGCCTTCGCCCGCTTCACCTTCCCGGGCAAGAACGCCCTGTTCATGGTCACCCTTGCCATCCTGATGGTGCCGTACGCCACCTTGCTGATCCCGCTCTACGTCCTCCTGACTAGGGTCGGCCTGCAGAACTCGCTGGTGGGGGTCGCGTTGGTGCTGACGATGTTCCAGCTCCCGTTCTCGATCTTCATGATGCGGGTGTCCTTCGAATCGGTGCCGAAGGAGCTGGACGAGGCAGCCCTCGTCGACGGCTGCTCCTCCTTCGCCGTCCTGTGGCGGGTGCTCGTGCCCGCGGTGAAGCCCGGCCTGATCACCGTGGGGTTGTTCGCCTTCCTCGCGGCGTGGAACGACTTCATGGCACCGCTCATCCTGATCAACGACTCCAACCGGATGACGCTGCCGCTGGCCATCGCCAACCTGCGGGTGCAGGTGCAGGGGATCGTCGACTACGGCGCGACCGAAGCCGGCGTCGTCATCCTCGCGCTGCCCTGCTGCATCCTCTTCCTCCTCCTCCAACGTCACTATGTGCGCGGCTTCATGTCCGGCGCTCTGAAGGGCTGACCATGTTGACCACGCGCGTGCCGGCGACCCCCGTCCACCCTTCCACCGGCAGGTTGCGTCCGCTCGGGCTGGCGGAAGTGCGCATCACCGGCGGCTTCTGGGCCCAGCGCCAGAAGACCAACGCCGCGGCAACGCTGCCGCACATCGCCCACTGGCTCGAGCGGGAGGGCTGGATCGGCAACTTCGACCTCGCCGCCGCCGGCCGGCTGCCGGAAGGGCGACGTGGACGGGAGTTCTCCGACTCCGAGACGTACAAGTTCCTCGAGGCCGCTGCCTGGGAACTCGGACGCCGTCCCGACGCAGCGCTGGAGGCGACGTTCCGCAGGTTCGTCTCCCGGGTCGAGGCTGCGCAGGAACCGGACGGCTACCTGAGCACGGCCTTCGGGCGGCCCGGCCAGCCGCCCCGCTGGTCCGACCTGGCCTGGGGGCACGAGTTGTACTGCCTCGGCCACCTCTTCCAGGCCGCCGTCGCACGGGAGCGCACGGCCCCCGGCGCCGACGATGGGCTGCTGGGTGTTGCCCGCCGGGCAGCAGACCTCATTTGTGGGGTCTTCGGCGAGGACGGGATCCAGTCCGTGTGCGGTCACGCGGAGGTCGAGGTCGGCCTTGCGGAACTGAGCAGGGTCACCGGCGAGCAGCGCTACCTGCGCCAGGCCGAACTGTTCATCCAGCGGCGCGGACACCACGTCCTCCCCGAGCCCGAATGGGGACGCGCCTACTTCCAGGACGACCTGCCCATTCGCGAAGCCACCGTGCAGCGCGGCCATACCGTGCGGGCGAATTACCTCGCTGCCGGGGCCGTGGATGTGGCCGTCGAGACCGGTGACGCCGACCTCCTGGCCACCCTGCGCAGGGTATGGGATCGCACGGTCGCGCGCCGCACCTACCTGACCGGCGGCCAGGGCTCGCACTTCCAGGACGAGGCCTTCGGCGAGGACTGGGAACTGCCGTCGGACCGGGCCTACTCCGAGACGTGCGCGTCGATCGCCTCGATCATGTTCAGCTGGCGGCTGCTGCTGGCCACCGGCGGCGGCAGCTACGCGGACCTGATCGAGCGCACGCTCTTCAACGTCGTTGCGACAGCCGTGTCCCGCGAGGGCGACCGGTTCTTCTACACCAACACGCTGCACCGCAGGGCACCCGGTGAGATGCCCGACCCTGACGCGGCATCCCCGCGGGCCTTCTCCAGCCTCCGGGCGCCGTGGTTCGACGTGTCGTGCTGCCCGCCGAACATCGCGAGGACGCTGGCGAGCCTCGCCGGTCTGGTGGCCACCGTTGACGACAACGGCCTCCAGCTGCAGCAGTTCGCCACCTGCTCCATCGCGACAAGCCTTGTCGACGGGACTCCGGTGGCCCTGGACGTGGAGACCGCCTACCCCGACAGCGGGACGGTCACGGTGCACGTGCGCGAGTCCGCCGGTCGGCCGTGGACGCTCAGCCTGCGCGTACCCTCCTGGGCGCACGGGGCGACCCTCACCCACCGGAGTGCCGGCGGTGAAGCAACGACGATCGACGTCATCGGCGCCACCGCAGAAGTGACGGCAGCCTTCGCCGAGGGCGACGTCGTGGAACTCGACCTCCCGATGGCAGCGGAATTCCTCCGTGCCGACGCGCGCGTCGACGCCGTCCGCGGCTGTGTCGCCGTGCAGCGCGGACCGCTCGTGTACTGCGCAGAGCTGCCGGCCGATTCGCGTGCGGACCTTGACCGGCTGATCGTCAGTACGGCAACCCCGCCGCGCTACGCCGACGGACGCGTCGTCGTCACGTCCGGGTGGCTGCCGGCCGCCGATGAGCCCTGGCCCTATGTCGGTGCTGCCGAGGTGGCGCCGGCCATGGGCGAGCAGTTCACCCTGATCCCGTACCACGACTGGGGACAGTCGGGCCTGTGCACCATGCGGGTGTGGCTGCCGGAGGCGTGATGAGGACCGGCGGGCGTCCCTGCCCCAGCCCCTGAGAGGACGCCCGCCCCTTGTCAATCAGCTGGCCTTCAGCCACCTCCGGACCTTTCAGCGATGTCCGCGGGCGGCCGTGGATAGCGATAACATTCGTGCATCCGTAGCACGGAGCCCTGTCGAGGGAGCTTCCGGGATGCCTGAGCGATCAGGACCCCGGATGTGACGGTGCCACCAGGCGCGGATGCGTGTGCTCATTCCGGCTGCCGCCACAGCTACAGCCACCCCGAGGGGAAGGTTCGGCCGAGCAATATGGCCGCTATTCGTCGTGTCCTGAGCAGTTCCTGCCGGGGCCTCATTGTTGTTCTTCTTTCCACGGTCATCGGCCTCGCCATGCCCGCGTCCGCCAGCGCCGACGTAACGCCGGCTGTGACGCTCACCCTTGCCTCCGACCAGCACGATGGTGCACTGGTCTGGGCTGACGACGAGCTCCGCTACGAGGTCGTCGGTGTCAACAGCGGGGATGCGCCCCTCGAGGCGGTGACGGTCAGCGACGATCTCGCCGGGGTGCTGAAGGCTGCGACGCTCGACGCCGATCCGGTGGCGACCATCACTCACTACGACGGCTCGACGGAGCCGGCGTCGGCGAGCCTCAGCGGCACGCACCTCATGTGGGCAGGCGCGCTCGATCCCGGTGACTCCGTGCGGCTCAGCTACATGGTGACCGTCGGGCTCGTCGCGAAGTCCACCACCCTGCACAATGTCGCAGAGGCAACCTGGGTGGGCGCAGACGGCTCGATGCAGGCAACGGCGACAGCCGACGCCTCCAATCCGGTCAACCCGGTGGCCATCGCCGATACCCACAGCGGCTCGAAGGCGCACGCGCGCAGGAAGCTGGCCAACACCGGCTTCGATGGGGCTGCGGGAATGCTCGCGTTCGCCGGACTGCTGCTCGCCTTCGGCATGGCGCTGGTGGCTGTCCGCCGCAGGGACTGACGCCGGAGCCGAGCCAGGGGTAGCCTGCCGCTCGTCGGACGGAGGGCCTGGGCATGGTTGATGTTGCACCGCAGGACTGGGAACGGACACGGACAGCGTTCGTCGAAGCCACGCGCTGGTACCAGGAGGTGCTCGCCCAGGTGGGCGACCGCTGGTCGGAGCCGGGCCTGGGGGAGTGGGACGTGCGTGCCCTCGCCGGTCACACCAGCCGTTCCCTGCTGACCGTCGAGACCTACCTGAGGCAGCCGGCGGCGGCTGTCGACATCGCGACGACCGCCGCCTACTACGAGGCCACCAGGCACATCGCTGCGGGCCCCGCCGTCGCCCAGCGTGGACGCGATGCCGGCAGCGCGCTCGGGGATGACCCGGTGGCCGCGGTGGCGCAGATCGCGTCCCGGGTCGTGCCTCTGGTCGAAGGCCTCAGCGGGAAGGAGTTGCTCACCACGATCGCCGGAGGCATGCGGCTCATCGACTACCTGCCCACCCGGGTCTTCGAGCTCGTCGTGCACACCGCGGACCTTGCCGTCGCGCTCGGCGTCCCCGCGGAGCCACCGCCCGGTCCTGCGGCGCTGGCGCTGGGGCTGGTATCGGAGCTGGCGATCGCCGGTGGCCACGCGGCGACGCTGCTCCTCGCAACGACCGGACGCAGCGGGCTGCCTTCGGGGTTCACCCTGTTGTGATCAGCGCACGACCTTGAAGGTGAAGTCGGCAGTGCCCAGCACCTGGTAGAGCCGCAGCCACAGCAGCATCGTCGCCTCCGTGCCGCGGGCTCCTGCGAGGTCGCCGAGGTCGATAACGTCCTGGTGGCCCAGCTGCACGAGGACGCCGGTCACGAGCTCCTTCGCCGCCGCATCATCGCCGCAGATGAAGGTGCTGAACGCCCCGCTGTCCAGGGCCTGCGGGCCGGTCATCAGGTGAGCCGTCATCGTGTGCAGGCTCTTCACCACCCGCAGGTCACCGAAGGCGCGCTGCAGCTGCTCTGCGAGGGAATCGGTGTTGGTCACGAACAGGTTCGGCGGGAACCCGCTGGCCGAGTCGAGGGGGTTGGACACGTCCAGCAGCACCGTTCCCGGGGCGACCTGCGCCGCCCCGATGCCGGCGGCCGACACCTCGCCGGAGAGTGCGTTCACCACGAGGTCAGCACCCCGGGCCGCGTCCTCGAACGTCTCAACACTGACGTCCGGGTGCGCCGCGGCCCAGGTGCCGAAGCCGTCCGTGCCCTCGCGCACCAGCGTCGCCGCCGGGTCCCGCGTGCCGATGGCAACGTCGTTGCCGATGCCGTGCAGGCCCGCCGCGAGGGTGCGTCCCACCATGCCCGTGCCAAGAATCGCTATCCGCATGTCCACTCCTGTCCTCCGGAGAGATTGCCTCGGGCCGCCCCGATGCGGGAATACGCACTTCCGCGAGATAGACTACTTACCGACCGGTAAGTAAGGAGAGTCTTCATGGACGACAGGCAACGCAATCGCACGCTGGCAGTGCTGTTCGTCGGGGTGCTGATGGGCGCGCTCGACATCGCCATCGTCGGGCCTGCGCTACCCGCGATCCAGGCGGAGTTCGGACTGGATTCGCGCGCCGCGTCCTGGATCTTCAGCAGCTACGTGCTTGCGAACCTGGTCGGGACGCCGCTGATGGCCAAGCTCAGCGACCTGTTCGGCCGGCGAGCGATCTACGTGCTCGACGTGTCGGTGTTCGCTGCGGGCTCCCTGGTCGTCGCACTTTCGCACGGCACCGGCCTCTTCGTCCTGCTGCTGGTGGGGCGCGCCATCCAGGGCTTCGGCGCCGGCGGCATCTTCCCCGTCGCAAGCGCCGTCATCGGCGACACCTTCCCGCCCGAGAAGCGGGGCGGTGCGCTGGGCCTGATCGGTGCGGTCTTCGGGCTCGCGTTCATCATTGGACCGGTGATCGGTGGCCTCCTGCTCGGACTCGGGTGGCAATGGCTCTTCCTGATCAACCTCCCGATCGCAGCCGTCGTGGTCGTCCTTGCCTGGCGCCTGCTGCCGCACGTCCGGGTGGCAGGGGCCTCCGGGTTCGACTGGCCGGGCATGATCGCCCTTGCCGCGGCCCTCGGCACGCTTGCCTACGGCCTAGGCGCGATCGACACCACGCAGTTCTGGGCGAGCATCGCCGGCGTCGGGGTCTGGCCGTGGCTGCTGGCTTCGGTCGTTGCCTGGGTGGTGCTGGTGCTCATCGAGCGCACTGCTGACAACCCGGTCTTCCCCACCGCACTGTTCCGTCGCCGCCAGCTGGCCGTCGGCTACGCCCTCACCGCCGGCGCAGGGCTCGGCGAGGCAAGCCTCGTCTTCATGCCGTTGCTGGCCGTGGCAGCGCTCGGTGTCGCACCGTCGGTGGCGAGCTACCTGTTGATGCCGGTCGTGCTCGCAATGAGCGTCGGCTCGCCGCTGGCCGGCCGCCTGCTCGACCGTCTCGGCTCGAAGGTCGTGATCCTCGGCGGGGTGGCAGTGATGACGGCCGGCATGTTCACCCTCGGCGCGACCAGCGGTTCGCTGGCCATGTTCATCGTCTCCGGCGCCCTGATCGGGCTGGGGTTGTCGGCTCTGCTGGGAGCGCCGATCCGCTATGTGACGCTGAATGAGACCACGGCCGTGGAGCGGTCGGCCGCCCAGGGCCTCGTTGCGACATTCACCAGCATGGGCCAGCTGCTCGGGGCAGCGGTCGTCGGCGCCGTTGCCGCGTCCGGGGCCACCCCCGCGGCCGGCTACAACGCAGCCTTCACCATGATCGGGGTGCTCGGGGTCGTCCTGCTTGCCGTTGCCACCCTGCTGAAGCCGCGGGCAGCGGAGGCGCAACCGGCGCAGGCCGGTGAGGTGTCCCATGCGTGAGCGCATCATCGCCACCGCGACGGGATTGTTCGTCCAGCGGGGGTATGAGGGCGTCGCCATGCGTGAGATCGCAGAGGCCTGCGGCATCACCAAGGCGGCCCTGTACTACCACTTCGACGGCAAGCCCGACCTGCTGAACGCGATCTGCGTGAGCTACCTCGCCGAGATCGCGGGAGTGGTTGAGGCCAGTGCCGACCACGGCACCGGCGAGCCCAGGCTCCGCTGGCTCGTGGAACAGCTGTTTGCCCTCCCGCCCGAGCATCGGGCGATCATGCGCCTTGCGATGCACGAGGTCGGCCAGCTCCAGCCCGAGCAGCGCGCGGCCTTCGCCGGCGACTACCGTGCCCGGTTCATCGGCCCGCTGCAGCGGATCGTCAGCGAGGGCACTGCGAGCGGCGCCTTCACCGCCAAGGATCCTGCGGTGGTGGTCTGGGTGCTGCTCGGCATGCTCTACCCCTTCTTCGCCCCGCCCGGCACAGGGCCGAGCACCGGCCCCGAGACCATCGCGGACCTGCTCGACGTCTTCTTCCACGGCCTTTCCACCGAACCCCCTGCCCACCCCACCGCCGCCAAGCTGTGACTGATTCGCCGACGTCGGCGAATTAGTCACACTTTGCGGGGGAGGAGGGGGTCAGCGCGCGTCGTGGACGATGTGGCCGGCAACGATCGTGGTGGCAACGGGCATCGCGCGCAGGTGACGGGAGACGTCCTCCGGCGCGCCGGGGCGCAGCGGGTCGGCGTCGAGCAGGGCGAGGTCGGCCACCTGGCCGGGTCCCACCGTGCCGAGGCCGCCCGTGCTCGCAGCAAGGGCTTCGGGCGCGGTCAGGGAATGCCCGGGATGCCATGGCGCATCGGCGGGTTCGCCGCGGTGGACGGCTGCGGCCATCGCCAGCCAGGGGTCAAGCCGTGCGACCGGTGCGTCGGAGCCCAGTGCCAGGCGGACGCCGGCGTCCACCAGTCCGCGCAGCGGGAAGCTCCGGGCGGCCCGTTCGTCGCCCCAGATCGCAGCCGTGACCGCGCGGTCGTCGAGCAGGTGGGCAGGTTGCACGCTGGCCACCAGCCCCAGCGCTGCCATCCGGTCGATATCGGTTGCCCGCATCAGCTGGGCGTGCTCGATGCTGCCCGTTGCTCCCGTTGCGGCGAACACGTCAAGGGCGAGGGCGACGGCAGCATCGCCGATCGCGTGCAGGGCCACCTCGAGACCGGAACGGCTCGCCAGTCCCAGCAGCCCGGTCAGCTCGCCCGGCGCAACGTTCTGCACGCCGCTGCCTCCGCCGGGATAGGGCTCGCAGCAGTGCGCCGTCCGCGTGTTCAGTGAGCCGTCGGAGATGATCTTCAGCGAGCCCATGGTGAGCAGCGGCTGGTCCGGATCGAGCCGCGAGCCCGTCCGCAGGCCGTCGGCGACAGCTGTGGACAGGTCGACGGGGTAGGTCGATGTGCGCACCCGCAACGGCACTCCTGCGGCACCGTAGCGTGCCGGCCAGGTGGCGAAGCCGGGTTCGAACTCGAAGTCGCGGACCCCGACGACGCCAAGGCGCGCTGCCGCCTGCAGCGCCGAGGCGTAGGCACCCGGGCCGACCTGGGCATCCTCCGCGGCGAGGACCGCGGGGAGCACGGCGAACCAGGCGGCCTCCGTCAGCGGGTCCGTCCGCCCTGCAAGCCCGAACCGACGCAGGGCAGCCGAGTTGAACCATCCCGCGTGCGCATCCCCACTCACCAGCACGACCGGGCGTTCGCCCGTCACGTCATCGAGCTCTGCGACGGTGGGTGGTTCGTTCCACGTTGCGGGACGGTAGCCGCCACCGACGAGAAGGTCCGTCCCGCCACCGGCGGCAGCGATCCGGCGCAGTGCCGCCGCGCGATCGGTGGTACCGGCGAGGTCGAGCCGGGTGCCCTGGCGCGCCCACTGGCCCAGGTGCACGTGGGCGTCCCAGAGCCCGGGGATCAGCCAGCGACCCGCGCCTGCGAGGACGTCCTCGCCGCTACCGGGCACGAGGCCGGCCCCGACCTCCACGACGAGGTCGCCGTCCAGCCGCACGTCGACCGTCCCGGCCGGAGCCGGCCGGTCGACCGGCACCAGCCGGACATCGCGCAGCAGCATGCCGTGATCAATCGAGAAGGTCGTCCACCCGGGTGTACCCGAGGCCGAAGGCGTCGGCAACGGCGGGGTAGGTGATCTGGCCGGCGTGGGTGTTCAGGCCCTGAGCGAGTGGCAGGTTCTCCTTCAGCGCACGCTTCCACCCCTTGTCTGCCAGCTGCACGGCGTAGGCGAGGGTCGCGTTCGTGAGGGCCCAGGTGGACGTGTTGGGCACGGCGCCGGGCATGTTGGCGACGCAGTAGAACACCGAGTCGTGCACCATGAAGGTCGGGTCGGCGTGGGTCGTCGGATGGGAGTCCTCGAAGCAGCCGCCCTGGTCGATGGCGACATCGACGAGCACGGAACCCGGCTTCATCTGCGAGACCAGCTCGTTGGTCACCAGCTTGGGCGCCTTCGCGCCGGGGATCAGCACCGTACCGATCACCATGTCGGCGGCCAGCACCTGCTCGCGGATGCTCAGCCGCGAGGAGACGATCTGGTGCACCCGGTTGTCGTAGCGCCAGAACGTGGTGCGCAGCTTGTCGAGGTCGGTGTCGAGGATGGTCACGTCAGCGCCCATGCCGAGCGCGACGTTCGCAGCGTTCTGGCCTGCGGTGCCGCCACCCAGCACGACAACCTTGGCGTTGGCCACGCCGCCGACGCAGCCCATCAGGACGCCGCGTCCGCCCTGGGCCTTCATCATCGCGTGCGCGCCGACCTGCGGGGCAAGGCAGCCCGCCACCTCGGACATGGGGTAGAGCAGCGGCAGCAGGCCGGAGGGCAGCTGGACGGTCTCATAGGCGATCGCCGTGGTGCCGGCGTTCAGCAGCGCCTCCGTGCCGGCCGGGTCCGCGGCGAGGTGAAGGTAGGTGAACAGGAGCAGGTCGTCGCGCAGGTAGCCGAACTCGTCGGCCACCGGCTCCTTGACCTTCAGGACCATCTCGCCGATCGCCCACGTCTCCTCGGCGGTCGGCACGATCTGCGCACCCTGCGCCACGTACTCCTCGTCACTGATCGCCGAGCCGATGCCGGCCCCTGCCTGCACGTAGATCTCATGGCCGTGCGCCACCAGTTCTGCGACGCCCACAGGCGTGATCGCCACCCGGTACTCGTGGTTCTTGACCTCGGAAGGAACGGCGACCCGCATGGCGGTCCTCTCTGCTCTCACCAGCCACTATTGGCCGGACGCGGATAGTGTCCTACGTTCTGCTCCCGCACGGAGCCAGCCGCACCACGGTGGACCCCACGACCCCCGACTTGTCAGAATCTCGTT
>Ga0302299_10002795_pt1 | contig 10628 bp, 12 predicted proteins | sample III_Fen_N3_4_FD_198795 | JGI IMG/M metagenome (GOLD analysis project Ga0302299, IMG submission 198795) | Peat permafrost microbial communities from Stordalen Mire near Abisko, Sweden - III_Fen_N3_4 | ecosystem: Environmental > Terrestrial > Soil > Wetlands > Permafrost | place: Sweden: Abisko...
AGGCGTTCCGGGCGATGAAGGACGGCGAGGTCATCCGCTCCGTTCTGGTCTAGTTCACCTCGACGAGCTCGATGGTGACGCCGTCGGGTCCCGCGAAGAACTGGAGCTTGCGGCCGATGTAGTCCATTTCGACGTTGAGCGGCTGCACGCCGTGCGCGACGAGGCGGGCGCGCACCTCGGCGAGGTCGTCGACGCGCAACGCGAGGTGGTTCAAGCCCAGCCGAGCATGGTTCGACGGCGATCCCGCGACGAACGACTCCGCCGGCACGTCGTCGCGAAAGTGCAGCAGCTGGATCTCGAAGCGGGGCGACGCACCCTCGAGCACGAGGGTGATGTGATCGGCGTGCATGGTGGGCATGCCCATGTACGTGGCCGGCTCGCCGCCGTCGATCTCGGCGAGGTGGTCGGTCACGAAGCCCAGCAGTGCGAAGTACTCGATCGCCGCGTCGCGATCGCTCACCGCGATGGTCACGTGGTCGGGGTGCTTGATCATGGCGACCTCAGAACGGGTTGGTGTCGATCGCGCGGAACGCCTCGGCGATCCGCCCCGCGGGGAGGCCTCCGGCCGCGGCATTGCCCATGCCCCAGTCGCGGATCAACGGCTCCATGCGCGCGGGGTCGGCGTGCTGACTCACGTGGCACAGCAGCGCGGCGAGCTTGCGGTCGAACACGTCGGTGACGTCGACGAAGCGGTCCGACTCGGTGTGGACGGTGAGCAGCACCTCGTCGACCGTCCAGGGCTCGTACCCGTTGTCGACCAGGTCGGGGAACGCGAACTGGTTGCGGGAGTCGGGGTAGACCGCGCTGAGCGTGGCCTCCCCGGTCGCGAGGTGATCGGGGTGGCTCGCGTAGATCCGCTCGTAGCTGCGCACCGGCGACATCCCGACCACCCGTTGCGGGCGCACCTCGCGGATCACCCGCGTGATCGCGTGACGCAGGTCGAGCGAGGCCTCGATCCGCCCGTCGGGGAAGCCGAGGAAGTGGAGGTCGGTCACACCGACGAGCTTCGCCGCCGCGGTCTGCTCGGCCCGACGGATCTCGGCCATCTCGACCCGGCTGATCGACGGATCGGAGCCGCCCGCGTCGCCGTCGGTGACGAGGCAGTACTGCACCTCGATGCCCCGGTCGGTCCACACCGCGACGCTGCCGGCGATGGCGAAGTCGATGTCGTCAGGATGCGCGACGACCACCAGGACGCGTTCGACGTCGTCGTCGGAGAGGAAGGCCATGGCGACGATGGTAACGAAGCGCCGCGAGCCTCCTGGCAAAGCCTCCTCACGTCGCGAAGCGACCCAGGTCCGGGAGCGGTTGGTAGCGTCCCGAACCGATGCTGCCGGTCTCGTGGGACACGATCCGCCTCTTCCTGCACGTCACCGCGGCGACGATCTGGGTGGGGGGCCAGTTCACCCTGGCCGGCCTCGTCCCCGGGCTCCGTCAGCTGTCGCCCGACGCCCCGCGCGCCGCCGCCCGGCGCTTCAACCTGATCGCGTGGCCGGCGTACTTCGTCCTGATCGCGACGGGGATCTGGAACGTCTTCGCGATCTCGGACCTGGCCATGGACACCGCCTACGGCCGGACGCTCATGGTGAAGGTTGTCGTGGCAATTTTCTCCGGCCTCGCGGCGTTCCTGCACTCGATCAGCCGCTCGAAGACGGGGCTGGCCGTGTGGGGAGCGTTGAGCGCCCTCTCGGCGATCGCCGCGCTGTTCCTCGGGGTGCTGCTCGCCGAGTTCTGATCCCCCCACGCTCGAGGTCGCCGGAGGCCACCATGACCACGTCCACCGTCTCGTCCGCCCGCTCCCCCGCCCGGCGCATCCCGGCCGTCCGTGCCCTCGAGGGCGAGGGGTTCGAGGTCCGGGTGCCGTTCCCCACTGCGGCGCTCGACGCGCTGGACCCGTTCCTGCTCCTACACCACCTCGGCCCCGTCGACCTCGCGCCGGGCGAGGCCAAGGGCGCGCCCGACCATCCCCACCGCGGCTTCGAGACGGTCACGTACTCCATCGCCGGCGAGATCCAGCACGAGGACTCCACCGGCGCGGTCGGGTTCATCGAGCCCGGCGGCGTGCAGTGGATGACCGCCGGCGCCGGGGTCGTCCACTCCGAGATGCCGAGCGCGCGGATGCAGGAGGAGGGTGGCCGGCTCGAGGGCGTCCAGCTCTGGGTGAACCTCCCCGCGACCGACAAGATGACCGCGCCCCGATACCAGGACGTTGCGCCCGACGCGATCCCCGAGACGACCCTCTCCGGCGTCCGTGTGCGGCTGATCGCGGGCGAGGCGTTCGGCATCCGCGGGCCGGCCCAGACCCGCACGCCGATCTTCTACGCGCACGTCGCGCTCGACCCTCATGCGACCGTCGACGTGCCGGCCCCGGCGGGTCACTCGACGATGACCTACGCGCTGCGCGGCCCGGATGAGGGGGTGTTGACCGTGTTCAACGGTGACGGCGACCACGTCACCCTCTCGGCGGGCGACGACGCGGTCGAGTTGCTGGTGCTGACCGGCGAGCCGCTGCGCGAGCCGGTCGCCCGCTACGGCCCGTTCGTGATGAACTCCCGCGACGAGCTCGTCCAGGCGTTCGAGGACTTCCGGGCCGGTCGGATGGGCGCCATCACGCGGTGAGCCGGGGGGCCGGGGACGACGGTCGGACGCCGTGCCAGGCGCCGTCGAGCATGGCGCGTACCGATGCGACGTCGACGACGCGGGGGTTCGGCCCCGTCTCGTGCGCGACGAGCTCGGCGGCGGTGTCGAGCGCCGACTCCGGCAGGCCGAGGTCGCGCAGGCTCACCGGCAGCCCCGCGTCGGCAACGAGGTCGTAGGTGGTCGCCGCCGGGTCGCCCGACGCCATCGCGTCGGCGACCCGGCCGACGATCCCCGGGATCGCCGGTGCGTTGTATGCGATCGCGTGGGGCAGGACCACGGCGTTGCACGCCGCGTGCCCCAGCCCGAACGATCCTCCCAGCACATGGCACGTGCGGTGATGGATCCCGACTCCGACGGTCGCGATCACGGTGCCGGCGAGGTATGCGCCGTAGAGGAGCCCAGCCCGGGTGTCGAGGTCGCGCGCGTCGGACGCGAGCTGCGGAACGGCCTGCACCAGCACCCGGATCCCCTCGAGCGCGGCGAGGCTCGTGACCGGGTTCGCGCCCGGGCCGTACAGCCCCTCGACACAGTGCGCCAGTGCGTTCACTGCGCTCGCGACGCTGACCGCGACGGGCAGGTCGAGCGTGAGCTCCGGGTCGTACACGACCACGCGCGGCAGCACCCGCGGGTCGCGCCCCGTGTGCTTGTGCTCGCCCGTCAGGCCGTACATCGGCGTCATCTCCGACCCCGCGTACGTGGTCGGCACCGCGACGATCGGAGCGTCGATCTCGAGCACCACCGCCTTGGCCAGGCCGACCGCCGACCCGCCTCCGATACACACCACACAGTCGACCGAGGCGTCGCGCGCCGCATCCCGGGCACGCTCGGCAAGATCGACCGGTACGTGCTCCGCCACCTCCGACCACCGCCGCACCCAGCGCTCGCCGAGCTGCTCGGCCAGTGCGTCCGCCGTCGCCGAACCGGATGCGGACGCGACGACCAGCACCCGGCTCGCGCCGAGGCGAGCGCACTCCGCCGCGATGCGGACGCGGCTCCCGGCCCCGAACACCACCCGTCCCGGCAACGCCTCGTACTCGAAGGCCTCCACGCAGGGCTCCTGTCTGGTGGCGATCCCGCGGGCAATACGATCTTCGCACGCCAGCGGAGGTGCGCCATGCCGGAGACCGAGCTCGACCACGACGCGATCCTCGCCCGTCGCGAGGCCTTGAAGGCCCAGTACCTGCACGCCGATCGACCCCCGTCGTCGGCCCGCGGGGTCCACCACGTCGCCCTGCTCTGCGCCGACGTCGAGACGACCGTGCGCTTCTACCAGGACCTGCTCGAGTTCCCCCTCACCGAGATGTTCGAGAACCGCGACTACCGCGGTTCCACCCACTTCTTCTTCGACATCGGCAACGGCAACGCGCTCGCGTTCTTCGACTTCCCGGGCCTCGACCTCGGGCCGTACGCCGAGGTGCTCGGTGGACTCCAACACCTCGCGATCTCGGTCGACCCCGCGCGTTGGGAGCACCTGCGCCACAAGCTCGACGCGGCCGGCGTGCACTACGACCACGTGAGCGGGTCGTCGCTGTACTTCGCGGATCCCGACGGCGTGCGCCTCGAGCTGATCAGCGACCCACTCGGCGAGATGTACGGCTCCACCATCGGGTGACCGCGGAAAGAGCGTGAAAAACCGGGCTGATGCGCGACTTCGCGAGGTTGGCCTGGCACTCTGTCGCTTCCCCAACCCCTTTTCTGGAGGATCCGTTGAACCGTAGGGAACTCGTGCTCGCGCTCGCCGAGCGCACCGACACCGATCGCCGCACCGCCGACGCCACGCTCACCGCGTTCGTCGAGCTCATCACCGAGACCGTCGCCACGGGTGAGCCCGTGGCGATCAGCGGCTTCGCGAAGTTCGCCCGGGTCGACCGTGCCGCGCGCATGGGCCGTAACCCGCAGACCGGCGAGGCGATCAAGATCAAGGCCTCGCGCCGGGTGCGCATCACCGCGCTGAAGGCGTTCAAGGACGCCGCCATCAGCGGCAAGGTCCCGGCCAAGAAGGCCGCGCCGGCCAAGGCCCCGGTCAAGAAGGCCCCGGTCAAGAAGGCGGCCCCCGTCAAGCGGGCGCCGGTCAAGAAGGCCGCGCCGGCCAAGAAGGCTCCGGCGAAGAAGGCCCCCGTCAAGCGGGCGCCGGTCAAGAAGGCCGCGCCGGCCAAGAAGGCTCCGGCGAAGAGGGCGACCAGCCGCCGCTAGTCACCACCACGCGCGACACGAGGCCCGGCACCCGCGGATGCGGACGCCGGGCCTCGTCGCGTCAGGAGCGCAGCGAGCGTCCCGAGTCCGGATCGCTTGCCGGACCAGAAGCGCTCCGGGTTCAGCGAGCGGAGCGACCAGACAAGGCGACCTCGACCCGTAGGAACGTCGCGGCGATGCGCGTGTGGGAGGGATCGGGGCTCGTGCTCTGCGCGACGAACAGCTCCTCGAGCTCCTTCCACAGCTCGTCGGCCCGCCCCGCCGCCTCGGCGGCCGCGAACGCGTTCATCGTCGGCCCGTAGAACTGTCGGAACTCGCCGAGGAACTCCGACGGGCTCTGCGTGATCTCGAACACGAACGTGTCCGGGACGCAGGTGATCGCGTCCGCGGCGACCCCGGCGGCGGTGAACCGATCGACCACCTGCTCGGGGACGCCCCAGGTCATCGGGCTCACGAAGCCCTCGGGCGGGGGCGGCGAGTACGCGGAGCTGATCCGCAGGATCTGGGCGACGAGCGTCGGGTCGCCGGGGATCCAGTTGCCCATGACGATCCGCCCGCCGGGCTTGGTGACGCGCACCATCTCCCGGGCGACGTCGAGCGGCCGCGGTGCGAACATCGCTCCGAAGATGCTGACGACGAGGTCGAAGCGGTCGTCGGCGATGCCGACCAGGTCGCTCGCGTCGCCCTGCTCGAAGCGCACGTTGGTGAGCGCTTCCGCAGCCGCACGTCGGTTGCCGGCATCGACGAGGTTGCGCGCGATGTCGACGCCGAGCACGTCGGCCCCGCGACGGGCGGCCGGCAGCGCGGTGGTGCCGTCGCCGCAGCCGAGGTCGAGCACCGCGAGCCCCGGCGTGACACCGATGGACTCGACGAGCGCGTCCCCGCTGTCACGCATGCTGGCGGCGACGCGGGTGAAGTCACCCTGCTCCCAGAGCGCCTGGTTCGGGTTCGGGTTCGGGTTCGGGTTCGGGTTCGGGTTCGGGTTCATGGTGGACCCCTCTCGTGGGTTGGGGGCGCCGTCAGGCGCTGGTGATGTGGGCGGACTGTGGACGTCGATCAGGGGGTGCGGCCGGTGAACGCCACGAGCTGCACGAGGAGCGACGCGTCGGCGGGCGGCACGACCTCGGGGTCGAAGGCGCCGGGCACCCGCATCTCGGGGCCGATCACCTCGCGGGCGAAGTCGAGGACGTCGGCGACCAGCGCGTCGGGTGGGGTGAAGCGCTGCCCGGTCGCGGTGGCGATGTCCCAGGCGTGCACGGTGCCGTCGAAGACGAGGTAGCGGGCGGCGAACGTGCCCGTGACCTCGCCGAAGGGAGAGACCACGGTGCGGTCGAGCGCGCCCGGCTGGGTGGCCGCGGCCGCCAGCGCCTCCATCGCGTCGACGAAGGTCGCGACGGGGTCGTCGCCGGTGAGGTCGGCACCGTCGGCCGGCGGCTCCGGCGGGCCCTCACCCCGGAACTGCGCGGCGAACAACCCCGCGCCGCCGATCATGTGGGCGAACACGCCCTCCACCGTGAAGTCGGCACAGGGGGTGGGGCGCGCCAACTGGTCGGGCGTGACCGTGCGGGCCAGACCCACGAGGGTCGGCAGGACGACGTCGAGCTGCTCGGTGACTTCCACAGGGGCTCCCTGGTCGGGTTCGGGGTGGGGATCGGGACGGGCATGGAGGAGCGCCGCCTCGCGGTCGCGGCCCAGGGCCACGAGTCGGGCCGTCTCGTCGGCGGTGGTGTCGGCTCGGTGCTCCATCCCCGCCATCCTGCGCCGCGTGGGACCGGTCCGCATCGGGGAGGTCAGCCTTCTTCGGTCCGACCGCGGTGAGGGATTCCCCTCACCACCGCCGCGGCATGACGTCCATCACCCGGCGGCATCGACCAGGCCGAGACGCACGGCCTGGGCCGTGGCCGCCGCCCGTGACGACACGCCGAGCTTCCGGAAGACGTTCGACAGGTGGCGCTCGACGGTCTTCTCGCTCACGAACAGCTCCGCCGCGATCGCGCGGTTGGTCCGGCCGGCGGCCACCAGGCGCAGGAGCTCGATCTCGCGCTCGGTCAGGGGGCCTCGGGCCACGGGCTCCTCAGGTTCCGGATCCAGCCGGGCGACATCGAGCACCGCACCCAACCGCTCGAACGTGGCCGACGCCGCGGTGAAGCAGGCCCGGGCCTCGTCGTCGTCACCGGAGCGGCGCGCCGCCTCGCCCAACAGGACCTGGGTGGTCGCGACCTCGTAGGGGACCGCCAGCGCGCGCCACCGTTGGAGCGCGGTGCGCAGGGAGGCCGTCGCGTCGGCGAGGTCGCCCTCGGCCAGGAGGAGTCGGCCTCGGCTCGTGACGGCCGTCGCCTCCAGCAGCGCACTCCGGTAGACGCGCGCGATCCGCTCGAGGTCGTCGGTGGCAGTGCGGGCCGCGTCGAGGTCGTCGGCTGCGACCCCGATCTGCACCGCGGCGGGCAGCAGCTTCGCCCGGGCCAGGTCGTTCTGACCGACCTCGCACAGTGCCTGCTGGATCATGCGCGCCGCCACCGCGACCCGATCTTCCGCGAGTCGCAGCAGCGCAAGGCCGGGCTGCGGGTGCAACCCGAGGTCGGTGGCCGCGCGGAACGCGGCGTCGGCGCCTTCGCAGTCACCGAGTCGGCGGCGGATCTCTCCGATCTCCCGGAACGAGAGGGCGGTGTTGTACGCGTTCACGCCGTCGAGCTCGGCGCACGCCCGCCGGGCCTCCGCCTCGGCCCGCTCCCACTCGCCTCGCATCTGGAGGACCTCGGCGCGGTGCACGCGACACAGCCCCGGGAACGCGCTCACCGGGTGCTGCGCGGCCCAGCTGCAACCCACCTCGATCCACTCGGCCGCGCGCGGCAGATCGCCCAGCTCCTCGCACGCGCTGATGAAGCTGCAGTACACCTTGCCCGTCACGAACGGGTTGCAGCGGCCCTCGACCGCGATGAGCATCGCCTCGTCGAACAGGGTGAGGCCCTCCTCCGGGCGGCCCTCGGCGATGTGGAGCCGGGCGAGGCACTGGAGGCTCTCGGCCTCGAGGTCGTCGATGCGCCCCGTGCGCCCCATGGCGAGCGCTTCCTCGCCGTGGGTGATCGCGGCGCCGACGTCGCCGGTGGAGTGCGCGACCTCGGCCTCCCGGAGGAGCAGACGGCCGCAGGAGAGTCCGTCGGGAGCGTCGACCAGCAGCCGGCGGGCCCGCGCCAGCCAGGCCCGCGCCACCGACGGCTGCCCGCGGAACCCGTAGTTCTCCGACAGCTCCATCGCGGTCGCCCCCGCGCGCAGGACGTCACCCGAGTCCTCGTAGGCGCGGTACAGGCGCTCCCGCACCGCGATGCACTCGTCGATCCGAGACGTCCACCACGCAGCTTCGGCGAGGATCTCGAGCGCGTCGGGGTCGGGCGCCTCGGACGCGCCGGCAACGAGCGCGAGGTCGTAGGCCGCCGACCAGTCGTACCGGTCCAGCGCGGCGCGGGCCGCGTCGACGGTGCTCACCCGAGGAAGCCTACGACTCGCCCTAACCTCGCGCCTGTGCGCATCGACATCTGGTCCGACGTCGTCTGCCCCTGGTGCTACCTCGGCCACCGCCGCTTCGCGCGGGCGCTCGCACTGCTGCCCGAGCTCGAGGTCGACGTCCACTGGCGGGCATTCGAGCTCGACCCGCACGCGCCCCGCGAGCCCCAGGACCTCGTCGCGGTGATCGAGCGGAAGTACGGGCCCGGCGCGTACGAGACCATGACGGCGCGGCTCACCGGCCTCGGCCTCGAAGAAGGCATCGAGTACCGATTCGACCGCACCCAGCGGGTCAACACCTTCGACGCCCACCGCCTCATCGCCTGGTCGGCGACCCAGCCCCACGGACAGGACGGAATCGTCGACGCGTTGTTCGCCGCGTACTTCACCCAGGGCGCCGACGTCGGCGACGCCGACACGCTGCTCGGACTCGTCGATGCGATCGGTGGCGACCGCGCCGACGCGGCGGCGGTACTCGCGGGCGACGCGTTCGCCGACACGGTCCGGGCCGACGAAGCCCTCGCCCGGGAGCAGGAGGTCACCGGCGTGCCCGCCTTCGTGCTCGGCGAACGGCTCCTGATCCCCGGCGCCCAGGACGTCGACACGTTCGTCCGCGTGATCGAGCGGGCGGTGGAGCGCTTCACGCCGCAGGGCTGACACCCCACGCACCGAGCGCAGCACGCGCCGCCGTCAGTCGGTGGTGAACACCATCACGTCGGAGGGGAGCTCCGCGGCACGCCCGACGTCGGGGGTGAGTGCCTCGGCCGCCCGCGGCGCGGCGCCGAGGAGCACGCCGTAGACCAGGTAGGGACCCCAGACCGCCACCCCGCCGGGACCGACCTCGGCCAGACCGCCCCGCTCGCGCAGGCCCCGCCCGAACGCGACCCACCGGGCCCGCTCGACCAGACCGGTGCCGCTGAGCCGGTAGCCACCCACCTGCACCAGGAGGTGGGGCAGGCCGTTGGCCAGGAGGATCAGGCCCACGAACGCCATCACGTACCAGAAGATGGCCAGGGCGACCACGGTCGCGGTGAGGATGCACACGAGCATCAGCACCACCAGCGGGACGCGCGGCTCCACGAGGCCCGCGGCCACCGCGCGCCCGCGGGCGTCGGCCGCGTAGTCCTGCCACCAGCCGTCGGCGTCGGCGTAGAGCGGCGGGCCGGTGACGTCGCCGGTGGTCGGGTCGCGACGCGCCGCGAGCGCCTGCTCGACGGCGGTGTCGGTCGCCGAGGCCACGAACTTGTCCGACGGCGTCTCGTCGAACGACACGACGACGCGGTCACCGACCTCCTGGATGTCGATCCACCCGGCGGCGGCGACCGCGAGGGTGGTGGCCGCCGCGGCCTCGGCCGGCACGCTCCCGCGCGCGAGGAGGACGGCGACGACCGCGGGGTCCTCCTGCGAGGGCGGCTCCGTGAGCGTGTCGGGCACCCCGGCATCGGCGATGGCGCGCCGCCGGGTGCGGGCCGCGCGGACGAGGCTCCGGAGGTAGAAGAACCAGATCGGGACCAGGATGATCACGGCCAGCCACATCGGGATGGCCCCGACACTGGTCCCCGGCACCTCGATGCGCCCGACCACGGCGATCCCGTAGACGACCATCGCCGCGCCGACGAGCACGAGCAGGCTCGCGAAGATCGGCGGCATCGGCCTGCCCCGCGACACCCGGACCGTCATCCGCACCTCAGGAGCGTAGCGAGCCCCTCGCTTGTTGGGTCGCTGCGCTCGCTGATGGGACACGTCGCTCCCCGCGTTCCGAGCATGCTGCGTCAGGACGCTCGCTTCGCTCCTGGCGAAGCCCCCTCGGCGTCGCGCGGCGACCCAGCAAGCAGGAAGGGGTAGGCGAGCTGGCGGAGGTAGCCGGTGGCGGGCACCGGGTCGGGGGTGCCGAAGCCCGAGGGCCGGAGGTCGCGGGGCAGGTACGCGGTGCCGAACAGCCGGTCGACGATCGGGAGGCCGAAGTTGCGGTCGCGAGCCTCCGGGTCGACGGCGTGGTGCCAGTGGTGCCACTCCGGCGTGTTCACCACCCACCGCAGGCCCGGGAACCGCAGGCGCACGTTGGCATGCTGGAACAGCGCGAGCACCGCCACCGCCGCGCCGACGCCGACGATCGCCAGCCGGTCGAAGCCGAGGAGGAACAGGGGCATCGCCGTGAACGTCTGGGTGACGGCCTGATCCACGGGGTGCAGGCGGGCCGAGGCGACCCAGTCCATCTGCTCGGTGCTGTGGTGCACGGCGTGGAAGCGCCACAGCGCTGGGACCTCGTGGGCGAAGCGATGGCCCCAGTACTG
>Ga0302299_10002796_pt1 | contig 10627 bp, 8 predicted proteins | sample III_Fen_N3_4_FD_198795 | JGI IMG/M metagenome (GOLD analysis project Ga0302299, IMG submission 198795) | Peat permafrost microbial communities from Stordalen Mire near Abisko, Sweden - III_Fen_N3_4 | ecosystem: Environmental > Terrestrial > Soil > Wetlands > Permafrost | place: Sweden: Abisko...
GGAGCCGGAGGCACCTGCGGCGAAGTCCGGGATCTCGCGCAGCTTCTTCCAGCCGCTCATGCCCGGGTTCCAGAGCAGCGTGTCGCCGTCCGCGCTCCCGTTGGCGAGGTTCTTCTCGATGTCGGCTTTCGTGACCGGGCCGACCTGCTGGCCGCCGATCGACATGTACCAGGTGTCTTGGTTCGCCATGGTTCTCGTATTCTCAGCCGGCCGCGGCGATGCGCGCCGCGACATCCTTCTCGAGCGCCTGCACGCGGCTCGCATCGAGCCCGAGCAGGTTCGCGAGCTGCACCAGGAAGACGCGCTCGGCGCCGTTCACGTCGGTGTCCGCGCGCACGATCGTGTAGCCGAGCACGTAGAGCGCCTCCTTCTCGTTGGGATCGACGACGCCCGCGACGATCTGCGCGAGCGGCATCGGCCGCGCGAGCTCGCCCTCGACCAGGTTCTCGGCGCCGATCTCGCGCGCCTGCGCCAGGATCGCGCTGCGCTCCTTCTCCCCCAGCACTCCATCGCAGCGCGCGGCGGATATGACCAGGCGCAGGATGCGCTGCACGCCCGGCGAGGCGACTACTTGCGGCGGCGGAGGCTGCGGCGGCAGCGGCGGCGGCGTGCTCGGCCCGCCGCGCACGACCGTGGTGCCCGGCGCGACGACCGGCGGCGCGTTTCCGATCGAGCTCCCCGGATTCGAACGCATGGCGTAGTAGGCCGCCGCCGCGAGCCCCGCGAGGCCGAGCATCCCGCGCGCGCCGAGGTGCGGCGAGCCGCCTCCGAAGAGGAAGCTCGCGGCGTTTTGGTGGTGCTTGTGGCGCGCGCCCATGGCAGCGCCGAGGAGGGGGCCGAGGAAGGAGAGGCTCATCGCGCGCCCAGCCTACGCGGGCGTGCGGGGTTCATTCGAGCCTCGCGGCCGGAACGACTACGGCGCCCAGATCACCTCGGCCGTGTTGGTGGCGTTGAACGTGGACCCGGCCGGACAGCCGCCGAGCACATTCGCGTCGCGGTAGTAGACCATGTACCAGCGGCTCTGCCCGCCGCTGATCGAGTCGCCCAGGTTTGCGGAGCGCGTTGGGATGTCGAGGTCCGTGCCGACGGGCGCCGTGACGCTCCCTCCCACCGCGAAGTGGGTGTAGAGGCGCTTCAGGTTCTGCACCACGCAGCGGACGCCCTGGCCGAAGACCATCCCGCTCGGGTTGACCGAACTCGCCTGGAGCACGATCGAGAGCGCCGTCGGTTCCTCGCCCGTGGAGGTGAAGGCCAACGTCGAGGCCGCGACCGACGCGTAGCCCGTGCCGACGAGCGAGGCACCGCCGGTGTTGGAGCTGTTGTTGCAGCCGCGCCCCGGCCCCGACGGCGGGTTCGAGCAAGGGCAGGCCTGCGTCGGGCCGCTCCCCGGATCGCAAAGGTACGTGGGTGCGCCGGCGCACTGGACGCGCACGAGCACCTGGGCCGGCATCACGCTGTCGAGTGAAACCGGTGGCTGGGCGTTGGCAGCCGGATTCGCGTAGTTGGCGCTCTGGCCAGCGAGGTCGACGCCGAAGAACCACGAAACGTCCGGATAGGGGTGGGCCGAAACATCCAGTGGCGCCACCCACTGGCCAGTCGTGTGGGGCGCATGCGTGCCGACGAAGAAGAGGCCCGAGATCGCGAGCGGCGGGATCGGATAGCTGACGTACGTGTCGGTGCCCACGGAGGAGACCACGGTCGGGATGTTCAGCAAGAGCGTCGATGTGCCGGGATCCCCGTCCTGCGTCGGATCGTCCTGCCAGAGGAAGACGTTCGTCGGCGTGCCGTTGGCGACTCCCCACCAGACCACATCGATCGACGTGATCGTCGTCACGGCACCGACGCTGCCAAAGCGCGAGAGCCAGACCATGTCGCCGCCGGCGCCCCAGCCGAGCAGGTTCTCGGTGCTGCCGTCGTCGTAGTCGATGCACGGCGGCGGCATGACGATCGGGCTCGAGCCTTGCGATGGAGCGGGTGACGCTCTCCGAGGCAGAGCAGGACGAGCGAGCGCGGTGTCGCCGGCAGAAGGACCGGCTGAAAGGGCGAGCGAGCAAACTGCGGCGAGTGTCAGCAGCATCGAAGTCTCCTTCGAGTCTTCGTCGAGCAAGGAGGGATACGGGGAAGCCAGACCGGGCGACGCGAGGTGCTCGCGGCGCTGCCGGTCGTTCGATGTTACACGGACGGCTCCCGATGCGGGAGGTGTGCTCCGTAGTCCGCACGCCCGGCCTCGCCCAAAGCGCTGCGTGATCTCCGTCAACTAGGAGTGAACGGGTCCACCCATGTCACGGGACCCAGAGCACCGACAGTGCGCTCGAGAGGTTGTAGCTCGAGCCCGAGGGCGGCGCGCAGAAGCCCGCCACGGGGTCGCGGTAGATGACCTGATAGTAGCGCTGCGAACCGGCCGCGATCACGTCGCCGAGCGCCGCGGAGCGCGCGCTGAAGCTCGCATCCGAACCGCTCGGTGCACTGGCGACGCCGCCTGCTGCGCTGTGCACGAACATGCGCTTCAAGCTGCCGCCGAGGCACAGGATCCCGTCGCCAAGGTGCGCGGGAGCGCCCGCGCCGGCGGCCTGCAGGAAGATCGAGGGCGCACTCGCGAGCTCACCGGTCGAGGTCAACACGAGGCCGTCGCCCGAGAGCGAAGCCACGCCCGAGCTCGTGAGGCGCGCCGACGTGCCGCTCGAGTTCGCGCAGCCGCGGCCCTCGCCCGCAGGCGAGGAGTTCGCGCACGGGCAAGCACCGCTCGAGCCGTCGCCGAAGCAATACGAGTTCGATTGCTCGCGCAGCTGCAGCACCAGCGCATCCGTGGGCGCCGCTGCCGGCGTGCGGCCGGCGAAGAGGCACGCGCCGCCCGGTCCGAAGCCGCCCGTGAAGATCGCGCGAGTGCTGAGCGCCGTGAGATCGTCGATGTCGGCGCCGAGGAAGTTGCCCTGCGCATCGAAGCGCACGATTGCCGGGTTGGTGGAGTTCGCCACCGGTCGCGTCGTGGCGAGGACCGTCAGCGTGCCATCGGCCTCGACCTGCAAGCCGATGCAGTTCTCCCCGAAGCTCGCCGGAGCGCTCCAACTCGCCTGCCAGACGAGCTGGCCCGCGGGCGTGTACTCGAGCGCCTGCAGATCGCGGCCCGTGCCCGTGTTCGAGCACACGCCGACGGCGCGGATGTTTCCGTTCGCGCTGAAGCCGAGATCCTGCAGGCCTTCGTCCGAGTAGACCGAGTTCGGTTGCGTGCCCTGATGCGTGGCGGTCCAGACGACATTGCCGGCCGAGTCGAGCTTGACCAGTGCCTCGCGCGCGCCGAGGACGAGGTCGATCAGGCGGCCCGTGACATACGCATTGCCCGCGCCGTCGAGCAGCAGCGCACTGGCCGATTGATAGCCGTAGCCGCCGCCGCTCACGAGCCGCGTCCAGAGATAGGTGCCGTTCGAGCTGAAGCGCGTCACGCCGAAATTCGAGTTGGAACCGACACCGTAGTAGGACCCGCTGACGAGGATGTCGCCGTTGCCGTCGAATGCGATCGCGCTCGGGTAGTCGCCATTGGGTTCGTAGCCGGTCCAGAGCAGCGTGCCGCCCGCCTTGTCGAACCCGCACAGCGCGAATCCGCCCTGGCCGAGCCCAGCAGCCGCGACGAGCTGGCCGTTCGGCGCGAACCCCGCGCAGTAGAACTGCGCCGTCCCGAAGGGCGCGTCGAACTCCTGGGTCCAGATCAGCGCGCCGCTGGTGTCGTAGCGCTGCGCCAGTCCGCGGGTCGAGTTGAAGTCGCCGCGCCCGAACACGAACACGTCCTCGTTCGTGGGATCGACGAGCAGCGCCTGCGCGTCGTCGATCCCGCCCGAGAAGTCGAAGCTGTGCGCCCAGGCGAGGTTGCCCGCGGCGTCGATCTTCTCGAGCAGGAGGTCGTACGCGCCCGTCTGCCCGGCGGCGTAGACGTTGCCCGACGCCGCCGCGGCGACTGCGTAGATCTCATCCCGACCGCTGGGCGCGAGGTCGGTCGCCTTGAGCCAGTCTTGATGGATTTGGGCGCGCGCAGGCGCGGCGAACACAGAACACGAAGCCAGAGCGAGAAGCTGGAGAGAGCGCGGACGCATGGGGACTCCTTGCGGGAGAGAGCGGGACCTCGAAGGACCCAAGCTAGTCGAGCGTGCGTCCTAGGGTTACCGGAAAACATTCCGAGCGCGCGCAGCGCTAGAATGCGCGGATGCCCACGGTCCCCCTGCGCGTCGGAAGCGTCCCCTACCTCGTCGGGCGCCCGCTCGACGACGGTCTCGAGCGCGAGAGCGGGATCGAGTACTCGCGGCGCGTTCCCTCGGAGCTCGTCGAGGGCCTGCGCTCGGGTGCACTGGACGTGGCGCTCGTGAGTTCGATCGAGCTCTTCCGACTCCCGGGCTATCGCTACATTTCCGGCGTCGCGATCGCCGGCCGCGGCAACGTCGGCAGCGTGCAGCTCTTCCTGCGCAAGCCGATCGGCGAGGTAAAGACCGTCGCGCTCGATCCCGCCAGCCGCACGGCCGCGACGTTGGTGCAGGTGTTGCTCGCGGGACAAGGTCTACGCTTCGAGGAGGTCGCGCGCGGCGTCGATCCGCGCAGCGCCTCCACGGACAGCTGGCTGCGCATCGGCGATGCCGCCTTGCGCGAAGCGCTGGCTCCGAACGCGCCGCCCGTCTTCAACCCCTCGAAGGAGTGGTGCGCGCGCACCGGCCTGCCGTTCGTCTTCGCCGCCTGGATCGTGCGCGCTGGCGTCGAGATCACGCCCGAGCAGCTCGCCGCCTTCGCCCGCGCCCGCGCGCGCGGGAAGAAGCGCGTCGACGAGCTCGCGCGCGCCGCGGCGCTCGAATGGAAGCTCGGCGAGGCGCAGTGCCTCGACTACCTGCGCCGCGAGTGCGTCTACGAACTCGGGGCCGACGAGATGCGCCGCGCGCTGCACGCCTTCCGCGACGGCGCCGCGCCGCTCGGCCTCGCGCGCGCCGAACTCGCACCGCAACCGATCTCACTCGAGCCCGCCCCGGCCAGAAGGAATGCATGAGCCCGCGCCTCTTGAAGACCAGTCGCTGCCCGCACTGCAAGCACGAGTTCGGCAAGCCCGCCCCGCGCGTCTGCCCGAAGTGCGGCGGGTCCGTGCAGCAGCGCTACTTGAAGGCGGGATGCATCAGCACCGCGCCCAAGCTCCTGCTCCTCGGCGCGGGACTGTGGTGGCTCGTGCGCGAGGCGCTCGCGCGCGTGGGCTAGTCCCCCGCTCGCGCCCACCACGCGGCCGCTGCTCGCGCTTTCGCGATTTTCCTGCGACGATCCGCGCCCCGGCGGGCCTTCTCCCCCGTCATGAGCGACCCGGTGCGCATCGAACCCGAACGTCTCCTGGCCCAGACCGCGTGGGTGCGGCGCTTGGCGCTCTCGCTCTCACGCGACGAGTCGAGCGCCGACGACCTCGCGCAGGAGGCGCTCGCCATGGCGCTGCGCAAGCCTCCCTCCGCAGCGCAGAGCGAAGGCGCCCTGCGCGCCTGGTTCGCCGCCGTGACGCGCAACCTCGCGATCCACCGCGCGCGCGGTGACTCACGCCGCGACCGGCGCGAGCGCGAGGTCGCCAGGCCGGAGCTCGAGCGCAGCCAGGATCGCCTGCGCGAGCTCGAGGAGCTGCGCAGCGAGCTCGTGAAGCACGTGCTGACGCTGCCCGAGCTCTCGCAACAAGTCGTGCTGCTGCACTTCTTCGAGGAACTCGATTCGGCGGAGATCGCGCGGCGCCTCGGGGTGCCCGATTCCACAGTTCGCAACCGCCTGCGCCGCGCGCTTGCCGAGCTGCGCGAGAAGATCGAGCGCAAGCACGGCTCCGACTGGCGCAACCTGTGTCTCTTCGCGCTGCCGCCGACGGGCGCGAAGCTTGCCGCCGGTTCGGGATCGCTTGCCGCGGTCTTCGTCATGGGAAACGGCTGGATGCTCGTGGGCGCGCTGGTCTTGCTCGCGGGATCGAGCTGGTTCGCGCTCGGCAGCTCGAACGCTGGGCTGCCCGCGCGTCTCGAGCTCGATTCGCCCGCGCTGAGCCCCACGGCCGCCCTCGAGACTCCGCTCTCGAGCTCTTCTCCCGCGGCCGCGCGCGAGAACATGCAGCCCTCGGCCGCGGGACTGGCCGCAGCGACGCTTTACTGCCAGGGCGAGGTGCGCTCGACGGACGGCACTCGCATCGAACAGGCCGTGATCATCGTGCGCGACGCCGGCCTGGCCGAGGTTGCGCGTCAGGAGCGCGTTCGCGGCTGGTTCGCCCTCAGCGGTCTTGCGCCCGGTCACTACACGCAGCGGCGGATCTATTCCGCAAGCGCTCGGTCGAGTTCGAGCTCAGCGGCAGCGAGAACCCGGCGCGCGTCGATGTCGTGATGCAGCCGACGCTCCTGCTCCAGGTGCGCATCGTCGATGCGCAGGGCCAGCCCCTTGGCAGGGACGCGAGCGGCCGCAAGCTCGAACGCGAACAGGGCGTGTGCGCCGTCGCCACGCGCTCGAAGCCTCGGGCTCAACTTCCGCCTTCACCTAGCGAGTACGTCTGGTTCGAGATGGGACACTGGTTCTCGCAGGCCGCCAGTGGTCACGTAGCGGACCCGCTGCTCGCGGCGGGCAGCACCGGCGCACTGGAACTCTTCGAAGATCTCCCCTGCTACGTTTCACTGGTCGTCCGGGGCGCCGTGCAGGAATCGCGCCTCGTGACCCGCGTGGACGAGCGCATCGACTTCCGACTCGAGGATTCCGCGCTCGTGACCGCCAAAGCAAGCGCGCGCATGCGCTTTGTCGACGCGCAGAGCGGCGCCCCGCTTGCGGGGCTGGGCGTCGAACTTGGGCCGGCCTGGCGTACCGGCGTACAGAAATCCACCGACGCGCGCGGCGAGGTCACGTTCGAGGACGAGCCGCTGATCCCGATCGCGCTCGTCTACCGCGGCATCCGCCGGCCGATCCAGCTGCGCCCCGGCGAGAACGAACTGGGCACGATCGCCGTGCCCGCCCTGCGCAAGCTGCATGTGCGCATCGTGGACGAAGCGGGCCAGTCGATTGCCGGCGAAGGCTCGTGGATCGCGCTCGACAGCTCGTTCGGACCGCAGTCCTTCGACTCGTACCAGCAATGGCGAGTCGCTGCAGGCGGAACGGCCGAGATCGACGCACTCGCCTGCCGGCTGCGCGTCTGCGCATACCCGAACTCCTCCCAGGACTGGACTTCGATCGGCACGCTGGTCGAGGCGGGCACCGAGCCGCTGGAGGTCGTGCTGCATGCCCAGCGCGGTGTCGAGGTGGATCTCGCTTGCCCCGGAGAAGGAACTGCCGATCGCTCACTCGTCTTCATCGCGCCCGACGGCGCGGCTTGCCTGCGCGTGTACTCGCGCGAGGGAAGCACCACGCGCCAGCGCCTCGCTCCCGGAGAGTACGAGGTCGAGCTCTGGGAAGGCGAACGCCGCCTCTCGAAGCGCAAGGTGCAGGTGACTCCGGAGACGCGGCGTCTGGAGTTCGGTCCCTGAGGCCTAAGGATGCGCAAGCTCGCGATCCCGCTCTGGATTCCGGTCGCAGCCCTCGCGCTGCTGCTGCTGTTCGTCGGCTGGAAACGCCGTGCGCAGACACGGGTGCCCGAGTCGCAGGCGCAAACGCACTCGAGCGCGGTCGAGTCGCCGCCGGTCACCTCGCACGCTCCAGCGCCCGCGCAGGAATCGCCCGCGGCAGCGGCACCGGCTCCCCTGCTCGTCGCTCCGGCAGTGGATCCATCCGCGGCCCCACGCAAACCCGTCGTGCTCGTCCACGGGCGCATCCACGACGAGAGCGGAGCCTCGTTGCCCAACGCCTGGGTGCGCTGGACCGATGCGCGCGGCCGCGAAGCGAGCGTCAACCAGAAGGGCGGCGAGTACGTCGCTGGCGGACTCGAACCCGGGCGCTGGACGGCGAGCGTCCTCGTCGGATCCGGAGCGCAGAGCGCGGAGACGCTCGAGCTCGCCCCGCAGCCCGCGGTCCTCGAGCACGACATCCTCGTCGAGACGCAGCGCAGCGTTCCGGTCTTCCTGAAGACGCACACGGGCGAGGAGCTCTACACGGCGCTGCGCGCGGCCGACGTCGACTTGCTCGTGCTGATGCGGATCTCGCTCGTCGCGACGCGCGAGAATCCGCCCGCGCTTCTGCGGGCAAGCGGCCTGAACCAGATGCCGGGGAATGCCTGCGGTGGCTTCACGCCGCGCCAGGGCCGAAGGGACGACGCGCTGCCCGAGGACTGCTGCGGCACTTTCGAGTTTCGCGCACCCGCCCCGCTCTGGATCCACCTCGTGCTCGGCAATGTGCCGATCGCGAGCGCGCACCTCGAGGAGATTCCGGATCGCATCGAGATCAGCGTCGACCCGCAGGCGTTGACGCGAGCGTGTGGCAGCGTGCGCCTACGCGCGGTCGACGCGCAGAACCACGCCGTGCTTCCGGATGCCGGCGCCATGCTCGGCACCTTGCAGATGGGCGGGCGCTTTCTCAAGCGCGAAGGCGACGCGCTGGTCATGCACGGTCTCGCGCCAGGCGCTTATTCACTCGAGATCATGGCCGCGAGCCGTTGCGGCGAGACGCGCGAGTTCGTACTGCGCGCCGCCGAGGATCTCGATCTCGGGGACGTCTCTCTTTCCGCCGTACGCCCATTCGCGTTGCACTTCACGGATCGCGACGAGAAGCCGCTCGCGATCGAGTTCAACCTCGAGAGGCTCGTCCCCGGGGACCCGCGCGCGACGATGGCGCGCTTCGCCTACCGAACGTACAGGAGCCAGCCGGACGGCACGGCGGATCTGCAAAGCGTGTCGCCAGGTCGCTGGGTCGTGCGCATCGACCGTCAAATGGCCGGCAACGGCCCGGGAATGGAGGAGCCGACCGTCTGCGCCCGGCCGACGGTGATCGACACGAGCGACCCCGCGGCCTCGGAGGCGAAGATCGTGCTCGAACCGGTCGGCGAGCTCGTGCTCCTCCCGCGCTCGGCAAGCGTCCGCGGCCTGCGCTTCTACCTCGATACGCTCGAGGGCTTGCCCGCCCGCAGCGGCCACCTGTACGACGGGTCCCCACTGCGGATCGGGATCGCGCCAGGTCCGTACCGATTCTCGATCGAGGACGAGGACGGCATCGAACTCCTCCGCCGCTCGATCGAGATCGGTCCCAAGGCGGTCGAGGTCGAAGTCGCGCGCTGAACGCTTCCCGCGACGCGCCCCCGCTCGCGGATCTTCCGGATTCCTGCGACGATTCCGCCCTCCGCGGATTCCCCGAGGTGACGTGAGCACGCAGCGCCCCATCGATCCCAAGCGCCTCCTCGCCCAGACCGCCTGGGTCCGGCGCCTCGCGCTCTCGCTCGCGCGCGACGAGGCCAGCGCCGACGACCTCGTGCAGGAGACGATGGCCGCGGCGCTGCGCCGGCCGCCGCAGGACGTCGAGGAAGAGGCCGGATTGCGCGCCTGGTTCGCGACGGTGGTGCGCAACTTCGCCTTCCGCCACAGCCGCGAGACGCAGCGGCGCGAGATTCGCGAGCGCCTGCGCTCCGTCCCGGAGAGCTCCGAGGCCGAGGAGCGCGCGCGCGTGCTCGAGGACCTACGCACCGAGCTCTTCACGCACGTGATGGCGCTGCCGGCGGACGCGCGCGAGGTCGTGCTGCTGCACTTCTTCGAGGAACTCGATTCGGCGGAGATCGCGCGGCGCCTCGGCGTGCCCGATTCCACGATCCGCAACCGCCTGCGCCGCGCCCTCGTCGAGTTGCGCGAGAAGATCGAGCGCAAGCACGGCTCCGACTGGCGCAACCTGTGCCTCTTCGCGCTCCCGGGCACGGGCGCGAAGCTCGCCACCGGTTCCGGCGCCGCGGTCGCGGCCGCGGGCGGCCTGTGGATCGGCGGTGGCGCGGCGCTGCTGCTCGCGCTCGCGCTGCTCTTCACGTGGCAGCTCAGGCGTCCCGAGAAGCCCGATTCGACGGACACCGCGCTGCTCGCGGCGCTTCCCGCGGCCGTCGAGTCCAAACCCGACGCACCCGCGCCGAGCGAGCGCAGCTCCCCCGCCTCCGAACGTGCGCCCGAGCCGATCGTCGCGAACACCAAGCCCTTCCTGCTCTTCGGCCGCGTGCTCGACGTGCAGAAGAAGCCCGTCAAGTCGGCGCGCATCTCGCTCACCGACGACCGCAACGAGAACTTCAGCAGCCAAGACTCTCCCGAGGGCTGGTACTCGTTCACCGCACTCGCGCCCGCGCTCTACGACGCGCGCATCGAGGCCGATGGCGGTGCGCCGCTCGTCCTGCAGCTCGACCTGCGCACGGCGAGCGGCGACACGCGCCGCGATTTCACGCTGGGCGAGATGAGCTACGTGCAGGTGCGCCTCTTGCGTTCGGACGGAACGCCCTGGCAGATGAACTCGCCGGCGCACTCGATCGAGCGCGAACACGAACTGTGCGTGGTCGCCACCCTGGAATCGCCGGGCAAGCTCCTCGCCCATCCCACCTGGGGCGACTACTCGAACTTCGGCGTCGGCCGCTACCGCTCGCCCGCACGCAATGGATCCTCCGTCTCGCACCAGCTCGCCGGTTCCTCGGGCGTGCTCGAGGTCTTCGGCCCGCGACCCGTATTCGCCAGCCTGTGCCAGGGCGCGCGCGTGCTGGAGACAAAGCTCGTCGACA
>Ga0302299_10002798_pt1 | contig 10621 bp, 7 predicted proteins | sample III_Fen_N3_4_FD_198795 | JGI IMG/M metagenome (GOLD analysis project Ga0302299, IMG submission 198795) | Peat permafrost microbial communities from Stordalen Mire near Abisko, Sweden - III_Fen_N3_4 | ecosystem: Environmental > Terrestrial > Soil > Wetlands > Permafrost | place: Sweden: Abisko...
AGCGATGCTCCGCAGCCTCGCCATCAAGGTCCTGCCGCTCGACGACGAGACGGTGGTGCTGCCCGGGCACGGCGAGACCACGACGATCGCGCGCGAGCGCGTCGCCAACCCCTATCTCACGGCGCTCACCGACGCGCCCTCCGCACCGAGCCGAGGCCTCTGACATGAGCCGTCCCGTTGCGCTCTCCGGGTTCCCGGAGTGGCTGCCCGCCGAGCGGATCGTCGAGCTGGCGATCCTCGACACCGTCCGTCGGGTGTTCGAGCTGCACGGGTTCTCCTCGCTCGAGACCCGCGCGGTCGAGCCCCTCGAGCAGATGCTGCGCAAGGGGGAGATCGACAAGGAGGTCTACGTCCTGCGGCGGCTGCACGCCGAGGACGACGAGGGCGACAACGGCCTCGCGCTGCACTTCGACCTCACGGTGCCGTTCGCGCGCTACGTGCTGCAGAACGCCGGCCACCTCGACTTCCCGTTCCGTCGTTACCAGATCCAGAAGGCGTGGCGCGGCGAGCGGCCCCAGGAGGGCCGCTACCGCGAGTTCACCCAGGCCGACGTCGACATCGTGGGTCGCGACACCCTTGCGTTCCACCACGAGGTCGAGGTCGCGCTCGTCATGGCCGAGGTCTTCCGGTCGCTGCCCTGCCCGCCCGCGGTCATCCTCGTCAACAACCGCAAGCTCGCGGAGGGCTTCTTCCTCGGCGCCGGTGCGTCGGACGCCGCCGCGGCGCTCCGCGCGATCGACAAGCTCGACAAGATCGGAGCCGCGAAGGTCGCCGACCTTCTCGTCGCGGAGGCGGGCCTGAGCGCCGAGGGTGCTGCGCTGTGCCTGGCCATGGCAGAGATCCGAACCGAGGACACGTCGTTCGTCGAGCAGGTGCGCGCCCTCGGCGTGGAGCACCCGCTGCTCGACGAGGGGCTCGCCGAGCTCGCCGCCGTCGTCGGTGCCGCGCACGCGCGGATGCCGGGTGCGCTGGTGGCCGACCTGAAGATCGCGCGCGGCCTCGACTACTACACCGGCACCGTCTACGAGACGCAGCTCGTCGGCTACGAGTCCTTCGGCTCGGTCTGCTCCGGCGGGCGCTACGACGCCCTCGCGAGCGACGGGAAGACGACGTACCCCGGCGTCGGGATCTCGCTCGGCGTGAGCCGCCTCATGGGGGTGCTCGTCGGGCGCGGCCTCGTCACGGCGAGCCGGTCCGTCCCGACCGCCGTTCTGGTCGCCGTCACCGACGAGGAGTCGCGCGGCGCGTCCGAGGCCGTCGCCGACGCGCTGCGCGCGCGTGGCATCAACACCGAGGTGGCACCGAAGGCCGACAAGTTCGGCAAGCAGATCCGCTACGCCGACCGCCGGGGCATCCCGTTCGTGTGGTTCCCCGAGACCGAGGACGGTCACGCCGTCAAGGACATCCGCAGCGGCGACCAGGTGGCGGCCGATCCCGGCACCTGGCGTCCACCGCAGGAGGACCTCGCACCCGCCGTCCGCCTGACCAGCCCCGAGAACGAGGAGATCCACCCGTGATCCGCACGCACAGCGCCGGCAGCCTCCGGTCGGAGCACGTCGGGCAGACCGTCACCCTCGCCGGCTGGGTCGCCCGACGCCGCGACCACGGCGGCGTCGCCTTCCTCGACCTGCGCGACGCCTCCGGCGTGGTCCAGGTCGTCGTGCGCGACCCCGAGGTCGCGCACCCGCTGCGCAACGAGTTCTGCGTCAAGGTCTCCGGCGTCGTCTCGGGACGTCCGGAGGGCAACGCCAACGCCGACCTGCCCACCGGGGCGATCGAGGTCGTCACCTCCGACCTCGAGGTGCTCAGCGTGTCCGCGCCGCTGCCCTTCCCGATCGACGAGCACGTCGAGGTCGGCGAGGAGGCGCGGCTGCGGCACCGCTATCTCGACCTGCGCCGCCCCGCGCCGGGTGCGGCCATCCGGCTGCGCAGCGAGGTCAGCCGCGCCGCGCGCGACGTGCTCTACGCCCACGACTTCGTGGAGATCGAGACGCCGACCCTCACGCGGTCCACGCCTGAGGGGGCCCGCGACTTCCTCGTGCCCGCCCGCCTGCAGCCGGGCAGCTGGTACGCCCTGCCGCAGAGCCCGCAGCTGTTCAAGCAGCTGCTCATGGTCGCGGGCATGGAGCGCTACTTCCAGATCGCACGCTGCTACCGCGACGAGGACTTCCGCGCGGACCGTCAGCCGGAGTTCACCCAGCTCGACATCGAGATGAGCTTCGTCGAGGAGGACGACGTCATCGCCATCGGCGAGGCCGTCGTGACCGCGCTGTGGAAGCTCATCGGGCACGTGATCGCCACGCCGATCGCCCGGATGACCTACGCCGAGTCGATGGCACGCTTCGGCAACGACAAGCCGGACCTGCGCTTCGGCAACGAGCTCGTCGAGTGCACCGACTACTTCGTCGACACGCCGTTCCGCGTCTTCCAGGCGCCCTACGTCGGTGCCGTCGTGATGCCCGGCGGGGCGTCGCAGCCGCGCAAGACGCTCGACGCGTGGCAGGAGTGGGCCAAGCAGCGCGGGGCTCGTGGTCTCGCCTACGTCCTGGTCAACGAGGACGGCGAGCTCGGCGGACCCGTCGCCAAGAACCTGAGCGAGGCGGAGCGTGCCGGTCTCGCCGACCGCGTGGGCGCCAAGGCGGGCGACTGCGTCTTCTTCGCCGCGGGCGAGGTCGCAGCGTCGCGCGCGCTGCTCGGTGCCGCGCGTCTCGAGATCGGCAAGCGCTGCGACCTCATCGACGAGTCCGGCTGGGCGTTCGTCTGGATCGTCGACGCCCCGCTGTTCGAGGCCTCGTCGAAGGCGACCGACAGCGGCGACGTCGCCGTCGGCAGCGGTGCCTGGACGGCGGTGCACCACGCGTTCACCTCACCGAAGCCGGAGTGGATCGACCGCTTCGAGGACGACCCGGGCGCGGCCCTCGCCTACGCCTACGACCTGGTGTGCAACGGCAACGAGATCGGCGGCGGGTCCATCCGTATCCACAGCCGTGCCGTGCAGCAGCGCGTGTTCGCGATGATGGGGCTCACGGCGGAGGAGCAGCAGGAGAAGTTCGGCTTCCTCCTCGACGCGTTCGCCTTCGGGCCGCCCCCGCACGGCGGCATCGCCTTCGGCTGGGACCGCATCTGCGCGCTGCTGTCGCGCATGGACTCGATCCGCGAGGTCATCGCCTTCCCGAAGACCGGCGGGGGCTACGACCCGCTCACCGCCGCGCCTGCCCCCATCTCGCCGGAGCAGCGCAAGGAGGCCGGCGTCGACTTCGTCCCGGAGCCCGCGACCGAGCCGGGCGACGCCTGAGGTCAGTGCGGCGGGTCGATGCCGCGCGCGTGGAGCGGGCCCGAGGTCTGACCGCGCACGCAGGTGAAGCCGAGCCGGCTGTAGACACGGCGGGCCGCGTCGTTGTCGGCGTACATCCCCAGCGTGACCGCCGGGCTGCCCGCGCGCAGGGCGTCCGAGGTCACCTGACCGCAGAGCAGCCGTGCCAGGGCACGACCACGTCGGGCCGGGTGGGTGGCGACGTCGTTGAGGTGGTCCGCACCCGAGCGGGGCCTCGTGACGGCGAGGACCGCGGCGAGCCCACCCGTGTCGGGCAGGGTGCCTTCGGGGTCCTCGATACCGGCCCAGCGCACGACCCGCGGGTCGCCGGGGCGCAGGGGAGCACTCGGCGAGGCGAGGTCGAGCAGCGGCGCGAGCCGCGGGTCGTCGCCGTCGAGGTCCGAGACCTGCGCGGCGTCGGCGTAGGCCGTCGAGGTCGCAGGCGGCTCGTGCTCGGTCCACCAGAAGTCCCACTCCCAGGGCTCGGGCACCTGCAGCGCCGGCGGCAGGAGCGGCCGACCACCACGGGTGATGGTGACGCCGCGGATCGCGCCGTCGCTGCCGAGCGTGGGACCGGCGAGCCCGGCCAGGAGATCCGCCGTCACGGCGAGATGGGCGGGGTCGTGCGGGTCCCGGGCGAGCCCGGTGGCCCAGCGCAGGCCGCTGCGGTGCCGTCCGATCCAGGCCACGCCCTGTCCCGGGCTCGTGGCGACGTCGTCGAGCGTGCCCGCGTCGAGCTCGAAGCGGACGTAGGGGTCGTGGTCGAGCGCTTCGAGGAGTGTGCGGTGGAGGTCGAGCTGGGCGTCGTCGGGTGCGGGCGTCACGGGGTCAACCCTGGCATGTGCCGCGGCGGGGACGGCCTAGGGTTCTCACCGTGACCGCCAGCCTGTTCGACGAGGGAGCCTCGTCCTCGCGCTCCGGCGCGCCGCTCGCGGTCCGGATGCGCCCCCGGACGCTGGACGACCTCGTCGGCCAGCAGCACCTGCTGCTGCCCGGGAGCCCGTTGCGCCGCCTCATCAGCGCGGCCCACGACGGGGGACCCGGCCCGACGAGCGTGATCCTCTGGGGTCCGCCCGGCACCGGCAAGACCACCCTGGCCTCGCTCGTCAGCACCTCGACAGGGCGCCGCTTCGTCGAGCTGTCCGCCGTGACCGCCGGCGTCAAGGACGTGCGCGAGGTGGTCGAGCGGGCCCGCGACTCGCTCGGGATGCACGGCACCGGCACCGTCCTGTTCGTCGACGAGGTGCACCGGTTCTCCAAGACCCAGCAGGACGCCCTGCTCCCCGCGGTCGAGAACGGCTGGGTCACGCTGGTGGCCGCCACCACGGAGAACCCGTCCTTCTCCGTCATCTCGCCGCTGCTCTCTCGGTCGTTGGTCCTCACGCTCTCGCCGCTGTCCGACGACGACATCCGCGGACTGATCCGTCGCGCGGTGGTCGACCCGCGCGGGCTCGACGGCACCGTCGAGGTGTCGGCCGAGGCGGAGGACCACCTGCTGCGCATCGCGGGCGGCGACGCGCGACGCGCGCTCACCAGCCTCGAGGCCGCCGCCGGGGCCGCGCTCGACTCCGGCACGCACGTCGTCGATCTCACCGCGGTCGAGCGAGCCGTGGCCCACGCCGCACCGCGCTACGACCGCGACGGCGACCAGCACTACGACGTGATCAGCGCCTACATCAAGAGCATGCGCGGGTCCGACGTCGACGCTGCCCTGCACTACCTTGCGCGGATGCTCGAGGCGGGGGAGGACCCGCGCTTCATCGCGCGGCGACTGGTGATCCTCGCGAGCGAGGACATCGGGCTCGCCGACCCCACCGCGCTGCAGACCGCGACCGCCGCCGCTGCCGCGATCGCGCTGATCGGGCTGCCGGAGGGGCGGCTCACCCTGGCGCAGGCCACCATCGCGCTGGCGCTGGCTCCGAAGTCCAACGCCGTCACGCTGGCGATCGGGGCGGCGGAGGCGGACGTGCGCCGCGGCCTCATCGGCCAGGTGCCGGCGCACCTGCGCGACAGCCACTACTCCCGCGCGGCCGACCTCGGGCACGGGGTGGGCTACGTCTACCCGCACGACCTGCCCGGAGCGGTCGCCCCGCAGCAGTACGCGCCCGATGCCGCGGCCGACCGGCGCTACTACGTCCCGACGCGCCACGGCGCCGAGGCGAGGTACGCCGACGTCCTGGACCGGCTGCGCGTCGCGCTGGGGCGCGACCCCGCGCCCCGTATCGCGGACCCGTCGGAGGTGGCCCCGCCGGTAGGGTCGGACACCGCGACAGACGCTGCACCAGCACCGACCCCGAGCGCCAACGCCATGCCCAGCACCCGAGAGGCCCGACCCTGATGGACTCCGCCGAGATCCGCAGCCGCTTCCTGCGCTTCTACACCGAGCGCGGCCATGCCCCCGTGCCGTCGGCGTCGCTCCTGCTCGACGACCCCACGCTGCTGTTCGTCAACGCGGGCATGGTGCCGTTCAAGCCCTACTTCCTCGGTGAGGCTCCCGCGCCGTGGCCGCGCGCCACCTCGGTGCAGAAGTGCGTGCGCACGCTCGACATCGACGAGGTCGGCAGGACCACGCGCCACGCGTCGTTCTTCCAGATGGCCGGCAACTTCAGCTTCGGCGACTACTTCAAGGAGGGCGCGATCCCGTTCGCCTGGGAGCTGCTCACGCGACCCCAGTCCGACGGCGGGTTCGGCTTCCCCGAGGACAAGCTGTGGGCAACGGTCTACGAGAGCGACGACGAGGCGCTCGAGATCTGGCACAAGGTGGTCGGCCTCCCGCTCGAGCGGATCCAGCGCCGCGACGCCAAGGACAACTACTGGTCGATGGGGGTCCCCGGTCCTGGCGGTCCGTGCTCGGAGATCTACTACGACCGCGGGCCGGAGCACGGCATCGAGGGCGGGCCGGTCGCCGACGAGGACCGCTATCTCGAGGTCTGGAACCTCGTCTTCATGCAGCACGAGCTCTCCGACGTGCGCTCGAAGATGGACTTCGACATCAAGGGCGACCTGCCGGCGAAGAACATCGACACCGGCATGGGTCTCGAGCGGATGGCGGCGCTGCTGCAGGGCGTCGAGAACATCTACGAGATCGACACCACCCGCCACATCCTCGACCGTGCGGCCGCCCTGTCCGGTGCGACGTACGGCGCCGACCACGACGACGACGTACGCCTGCGCGTGGTCGCGGACCACGCCCGCACCGTCGCGTTCCTCATCCAGGACGGTGTCCTCCCCGGCAACGAGGGCCGCGGCTACGTGCTGCGTCGCATCCTGCGCCGCGTCGTACGCAACATGCGGCTGCTCGGCGCCGGCGACCCCGTCATGGGCGAGCTCATCGACGCGTCCGTCCAGGCGATGGGCCCGCAGTACCCCGAGCTGCTCGACGACGCCGGCCGCCTCGCGAGCATCGCGACCACCGAGGAGTCGCTGTTCGCGCAGACGCTGCGCACCGGCACGACGATCTTCGACACCGCCGTGGCGGACCTGCAGAAGGCCGGCGGCACGACGCTCGGCGGCGAGCAGGCGTTCGCGCTGCACGACACCTTCGGCTTCCCGATCGACCTGACGCTCGAGATGGCGTCGGAGAAGGGCATCGAGGTCGACCAGGCCGGCTTCCGTCGCCTCATGGCCGAGCAGCGCGACCGCGCGAAGGCCGACGCCCGTCAGCGCAAGGCCGGGCTCACGAACACGACCGTCTACCGCAGCATCATGGACGCGAGCGGCGTCACGTCCTTCACGGGCTACGACGAGGTCGTGTCCGAGGCCACGCTGCGCGGTCTTCTGGTCGACGGCGTCGACGTGCAGTCCGCCCGTGAGGGCGACTCGGTGGAGGTCGTGCTCGACCGCACGCCGTTCTATGCCGAGGGCGGCGGTCAGCTCGCCGACGCCGGAGTCATCACCCTTGCTGACGGCACCGTGCTCGAGGTCGACGACGTGCAGCAGCCGGTCCCGGGCCTCTACGTCCACCGCGGCCGCGTCCTGTCGGGAGAAGCGACCGTCGGCCGGCCGGTGATCGGCACCGTCGACCTCGAGCGTCGCCGGGCGATCTCCCGCGCGCACACCGCGACGCACCTGGTGCACAAGGCGTTCCGTGAGGCGCTGGGGGAGACCGCGACACAGATGGGCTCGGAGAACTCGCCGGGCCGGTTCCGCTTCGACTTCCCGCTCTCGTCGGCGGTCCCGCCGTCGGTGATGGCCGACGTCGAGGCCCGCGTCAACGACGTGCTCGCCGAGGACCTCGCGGTGCACGCGGAGTACATGTCGCAGGAGGCCGCCCGAGCGATCGGGGCGATGGCCCTGTTCGGCGAGAAGTACGGCGACTCGGTGCGCGTGGTCTCCGTGGGCGACTGGACGCGCGAGCTCTGCGGCGGCACGCACGCGCAGCGCTCGGGGCAGGTCGGGATCGTGAAGTTCCTGTCCGAGGGCTCGATCGGGGCCGGAGTGCGCCGCGTCGAGGCGATCGTGGGTGTCGACGCCTATCGCTTCCTCGCCCGTGAGCACCTGCTCGTGTCGCAGCTGTCCGACATCGTCAAGGCGCGCCCCGAGGAGCTGCCGGAGCGGATCGACGCCATGCTCGTGCGCCTCAAGGACGCCGAGCGCGAGATCGGGCGGATGCGCTCGGCAGCACTCGTGGCCAACATCGACGGCCTGATCGGCGAGGCCCAGGACTTCGGCGACGTCCGCATGTGGACGTTCGTCGCGCCCGAGGGCACCGACGCCGCCGGGCTGCGCGAGCTGGTGACCAAGGGCCGGGACAAGGCGCGTCGCGAGATCCCGTCCGTGCTCGTCGGAGCGGCCGTCTCGGACGGCAAGGTCTCCCTCGTGACGGCCACCAACGAGGCGGGCCGGACAGCGGGGCAGTCGGCCAACCGCGTCCTGCAGGCGGCGCTCCCCGTCGTCGGAGGTCGCGGCGGCGGCAAGGACGACCTCGCCCAGGGCGGCGGCACCGACGTGACGGCGGTCGAGGCCGCGCTCGAGGCGGCCCGTACGGCCGTGCGCGGCGGCGTGTGACCGGCGGGTTCCGTCGCGGGATCCGGCTCGGGATCGACGTCGGCAGCGTCCGGGTCGGGGTCGCGAGGTCGGACCCGGACGGCCTGCTGGCCGTGCCCGTCGCCACGCTGGCCCGGCCGAAGGCGGTCGCCGCGGGCCGACCGGACCTCGCGGAGCTGGTCGCCCTCGTGGCCGAGTACGAGCCCCTGGAGGTGGTGGTCGGCCTGCCCGTGGCCCTCGACGGCACCGAGGGCCACGCGGCAGCCGCCGTACGCGTTTATGCGCATGCGCTGGCGGGCATGCTGACCGAGCGCGGGCTCGGCGTGCCCGTGCGCCTGGTCGACGAGCGGATGACCACCGCGCAGGCCGCCCGGGGGCTGCAGGCCGCGGGGCGGAACTCGCGGGACGGGCGGTCCGTCATCGATCAGGCGGCTGCTGTCATCATCGTCCAGCACGCCCTCGACACCGAGCGCGCGACGGGGACGCCGCCCGGCACGCTGCTCACCCTTCCGGAGGACACCGCATGAGCCAGCTCGGACTCGGCATGGAGCCGGACACCGGTTCCAGCCGCCGCCGCGAGCGCCCGCAGCGCTCCGGGGCACGCCCGGTGCTGGTGGCCGTCGCGGCCCTGCTGGCGATCGGCCTTGCCGTCTTCCTCGGGCTGCGCTCGCTCGGCGGTGCCTCGGGGCAGGACTTCCAGGGTGAGGGCGACGGATCGGCGACCGTGGTCGTGGCCAAGGGCGACTCTCTGCGACAGATCGGCAAGTCGCTCGCCGACGCCGGCGTGGTGGCCGACGAGGCGTCGTTCGTCGACGCAGCGTCCGGCGACCCCCTGGCGCAGAGCATCGCGCCAGGCACCTACACCCTGCACCAGCACATGAGCGGTGCGGCCGCTGTGGCTCTCATGCTCGACCCGTCCTCGCGCCAGGTGAAGAAGCTCGCCATCCCGGAGGGCTGGCGGATGGAGCGGATCGTCACCGCCGCCGCGAAGGCGACCGGGCTGTCGACGGCCGCGATCAAGGAGAGCCTGTCCCGCGCCGGCACCCTCGGTCTCCCGGCCTACGCCGAAGGCAGCGCGGAGGGCTTCCTGTTCCCGGCCACGTACGACTTCCAGCCCGGGGTGACCGCGGACCAGGTCGTCACCGCCATGCTCAAGCGCTTCGACCAGGCGGCCGCCGACGCCGACCTCGAGGCCGCGGCCAAGGCCGTGGGACGCACGCCGCTGGAGATCGTGACCGTCGCGAGCATCCTCGAGATCGAGGGTGCACCGGCGGACTACGACAAGGTCGCCCGCGTCCTCTACAACCGCCTCGACAAGGGCATGCGCCTGCAGCTGGACTCGACGGTCAACTACGCGCTCGGTCTCGCCTCGCTGCACCTGACCTCGGCGCAGCTGAAGACGGACTCGCCGTACAACACCTACGTGACCAAGGGGCTTCCGCCCGGACCGATCAACTCGCCCGGCGACGCGGCCCTGCAGGCGGCGCTCAACCCGGCGGACGGGCCGTGGCTCTACTTCGTCACGACGGACCCGAAGACGAAGAAGACCGAGTTCGCGACCACCTACGACCAGTTCCTCGTGCTCAAGAAGAAGTTCCAGGCGAATGCCGGCTAGCGCGGCGCCCCGTCGTGCGGCCGTGCTCGGCCACCCCATCGCGCACTCGCTGTCACCCGTGCTGCACCTCGCCGCCTACGCGGAGCTCGGGCTGGACTGGACGTACGACCGCGTCGACGTCACCGGCGAGGACCTCGGGGCCTTCCTGGAGTCGCTGGACGGGTCCTGGGCCGGGCTGTCGCTCACGATGCCGCTGAAGAACGACGTGCTCCCGCTGCTCGACGACGTCGATCCCGTGGCGCTCGCGACGGGAGCCGTCAACACCGTGCTGCTCGCGGGCGGGCGGCGCAGCGGCTTCAACACCGACGTCGACGGGATCGTCGTGTCGCTCGACGAGGCCCACGCCGGACGCGGTCCTGCGGTCGTCCTGGGGGCCGGCGCCACGGCGCGGTCGGCTGTGGCGGCGCTCGCCGAGCGAGGCACCACGCAGGTCACCGCGCACGTGCGTCGCCCGGAGGCTGCCGTCGACCTCGCGCACACCGCGGCCGCGGTCGGGGTGGAGCTCGACGTGCGTCCGTGGTCGGAGGCCGCCGGATCCCTCGGGGCCGACGTGGTCGTGAGCACGGTGCCACGCGGTGCGGCCGACGGGCTCGCCGCGGCTGTCCCGGACTCGCCCGGAACGCTCCTCGACGTCGTCTACGACCCCTGGCCCACCGTCCTCGCGGCCGCGTGGCTGGAGCGCGGAGGCGTGATCGCCTCCGGCCTCG
>Ga0302299_10002800_pt1 | contig 10609 bp, 8 predicted proteins | sample III_Fen_N3_4_FD_198795 | JGI IMG/M metagenome (GOLD analysis project Ga0302299, IMG submission 198795) | Peat permafrost microbial communities from Stordalen Mire near Abisko, Sweden - III_Fen_N3_4 | ecosystem: Environmental > Terrestrial > Soil > Wetlands > Permafrost | place: Sweden: Abisko...
CGACGTCTCTGGGCTTCTGCGGCCGGGAGGCAACGTCCTGACCGTGCTGCTCGCCGATGGCTGGTACCGCGGGCAGGTTGGGATGTCGCGGTCCGCCGACCAGTACGGCACCGACATCGCGCTGCGACTTCAGCTCGAGGTCCTCGGTGAAGCTGGATGGTCCGTCGTGGCCGCCACCGACACGTCGTGGCGCACCTCGACCTCGCACGTGCTCACTGCCGACCTCATCGCTGGTCAGGCCGAGGACCGTCGCCTGGTCGACGCGTCCATCCACGCCCTTGCTTACGACGACCGCGGCTGGAGCCCGGCCGTGGTGCGTGACGTCGACGTCGCGGTGGTACGAGCCATTGCCCCGCCGGTTCGTCGCGTCGAGGAGCTGCGACCGGTCGTCGTCGCCCCGGTCGGGAACGCGGTGGTCGTCGATCTCGGCCAGAACATCAACGGGTGGGTGCGGCTCTCCAACCTCGGTCCGGCCGGCACTCAGCTCACCGTGCGCCACGGCGAGCACCTCGACGCGAGCGGCGACCTGACGACCTCGCACCTCGATGTGAACGTGCCGATCTTCCCCGAGCCACTACCGCTCGGCCAGGTCGACAGGGTGGTCTCCGCTGGCATCGCAGGAGACACGTTCGAGCCGCGGTTCACCACGCACGGCTTCCGCTTCGTGCGGATCGAGGGCCACCCCGGACCGTTGGGGCCCGACGACGTCACCGGGGTCGTCGTCCACACCGACCTCCAGCGGACGGGCTGGTTCGAGTGCAGCGACGAGCGGGTCAACCGGTTGCACGAGGCGGTCGTCTGGTCGTTGCGCGACAACGTCTGCGGCATCCCGACCGACTGCCCTCAGCGCGAACGCGCGGGATGGACGGGCGACTGGCAGGTGTTTGCGTCGACGGCGGCCTACCTCTACGACGTACTGGGGTTCACCCGGTCGTGGCTGCGGGACGTGGCGCTGGACCAGCGCGCGGACGGTTGCGTCGCCGGCGTCTCGCCGTGCCCTCCGTCCGAGGGTTTCGACAGCCCGCTGGGCCGGCTCAACGGTTCGGCCGGGTGGGGTGATGTCGTGGTCAGTGGTCCGTGGGGCCTCTACGAGGCCTACGGCGACACCTCGCTGCTGCGCGAGTCCTGGGAGTCCTTGACGGCGTGGGTCGGCTACGCCGCACACGCCGCCGCTACGGGCAGGCACCCGACGCGCGAGGCGGCTCGCCCCGCGGCTGCCGCGCACGAGAAGTACTTGTGGGACACCGGATTCCACTGGGGCGAGTGGCTCGAGCCCGGCTTCGAGCTACCCGACTTCGGCGCTTTCGCGGGTGCCGACAAGTCCGAGGTGGCCACGGCCTACCTGCACCGCTCGGCGGCGACTGCGGTCCGCATCGGCGAGGTGCTCGGGGTCGACGAGGCGACGGTGGCCGGGCTTCGCGCGATCGCCGAGGGCGCGCGCACGGCGTGGCAGGCGGAGTTCGTCCGCGCGGACGGCTCGCTGGCTCTGCAGTCACAGGCGTCGCATGTTCGCGCACTCGCGTTCGGACTCGTGCCGGACGAGCTGCGCGGATCGGTCGCCACCCGGCTGGTGGAGCTCGTCGACGCGGCGGACGGCCACCTCACGACCGGCTTCTTGTCCACCGGGCTCCTGCTGCCGACGCTCGCCGACGCCGGCCACGCAGCCACCGCGTACGAGCTGCTCCTGCAGGACACCGAGCCTTCGTGGCTCACCATGATCGACCGGGGCGCTACGACGGTGTGGGAGCGGTGGAACGGGGTCGACGCCAACGGTGTCGCATCCGAGTCGCTGAACCACTACAGCAAGGGCGCGGTCGTCTCGTTCCTGCACCAGCACGTCGCGGGCCTTCGCCCGACTTCGCCGGGCTACCGGACGTTCGACGTGCGACCGACGCCTGGCGGCGGACTGACGTGGGCGCGAGCGCGGCACGACAGCCCGTTCGGCTCGATCGTGGTGGCCTGGCGGCTCGAGGGTGTCGAGCTGCACCTCGACCTGGAGGTGCCCGGCGGGACGACGGCCCGGGTCGTGCTGCCCGAAGGCACGACCGCGACCGTCGGCCCCGGACTTCACGCCTGGACCGTCCGCGCATGACCACGCGCCTCGCCGACAACTCAAACGCTCGTCGCCTCGCCGACAACTCAAACGCTCGTCGCCTCGCCGACAATTCAGACGCTCGTCGCCTCGCCGACAACCAGCCGGCTCACGACGCCCGCAGGAGCGAACGCCGCGAGCATCCCCGCATACTTCTCCGGCTCGCTCGTGCCGCCCTCGTGAATGGGCACCGCGATCCGTGGGGCTACGGCGCGCACGTAGTCGACGGCCTCGGCGAGCTTGAGCCACGGGCCGTCGATGGCGACCGCGAGCACGTCCACCGACCGGTCCGGTACGAAGAAGGAGTCGCCGGGGTGCAGCAGCGCACCGTCGTCGAGCAGGTACGCCGAGTTGGTGCAGCCGGGGACCGCGCCGTACACAGCGGCGTGGAGGCCGCCCACGACGTCGATGGTGGTGCCTCCGAACGTCAGCCGGTCGCCGACCTGGGCGACCTGGTGCACCTCGGGCAGGCCCGAGACCGCAGTGGCCGTGTCGGGGTCCACGACGAGGCGGGCACCGGGGTTGGCGGCGAGCAGGGCCGGGAGCCTCTCGACGTCGAGATGGTCGGCGTGCTGGTGGGTGACGAGCACGGCGTCGAGGTCGCGCACGGGGTCGAACGACGACATCGTGCCGGGATCGAGCAGCAGCCGGGCACTGTCGGTCTCGACGAGCAAGCAGGCGTGGCCGAGGTGAGTGATTTTCATTGCGGCTCCTGGGGCTAGAGGTCCATACTCTCACTCTGAGAACATGACTTCCATAGAATGAATGTAGTCAACGATCGGTCAGGAGGTGTGGTGCACCCTCTCCACCACGTGGGTTACTGGGTCGATGACCTCGACGAGGCTGTCGACCGGGCCGTGCGGACCCTCGGTGTCGGACCCTTTCTCGTGCACCGGCACGTGGCCTTCGAGTCCTTCACCCTGGCCGACGGCACGGCGATCACCGACCCTGCCTACTTCGACCACACCGCCGCCTTCGCGTCGTGGGGATCGATCGTGCTCGAGCTCGCCGAGGTGCACACCGCCGACCCCGACATCGTCCGTGCCTACGGTATCCGCGCCGGCGAGATCGGCCACGTGAGCTGGGTCGTCGACGACCTCGGTGAGGAGTCGGCGCGGCTCGAGGCCCTCGGCTGCCCGCTCATCCACACCGCTTCCCTCGGCGCGGTCAACGTCGCCTGGCACGGCGGCGGAGCGCTCTTCCCGCACCCGATCGAGGTGCACCTCGCGGGTGCCCCGATCCTTGGCATGCCCGGCCGCCTCGCCGCCCTCGCCGACGGCTGGGACGGCTCGGACCCGATGCGCCCGATGGCGCCCTGACCGTTCACCTCGCAAGACCACCTGGGCGAGACGAAGGAGAAGCACGATGGCGCTGCGACTGCTCGGCCTCAACGCCGGTTCGGCTGGGGGCAATACCGAGATCGTGCTCAAGGTGGCGTTGCGCGCAGCGGAGGCCGAGGGTGCGGTCGTCGAGCTCATCCGTCTCGACGAGCTGAGCCTGCCGAGCGGTCCCGACCCCAAGGAACCCGACGACGCCTGGTGGTTCTGGGAGAAGCTGATGGAGGCGGACGGTCTCATCGTGAGCTCGCCGATCTTCAGCCGTACCGTCCCGGCCCGGCTCAAGCTGCTCATGGACCGCCTGCTCGGCCCGAACGCCGACCGCGCGATCGTGGAGAAGCTCATCGCGATGCGCGACGCAGGTCAGGAGCCGGCGGTCCCGTTCCGGCTGGACGAGCGGGTGCTCAAGCCGCGAGTGGCTGGCTTCATCGCGGTGGGTGGCGCGCTGACCCCGCAGTGGAAGACCCTGGCGCTGCCGACCATGCACGTCCTCACGTTCTCGATGCAGACGGCGGTCGTCGACCAGTTTGTCATCTCGGGGGCCGGCACGCCGAAGTCGGTGGTCCTCGATGACGCGGCGATGGCACGTTCGGCCCGGCTCGGCGCCAACGTGGCCGGGCAGCTGGGTCGAACGTTCGACGAGGCCGAGTACCTGGGCGAACCCGGCCTGTGCCCGCTGTGCCATCTCGACGTGGTCGAGCTGCATGGCCGAGCCGTCGCGTGCGCGACGTGCGGGGCCGAGGGCGAGCTCGCCGACGACTTCTCGGTGGAGTGGACCAACCTCGACGTCTCGGTCATCTCCCTGACGGAGAAGCGGGACCACTACGACGAGATCCTCGAGACGGCCCGGCGGCAGAACGAGGTTCGGGACTCCATCAACGACAAGGCCTCGGCGTTCGAGGGCTACGACCGTTCCGTCCACCCCAACAGCAAATGATCGGTCCCCGACGAACAGGAGCGCGACCATGATCGAGTCAAGGCCCTTGCACGTTCTCATCGCGGGCGGCGGCCTCGCGGGGCTCGCCACCGCGCAGGGCTTGCTGAAGTCCGGCCACACCGTCGAGGTGTTCGAGCGCGACGCCGACCTGAACCGCAAGCAGGGCTACTACCTGCACATCAACAACCTGGGGGGAGAGGCGCTACGGCGCTGCCTGCCGCAGGACCTGTTCGACCTCTACCTCGACACCTCGCGCGAGTCCTACGACCGCATCGAGTCGATCGTGCTGAGCAGTCAGCTCGAGGAGCTCAGCTCCCGCCCGAGCATGCACCAGCCTCCCGCCGGGCCGCGCCGGCACACCGGCGTGCACCGCCGGACGCTGCGCCAGGTGCTCAGCGCCCGCCTCGGCGACGACCTGCACATCGGGGCGCCGGTCGTGTCGTTCGAGCAGGATGCCGACGGTGTGACCGTGACGCTCGCCGACTGCAGCACCGCCCGTGGCGACGTCCTGGTCGGTGCCGACGGCATCCGGTCGGCCGTCCGCACCCAGCTGCTCCCGCAGGTGCCGGTGATCCCCACGGGTATCAAGGGGATCGGCGTCTACGGCCGCACGCCGATCACGCCCGAGCTCGACGCCGAGCTGCCGGACATCCTCGACCAGGGCGTCCTCATGGCCATCGACGAGAAGGGCTCGCGCCTGCTCATCGCGACGTTCCGGCCCCGCGGAGCTGCGAGCCAGGTGGCCGGCGAGCTGGCGCCCGGTGTCGAGGTCGACGACGTCCCGCCATACGTGATGATCAGCTGCAGCGTCGAGCGCGGAACGGTCGTGCCCCCGGCGGCCGAGTGGACTGCCGAGACGCCGCTCGAGATGAGGGCGTCGATGCTGCGCGCGCTCGAGGGCTGGCACCCGGCGGCACTCGCCCTGGTCGAGGGCATCGACCCCGCCTCGATGTTCGCCATCCCGTTCGGGTTCCTCGAGCCGGCGGAGGACTGGGAGTCCTCGCGCGTCACCGTCGTCGGCGACGCCGCCCACGGCATGCTGCCGACGCTCGGCATGGGTGCGAACCTCTCGCTCAACGACGCGGCACTGCTCGTCGAGCAGCTCGACCGGGTCGGGCGCGGCGAGGCGGAGATCGCCGACGCGATCGGCGTCTACGAGGCCCAGATGCGCGAGGCGGCGTACCCGATCCTGCGGATGACGCTCGACCACGACAAGAACTTCGGCGGCGGCGCGCTCGCCGAGGCGGAGGCGAAGGCCGGGGGAGACGCGTGAGCGGTCGCCTGGCCGGCAAGGTCGCGCTGGTCACCGGGACAGGTGGCGGTATCGGCCGCGCGACGGCGGAGACGTTCGCCCGTGAGGGCGCGCACGTGATCGGGTGCGACCTCAACCCGGGACCTTCCCAGGAGACGGTCGACCTCGTGCGCGCGGCCGGCGGCCGGATGGACGCGATCGCACCGGTCGACCTCTCGACCGAGGCTGGCGCGAAGCGCTGGGTCGACGAGGCGGTGGCTCTCGGCGGCGGCGTCGACATCCTGGTCAGCAACGCGTCCGCCATCAGGTTCGGTGCGATCGACCAGCTGTCATACGAGGACTGGTCCTTCACCATCCGCAACGAGCTCGACATCGTCTTCCTCGTGACGAAGGCCGCCTGGCCGCACCTGGTCGCTCGGGGTGGCGGGTCGATCGTGAACATCGGCTCGATCTCGGGGTCGCGCGGCGCGTGGTTCATGCCGCAGAACGCCCACGGCGCGGCGAAGGGCGGAGTCCTCGCGCTGACCAGCCACCTCGTGGTCGAGGGCGGTCCGCACGGGATCCGGGTCAACGCCGTCAGCCCGGCCATGACCGAGACCCCGCACACGACCGCGATGCTGCACGACCCCGACGGTCCCGCGGACCAGATCCTGTCGAGGGTGCCGCTGCGCAAGTGGGGCACAGCCGAGGATGTGGCGAACGCGATCCTCTTCCTCGCGAGCGACGAGGCGTCGCACGTCACCGGCGCGAATATCCCGGTCGACGGGGGAGCGGCGGTGGTGGGATGAGTGACCAGGTGCGTGGCCGGCTGCTGCTGCGCGGCGAGGACGGCTACGAGGAGGCCCGCGTCGGGCGGATCTTCAATGCCCGCAGACCCGATCGCTTCCCGGACGCGATCCTGGAGGTCGCCGACGAGCAGGACGTCGTTGCCGGAGTGCGGCTTGCCGCGGAGCGCGGCTGGAAGGTCAGCGTGCGCGCCGGCGGGCACTCGTGGGCGGCGTGGAGCCTGCACGACGACGCGCTGCTGCTCGACCTCGCGGCCCTGCGATCCATCGACTACGACGAGACGACGGGCGTCGCGTCGGCCGGTCCGGCCACGAAGGGTGCGCTCGAGCTCGCGCCGTACATCAGCGAGCGAGGGCGTGCGTTCCCTGGCGGGCACTGCGCCACCGTCGGGATCGGCGGCTACCTCCTTCAGGGCGGTCAGGGTTGGAACGGACGGCTCAAAGGCTGGGCGTGCGAGAGCGTCGCGGCGGTCGACGTCGTCACCGCCGACGGCACGCTCGTCCGGGCGGACGCCGAACAGAATGCGGACCTGTACTGGGCGGCGCGTGGGGCCGGCCCCGGTTTCCCCGGAGTGGTGACCCGGTTCCACCTGCAGACGTACGAGAAGCCGGCCGTGATGTGGCAGGACACCTGGTCGTTCCACCTCGACGACGCCGAGGCGGTCGTGCACTGGCTGCACGACGTGCTGCCGACGCTCGACCGCCGGGTCGAGCCGGTGCTGGCCGCGACCCGCCTGCCCGATGTCCCGCTGCACGACGGGGTCGACCACCCCGGCGGCACGGTGCTCCTGCTGCACACCACCTGCATGGCGGACTCCGACGACGAGGCGCTCGGGCTCCTCGACGTGTTCGAGCACGGCCCCCTGCAGGGACGGGAGCTGGGTCACGTGAAGAGCCCGACGTCCGTGCTCGAGGAGAACGCGGCCCAGATGGCGCAGAACCCGGACGGGTACCGGTACGCCGTCGACTGCGCTTGGACGAACGCGTCCGCCGAGGTGCTCGCGCCTCTGCTGATGGACATCTGGCGGGGCCTGGAGACCGAGCACTCGTTCTCGATCTGGTACGGCTGGGCGCCGACGCGCGACCTGCCTGACATGGCGTTCTCGGTCGAGGGCAACGTGTACGTCGCGACCTACCTCATCTACTCGGACGAGGCCGACGACGAGAAGTACCGGAGCCGGGTGCACGAGCAGACGGCGGCGATCGCGCGCGACGGTGGTGTCGGCGTCTACCTCGGCGACACCGACTTCACCCGTCGCCCGGACCGCTTCCTCACCGACGAGAACTTCGCTCGGCTCGAGGAGATCCGCGCGGTACGCGACCCGCAGCGGATGTTCGCTTCCTACCTGGTGGCCGACAGCGAGCGGCTGAACGTCCATGGGTGAAGCGAGGTCGCTTGGTGACGCGATGCCGCGGCGGCTCGACCACGTCGGGCTCAACGTCGCCGACCTCGCTGCTGCCGAGCGCTGGTACGCCGAGGCCTTCGGCTACGTCCGCGATCTCGCGCTGCGGTTGGACGCGCTCGAGCTCGACATCGTCATGCTCATCCACCCGGGCGGTGGTGACCGGCTGGAGCTGCTGCACCGGCCCGGGTCGCAGCCCGGCCTGCGCGCGACCGACCCGGCTGTGGCGGTGCTCACCGAGGGGTTCGGACACATCGCGTTCGACGTGCGCGGTGTCGACGAGACGTTCGACCGGCTCGTGGCTCTTGGCGCGCGCCCGGTCATGACGCCACGGCCGTCGCCTGAGCCTGGCGTCCGGATGGCCTTCGTCGCCGATCCCGAGGGCAATCTCGTCGAGCTGCTCGATCGGTCAGCCACCTCGCTGTGAGCACGGGTACTGAGACGCCGCCCCGTCACCTCGTCGCGCTGCTCGCGGCGTTCACGTCGCTCGTCGTCCTCACTACCGACGTCTACCTCCCGGTCCTCCCACAGCTGGGGCAGGACCTCGGCACCAGCAACGCCGCAGCTGCTGCCACGGTCTCGGCGGTGCTGGTCGGCATCGCGGTCGGGCAGATCGTCATCGGACCGCTGAGCGACGCGGTCGGCCGTCGGGCCCCGATCCTGCTCGGTGCCCTCGCCTACGCCGCGACCCACCTGCTCAGCGCCCTCGCGCCGAACATCGTGAGCCTGCTGGTGATCCGGGTCCTCGCCGGGTTCGCCACGGCTGCCTGCATCGTCGTCGCTCGGGCAATCGTGGCGGACGTGTACCCCGGCTCAGCGGCTGCCCGGGCGTTCGCCACCCTCAGCGCCGTCCTGGCGATCGTGCCGGTGCTCGCGCCGGTAGCCGGAGGACTGCTCGCTCGCGTCATGTCCTGGCGCGGCATGTTCGCACTGCTCGCGGTGGTCGCGATCGTCGTCGCCGCTGTCGGTTGGCGGGTGCTGCCCGAGACGCTGCCGCCGGAGCGACGGATCCCACCGCACCTCGGCGCCGTGGTGCGCGATCTGGGCGCCGTCCTTCGATTGCGACGTTTCCTCGCGTACGTCGCGGTCATGGCAGCCGTCGGCGGAATCCTCTTCGGCTACATCGGTGCTTCGTCCTTCGTTCTGCAGAACTCCTTCGGGCTGTCCCCTCAGGCCTTCAGCCTGGTGTTCGCTGCGAACTCGGTCGGCATCTTCATCGTGTCGTGGAGCACCCGTCATCTGGTGGGACGCGTCGGCCCGCGAAGGTTGCTCTTCGGCGGCCAGGTCGTCGCGATCCTCGGTGCGGCTGTGCTGTTCGCCGGTGTCGCTCGTACGAGCCTCCCGGTCTTCCTCGTCGGCCTCTTCCTGGCCGTGGCCTCGATCGGGTCCGTGATGCCCACGGCAACCTCGCTGGCCATGGCCGAGGCACCGGGTCGAGCCGGCTCGGCGTCCGGGGTCATGGGCATCTGCCAGTTCTCGGTCGGGGCCCTCGCCTCTCCGTTGGCCGGACTTGGCGGGTCACCGTGGTCCCTTGTCGTCGTCGCGGGGGTCAGCGCGGTGGCCGGACTCGTTCTCCGCATCCTCCTCCTCGGTCCGAAGCACGTGTCCCCTTCTGTCAGGAGCAAACCATGACCAGTCGACCGTTCCCGCCGGGCTTCCTGTGGGGAGTCGCCGGCGCCGGACACCAGATCGAGGGCGACAACGTCACGAGCGACACCTGGTACGCGGAGCAGGTGACTCCGACGGTGTTCCGTGAGCCGTCGGGCAAGGCCTGCAACGGCTACGAGCTCTGGCGCGAAGACCTCGGACTGGCGGCGGGGATGGGACTCACGGCCTACCGATTCTCCGTGGAGTGGGCTCGGGTCGAGCCGGTCGAGGGGGAGTTCTCCGAGCAGGCCCTCGACCACTACGAGGCCGTGGTCGACGGGTGTCTCGAGCTCGGGCTCGCACCCGTCGTGACCTTCAACCACTTCACGTCACCGCACTGGCTCGCGATGCGCGGCGGGTGGCTCGACCCAGAAGCACCCGACCGGTTCGCTCGCTACTGCGATCGCGTCATGGCGCGGTTCGGCGACCGCATCGCCATGGCGGTCACGATGAACGAGCCGAATCTCGCGCGCCTGCTGACGTGGATGGACCTGCCTGACTTCGTCCGCGACCTCGAGCGGGCCACCCTCGCGGCTGCGAGCGAGGCCGCCGGCGTCCCCCGGTACCGCCTGAGCAACGTCATGGTGCCCGAGGAGATGGATGCCATGGCCGACGGCATGACGGCGGGGCATCTGGCAGCCCGCGCGGCCATCAAGGGCCGCCGGCCGGCTCTGCCTGTGGGGCTGGCTCTTGCGATCGTCGACGACGTGGTGGTGGGGGACGACCCTTCGGTACGCGACCGCAAGCGGGCCGAGGTCTACGAGCGTTGGTTGCGGCTGGCCCACGACGACGACTTCGTCGGTGTCCAGAACTATGAGCGCATCGGCTATGACGGTTCAGGGCCGGCAGCCGTGCCGGACGGTGCACCACGTAACCAGATGGGCACGGCGATTGAACCGTTGTCGTTGGCTGGGGCGGTGCGCTACGCGTACGAGTCGGCCCAGGTGCCCGTTCTCGTGACCGAGCACGGGATGGGGACCGACGACGACCGGCTCCGTGCCGGCTTCATCGAGCCGTCGCTGCGGGGACTGCTCGACGTGATCGACGACGGTGTGCCTGTGCTCGGCTACCTGCACTGGACCCTCATGGACAACTTCGAGTGGATCTTCGGCTACGGCCACCAGCTCGGGCTGCACGCAGTTGATCGCGCGACCTT
>Ga0302299_10002801_pt1 | contig 10609 bp, 13 predicted proteins | sample III_Fen_N3_4_FD_198795 | JGI IMG/M metagenome (GOLD analysis project Ga0302299, IMG submission 198795) | Peat permafrost microbial communities from Stordalen Mire near Abisko, Sweden - III_Fen_N3_4 | ecosystem: Environmental > Terrestrial > Soil > Wetlands > Permafrost | place: Sweden: Abisko...
CGAGCGCTGGGGGTAGGGCCAGCGCTCGCCGTGCACGATCGTTACCGGCTGGCCGTGCGGCTCGCCGTCGGTGTGGCGGTGGCCGACTGGTCGGCCGGCGGCTGCTCCGCCGGCTTGCTGGTCGGCTTGTCGGCCGGCTTGTCGGCGGCCTGGTCGGTGGTCGAGACGCTGACCACCTCGAGCGGGGCGGTGGACGGCTGATCGACCACGTGCGCCTTGTCGATCAGACCGCTGTCCACCGCCGACTTCGGCACGACGTCGCCGGGGTTGTAGGCCCGGCTGCCATCGACGTCGATGGGAACGGCAGCGTGGTAGGTGGAGAACTCCGCCTCTTCCGCCGTCTGGGCCTTGTCCTTGGCCATGTCCTGCCCCTTCCTATGCGGTGTTGGTGGCGACACGGAATGCCGTGTCGTTGACGGAGTTGCCGCCGATGCGCGCGTAGGCGAACCAGCCGCGCTGACCGGTCGGCCTGTGATTGGCCGCGCCGAACAGGGTGGGCACCAGCTCGACGTTCATGCCCTGACGACGGGCGATGACGTAGTTGCTGAAGTCGCCCACGACCGCGCGCGATTCCGCCGTGCCGGACACCGCGGCCAGGTCGGGGAAATACGGGTTCTCGTAGACACCCTTGTTGAACAGCACTTCAGCGGCGCCGGCCGGCAGCGCGACGGTGGCGGCGTGGTAGACGTTGGCCGCGCCGAACTGGCGGACGGCGTTGTTCACGCCGACGTTCATCATCCAGCTGGCCCGGCGGCGGTACTTCTGCGGCAGTGCCTTCCAGGTGTTGTACACGTCCTGGTACTGGAAGACGCCGGAGCTGATCGCCACGACGCGCGACGCGGTCACGGCGGCGATGGCGGTGATCAGCCCGCGCGGCTCGGTGGTGCCGTTGCCGCGCGAGAACTTGTCGATCAACAGCTCGTCGTAGCCGGTGGCGAGCAGCCGGGCCATCTCGCCCTGGAAGTCGGGCCAGTCCTCCCCGATCTCGATCGAGTAGGGGATGAAACCGCGGGCGGTGAAGACGGTGACGGACGGCTGCGCGATGGTGATCGAGTCGTCCGACACCTCGGTGCCTTCGGAGTCGAACGACCAGGACACGCCGGCCGCGCTGACGCCCTTCCAGATGTTGGTGTTGATGTCGACCTGGCGGGCGAGCGCCAGGAACGGGTTGTCCGTCTCCTGGTCGGTGAGGATGACGGACGGGTCGATGAACACCGGGATGGCGAACCCACCGGTGGTGGTGGTGCCCTCGGCGGCGGCCCGGTACTCCTCGTACCGCAGCATGGCAATGCGCTCTTCGTCGGTGAGCACGACGCCCTGACTGCGGGTCATCAGCTTGAAGAACGCCGACCGGTAACCCTCGTTCTCGGTGACGATGATCCGGCGGGCCAGCTCGGTCCGGCGAGCGCTACGGATCTGGCTGTCCAGGTAGTCGCCCTGGCCGGACGACAGCGGGTAGCTGGACTCCCGGTCTTCCAGGATCGACAGGGCGCCGTCACGTGCCTGACGCCAGTCCAGGGTGCGGACGTCCTGGCCGAACAGCGCGCCGCTGCTCTTCGGGGAATCGGGCAGGCCGTTGATCCGGCGGAAGGTGTTGGACCGGATCTGCTCCGTGACCTTGGCGCGCCCCTCAAGCCTCTTGTACTCGGGCAGCAGCACCTCACGTTCGGTGGTCAGATCCTCCCAACGCTCTTCCTGGTCGTCGGTCAGAGTGGCCCGCTCGCCGAGCTCGGCGAGCTCGAGCAGGTCACGGTCGACCTCCTGCAGACGGTCGCGCAGCTGCACCAGCCGGGACGCCTTCGGGTCGATGAGATCGTTCTTGACGGGTGGCATTACTGCACCTCTCCGACCCCTTCGCGGGTCAGATATGCCCGACGCATGTACTGCGTGCGCGTGGGCTTGGCGGTGACGGGTGCCGGAGGCGGCGGCGCGTCGCGGGTAGGTGCCGGGTGCCCGGTGGGCGGCGCGGCCTTGTCGATCTTCGGTTCGGTCTTGCTGTTGGCCCCCAGGCCCGCCGGCATCGCTGCCTCTTCGGGGTCCGGGTTCTCCACCCCCAGCATGTCACTGATGATCTGGGTGGCGTCGTCCAGAGCCATATCGGCGGCGCACAGCGCGTCGCAGAACGGGTCCAGGGCGGCATCAGCGGCGGCCAGCTGGGCAAGCAGACCGGTCAGCTGGGTGTTCTCCGCGGTGGTCAGGGCCCGGGCCGCCCACGCTGCGCGGATCCGCTCGAGCTGGGCGGTGCGGTGGTCGGGCAGGTCGAACAGCAGGGCCCGGGCGACCTCGCCGGCGAGCGGGACGGGCTCTTCGTGCCGCAGCCCCAGGGCCAGCACGCGGCGCAGCTGGCGGACCGTCTCCGGCGTCGAGCGGATCTCATCGGCGACCTCGAGCGCGCGCATCGACACGTCGGTGCCGGCGTAGGCGGGGAAGACGACGGGGCCGAGCTCCGGCACCTTGACCTCGACCAGCTCGCGGCGCAGCGGCCCGCGCTCGCCCGGATTCCACAGCAGCTGGTCGACCTCGACCCGGGACAGCGCCTTGCCCTTGACGTCGAACCAGGCATCCCGGACCACTTCGAACCGGAACGACATGCCGTTGATGGCCCCGCTGGCGACGGCGTCCCGGACGGGCTGCATCAGCCAGTTGTCCGTCAGCCGGGCGGTCACGGCCAGGCCGGTGTCGTCCTCGGACAGCGACTCGAAGGTGCCGATGGGGATGGATCCGATCAGCGGGTGGCGACCGTGCTCGAACTGCAGGACCGGGGTCCGCTCGCGCAGCGTCTTCGCGAAAGCGCCCTTGCGGATCGTCTCGCTGAACGTGCCCTCCCAAGAGTCGATCTTGGTTTCCTGGCCGAACACCGCGGCGTGCCCCGTCAGGGTCAGGCCGTCGCCCCCCTGGTCGGCGGGGCCGTCCGCGCGCTCGGCGAAGGTGAAGGTGGTGGTGCGCTCGATCAGTGCCGCGGGCCGGGGCCGCGCAGTCGTGGTGGTCATCGTGCCTCCTATGCGCTGGCGGCCGGGACGGCCGGTGCGGGCGGTTTCGGTGGTGCCTTCCCGTTGGCGGCCGCCGGGGCGACGGGCGCCGGCGGCGGCTTGAAGTCGGGCCCGGGGATCGCCAGGTCGGCGCCGGCCTCGTTGACGATGGCCCGCGCCTCGTCGGACGTGAGCAGCACGCCGACGCCCAGGTAGACCTTCTGGATGGCCGCCACGACGGCGTCCGACGGGCCGGCGGACGCCGCCCCGGTGCCGCCCGCGCCGGCGCCCTGTTCGATGCCGGCGGGGCGCAGCTGGACGCTGAACAGACCGGAGTGCGCGCCGACCAGGCCGGACACGTCGTTGGCCATGACAGCAGCGATGATGGCGTCCGGGTCATACCCGGCGGTGGTCAGCACGGAGATCACCGAAGCGTTCTGGACCATGACCTCGGCCAGCGCGGTGATGTCCTTGCGCATGAACGGGATGTCCCGCGAGTCGTACCACAGCCGCACGTCCGGACCGGGCGCCTTCAGCAGGCCGGCGAACGCGCCGACGAACGCACCCCACAGCGGGGCCATCGTGCCGTCCAGGAAGTTTTCCTTCGCGGACTGGTAGGCCCCGGCATTGGTGGCGGCACCCTTCAGGCCTTCGGCCAGGCCGACGATGACGGGGTGGACGCCGCCCGCGGCGGCGATCCGGGTCTCCCCGGCGCCCTGGGTCTCGGACATTGCCAGGTCGGAGAATGACTGCCCCACGGCCTTGATGTCGGATCCGCCTTGAAGGAATGTGACCTCCCCGGCGCGCATCGGGCCCTGGTGGTCTTCCTTGAACTTGGCGATGAAATTGTCGAACTGGGTGGGCGTCAGGGTCGGGTCGAGCGAGACGACGTAGGTCAGGCTGGCGCCGTTGGCGACGGCGGCCCGCTTGTGCTCGGTCAGGGCGGCGTCGGCGGCGACGTCGTCCAGGCACGCACTGATCCAGGCCTGCCCCACCCACTGGGAGTTGTTCGCCGGGTAGGGCTTGTAATGGGCGATGTCCTCGGGCGCGTAGATGCTGACCTCACGGTCGACGATCACGGCGTAGCCGGACAGCCGCTCACCGATCCGGAATCCGGTCACCTGGTCGTACACCGCTTCAGTGATGATCTTCACGGTGGTCGGCTCGAGCCGGACCAGGTAGCCCAGTTCGTCCAGCACCCAGTAGCTGTTGCCGTGAGCAGCGACGTCCATCTCGCAGACGGCCAGCAGGTCACGGGTGGACGCCCCGCGCCAGGGCACCTCGAGCACGCCCAGCGCGGTGGTGCCGAACAGGGCCCCCGGCATGGGGCGGCCCGCGCGCATCCGCTGCCAGGCGAACCGGGCTTCGCTGAAGACGGACACCCGCCAGCGCTCGACCGAGAACACCACCGACGAATACCCGGCCGATGCGGCGGCGCTGGTGAACGCCTGGTAGCTCTGCCCCTTGTAGTTGACCTGGCCGCCCGGATTGAACATCTTGGCCCAGTCGAGAATGGATATCGTCGTGGTCTCGTTGGCGCCGCCGGCACGCTCGGCGCCGCGCCGCAGAACGCTACGCAGCAGATTCGTCATCGGTGGCCCCCTGTTCGGCGGGGCGGTCCACGTCGACCAGCAGCAGGCCGATGGCGGTCAGGGCCACACCGGCGGTGATCGCGGCCCACCCGCGGCCGGCCAGCAGCCAGACACCGGCGGTGACGGTGGCGAGCCCGCAGAAAACGAGCGCCCAGGCGACCGCTTTCCGCTGCATCACGTCTCCCGTCGCACCTGGCGTGTACACGTGCTAGTCGCTGACCTTACCGCTCCGGCTTGACATCGAAGCGGGTTCACCCCCGCGCGGATCGCGGCAGGACCAGCGGCGACGCCACGGTGACCGCCCACCGGGCCAGCGCCACGGTGACCAGCGGGCAGATGTCGACGGCGGCGGCGGCGGACTTCCGGCGCCCGAACGCCCACCCGCCGTCACCGATGTCCCGGCGCACGGCGCCCTCCACCGCCAGATCGACCTCCGCCTGCCCCAGGTGCACCCACTGGGCGGGCCCGGCGTCGACAGCGTCCTGCAGCCCGCCGCAGGCCGCCCCCAGCTCCCGGGCGGTGAGCAGCCGCACGTGGATGCCGCGCTTCTGGAAGTCGGGCAGCAGGGACGCCGCGGGGCCCGCCGGGTCGCAGACGATCATCGGCTTGCGCCGACGGTTGCGGCCCTCGCCGGTGATGTACGTCATGATCTCCGCCGGGTCGTACTCGGGGTCCTCCGGATCCCCGTTGATCATCCGGTCGATCTGGTCGACCACGCCGGCCGGGCCGCCGCGGAAGTACGTGGCCAGCTCGCCGTGGATGGCGCCGGCCGCGGTGTGACCGGCAACCCCGACGGCGGCGGTGCGCCGGTCGGGGGAGACGTCGAAGACGATGGCGACGGGGCCGACGATCTGGCTGCCCTCATCCGCGCAGGCGTTCCACTTCTCGAGCTCGATCGGGACGACGTCGTCCTCTTCGGCCGGGTCCCACCACCCCAGGATCTCGCGGCCGAACTCGAGCGGGGTCATCGTCTTGCGCATCATCTGGATCTTCCGGGGCTGGATCCGGCCGTGCCGCATCGCCGGGTTGGCCACCGCCTGGTGCTCGGGTCGGTCCAGGGCGCAGCCGGCGACGCTGCGGTGGTGGCTGCAGCGGATGCCCTGGGCACAGCCGGGCTTGTCCCAGCTGCCGGACGCGGTGAACTCGATGTAGATCAGGTCAGCATCGCCCCCGGCGCGGCCGCGGTCGCGGATCTCGCGCAGCGGCCCGGAGCGGGCCAGGCCGGCCGACGACGACCACACCAGCTGGGAGTTGGACCGGGCGAGCATGGTGGGGGCCACGGCGCCCAGCTGGCCGGACTGGACGGCGAAGCCTTCGTCCAGGTCGACCCGCTTGCCGCCCAGCCCACGGCCGCCGACGTCGGACCGGGCCAGGAACATCAGCATGGCGCCGTTGGTCAGTTCGATGGATTCGTCACCGTGCGATTCGCTGATTTTCTTGACCTCGCGGCGCAGGTCATAGCAGCCGTCAATCAGGCTTTTCATCCGCTCGAACGTCTTGTTGGACGTCTTGAAGCGGTGCGCGGTGTGCATCATTTCGTCGACCTCGGACGTGACCGGGCCTTCGAACAGATCCCACAGCGTGAGCGGTAGGACGACGTTCATCGTCTTGCCGTTCTGCCGCGGTTCGATGATCGCGACCTCGGGTGCCGTCCAGTTGCCGTACCGGTCGTGGCTGGCGATGGCGTCAATGCACAGCACCTGTTCGGGGTCGAACGTCATGCCTGCCATGACGGCCAGGTCGATCACGTCCTGCCCGTACGATCCGGCCCGGTCAGGGATCCACAGATAGGCCGGCTTGATCATGTCGGGGTCGGTCAGGGACAGGGCGACGTCCTGCCCGTCGAACGGCGTGGCCGTCGTGCTGGGCATCAGCGTGTACACGCCGAGCTGTGCCGTGTACACGACCAGCTAGGCATCGCCGGCGCCTTCGTCCATCCCCGACAGGGCAGCGATCCGCTGCGCGCGCCGCGCCCGCAGCCGGTCCAGCTCGCCGGGCTCCGGCGGCGCGCCCGCGTACGCCACCTGTGCCGCGGACATCAGCCGACCGGAGATGGCGGCCACCGCGGTGCCGGCCTGCCCGTCATCCAGCTGGCGGGCCAGGTACAGCACCAGCAGGCCGTCCGGCTTGTCGTGGCGGCCGATCGCCGTCAGCGCGGTCAGGTGTGACGCCTCGAGCGCACCCAGGCGCCTGCCGGGCGCGGACGGCGGCGTGCGGGTGATCTGGATCTGCCCGCCACCGATGGTCACCTCCGGGTCGGGCGACCAGGGGCGCACCTCCACCTGGTCGACGTCGGCGCCGCGCAGGACGGTCACGCTCGCGCCGGGGTGGTGGTCGCAGAACAGGTCATCCGGATCGGTGAGTTGTGCGTCACAGATCACGCCGTCGTCGTCCAGCCACGTGCAGTGCCGCTGCACCTGCTCGACCGGTTCAGGCGGTGCGGCCAGGCAACGCTGGCACCGCAGCATGACGCGCCCCGGGGTCGGCTGCTCGACCGGGCGGCCGCAGCCGACGGTCGAACCTTTCGGACCTGGACAGGTCGTCACCCTGCGAGTATGCCCCTGACACCAGGACTCCGGACCCCGGTCCTGTACGTGGACCATGGTCCGGCCGCTCGGGACAGGAAGGGGCCACCCGTGCTGAGTAACCGGACTGCGAACGTGATCATCCTTGTGGTCACGGTGGTCTGGGTGGCGAACTTCGTAGCTACCCTGGCCATCACGACCTACAACGGATCCGCAATCAATGCCATCTTTACGGCCATCGTCGGCGGCGTCTTCGCATTGAAGGGACGGAAGGCGCAGGAAAAGAACGACGGTGAGCGCAACCGGAAGGAAGATGCGGACGGATGAATGTCAACCTGGACACCGTCAGCCTGGCCCTGGTGAACGCGACGAGCGGCCTGTCTCTCGGCCTGTCGACAGCGATCATCGCAGACGTCCTGCCCTGGAAGTGGACGGACCGCAGGCCCTGGCTGGTGACCCTGATCATGGTCGCGGCCTGGGTGCCGCTCGAGCTGGTCGGCGGGCAGACCCCGCGACGGTTCAACAACGCCGGCGTGGACGTCTACCTGTGCGTCCTGTTCCTGCTGTACATCGGACGGCGGCGGCGGCAGCGCGAGCGGGCCGCCCGGCGCACCGACCAGCTGGACGACGAAGACGACGACCCCCACGACGGAAGGGCCCGCCGCGACGGGTTGTCGCGACGGGCCCCTGTCCGGTCGGGCCAGGACTGGCAGGTCCCAGCCTAACCGATCTTGCGCGTCCTTCCGGCCCGGGCGCGCAAGGTCTCTCGGTCGACCTCCGCGGCGATCCGGTCGCGGCGCTGCTCGGCACGCCGCGCCGCCGCGGTGCCCTTGCGCTCGGCGGCGGCCTCCTCGGCAGTCGGGCGACGCTGCAGCACGAAGGCGAGCAGGCGGTAGGCCTCGCGGTGCTGGGCGCGGTGCGTGATCAGGTTCACAGGTCCCCCCGAGAGAAGTCGGCGATCAGGGCAGGCGCGGCAGAGTCAAAGCCGGCCACGTTCAGGGTGCCCGGGTCGTCCGGGTCACCCACGGTGCAGTTGGTCGCGGTGACGCCCATCACGGCCATCCGGGCCGGGATGCCCGACGTGGCCCGGTAGAGCGCCAGCGCCTGGTGCACGTGGTAGCCGCCCGCCCACGTCTCGTTGTCGGTGATCATGACGAACGTGTCGAAGGCGTACCGGTTGCGCTCGGCCCACCGCATCGGCGCCGCACAGTCGGTGCCGCCGAACGGCAGCCGGCGCATCACCTCGCACACCTGGTCCAGCCGCATCCGGGCACTGATCGGCACCTCGACCAGCTGGGTGGCGAAGCCGACCACACCGGCGTCGGGCTCGGTGGCGACCGTCACCATGGCCATCGCGGCGGCCACCTCCCGGGCCGTCACCGGCAGGCCCGCGGCGTCCCAGTCCATCGAACTGGACACGTCGACCGCCACCAGGGTCCGCTTGCCGGCGGGGATGATCGTGGCGAACGCCAGGTAGAACGCGGCGTCCAGGGCGTCCACGATCTTCTGGACCGGGGTCCAGGTGCTCGAGCCCTTCAGCGACTTGCCGGCCGCGTACGTGCGCAGCGCCACCAGCAGGTTCACCGGGTGGATCCGGCCGCGCCGCAGCTCTTCGACGTCGGTCAGCCGGGCCACGACGTCGGACGTCTCGGCGTTGAACTGGTCCAGGACACCCAGGCGGGTCAGACGGGGCAGCTGGCGGATCAGGGCACCGATCGGGACCCGCCCGTAGGCGAGCAGGGTCCGCCACACCGTCGGGTCGTTCAGGTACGCCGAAGGGATCATCTCCCAGGACGCCGGGTGCGTAGAGATGAACGTCCGAACGGCCGGCAGGGTGACGCCAGGCCGGTTCACCTGGGCGAAGGCCCGCACGAAGTCGGGCAGCTCCGGAAGGGCAAGATCCTTCGTCGCCCACTCGAACAGGGCGGCCCGGTCCGTCTCGGTGGTCTTCGGGTGCGCCAGGCGCAGGACGTCGCGATGCGTCCAGCCGTTGCGCTGGCGGTACTTCAGCAGCTGGTAGGCCAGCGACTCCGGGGAACGCTCGAGATACCACCCGGCGACGGCCCGCCGCGCGCCGCGCCCCCAGCCGCCGAACAGCTGGCGGTATTCGGCGAAGGCGAACAGGTCGGTGGCGGTGCGGCAGACCGCGGGGACGGCGGCCAGGGCGGCTTTGCGGCCGGCGTCGTCGCCGAGCACGGACGCGGCGGCCAGGGCGAAGACGGCCGGGCCGTTGCGGGGGGCACGGCCGGGCAGGGACACGGCCAGGATCTGGTCCACCAGAGCGGTGGCGTTCGCCCGCGCGGCGTCCAGGACGACGGCGCCGGTGTCGGCGGTCAGCTGACGCTCGCTGGCGTAGTACGTGCTGCCGGCGGTGCCGATGGTCAGGAAGCGGTGCACCTGGGCGGTGGGGCCCACCGCCCAGACGTAGCCACCTGCGGCGTTCTTGATCTGGGTCGGGCTGGTGGGCTGGGTCTGCGGGGTCGCCTTCGTCGACAGGACGGAATACAGGTCGCGGGGACGGGACACGGGGTGATTTCCTTTCCGGAATGGCAGGGCCCTCGCGGACATATTCACCGCAGCCGGTGTCATCTTGGAAGGATAACCGGCGACGTTCGGCCCGCGAAGGCCACTGCTGAAGGCCCCGGGCGTGTGAATGCCTGCCGATTGTTTACCGATGCTCTGCCATTGAGCTACGCTGGGCTACTGCCTCGCGACGGGATTCGAACCCGTAACCTTCGGTTCCAGATAACCGACTGACGCCGGCCCGGGGTACCGCTATTCAGTTAGGCCGCGGATGTGTGAATGACTGCCGGTTCACATCGCAGGGTAACCGGCTGTCCCCGACCCGCGGGTGGTGCTTCACGACGGAACGCTAGCGCAGCGCAGCGCTGCCGTCAAGTCACTTCCCCCTGGGCGGACGCTGCCCGCCCGAGATCACCGGGGGGATCTGGCCCTGCGGGTGCATGCCGGGCGGCGGACCGGGGTGCTTCGTGTCGGCCATGGCAGATCCTCCTGCTGGTCGGGGTCGAGCTGCCAGCGTACGGCTACAGCGTGCGGTCCCGGCGGGGCACTGTGACGCCCTCGATCGCCGGCCACGTCTTGACGGCGGACGTCAGCTGCACCCGCGGTGCCCGCGTGGGCCTGTCCAAGCCGATCCCGACGACATCGCGGCGGTCCATCACCCGATCAGCGTCTTCCAGCTGGTCGGCCACGTACCGGACCAGGTCGGTGATCGTGCTGACCAACGTCTCAGCGGGGATCCTGCCAACGAACATCTGATCGCAGACCGGGCAGACCCTGGTGTCACGAATAGCGTTGGTAGTCCGACGGCACGCCGGGCACACCGGCGTTGCGCTCGAGGCGCCGCCCAGCGTCATCAGCGTGCCGCATCCAGCGGAGCAGGGAACTGGCTTGCGTGGCATACCCGCCATCATACAGCGCAGCGTGGCGGATTGCATGGACCAGGGGCCATTCATGATCATGATCATCTTTGTTCAAGCCGGGCCGGAAATCACGTCACCTT
>Ga0302299_10002802_pt1 | contig 10608 bp, 6 predicted proteins | sample III_Fen_N3_4_FD_198795 | JGI IMG/M metagenome (GOLD analysis project Ga0302299, IMG submission 198795) | Peat permafrost microbial communities from Stordalen Mire near Abisko, Sweden - III_Fen_N3_4 | ecosystem: Environmental > Terrestrial > Soil > Wetlands > Permafrost | place: Sweden: Abisko...
CCGCCATGCTCGTTCCGCTCTCTTCCACGTAGACAGCAGTGTCGCGGTCCGGCGCTCCGGGCATCACCGCGGTCAGGTTGCTGCCCGCCGCGCACGAGGTGATGGCCTCGCCCGGCGCGACCAGATCGGGCTTGTTGCGTCCGTCGCCGGTCGGCCCCTTCGATGAGAAGTAGGACACGCCGTAGGTGTGCGGGGAGTCGCGGTGGGTCGCGCCGACGGTGATCGCCCGCTCCGCGTTGCCCGGGTCGTTGATGGTCATGCTGAACCCGAACGTGTTCGGGGCGTCCTCAGCCACGTTCAGGGTCCCGAACCCGGAGTTGCCCGCCGCGACGACGACCACCACGCCGGAGCGCACCAGCTTGTCGACCTCTCTGCACAACGGGCTCTCCCCGCAGGCGTACCACTTCGGGTCGAACCCGTACCCGACACTCAGGTTGACCCCGTGGATGCGCATGCCTTCCACGGTGTCGCCGTTGACCTCCCGGACATACTCCAGTGCGCAGATCAGTCGGCTGACCCGGTCGTCGAGGGAGCCATGGCCGTCCACCGCCTTGAGGCTGACGAGCCGCGCCTGGGGCGCCATCCCGGCGAGCATCGAGTGGTCGCTGATCTGCCGGGGCACGCGGAGCGGCTCGTTGGCGTTCTTGGGGTTGGCGCGCGTCTCCAGCGCACGCACGCTGCCCTTGGAGTTGGCGGCGAGCCACGGTTCGATACCTCCGGCGATGATCCCGGCCACATGGGTGCCGTGCCCGTCCTCGTCGACCAGGGCCCCGTCACGGGTCGGGGGCCCGTCGAGCGGAAAGGCACGGTGCAGATCTTTGACGCTCTCGTGCGTCAGGGTGCTGTTCCCGGCGAAGTGCGGGTGCCCGTCCCAGATGCCCGTGTCGATGACCGCCCACACGATGCCGTCCCCGTGGGCGTTGAACGTCCGGCGAGCAGCGTCGGCTTTGACGGTCACGCGTGAACGGTCGATGTGAAGCTGAACCGGGAAGTCCGGCCAGATCCGGTAGAGGCTTCGGGCGGTCCAGCGCTGGGGCGCCGCGTCTGCGGCGACCAGGCGGTCCATCTCGTTCATCGACAGGGGACCGCTCGCGTACTGCCTCGTCAGTCGCATCGGGTGACGGCCACCGGTCACCAGGCGCCAGAGCACTTCCAGCCGCTCGAACGCGGCGTCCGCACCGGGACCGTACTGCAGGTTGAGCTCTGCCATCACGCGAGTCTGCTCGGTGCCGGCCTGGGCGGCTTCGGTTGTCCCCTTCTTCTTCAGGTTCCGCAGTGGTGCCGCGATCACTCCCGGCGGGGCCTGGACCGGCTGCCTGCCCGCGGAGGGGCGCTGCTGCTCCAGCGGTTCCGCGCTGAGCGGGTCCGGTGTCAGAGCGGACTCGTCAAGGGCCTGCGCCACCTGGCGCCCTTTGGCTGTGAGCCCGCCCTTGCCCACCAGCCTCTCGGAGCGCAGCGCCGCTAGCGCTGCGCGGACCCCGTCGTGCCAGACCGGGCGCTCACCCTGCTGCTCACGATCGGTCACCACGAAGTCATACTCGCGGTCATGTGGCGCGAACCGGTCGGCGAACCGGATGGCGACAGCCTCGATGGCGCCGAGCTCCAGGTCCTCGTCAAGCCCGGCCAGACTGGGCTCAGCTAACGCGGCCAGTGTCCAGCTCCGCCATACCGCTGGTGACGTCATGGGAAGAAAGATATGCCGCTGCGGCAGGCGATTGAACCCCAAAGATGCCTTGACCTTCGACGCTGTCTCCCCTCGGTGGGCCGAGGTAGCACGGGGTGTTCTCCTGCGCAGGAGTCGACGGGCCGGTCCGGGGTACAGCGCGGGTCAGAGCAGCATCCGGCGGACTGCGAGCTCGATGCCGCGCAGCTCGGCAAGTCCCTTGAGCCGTCCGATCAGTGAGTAGCCGGGGTTGGACCTGCGGTGCTGGTCGTCGAGTATCTGGTGGCCGTGGTCCGGGCGCATCGGGATCCTCGGGCCACCCTCCCGTTCGCGCCGGCGCTCCTCCCCGACCAGTGCGGCGATGACGGCCACCATGTCGACGTCGCCGCCGGTGTGGTCGGCTTCGTGGAAGCTGAGCGGGTTCTCCTCGCGTTGCGTCGAGCGGAGGTGGGCGAAGTAGATCCTCGGCGCGAAGTGCGTTGCCATCGCTGCGAGCTCGTTGTCGGCCCGGACCCCGAGCGAGCCGGTGCAGAAGGTCAGCCCGTTCGCCTCTCCTGGCGCTGAGTCGAGCAGCCACTGGAGGTCCTGCCTCGTCGAGACCACTCGTGGCAGGCCGAGCAGGGGACGCGGCGGGTCGTCGGGGTGGATGGCCAGGCGGACCCCGGCCTGCTGGGCCACCGGGACCACCGCGCGCAGGAAGTACCCCAGGTTCTCGCGCAGCGCCTCGGCGTCGATGTCGACATAGGTCGCCAGCATCTGCCGGAAGGAGTCGAGGGTGTATCCCTCTTCCGAGCCCGGCAGCCCGGCGATGATGTTGGCCGTGAGCAGCTCCCGCCCTTCCTGGGACAGGTTGTCGTAGTACGTCCGGGCGCGCGAGATGTTCGCGTCGTGGTACTCCTCTGAGGCGCCTTCCCGGGCCAGGATGAACAGGTCGAAGGCGGCGAAGGCGTCCTGGTCGAAGCGCAGCGCCCAGCCGCCGTCGGGCAGCTCGTATCTCAGGTCGGTGCGCGTCCAGTCCAGGATCGGCATGAAGTTGTAGCAGACCAGGTCGATGCCGTTGGCGCCAAGGTTGCGCAGGCTCTCCTGGTAGGCCGCGATCCACTGGTCGCGTAGCGGGCCGCCGCGTTTGATGTCCTCGTGCACCGGCACGCTCTCGACGACCGACCAGGTCAGGCCGGAGGCCTCGATCAGGGACTTGCGCTCAGCGATGGCCTGCCCTGTCCAGGGCTCGCCGTTGGGCACCTCGTGCAGGGCGGTCACCACTCCGGTGGCACCGGTCGCCCTGATGTCCGCCAGGGTGATCGGGTCGTCTGGGCCGAACCATCGCCACGTCTGTTCCATGCAGTGCCTCCTGGGCAGTTCTGTTCTATGAGCTAGGCCTGGGTCCCGAGCTCCTGTGCCCCGGCCACGACTGCAGCCAGCACCGCCGGGTCGCCGGCCAGCTCGGGATCGAGCGCGCTGAGCACGTGACGTACCGCGTCTGGCAGGGGGCCTGACGCCAGCCGCCGGAACTCGTCGGCACTGGCGTCCGTCACCGCGGCACCGGCTCCGCGCAGGTGGCACACCCAGGCGGCGACCGGCCGGATCGCGCCCGGCGGCAGCCGCCCGGCCGCCCACTCGCTGCGCAGTGTCGGCAGCACCCGGATCGGCAGCTTCTGGGAGCCGTCCCAGGCGATCTGGTCGAGGCGGTGGAGCATCCGGGGGTTGGCGAAGCGCTCCGTCAGCGCCGCGCGGTAGGCGGCGTTGTCGGCTTCGGGCAGGGTCAGGCGCCGTGACGCCGCGTCCCACCACTCCTCCAGCCACCGCAGGCAGGTCTGGTCGAGCATGGCGTCGGCGACCGTCACGTGCCCGCGGATGGAGCCCGCGTAGGCGAGCATCGAGTGGGCGCCGTTGAGCAGAGAGAGCTTTCGCTGCTCGAATGGTGCGACGTCGTCGGTGAACGTCGCCCCGGCGTCCTCCCAGCGTGGCCGGCCGGCGGCGAACTCACCGCCGATCACCCACTCGCTGAAGGGTTCGGTGACGACGGCCGCCCGGTCGTGGACGCCCGTCTGCTCCTGCGCACCTGCGATGTCCGCGGGGGTGGGCACGGGGGTGATCCGGTCCACCATCGTGGTCACATAGGCCAGGTTGTCCGCGATCCAGCCGGCCAGGCCGGGGTCGACCAGCGAGGCGAGGTCGCCGATGACCCTGGCGACGGCCGGGCCGTTACCGGGCAGGTTGTCGCACGGCACCATCGTCAGCGGGCCGCCACCGGCCTGACGGCGAGCGGCCAGGCCCCCCACCAGCCTCGCCGGGGCAGTGCGCACCGGAGCGCGCAGGTTGGCCCGCAGGGCGGCCACCTCGGCCGCGATGGTGGGCTCGCCGGCGTCCAGCGCGCCGTCTGCCCCGCGCAGGTAGCCGGCCTCGGTGACCGTCGTGGTGACCACCTGCACCAGCGGATCGGCACAGTAGCCGAGCCAGCGTGCGTGGTCGTTAGCCGTGTGGATCGCGGAGATGCTGCTGACGGTCTCGAAGCGGTCACCGTCGCTGGCCCTGGTGACCAGCGTGTAGAGGCCGTCCTGTGCCTGCAGGGCGGCCACCACGGCGTTCGAGCGTTCCGAGCCGCGGCCGGTGAAGGCGGCGATGCCCCACTGGGCTGCATCCGGGCAATGGCTGCTGTACCAGGCCTGGTGGGCACGGAAGAAGTTGCCCAGCCCGAGGTGGAGGTGGCGGACGGGGGGCGCTGCCATACCCGTCAGTGCCCTCCCGAGCTCACTCACAGCTTGAAAACCTCGACCGGACGGCCGGCCACCAGGTCGACCGCCGTCTCCTCGGCCTCGTCCTCGTCGATCCGGTGCTCGGCGACCAGCTGTGCCAGGTGGCCGCTGTCCAGGCGCCGCGACATGTCGTGCCGTGCCGGGATGGAGCAGAACGCCCGGGTGTCGTCGATGAAGCCCGAGGTGCGGGAGAAGCCGACGGTGTCGGTGATCGCCGAGCGCCAGCGGCGGACTGCGTCGGGTGCGTCCAGGAACCACCAGGGCGCACCGATGTACACCGACGGGTAGAAGCCGGCCAGCGGCGCCAGCTCGCGGGAGAATACCGTCTCGTCGAGGGTGAAGATGACGAGGTTGAGGTTGGGGTGCGTCCCGAACCGCTCGAGCAGGGGCCGCAGCGGGTCGGTGAAGTCGCTGCGCAGCGGGATGTCGCAGCCGGTGTCCGGCCCGAACCTGGCATCCGAGGGGCCGTGGTGGCCGCGTCGCACGCCGATGTGCAGCGTCATGGTGAGGCCGTCCTCGGTGGACATCCGGGCCATCTCCAGGAGCATGTGCCGGCGTAGTGCCACCGCTTCGGCCGGTGTCGCGGTGCCGCCGCGGGCGGCCAGGTAGATCCTGTCTGCTTCCGGGCTCTCCAGCGGCTGGGTGCCGGCGTCGGTGTGGGCATGGTCCGCGGACCTGGCGCCGTGCTCGATGAAGTAGCGACGCCGGCTCTCCATCGCGGTGACCCAGCCCGAGTAGGTGTCGGTGTCGACGCCCGAGACCTCACCGAGGCGGACGATGGCGGCCGCCCAGCCAGGCTCGGACGCCTCGAGGTAGCGGTCGGGGCGGAACGTCGGGACGACCCGTCCGGACCAGGTCGGGTCGGCAGCCAGGGAGGCGTGCACCGAGAGGTCGTCACACGGGTCGTCGGTGGTCGCCAGCACCTGGATGTTGAACCGCGTGAACAGCGACCGCGGCCGGTAGGCCTGCTGGCCCAGTCGCTCCGCGAGGTGGTCGTAGATGGCATCGGCCGTGTCGGCCGAGGGCCGGACCATGACGCCGAAGATCTCGGACAGCTCGGACTCCAGCCAGTAACGCACCGGGGTCGCGCGGTAGAGGTGCCAGTGCGAGCAGAGCAGGCGCCAGGCCTCCCGGGCTGCCGCCTCGCTGAGCGGACCCTGGCCGACGCCGAGCGTCTCCAGCGGGACTCCCGAGGCGTGCAGCAGCCGGGTCACGTAGTGGTCCGGGGTCACGAACAGCGCCGCCGGGTCCCGGAACGGTATGTCCTCCAGCAGGATCCGCGGGTCCACGTGCCCGTGCGGGGAGATGATCGGCAGGTCCTGGACGGTCTTGTAGAGCCGGCGGGCGATGTCACGGACCGCGGGGTCCACCGGCAGGAGCCGGTCCGGGTGGACGGCGAGCGGAAACGCCGGGCTCTGCAGGTCTCTCATGGTGTCCCTTTTGTCAGTTCGCATGTCATACCTTCGGTTTTCACGTCACGGTGCCCAGCTGCCAGGGGACGAACTCCTCCTGGCCGATGCCGAGCTCCTCGCTCACGGTCTGGCGGCCCGACGCGACGGCGATGATGAGCTCGAAGATCTCGTCGCCGACCTGGCTGAGCACTGCTGTGCCGTCAGCGACCCGGCCGCAGTTGAGGTCCATGTCGCCAGCCATCCGCTGGTACATCTCGGTGTTGGTCGCCAGCTTGATCGACGGCGTCGGGCGGCATCCGAACACGGATCCGCGCCCGGTCGTGAAGCAGACCACGGTGGCGCCGCCGGCCACGATCCCGGTCACCGACACGGGGTCGTACCCGGGGGTGTCCATGAAGACCAGGCCGTGGTCGGTGACCGGCTCGGCATACTCGTAGACGGCTTGCAGGTCGGCCTGCCCGGCCTTGGCCACCGCGCCCATCGACTTCTCCAGGATCGTGGTGAGCCCGCCGGCCTTGTTGCCCGGTGACGGGTTGTTGTCCAGGGTCCCCCCGCCGGCCCCGGCATACTGCTTCCACCACTCGATCCGCTCCAGCAGCCGCCGGCCCACCTCAGGGGAGACCGCCCGCCGGGTGAGCAGGTCCTCGGCGCCGAACACCTCTGGCGTCTCGCCCAGGATCGAGGTCCCGCCGGCCGCGACCAGCCGGTCGGAGGCATGGCCCAGCGCCGGGTTCGCGGTGATCCCCGAGTAGCCGTCCGATCCCCCGCAGTTCAGGCCCAGCACCAGCTCACTGACCGGGGCCGGCTCCCGGCGTCGCGCGTCCAGGACCGGGAGCATCTGGCGGATCAGCTCCACGCCGGCCGCGACGGTGGCCCGCACTCCCCCGGTGTCCTGGATCGTCAGCGTCTGCACGATCGTGTCGGCCGGCAGGTCCAGACCCTCGACCAGCGACGCCGCCGGCACCATCTCGCAGCCCAGGCCCAGCACCAGCAGCCCGCCGACGTTGGGATGGCGGGCATAGCCGCGAAGGGTGCGCACCAGCATGTTCGCGCCGTCGCTGCCGGACACCAGCCCGCAGCCGCTCTGATGGGTCAGGGCCACCACCCCGTCCACGTTCGGGAACGCGTCCAGGGCCGTGCCGCGGAACTGCTCGGCGATCATGGTGGCCGCCGAAGCCGAGCAGTTCACCGAGGTCAGCACGGCGACGACGTTGCGGGTGCCCACGTGGCCGTTCGCGCGGCGGTAGCCCTGGAAGGTGCGCGGCGGCCCTGACGGCGCGGGCAGCCTGGTCCGGGCGGTGCCGAACTCGTAGGTCCGGCTGGTGTCGTCCATGCCCAGGTTGTGGGTGTGTACGTGCTGGCCGGCGGCGATGTCCGCGCTGGCACGGCCGATCGACTGGCCGTACTTGTGCACCGCAGCGCCGGCAGCGACGTCGCGCACGGCGAGCTTATGGCCGCTCGGCACGTCGCCGGGGAGCTTCAGCACCCGCTCGGTGGTGAGCAGCCGGGTGCCGGCAGGCAGCGTCCGGGTGGTGACGGCCACGTCGTCACCTGCCCTCAGCAGGATCGCGCACTGCGCCAGCGGCAGCACGTCGAGGTCAGCGGCGAGGCCGGCAGGGCGCGCTCCGGCGACTGGTGCCGTCACGACGGCTGGCGGAAGGTTCGGGTGGGTCGTCATCGGGTCACCAGTCGTGCATCGTGCCGTCGAGGAGCCGGTTCACCGGCAGGTACGCGGGCCGGTACTCGAAGGCGCCCGCTGCCTCCTCGTCGAGATCGACGCCCAGGCCCGGGCGCTCCCCCGGGTCCAGCAGACCGTCGACGAACGTGTAGCCCGTCCGGAACACCTCCAGGGTCGCCTCGTTGTGCGGCATGAACTCCTGGATGCCGAAGTTGTGGATCGCGATGTCCAGGTGCAGCGCCGCCGCCATCCCGACCGGCGAGACGTCGGTGGGCCCGTGGATCCCGGACCTGATCTGGTAGATCGCGGCGAAGTCCAGGATCTTGCGAAGCCCGGTGATCCCGCCGGCGTGCGTCGGTGAGGAGCGCACGTAGTCGATGAGCTGTTCGCTGATCAGGGTCTGGTAGTCGAACACGCTGTTGAGGACCTCACCGATCGCCAGCGGGGTCGTGGTCTGTGAGCGCACCCGGCGCAGCCCCTCCTGGTTCTCGGCCGGGGTGCAGTCCTCGAGCCAGAACAGGTTGAACGGCTCCAGGGACCGGCCGAGCCGGGCGGCCTCGTTGGGGGTCAGCCGGTGGTGCGCGTCGTGCAGCAGGGTCAGGTCCGGGCCGAACTCCGCTCGTACCTTGGCGAACACGCCGGGAATGTGCCGCAGGTAGGCCGCGCTGTCCCAGTCCTCCTCGACCGGTACGGCGGTGCGTTCCGCGGGCTCGTAGTCGTACTTCTGGCCGGCGAGCTGGTCGTGGCCGACGCCATAGACCTTGGCCAGCCCGGGCACCCCGCTCTGCACGCGGATGGCGCGGAACCCGTCATCGAGCAGGTTGTGGATCGCGGTGAACGTCGCCTCGACGGTGGTACCGGAGGCGTGGCCGTAGGCGAGCGCGCCGCGGCGGCAGCGCCCCCCGAGCAGCTGGTAGACGGGCAGGCCGGCGACCTTGCCCTTGATGTCCCACAGCGCCATGTCCACGGCGGCGATGGCCGCCATGGTGACCGGTCCCCGGCGCCAGTACGGGCCGCGGTAGAGGTACTGCCAGGTGTCCTCGATGTTGTCGGCCTCGCGGCCGACCAGCAGGGCAGCGAGGTGGTCGCGCAGGTAGGAGGCGACGGCGAGCTCGCGCCCGTTCAGGGTCGCGTCGCCCAGACCGACCACGCCGTCGCTGGTCGTGAGCTTGAGGGTGACGAAGTTGCGGCCCGGGCTGGTGACGAGAACGTCGACCTTCTGGATCTTCATTTTCCGTCTCCCTGGCGCAGTACTGACACTCAATGAACGAGCAGGTGCAGCGTAGCACTGCGCCGCTCCTGCCCTACTGACAAGCCTTTGACCTGCAGGTTCATCGGATCTTCCGCATGTGTAGGGAGCAGCTCAGGTGTTCTCCATGACAGCGATTTGACGAAGTAGTGCAAGGGTTTGCATACTGAGGCAACGGACCGCGTCCTCGTGGTCCCGCACCAACGGAGGTGTCGGCAGTGGCTGTCAGCGCACGGGATGTCGCCCGCGTTGCGGGTGTGTCGATCTCCACCGTGTCGCGAGCGATCGCGAAGCCGGATGACGTGGCGCCAGCCACCCTGGCCAAGGTGCTGGACACCGCACGCGGGATGGGCTACCGCCCCAACCTCGCGGCACGCGGCCTGATCACCGGCCGCACCGGCATCATCGGGCTGATCGTCCCCGACCTCGAGAACCCGTTCTTCGCCTCGGTCACCAAGGGCGTGCAGAGCAAGGCGCGCGACCTGGGCTACGCCGTCATCATCTCGGACTCCGACGAGGACCCCAGCCAGGAGGCGGACCTCGTCCGCGACCTCGCCCAGCGGGTCGACGGCATGGTGATGTGCTCACCCCGGGCCCCCGACCACGTGATCACCGCCCTGGCCGAGGAGTGCACGCTGGTGCTGGTCAACCGCCGGTGCGGGGACGTGCCCACCGTCGAGATCGACAACCTGGACGGCATCCGGCTGGCCATGGAGCACCTGCACGCGCTGGGGCACCGCACCATCGCGTGGGCCGGCGGGCCCAGCACCTCGTGGTCGAACATGCGGCGTCTCGAGTCGCTGCGGACCGTGGTCGCGCAGAGTGCGGACACCGAGCTGATCGACCTCGGTTCCTTCCAGCCCTACGTGTCGGGCGGGGTGGCGGCCGCTGACCTGGTCATCGCCAGCGAGGCGACCGCGGTGCTGGCCTACAACGACCTGGTCGCCTACGGGCTGCTCGACCGGTTCCGCCAGCGAGGCATCCGGGTGCCCGAGGACCTCAGCGTGGTCGGGATCGACAACCTGCCCATGTCAGAGCTGACCGCGCCCTCGCTGACCAGCGTCGGCATACCGCTGGTCAACTGCGGACGCGCCGCTACCGCCATGGTCCTCGGCCTGGTGCGGCACCCCGATACCCCCGCGTTCCACCACCACGACCTGTCTTTCCAGCTCGCGGTCAGGCAGTCGACCGGCGTGGTCAACCTTCACAGACATTCGGCCACCTCGGGTCCTGCTCGCCAGCCGGTCGGCTCGTCCGGCACCAAGAACTTCTAGACACCAACGTCTAGGTCAAGTACAGGAAGGATCGTTCGATGCGTGTTCGTAGAAGTACATACATCGCGTCAGCCGTCGCGGTGGTTGCCTTGGTAGTCGCCGCCGGTTGCGCAGCCCCGAACTCCGGTAAGGCACCACAGACGGCAGCCGCGGCCGGAAGCTCGATCCCGGCCAAGCCCTCGGCGCCGGTCAGCCTGCACATCCTTGACGTGGCAGGCAACCAGAAGCTCACCCAGCCGATGATCGACGACTTCGTGAAGGCGCACCCCGAGGTCATCTCCTCGGTCACCTGGGAGAGCGGCGGCGCCCCCGACCTGGTCGGCAACATCAAGCCCCAGGTCGCCAGCGGCAAGCTGTCGGTCGACCTGGTGATGACCGGCACGGACGGTCTGTCCGCCGGCATCGGCCAGAACCTCTGGGTGCCGATCGTCAAGAGCTACGGCGACCGGCTGTCGAACCAGAAGAACTACCTCGAGCCCGCTGCCAAGATGCAGGACCTCGCCCAGGGATTTGGCGTGGCCACGGTGTACTACCCGTCCGGCCCGCTGATGCAGTACAACCCGGCCGTGGTCAAGA
>Ga0302299_10002804_pt1 | contig 10607 bp, 8 predicted proteins | sample III_Fen_N3_4_FD_198795 | JGI IMG/M metagenome (GOLD analysis project Ga0302299, IMG submission 198795) | Peat permafrost microbial communities from Stordalen Mire near Abisko, Sweden - III_Fen_N3_4 | ecosystem: Environmental > Terrestrial > Soil > Wetlands > Permafrost | place: Sweden: Abisko...
TAGCCCCGTCTAGTTCCGGTCGCGTGTCATTGGTCAGCATCTCGCGGATAGTTTACATCACATTGACCATTATCGTCTTTGGCTCAGCCCGGCCCGAATACACGTAACCAGTTCGACAGGGACCCGGCCCGAAAGTCGGGCCATGACGTTCCTGATTACACCCAGATCCATCGCCGTTCGTGGCGAGACGATCCGCCAGGTCGCGAGCTTCGGTGCGATCGGGCTGATCAGCACCGCCGCCTACGTGGCCATCTACTCCTGGCTGCGCGAGTACGTGCCCGCCGGCGCCGCCAACGCGCTGGGTCTCGTGACTACCGCGGTCGGTAACACGGCCGCGAACCGCTGGCTGACGTTCCGGGTTCGCGGCCGCGACGGCATCGCCCGCGACCAGCTTGCCGGCCTGGTCGCCCTCGGCGCCGCGCTGGCAATCACGTCCACCGCGCTGGTCGCCCTCGCCGCGATCGCGCCCCATCACGGCCGCACGACTGAGCTCGCCGTCCTGGTCGGCTCCAACGCGGCTGCGACGTTGGTTCGCTTCCTTCTTCTCCGAACCGCCATCGACCGTCGCGGGCTTGCCCCGCTGCCGGCGGCGCAATCAACGGCTACTCTCAACCACTCCGAAAGGACACGAGGATGACCGCCATCGCCAGACCTGCGTTCACGCCGAGGTTCAAGCCGCTCGACTTCTTGCGGACGATCGTCCGCGGCCGCGCCGACGAGGCTGCATGGGTCCGCCCGTCAGCGGCTACGCCAACACCTACTACTCGGCCGCCGCGCTGGCCGGGTCGCAGAGCTGGTCGGCCTGGTTCTTCGGCAGCTTCGACGCGGCCAACTTCATCACCGTGGACAAACCGCCGCTCGGAACGATGCTGATGGGCCTGTCGGTGAGGCTCTTCGGGATGAGCTCGTGGAGCATCCTGCTGCCCGAAGCCCTCACCGGAGTCGCGACCGTCGGCGTCCTGTTCGTGGCCGTCAAACACTCATTTGGCCCGGTCGCGGCCACGATCGCGGCGATCGTCATGGCGCTGACTCCGGCCGCGGTCCTGATCTTCCGCTTCAACAACCCCGACGCCTTGCTCACGCTGCTCCTGGTCGTGTCGGCCTGGGCGCTCCTCCGCGCGCTCGAGCACGGCAGTTTCCGCTGGCTGGCCCTCGCGGCCACCTGCGTCGGTCTCGCGTTCCTGACCAAGTACCTGCAGGCCTACCTGGTTCTTCCGGGATACGCGCTCGTCTTCGGGTTTTCGGCCGACACGTCGCTGCGGCGGCGCCTGCTCGGGCTCGTCGTCGCAATCGCCACGGTCTTCGTGACGAGCGGTTGGTGGGTCGCGATCGTCGAGATGCTGCCTGCCGGCAGCAAGCCGTTCATCGGTGGCAGCACGACCGGCTCCCCGCTCGACTTGATCCTCGGCTATGACGGCCTGGGCCGGATCTTCGGCTCAGGCGGCCCCGGCGGTGGCGGATTCGGTGGCGGATTCAGCGGCGACGTCGGGCTGCTGCGCCTCTTCAACGACCAGCTCTTCGGCCAGATTGCGTGGTTCATTCCCCTGGCGATCGTGGGCCTGGTGGCGGGTCTCTACCGGCGCCGCTGGGCCCACCGCACCGACGCCGGTCTGGCCGGCTATCTGCTATGGGGCAGCTGGTTCGTGGTCACGGCCCTCGTCTTCAGCTACATGTCCGGAATCGTCCACTCCTACTATGCCGTGGCGCTCGCACCGGCCATTGCCGCCCTCGTCGGCGCGGGTCTGGTTGACCTGTGGGCCGCCCGTGCCCGGATCTGGCTGGGCGGCATCGCCGTGGGCCTCGCCTGCCTGGGCACCGCCTGGTTCGGTTCCACCCTGCTGGATCGCACACCCGAGTTCGATCCCGGGCTTGGGTTCGTCGCCATCTGTCTCGCCGCGGTTGCACTGGTCGTGCTCGCGATCGTCGCCGTGCCGGCGATCGGCCGGAAGCTGCCGGCGCGGCGCATTGCCCTGGTCTCGGCAGCGATCGGTGTCTGCGCCACTCTCATCGCTCCGGCGGCTTACGCAATCGACACGACCGGCATCGCGTACGGCGGCGGCGATCCTCATCCGGGTCCGGGCGCCGCATCGTCGATGTTCGGCGGCTTCGGCGGCTTCGGCGGCGGACTGCCCGGGGGCGGCGGACTGCCCGGTGGCGGCGGACTGCCCGGTGGCGGCGGACTGCCCGGGGCCGGTGGCCTGCCGGGCGACGGCGGTGGAATCGGCGGCAACTCGTCCGACACGGCGTTGTTGCAGTACCTCGTCGCCAACAAGGGCGCGGCGAAATGGATCGTCGCCGCCAACTCCTCGCAGGAGGCGGGCTCAATCGAGATCGCGACCGGCCTCCCGGTGATGGCCATGGGCGGCTTCACCGGCTCGGACCCCACGCCGACACTCGACGAACTGAAGCGCTATGTCGCGGCCGGCGAGCTTCGCTTCGTAATCGCCGGCGGCGCCATGGGCGGCTTTGGAGGCGGCACGTCGACTGTGAGTTCGTGGGTCGTGAGCACTTGCTCGGCGGTGAGCTACGGCGGCACGGCTTCTCTCTACGACTGCGCCGGGGCGGGGCAGTAGGGAACGCGCCGCCCGTGGCGCCGGGTCGCGCCGCCCGTGGCGCCGGTCGGACGCGCCGCCCGTGGCGCCGGGTCGCGCCGCCCGTGGCGCCGGGTCGCGCCGCGCCGCCCGTGGCGCCGGTCGGTCGCGCCGCCCGTGGCGCCGGGTCGCTCCACGCACCAATCTGGTCAGATTCAAACGGGAGTAGCACGGACCGAAGTTCCTGGGCTCCGCGCCGGACCTCCGCACGATGGACGGCGGTTCTCAGCTCAAATTGAGCACATGATCAGCTTCGAGTCCGTCGCTCGCGGCCTTGGATGAACTCCGAAACCCCAGAATGTTGATCTCGCTCTACCCGGGTTTGAATCTGGCTAGAAAGCTGGCGGCAGGCGCCCTCCGCCCCGCCCCGCGTCTCGCTCGCTCGGGCGCTATTAGCGCACCATGGGTCAGTCCGGCGCCGTAACCGATTCGAAAGGAGCCGGGCTGCAATCTGGCCCGCATGCAGAGGGCGCTACGATGAACCGGCCGACGATCTGCAGGCAGCGGGCGAACTAGGAGTGAGATGCGCGTTCTGGTGGCCGAAGACGATCCGGGCCTGCGTGAGGTCCTGGTCCTCGGTCTCAAGGATCAGGGCTATCAGGTTGACGCGGCCGAACGGGGCGACGACGCAATCGATCTGCTCAAGTTCTACGACTACGACGTCGCCGTCGTCGATTGGCGCATGCCCGGCAAGGAAGGCATCGACGTCGTGGCCTGGGCGCGCAAGAACGGCAAGCCCACGGCCATGCTGATGCTGACCGCCCGCGACGCGCCGCCCGACCGGATCCGCGGCCTCGACGCCGGCGCGGACGATTACCTGGTCAAGCCGTTCGATTTCGGGGAGCTGCTGGCCCGAATTCGGGCGCTCCAGCGGCGCCCGCGCGGCGTGGACGCTCCGGCCATAGCCCGTGGCTCGCTGATCCTCGATCCGGTGCGGCGCGAAGTCAGCGTCGGCGACAGGCCGCTCCAGTTGACGGCCACGGAATACAACATCCTCGAGCTGCTGATGCGGCGATCGCCTGCCGTGGTCGATCGCAAAGCCATCGCCGAGCACGGCTGGGATGATGAAACCGATCCGCTCGGCTCGAACGCGATCGACGTCCAGCTCAGCCGCCTGCGGGCCAAGCTGCCGGCGGCCGGCGTGCGCATCGTCACCGTCCGAGGCGCCGGCTATCGGCTGGAGGAAGCATGAAACTGATCCGCCGGCCGCGTTTCGCCCGCCGGCCGCGTTTCGCCCGCCGACCGCGCATCGAGGGTTTCCACACGACCCCCATCGCGATGCTCACCATTCGCGTGGCAATGGCCGCCAGTGCCGTCGTCGGAATCGCCTACGTCGTGATCGCCGTCGTCGTGGCCCTTGTCGTGGCGAACAACATGACCGCCGACGTCGATCGCCAGCTGGCGAGGGCGCTGGAACCGGTACCGGCCCAGGTCCAGGTCGGATCCGGATCGCCATTCGGCCCGACCGGAATCCCGGATCGGCCGTTCGGTCCGCAGGTGGCGATGTGGCGGATCAACTCCGACGGCACCATCCAGGGGCTCAATAACTTCGACATCCAGCTGCCCGCCCAGTTTCGGAATATCACCGGCCCCGAAACCGTCTCGGTCGGCGGCGCGGCCATCCGAATCCAGGGAGCGGCCCGCGGCCAGGACTACGTCGTGGTCGGAGAAACCATGGAGGACGTGAATCGCGCCGAATCCACCCTGATCGTGGCGGAGTTCGGAATTGGGTGCGCGCTCCTGATCGTCGTCTTCCTGGGCGCGCTGGCCATCGGCCGTCGGGTCGCGACGCCGATCGAACGGGCCCGGCAGCGCCAGCTCGAGTTCACCGCCGACGCATCGCACGAGCTCCGGACGCCGCTCTCGGTCATCGAGGCGCAGGCGACATTGGCGATCGCCCGCGGCCGCGACGCCACGTGGGACGGCGAGGCGTTCGGCCGGATCAACACGGAGCTGAAGCGGACCCGCAAGCTTGTGGACGACATGTTGTGGCTTGCCCGATTCGACTCCACGGGCGAGCAGCCCCAGCCGGAGCCGGTGGACTTGCGCGTTCTGGCGGCCCAGACGGCCGACCGATTCGCGGCCGTGGCCGAGACCCGCGGCCAGCATCTCGAGGTTCGGACCGGCCCGCCCGACGACGACGCCATCGTCACCGCGCCGCCGGAGTGGCTCGACCGCCTCGTCGGGATCCTGCTCGACAACGCCTGCAAGTACTCGCCCGACGGCGGCAGCATCTCCGTCGGTGTTGCGGGCGAGGGTCGTCGCGTGCGCGTGACCGTTGACGATTCCGGACCCGGGATTCCGGTCGCCGAACGCGGCCGCATCTTCGACCGGTTCCATCGCGCCACGGATCAGCCCGGTGGGTCGGGGCTCGGGCTTGCGATTGCCTCGGCCATCGTGCGCGCGTCCGGCGGCCGCTGGCAGATCGGGACGTCACCGGCCGGCGGCGCCAGCGTCAGCGTCAGCTGGCCGCGATCGATAGGCCGCTCGGAGCAGCGCCCCGGCTGAGCCGCGCCCCGCGCCGGCCTTGCATCCGGCCCGCCCGGCCTGCGTCCGCCCGTATCCACGCCGTAACCCGATCGACAGCATCGCTTTGCGAACCTGCGGCTATGAAGACCGGCGCCACCGCAAGTCGGAACAGGCGACCGACCATCGCTCAGGAGACACCACGATGACGACATCCAACGATTTCGACGCGGGCAAGGCCACCGGCGCGGCCCCGCTCTGGGCGCCGCCGCTTCCGGCGCGCGAGCCGGTTGAGCCGCTTGAGTCGAGCGACGTGCCGGAGCCTCGGGCCGAGGTGCGTATCAAGGCCCCGGTCAGGACGACAAGCCGGCCGAAACGAGCTTCCTCGACGTCGATTCTGCTGGTCGTGGCGGCGCTGGTCGCCACCGCCGGGATCGGCTTCGCCATCGGCCACACAACCGGCGGAAGCACCACCGACAGCTCGAACCTCGGCGCAAACGGCTTCCCGGTCGGCGTCGATGCCAGCGGTCGGCCGAACTTCGGCGCGGGCGGTCCCAACGGCGCGGGCCTTGGCTCCGCCACGATTTCGGGCACCGTCGTGAGCTCGACGGCCGACTCACTGACGATCAAGACCGCCGACGGCCAGCAAGTCACGGTCGCGCTCGGCGCCTCGACGGCGTATCACAGCCAGGCGTCCGCGGCCAACACCGACGTCGCGGTCGGGGCCAGCGTGGTGGTGACCACATCGAACTCGGCGACGGCAACCGGCACGGCTGCCGGCGCGGTCCCTAGCGCCGGAACCGCCGGTGGCGGGACGCGCACGGCAACCGACATCACCGTCACCGGCAAGTAGAACCCCCATCGAGTGGGCGCGGGCGGTCTGGATGGGCCGTCTGCGCCCGCGCCACGCCCCGCGCCACGCCCCGCGCCACGCCCCGCGCCACGCCCCGCGCCACGCGGGCCGTCCGCGTCCGCGCCACGCTCCGCGCTACCAGCGACGCCGGACGACGATGGTCCTGGCGACCTGGTCGTGCCACGCCCTCTTGAACGGGTCCTGGGCCGCCATGACGGCCGAGATGATGCCCAGCGGAAAGACGAGAGTCACCAGAAAGAAGATGGCGTAGCGAGCCAGGACGTCGCTGAGGCCGATCGGCGCCCCGTTTGCCGCCCGGAGGATCTGCATACCCAGGGCCTTCTGGCCGACCGATTGCCCGAACAAGTACCAGCACACAGGGTGGTAGATCAGGAGGAAGACCAGCAGCGCCAATGACAGAGCAAGCGATTCGGGAGAGTCGGAGCTGCCGCCCGACCCCGAGGGATTGACGCTTGCGACGGCAAGAACCGTTGCAAACGCGATGGCGATGACCACGATCGCGTCCACCAGCAGGGCACCGAATCTCACCATGACGCCGGCCCACACGATCCCCGGCTCGGGGCCCGGCAGCCCATACGACGAGGGTCCGCCCGGGATCTGATATCCCCAACCCGGGCTGTTGTACCCGCGTGGGTCGGCCCCCGGCCCGGTCTGGGCGCTCGCGCCCGTCGCGACGGAGTCATTCTCGGACACTGGCCGGCGTCTCCTGCTCGATCCACGAACCACCCGGAGGCGGCCATGGTATCAGCGCAGGATCGGCTCGAACGTCGGGCCGCGGGCCGAGCTCCGGGCTGAGACTATGCGGCCCGGGATCGGAACCGGTCCCGGTCGTCGAGTCGGTCCGAAGTATCGGCGGTGGCCAGATGAGTCACCGCCGCGCCGGTGTCGAGGCGGAAACGCGCCATCAACGCGTCGAGGGTCTGAGCCATGTCCGCGAGGGTCGATGCCGAGGCCACGACTTCTTCCGCCTGGGCCGACATCTCCTCGGTGGCGGCGGAAACCTCTTCGGCCGATGCCGAGTTCTCCTCGCTGATAGCCGCGATCGACTCGACGGAGCGGCTGACGGTTTCGGCCGACTGTGTCATCCGGCTCGCGGCCGTGTTGGTCTGCGCCGCGATCGTCGAAATCGCGTCCGAGGCCGCCACGACGCCCGAGGAAGCTACGTTCATAGCTTCCACCGCGGTCGATATGCGGGTCGCTGCGGCCTGAGTGGCATCGACGGCGTGGGCGATCTCGTCCAGCGAGCGGCCGGCCTGTTCGGCCAGCGTGGTGCCTTGAGCCACTTCCTCGGCGCCGGCCCGCATGGCTTGCACGGCGGCCTCGGTCCCGGTCTGCACCTCGCCGATGAGATCGGCGATCTCCTTGGTGGCGCGGCTGGAGCGTTCGGCAAGCTTGCGGACCTCGTCGGCGACGACGGCAAATCCCTTGCCTTGCTCGCCGGCCCGGGCCGCTTCGATGGCGGCATTGAGGGCCAGCAGGTTGGTCTGTTCGGCGATGTCGTCGATGGTCTCGACGATGGCGCCGATCTGGCCGGACTTGGCGCCGAGTTCGGTGACCTTGACCGAGGCGGTCTCCACGGTTTCCTGGATGCGGGCCATCTCGCCGACGGTCTGGCGAACCGCCGCCTGACCGCGTTCGGCTGCGGACGACGCCTCCATGGCAACGCCGCTGACATCCGAGGACGCGGCGGAAGCCAGAGCGATGGCGCTGGCCATCTGCGTCAGCGCGGCGGAGGCGGCGTCGACCTTCGTGGAGGTCTCGGCCGCGCCGGCGCCGACCTGGCTGATGATCGCGGTCAGCTCAATCGCGGCATTGCTGGTGTCGGACGAGGCCCGCGCCTGCTCGCTGGCCCCGGAGGCGACCTGGTTGATCGTCTGGGCAATCTGAGAGGATGCGCTGCCGGATTGACTGGCGGCGCTGTTGAGGTCGAGGCTGGTCCTCGCGACCGCTTCGGCCGCGATCCGGACTTCGCTGACTGTCCCGGAAAGCCCGGCCCTGGCGATCTCGTAGGACTCGATGGTCTCGACGAGCTTGGCCAGCATCCGGTTGGTCACGGCCGCCGTCTGACCGATTTCGTCGGTCCCGTAGTTCTCGATCGGAGGCGTCGAGGCCCGGACCGCGACCGTCAAGTCGTTGGCGGCGAAGGCGCCGAGTCCGCCCGCGAGCGCCGTGGCGCAGGCGTCGGTCATGGACGTGAGTGTGGACTGCACCGCCCGGATGCCCTTCAGGATGTTGCGGGATAGGAGCAGTGAAATGAAGACGCCGATGAGTGTCGCAACGACGAGCATGAGGATCGTGACCAGGCGACCCTGCTCGAATGTGCTTTGGACTTCGTCGTTGATGGCCTTGGCGCCTGCATCCTCGGCCGCCTGGAGCTTGTCCAACGAGGACATCAGCCGCAGCCGGACGCCCGCCGCCGTTGTCAGGTCCTCGCGCGCCGAGGCCATGTTGCCGGCTCGGGCGTCGGTCATGAGCCGGTCGAATGCGTGCTGATAGTCAACCTGGGCCGCCTTGTACGCGCCGAGTTCGGCCCTTTCGGAAGCCGGCATGGTCATTGCCTCGAAGGCGGCCAGGTTCTCGGAGATGACCTTGTCGTCTGATGCCACGTCGGTCGAGATCGTCGTCTGGGCGCTGGCATCTGCCCCGACTACGACCGCATAGGTCGCAAGACGTGCCTTGTCCAGGAGGGAGACGTCGATCGCCCGCAGGCGCTCGATCGGAACCGTCCCATTCGTATAGGCCTGGTCCGCCTTGTCGTTGACGCTGCCGAGATCCACGATCGAGATGACGCCCACCAGGCCCATCATCACGAGGATCAGGGCCGCGGTCCCGAGCAGCTTCACGCGGACAGACAGCACGGCCGAGAGACCGGTCTTGAAAGTGTTCATGGCACAACCCTTCGGGGCACTAAGGAGGCACAACCTTGTCCAGCCCTGGCCTCGGCCGGGCTTCTCCGATAGGGATCGGTCAGTAGGGCCGATTCCTACAACCGCGATCCGCTCGACGAAGCATTTGGGGAGTGTCGGACTATGCTGGTGGCGCCGCATCCCGTCGCCGAACCCGGGGTTGAGCGTATCCAGGCCCGTTCCCGCAAGGTCGGCGGGCGTTACGATCCCGCGGCCGAGAGGATGAAGTCGGTGCCGAACGCCGCCAGCAAGCCGAGCGTCAGCGCGACGCCGGTCACCATCGGCAGCGAGAACTTCCGCGCGACGGCCATCATCTCGTTGAAGACGAAGATCAACGCGCCGGCCGCCAGACCCAGGAACAGGATCGAGAGCCAGGGCGACACGACCGCGTAGCCCAGCACGCCGCCCAGAAACGTCGGCCCGCCGCCGACCAGCCCCGCGCCGGCAAGGAACCGCCAGCTCGGCCGCGCCACTCCGCTGAGTGGGGCGGAGATGGCGAAGCCCTCGGTCGCGTTGTGCAGCGCAAAGCCGATCGCGAGCAGCAGGGCGAAGCTCGTCGCTCCGGTCGCGGACGACTGGCCGATGGCCAAACCCTCCGAGAAGTTGTGGAGTCCGAGTCCGACCGCCGTCCCGAGCGCGATCTGCTGTGGGGAGATGGCCGTCCCGGATTCCCGACGTGCCGCCATCCTGGCCGTGACATACGTGACCGACAGCAGGCCGAAGGCCACGGCCAGCCCGAGCGTCGCCGCGTAGCCGGCGAATTGAGCCGGGCTGTCGCCGGCGCGCGCCGAGTCCAGGGCCGCGCTGACGGGCTCGACGGCCTGCGAGAGGACGTCGTAGATGAGGAACAAGATGACGCCGCCAGCCGCAGTGGTCAGGGCCGCTTGCCAGCCGCGCGACAACCCTCGTATCCGGCCGACCGGTAGCCCCAGAAATATCGTTCCGCCCGCGAAGGCGGCCAGAACCACTGTCTCCGGGAAGCTCATGGACCCTCTCGCTAATCCTTAGTGAACTACTAGGAATTAGGCGAGATGCTACCGGCGCTGTCACACACCGTCAAGAGCGGCCCTCGGCGTGCCCGCGGCGTGCCCTCGGCGTGCCCTCGGCGGCCCTCAGCGGACCTGGAACGAGCGCTTGGCGAGGCCGAGCCAGTAACCGTCGATCGTGAACTTCGGCGCGGCGGTGGGATCGGTGGCGGCGCCGAGGGCGACGAAGAGCGGCGCGAAATGCTCGACCGTGGGGTGGGCGTAGGGCATGCCCGGTGCCCGGTTGCGGAAGTCGAAGAGCGCGTCGAGGTCGCCGAGCTCGAGCTGTTCGGCCGCCCACAGGTCGAAATCGGCCGACCAATCGGGCGCGCCGGGGCGGCCGTCGAAATAGTCGTGGACGAACGGCAGGCCATGGGTCATGAAGCCGCTGCCCATGACCAGGACGCCTTCGTCGCGCAACGGGGCCAGCCGCCGGCCGATCTCGAAAAGATGCTCCGGCGCGAGATCCGGCATCGACATCTGCAGGACCGGGATGTCGGATTCCGGATACATCATCAGCAACGGGACGTAGGCGCCGTGGTCCAGGCCGCGTTCACGCTGGGCCACGGGTTCGCTCGGCGGCATCATCGCCTTGACCCGCGCCGCAAGATCCGGGGCCGCGGGCGAGTTGTACTCGATGTCGTAGTAGCGCTGCGGGAAGCCGTAGAAGTCGTAGACAAGTGGTGCCGGATTGACCGCGCCGAGCGTCAGCGGCGCCGACTGCCAGTGGGCGCTTACGACCAGG
>Ga0302299_10002805_pt1 | contig 10605 bp, 10 predicted proteins | sample III_Fen_N3_4_FD_198795 | JGI IMG/M metagenome (GOLD analysis project Ga0302299, IMG submission 198795) | Peat permafrost microbial communities from Stordalen Mire near Abisko, Sweden - III_Fen_N3_4 | ecosystem: Environmental > Terrestrial > Soil > Wetlands > Permafrost | place: Sweden: Abisko...
GAGCGAGCGGTTGGTCGCGGTGGAGCGCGTCGACCGCAACGCGTGTGGTCGCGCGCGCCGCGTCGAACACAATGGGATCGACGAGCCAGTCGCCGAGGGCGACGGCATCACCGCCAGCGACCGTCGCGTCGGCGAGCGTCGCCGCGTCGGCCGGTGAGCACCCGGCGAGGCGCCCGAGGTCGCAGCGCGCCACCCACCCGCGTGCGGCCACGAGCCGCGCGCCCAGGGGGAGCGCGGCGCGGGCCTCGGCGTCGGTGACTCGACCGGGCGCCTCGGCGTCGAGCACCAGCGCGCCGGCGACGGTCTCGCCCCGCCCGGGATCGCGCAGCACGAGCCGGTCACCCGGCGCGAGCGCGAGCGGCTCGGCGAAGGTGATGCGCGCGCCCCCACCGTCAGCGAAACCGCGCCAGCGGCACTCGTGCTCGCCCGAACCGACGTAGGCCTGCCAGCGCCCGCGGGTCGGCAGCGGCGTCGGGGTGACCGGGCGCAACGCAACGTCGACCGTCTTCGTCAGCGACCACTGCCCGTCGCGCACGAGGGCGTCGCCGCGTCGTAGCTCGTGGTGGTCGATCCCCACGAGGTTGAGCGCGACGCGACTGCCGGGCCCGACCCGGTCCAGGCGGCGGTGCGCCGATTCGATGCCGCGCACCCGCACTCGCCGGTCGAGCCGGGCCAGCCGTGGGACGGTGAGCTCGTCGTCGATCGCGACGGAGCCGCCGACCAGCGTGCCGGTGACCACCGTGCCCGCGCCCTTCGCCGCGAACACCCGGTCGATCCACAGCCGGGGCCGGTCGTCATCGGCCGCCTCGGGCGCCACCGCGAGCGCGTCGTCGAGCGCGCGCACGAGGTCGTCGAGGCCGCGTCGTGAAAGCGAGTCGCACGCGACAATCGGCGCGCCCGCGAGCGCGGAGCCGGCGAGGTGCTCCTCCACGTCGAGCAGGGCGAGCTCGAGCAGGTCGTCGTCGACAAGGTCGGCCTTGGTGACCGCGACCACGCCGTGGCGCACGCCGAGCAGCTCGAGGATGCGCAGGTGCTCCTCGCTCTGGGGCATCCACCCCTCGGTGGCGGCGACGACGAACACGGCCACCTCCACCGCGCCGACGCCGGCGAGCATGTTCTTCAGGAAGCGCACGTGCCCGGGCACGTCGACGAAGCCGACCTCGGTGCCCGACGGCAGCGTGGTGAAGGCGAAGCCCAGGTCGATGGTGAGGCCGCGCGCCTTCTCCTCGGCGAAGCGGTCGGGGTCGGTGCCCGTGAGCGCGAGCACCAGCGACGACTTGCCGTGGTCGACGTGACCGGCGGTGGCGACGACGCGCACGGGAGGGTCGCCGCTAGCGCGCGAGCAACGCGGCGACGAGCACGTCGTCGTCGGCGGGATCCACGGTGCGCAGGTCGCACACCACGAGCGCGTCGGCGACCCGCGCCACGATCGCTTCACTGCGCAGGCGGGCGGACTCGGCGTCGGCGTCGGCCACCTCGAGCCCCACGCCGACCGACGGGATGGTGAGACCGGGCAGCGACCCGCCGCCCGCGACCGCCTCGGTGTCGAGCACCTTGGCGCCGGGTACCGCCGCGGCGATCCGCTCCGCGCGCACGCGCAGCTCGTCGACCGGAGTGGCGGCCATCCGCCAGAGCGGGATCGCGGCGCCGTCACCACCCAGGTACGCGAGCGCGACCGTCTGGAGCGCGGCGAGGGTGAGCTTGCCCGCGCGCATGGCGCGCGCCAGCGGGTGACGCGCCACGGTGCCGACGAGATCCGCACGCCCGACGATGATCCCGGCCTGCGGACCGCCGAGCAGCTTGTCGCCGGAGAAGGTCACGAGCCCCGCGCCGGCGGCGATCGCCTGCCGGATTCCGGGCTCGTCGCGCAGCCACGCCGGCCGCGTCGCGAGCCACGGCGTCTGCTCGTCGAGCAGGCCGGAACCGGCATCGACCATTACCGGCACGCCGAGCCCCGCGAGTTCCTCGACCGGGGCGGCCTCGGTGAAGCCGACCATGCGGTAGTTCGAGGCGTGGACCTTGAGCACGAGCGCGGTGGTGGGCCCCACCGCCTGCTCGTAGTCGCTCGCGCGTGTGCGGTTGGTGGTGCCCACCTCCACGAGGCGACAGCCCGACTCGCTCATGATCTCGGGTACCCGGAACCCGCCGCCGATCTCGACCAGCTCGCCGCGCGACACCACCACCTCGCGGCCCCGCGCGAGGGCGGCGAGCGCGAGCAGCACTGCGGCCGCGCCGTTGTTGACGACGAGCCCCGCCTCCGCTCCGCACATCTCCGCGAGGAGGGACGCCGCGTGCGCGTTCCGCGAGCCTCGCTCGCCCGCGTCGGCGTCGTACTCGAGGTTGGAGTAGCCGCGCGTGATCGCGACGGTGTCGGCGAGCGCGTCGGTGCCCAGGGGCGCGCGCCCGAGGTTGGTGTGCAGGATGACGCCGGTAGCGTTGACGAGCGGGCGCAGGCGGGCGGCCTGCATCCGCTGCACGCGCGCCGCGGCGTCACCGGCGACGTCGTCGGCCGTGGGCGCGTCGCCCGCATGGATTGCGGCGCGTGCCGCGGCGATCGCGTCGCGGGCGGCGTCGACGAGGAGGGCGCGGGGCATCCCGGCGAACTGCCCCTGGAGGGAGGCGGTGAGCCGCTCGACCGAGGGAAGGGCGCGTCGGGGGTCGGTCATCCGCATCTACAATACGGAGGTGCAGGCACTCGGCGTGACCGACACCGGAGCTCCCCGCCCGTCCCGGGCCCCGTTCCCGGAGTGCCGTCTCCCGAGGTGCAGCCGATGCCCGATCTGAGCCCGGGGGTCCCCAGCGCCCTGTCGCCACTGGTGCGCCGCATCGTGGCCCCCAACCCCGGCCCGTTCACCGGTCCGGGCACCAACACCTATCTCGTCGGTATCGACGAGGTGGCGGTGATCGATCCCGGGCCCGACGACGCCGGGCACGTCGACGCCATCATCGGCGCCTCGATGAAGGAGCGGGTGCGCTGGGTCGTCCTCACCCACACCCACCCCGACCACTATCCCGGAGCGAAGCGGTTGGTGAAGGCCACCGGCGCCGAGCTGCTCGCGTTCGGGAAGAAGCACGACAAGGATTTCGACCTCCGCATCGACCGCGTCATCGGTGAGGGCGACACGATCGAGGGCACCGAGTTCGGCCTCGAGGCGCTGCACACGCCGGGGCACGCGCCCAACCACCTGTGCTTCCTCCTCGAGGAGGAGCGGCTGCTGTTCACCGGCGACATGGTGCTGGGTGGCACGTGGTCGGTGATCAGCCCGGCGCGCGGTGGCGACATGGCGGTGTACCTGGAACAGCTCGCGCGCATCGAGAAGCTGCGGCTCTCGCGCCTCGCGCCCGGTCACGGCGACGTCATCGACGAGCCGAAGGCGCGGATCCAGGAGTACGTCGCGCACCGCAACGCACGTGAGAAGCAGATCCTCGGCGTGTTGCAGCGGGGCCCGGCGCGCATCTCCGACATCGTCGAGACGCTCTACGGCGGCCAGGAGCTGCCCGAGCAGCTGATCAACGCGGCGGGCTGGCAGGTGCACGCGCACCTCGTGAAGCTCAAGGCCGCGGGTAAGGTCAGCGGCGCCTCGGTGAAGTCGACCTGGAAGCTCGCCGCGTAGCACGCGGTCCCAACGCGCCCTGTGACCGTTGCCGCAAATGCGCGGATGTGTCATCGACATGGCGTTGGCATTGCCTCATGCTGCCGAGGAACCCGCTCGACGTCAGGATCGAGAGGGAATCCGAGGGAGGGACATGCACACCATCAACACCGCGCGACCGATCACGCGCGCGCGTTCGTTCGCAGCACTCGTCGTGCTCGTGGCCGCGGCGTGCGTCACCACGCTGGGCATGCGGCCGGGCGGGGCCGCGTCGGGCAATGCGCTGAACGTCACCGCCGGCGAGTACGTGTACCAGCTCAAGGGCGCGCCGAAGCCCGGCTGGGTCACCGTCAACTTCAAGAACTCGGGCGTCGAGATGCACATGCTCGACATCCTGGCGTTGAAGCCCGGTGTCACCGTTGCCCAGCTGAAAACGGCGGTGACGAGCACCGATCAGTCTGCCGGCGACGCCCTCATCGACACGAGTGTGGGCGTGGACGGGAACGTGGCCGGCGGCCCGACGCTGATCGGGCCCAAGCAAGCCACGACGACCACGACCCAGCTCGCCGCGGGCCACTACGGCATGTTGTGCTTCGTGCCGGCGGCCGGCGACGGTCAGCCGCACGCCGCGCACGGGATGATCAAGGTGTTCGACGTGAAGGGGGCGAAGTCGAGCGCCAAGCCGCCGACGACGCAGGCGACGGTGACCCTGAAGGACGACGGCATCGACTTCCCGTTGACGAACCCCGGCCGGAACCTGTCGCTGAAGATCGCCAACGCGGGCACGACACCGCACAGCCTCACGTTCGTGAAGATCAACAGTGGCAAGACCCTTGACGACGTGAAGACCTACTTCGACGCCTTCTTCGCCGGGCAGAACCCGGCGGGCGACGCGCCCGGACAGATCGTCGGCGGCATGGCGGCGATCGCGCCCGGCACGTTCGGCTACCTCCAGCAGACGCTCACGGCCGGCAACTACGGCTATGTGAGCACCGAGGGCGACGACCCGGCGAACGACGACTCCACCCGGGGTCTCAAGGGCGAGTTCACCGTCAAGTAGCGGAGACGGTTCGAGACGACGGGCTCAGCGCCCGAGTTGCTCGACCAGGTCGAGCAGCCGGGCGCTGCAGCCCGCCATCTCGATCGGCGGCAGGAGCTCGTCGGCGATCCGCGCGGCGAGCGCGGCGAACGCCTGCGCGGCCTCGCCGTCGGGATGCGAGAGCACCACCGGCTTGCCGACGTCGCCGCCCGCCGACACCGCGGCCTCGAGGGGGATGCGCGCGACCAGTGGCGCGTCGATCTCCTCGGCGAGCGCCGCCCCGCCACCTTCGCCGAACACGATGTGGCGGCTGCCGTCGGGGAGCACGAGCTCGCTCATGTTCTCGACGACGCCCACGACCTTCATGTAGGAGCGGCGTGCCATGTCGGCGACGCGCGCCGCGACCTTCTGCGCCGCGCGCGCCGGCGTGGTGACCACGAGCATCTCGGCCTGCGGCAGCATGCGGGCGAGACCCATCTGCACGTCACCGGTGCCCGGGGGCATGTCGACGAGCAGGTAGTCCATCGGGCCCCAGCGCACGTCGGTGAGGAACTGCTCGACCGCCTTGGTGAGGATGAGGCCGCGCCACATGAGGGCGGTGCCCTCGTCGTCGACGAGGAAGCCCATCGACACGACCTTCAGCGTGCCGTCGGGGCCGCCGTCGGTACCCGGCACGGTCACGACGTGCGGGGTGATCTTGCCGTCTTCGCCGCCGAGGCGGCCGTCGACGCCGAGCATGCGCGGCACGCTGAAGCCCCAGATGTCGGCGTCGAGCACGCCCACGGTGAAACCCCGCGCTGCGAGCGCGGCGGCGAGGTTCACGGTGACCGACGACTTGCCCACGCCGCCCTTGCCGCTCGCGACCGCGAGCACCCGCGTGGTGGACGGCACCTCATTGGGCGCGGCCTGCTCACGGGCGTTGAAGCGGGCGCGTTGCATCGTCGCCGACTTCTGCTCCTGGGTCATCTCGCCGTACTCGACCTTCACCTCGGTGACGCCGGGCAGGCCGAGCACCTTCGACTGCACGTCGTGCTTGATCTGGGCGCGCAACGGGCAACCGGCGGTGGTCAGCACCACCTTCACCGTGACCAGGCCGTCGTCGGTGACCCGAGCGTCCTCGACCATGCCGAGGTCGACGATCGATGCGTGCAGCTCGGGGTCGATGACGCCGGCGAGCACGCCGCGGACGTCGTCGGGGGTGGGAAGCCTGTCGGGGTTCACGATAAACACAGTCTAGCTGTTGAAAATCAGCCCGGGAAGGGCTACGGTCGTGTCCGTGGACGAACAGACCCGCACCGGCGGGGTCAGCCTGGAGGTGCTCAAGGCCCTCGGAGACGACACCCGGTACGCGATGTTCCAGGAGCTGGCGCGCTCCACCGCCGCACTGTCGGCCCAGGACCTCGCCGAAGCGCTCGGGATCCACGCCAACACCGTCCGCCTCCACCTCGACCGCCTCCGCGAGGCCGGCCTGGTCGACGTCGAGGCCGTCCACCGGGGCACCGTCGGCCGGCCTCAGCACCTGTACTTCCTCGCCGCCGGCGCGCCGGGCCTCGGGTTCGACCCGCCCGCCCACGCGCTGCTCGCGGGCCTCCTCGCCGCCATGGCGGAGCGCGTAGGCGCCGACGCCGACGACGCCACCGCCACCGGCCGGGCGTGGGGCACCGAGCGGGGCTCCGCAGCCCGCACCCGTAGCTGCCTCGGCGCCCTCGAGGCCGAGCTCGGGCGCCTGGGCTTCGAGCCCGCGCTCGAGGACGATGGCGCCGGCACCGGCAGCCACGCCCGCATCGAGTTCCTGCACTGCCCGTTCCGCGAGCTCGCGGAGGCCTACCCCGAACTGGTCTGCAACCTCCACCGAGGCCTCTGCGAAGGTGTCGTGGAAGCGGTCGGCGGGGGAAGCATCCAGGAGTTCGCCACGTTGTACGACCCCGAGCCCTGCCACGTGAAGGTCGGGGTCGGGTAAAATCGACAGTCCACCGAGAATTCGGCCGTGACCGGCCGGCTCGTGAACCCCCGGAGAGGTCCGATGTTCAGCGTCCAGGACTCCAGCACCGTCTTCACCCTCACCGATAACGCGTCGGAGAAGGTCAAGCACCTGATCGAGGCGGAGGGCAACCCCGACCTCTTCCTCCGCGTGGCCGTGCGCCCCGGCGGCTGTTCGGGCTTCAGCTACGAGATGTTCTTCGACACCGACCTCGCCGCCGACGACCTCAAGGTCGAGCACGGCGGCGTCACCGTGGCCATCGACCCCGCGAGCGCCCCCCACCTCGGTGGTGCGTCGCTCGACTACAAGGACGGCCTCCAGGGCGCCGGGTTCTCCATCTCGAACCCCAACGCCACCCGCAGCTGCGGCTGCGGCCAGTCCTTCAGCTGACCCACGGGTCAGCCGCCGGACGAGGGCTTGAGCAGCGCGTCGATCTCCTGCTGCATCTCGGTGCCGCCGAACGCGCCCTCGAGCCGGGAACGCACCACCCCCGCGGTGTCGATGCCGAACATCGCGGGCTCTCCCGGGAGCTTCCAGGCGTCGACGGTCGGCACCAGGGTGGTGCCCGTGGCGCTCTTGTAGATCTCCACGTGCACGAACGACGCCTGGTCGCGGTAGGGCTCGCTGACCTTCAGGAACTCGTCGAGCACCGGCGCGCAGTACTGCGACTGGCACCGCGCCGGCGTGGCGAACAGCACCACCACGGGGCGGCCCTTCCCGATCACGTCGGAGAGCGAGACGGTGTGCAGCGGGCACTCGGGGTCGCGGGTGCAGATCGGGTCGACGCCGAGCGTGTCGGTGGTGGTCGGCGACGGCGCGGTGGGGGCGAGGTCGCCGGCCACCGGGCCCGCGGCGGCCTCGTTCACCTCGAGTGAGAAGGGGATCTTCTGGCCGCCGGCCCGCGCCTCGGCCTTCCATACGCCGGCCGTGGTGAACGCGGCCTCGGTGACGTACACGCCGCGCCCCTTGGGCAGGCCCACCCGGTCGTAGGTGGTCTGCACGAGCGGGGTCCAGGTGCCGTCGGGGGAGCGGAAGCGGACCTTCACCGACGGCCCGCTCGCGTACTGGATGCCCTTGGAAGTGCTGTGCGACAGCGCGAGCACGGCCCGTTGCGGGTTCGCGTCGGCGTAGAGCCACGGCGAGAGCACGAGGGGGAAGTACTTCGTCTCGTCCTGGGCGGCGAAGGCGGTGCCGGGCAACGCCAGCGCGGTGGCGAGCCCGCCGACGACGGTGAGGCCGGTGCCCAGGAACGCGCGGCGTGTCTGGAGCCGCGAATGCGGCTGAGAGAGGGGCGCGGGGGTCATCCCCCTATCCTGCCCGCTCGTGAGCGGAACTTGGGATCGGGTGCAGTTCTCGTGCGACGGGCAGCAGGTCGAGGTCGACGTCGCGCCCGGCGAGTCGCTGCTCTCGGTGCTCCGGGAGCAACTCGGGATCACGTCGGTGAAGGACGGCTGCGCGCCCCAGGGGCAGTGCGGCTGCTGCACCGTGTTGGTCGACGGCGAGGCCCGGGTGGCGTGCGTGACGCCGGCGACCCGCGTCGCCGGGAAGACGGTCACGACGGTCGACGGCCTCGCCGCCGAGGTGCGCGACCCGATCGCGCGGGCCTTCGTCGAGTGCGGCGGTTCGCAGTGCGGGTTCTGCACTCCGGGGATGATCGTGCGGGTGGCGGGGCTGGCGGCGAAGAACAAGACCAGCCGGGTCGCCCTCGACCGCGCGCTCGCCGCGCACCTGTGCCGGTGCACCGGCTGGCAGACGGTCTACGACGCGCTGGAACCGGTGGTCTCCGCCGACCACGAGGTCGAGGCGCGTGACCTCGACGCCGCCGCGCAACGCGCCGAGCTCGAGGGCGGCGCACCTCAGCGGATCGGCGCGGACGTGCCGCTGGGCCACGCGGGCTTTGCCGACGACGCCGCGCCTCGCAGCGACGACGTGCTCGTCGCCGTGCCGCGCGCCCCCGGGAGCGATGCCGCGACCGAGCCTGCGGCCGGCGTCGACTGGGTGGTCGCGCCGAGCCTGCTCGCGGCCCGCGCGCTCGCGGGCAAGGTGCAGGGCCGGCGCACGACGGTCGACGCCGTCCCCCCGTTACCGGCGCCCACGGCGCCCGACGGTGGAGTCGCGCTCGCGACGTCGTGGGTGGAGCCCGCCTACCTCGAACCCGACGCGTCGTGGTGCGTGCCGGGCGGTGAACCCGCTGATCCGCTCGCCAACGGCGGCGCATTCGGCGGCAAGGCCTCCTCCGTCGCGGCGCCCGCCGCACGCGAGCTCGCCGATCGTCTGGGCGTGCCGGTCCGCACCGTGTTCGCGCGCGAAGACGTCGTCCGGCTCGGCCCCAAGCGCCCGCCGATCGCCGCGACCGCGCACTACCTCGACGGTGTGCTCGCGATCGACGGTGTCGTCGCCGGCGACGTCGCTCCGTTCACTGCGCCCGTCTCGTGGCCGTACGCGCTCGAAGAGCGCGCGACATGGACGGGCACAGTGCTCGCCGGGCCGCCGACGTCCGGCGCGTTGCGCGCGGTGGGGCTCGCCGAGCGCGCGGTGCTGCTCGAGGGGGCGCTCACCGCGGCGCGCGCGGAGCGGCTCGCGCTCGTGCACGACGTGCGCGCCGCGGCCGTGCTGCTCGATACCTGCGTACCCGCGCCGAGCGGCGCGCTCGCGGGTGCGCGCGTGCGAGTCGCCGTCAACGGGACGATCGAGTCGGTGCAGGTGCGCGTCGCCGCAGGTGACCCGCTCGACGAGGTGGTGCTCACGTCGTACGCGATCGGCGCCGCGCACATGGCGTTGGGATGGGTACTCACCGAAGGCATCGCCGTCGACCCCGACACCGGCGAGGTGCACGACCTCACCATCCGTTCGTTCGGCATCATCCGCGCGAAGGACGTGCCTCCGGTGCACGTGGAGATCGTCGACGACCACGGTGCACCCCGTGCGGGCGCGTCCGACGCGGTGTTCGCCGCCGTCGCCGCGGCCACATGGAACGCGATCAGTGTGGCCGAGGGCGAACGCCCGGTGGCGTTCCCTGCTGCCGCAACCCGTGCCGCGAGCGCGCTACGCCGCTGACGCCGCCCGCTCGCTCCCGGTGCCGCGCACGATCATGATGCTGACAACCAGCAACCAGAGCATGAACGTGACGAACGCGACGAACCCGAGCGCGAAGTACTCGTCGCGCGTCGACGCCGTGGACGCGCTGGCGAGCACTGCGACCAGCGCGATGAGCGCGCCGATCCATCCGAGGAACTTCGGGAAGACGCCGGTGCGCAGGATGACGGCCGAGAACGCCCCCACGAAGACGGCGATGCCGACGACCGTCCCTGCGCCGATGTTCGTCGCCATGATGTAGAAGAACCGGGTACCCGCCTTGCCGCCGGCGCCGTTCACGCCGACGATCCCTACGGCGGAGAGCACGATGCCGCCGACCGCCGCCATCGTGCTGGCGAACGCCGCCCCCAGCACGGCCATGACCGCGAGCCGCGGGCTCCCACCCTCGGCCCGTCGCAGCACCCGCCACACCGAGCCGAGGAACCAGAACAGGGCGATCCCCGCGAGTGCGCCGACGAAGGACGCCCAGCGAATGGCGTCGCCGTGATCGGTCACGAACTTGGCGATCTTGGCGGCCGAATCACTGGTCTTTGGTGGGCTCCCCGGCATGAACGCCGAGACCAGCACCAACACCACGAACAGGACCCCGCCGAGCCCGCCCCAGCGCTCCCACTTCGCATCGTCCATCACGAACCCCCCGATTCGGACATCAGTCTGGACACGATGGTGCGCTCGCGGCGGCGGGGATGCAAGCACCCTCGCGCTACGCTCCGCCCATGGTTGCCGGTGGAATCGTGATGGTCGTGGTCCTGCTGCTGATCGTGCCGATCGGCGTGATGCTCGGCGGCGCCGCGTGGAGCGCGCTGATGAGCTTCGTCCTCGGTGACGACGCGGAACGGCGCGCCGCGGAGCCCGCGCCCGAGAGCTGAGCTCGGGCAGCCGATTCAGGCGCCCGG
>Ga0302299_10002806_pt1 | contig 10605 bp, 7 predicted proteins | sample III_Fen_N3_4_FD_198795 | JGI IMG/M metagenome (GOLD analysis project Ga0302299, IMG submission 198795) | Peat permafrost microbial communities from Stordalen Mire near Abisko, Sweden - III_Fen_N3_4 | ecosystem: Environmental > Terrestrial > Soil > Wetlands > Permafrost | place: Sweden: Abisko...
TTCTGGCGGCGCGCCGGGGTCGCGTCCGAGGTGACGAGGCGGAACGCGTCGGCCACCACGGTGGCCCGCTGGGTGAGCGTGGCCAGTGCGTCGGTCGCGACGACCTGCGAGCGGTAGGCGCCGCGCGGGACGTACGCCCCGGCGTCATTGCGCCCGTCCCAGGTGAACGTGTAGGCACCGGCGCCGAGCGCCTCGCCCGTCTTGACCGTCCGGACGACCGCGCCCGCAGCATCGACCACGGTCCAGTCGACCGTCGCGGGGCCCGTCAGCGCGAAGCCGAACGCCACACTCGGCGCGAGCTTGTCGCCGTCCTGCGGGAAGAACGCGGTCTTCGACGTGGTCACGAACCCGAGCGTGCGGTCCACGATGACCGTGCGCTCCCCGAACGCGCTGGTGTTGCCCGCCAGGTCGCGGACGGTCATCCGCACGATGTAGGTGCCGTCGGGGGCGCCAGCCCCGCCCGGCGTGGTGCCATCCCAGGCCACCGTCGCCGCCCTGCCGCTCAGCGGCTGCACCAGCGAGGACACCGTCGTCCCGCCGGCGTTCCGGATCGTGGTGCGGGACGTCCCGTCCTCGGTCGACGTGACGCCAAAGCTGACCGTCTCGCCGACGGCGTCGCCGTTGGGGCTGAACACGCGCGGGGTGGCATCGCCGGCAATCGCGAGCGTCGGGGCGGTGAGGTCCACCGCCACATCGCCGGCGGCCGCGAGCGGGCCGTTGCCGTACGCGTCGGTCGCGCTGAGGTTCCAGTGGTAGGTGCCCTCGGGCACGGAATGGGCGGCGGGCGCCCAGATGATCGTGGCGGTGTCGGCGTTGCCCGAGCTCGTCGCCAGCTGCGTGCCGCCGTCATCGGTGATCGTGACGGTCCAGGCGGCGGTCTCGGACAGGCGGATGGAGATCGGCAGCGTGTCGCCCACGCCGTTGCCGTCGGGCGAGAGCACGCCGGGGCCGTCGTCCACAGCCCAGACCCTGGGCGCCAGCGAGTCGCGCGGCGTCAGCGCCGATCCCACGATGAAGCCGTGCGTGGCGTCATCGAGGTGCACCGCGTACACCGGGGAGCCGTCGGGCGCCTTCGAGGCCGTGACACTGTCCACGCGGATGATCGTCGTCGCGGCGAGCGCGCTGACCGGGTTGGTGCCCGCGACCGCGTCCTCGACCGTGCCGTACAGGCTCGTCCCGTCGACCTTCGGCGTGGCGATGCCCGGGACGGCCATCTTGGCGGGATCGCCGCCGGTGTTGGCGTAGGCGGCGCCGGTCACGTCGGCGGTGTTGAGCGTCATGTCGCCGGTCAGCGAGCGCCAGAAGCCCCAGGGCGTGGACTTGTCCGGGTCGAGCAGCTCGGTGCGGCCCGGCGTCCGCACCGACGCGTACGTCCGCAGGTGGTTGTGGAAGTCCGGCGCGTTGATGAAGTAGTCGCGGATGGACTCGCGCATGGTGAACAGCGCCCGGATGTAGTACGGGTCGTGCGTGTGGCCGATGGCGATGACGGCCTTGGCGCCCATGGCCTGGAACCCGGCCGCGTAGTTGTCGGCGCGCTGGCGGGCGACGGACAGCGTGGGGTCGGTCTTACCGGGCTCGCTGTTGCCCGAGGCGTAGCAGAGGTGGAACAGCAGGACCACCGCGTTCGGCGCCGGCGTGAGGGTCTTCATCGCTGGCTCGCCGTAGTACTTGAGCTCGCTGTCGGTCGTCTTGCCGTCGCCGTTGCTGTCGTAGTTGAGCCCCATGCCGTCCTTGGTCGAGTAGGCGGCGTCGTTGCCGTACGGGGACGGCCAGCCGTTCCCGTGGCCCAGGTACACGATGATCGACGCGCCGTTGACCGCGGCCCGGACCTTGGCCCAGGTGGCGTTGGGGCTGTAGACCTTCACCACGTTCGTCGAGTACTTGATCGCCTCGGCGTACAGCTCGTTGGCGTCCGCGCGATACGAGGGGGTCACGCTGCCGGTGGCGCCCACGATGATCGCGATCTTGGGGTTCGCCGGCGCAGCGGCTCTGGCCGGGACGGCACCGGCCGGGACGAGGACGCCAACGCCCGCTACGAGTAGGGCAGCGACGGCGATGGCGAACTTGCGCAATGCGGCGGCTCCACGCTGGGTCGGGGACCCGTCAAGCGTCCTCTCGATCGGCCGCTCGGCCAATGGCGGGAACGTCCCTCCCCCCGTGGGTCATTGGTGCCCCCACGAGGGCGGTAGGGGCGGGTGCCGTGCAGTTGGGGGTGGCGCCCGTGCGGCGGCGTCGCGGGCGCGCGATCCGTCGCGACGTTCTGCCCCTCCGAGGCCAACGCCGCGTCGAGGGTTTCACCCGGCGACGAATGACTAGCCGGTGAGCCCCCGGCGGAGCGCGGGCACCGCGTCAGCGAAGGCGTCGCGCCAGTCGCGCATGGGGATGCCCGACGGCATGGGCGTGGGCTCGAGGACCGCCCAGAGCGGCGGGTTGGACGCGCGCGGCCAGGTCGAGGCGGGCACGTCGACGACCTCGACGTCGAGATCGAGCGTCCGCAGCACCTCGCGCGCCCAGTCGGCCCGAGACGCTCGCCCGCCATTGACCAGGTGGTGGATCGTCACGGATCCGGTCGGCGGCGGGTCGTCGGTGCCGACCAGCTCCACGATGGCCTCGGCGAGGTCCGGGGTGTACGTCGGCGTGCCGATCTCGTCGCCTGTGACGCGCAGGACCTGGCCCGACGCCTTGGCGCGCACCGCGGCGGCGGCGATCTTGGCCGGGAAGTCGTTGCCGGGCGGCCCGAACAGCCACGCCGTCCGGACGATGGCCAGCCGGCCCGCGGAGCTCGCGAAGGCCGCTGACGCGAGCTGCTCGGCCGCCGCCTTCGCCGACCCGTACGGGTTGATCGGGTGGCGCTCGTCGTCGGGCGCGTAGCCGCGGCCGTCCGTGCGCGCGCCGTCGAACACCTCGTTGGTCGAGATGATCAGCAGGTCCGTCCCGCGCGCGGCGCACGCCCGGGCGATCTCCCCCACCGCGGTCCCGTTGCGGCGCATGGCGAGCTCGGGCTCGCGGGCGTTGCCGTCCACGTCGGTCCAGGCGGCGGTGTGCACGACAACCTCGGGGCGCTCCCGGTCGAGCAGCACGCCGAAGGACGCCGCCGTGACGGTGTCGAGCTCGAGCTCGGGCTGGTCCCAGCCGATGGGCGGGCGCATGCCCGTGAAGGGCGCCTCCTCCAGCGCCCCCACGAGCGCCCGCCCGAGCCGGCCGACGACGCCGACGACCGCGACGCGCACGCTAGGCGTTCCGGTCCACCGCGTGACCCGCCGCGAGGCGGTCGCCGTACTGGCGTGCGTAATACGCGTCCCAGTCGCCGGACTTGGCGCTCACGGTCCACTCGGCGTGCTCGCGGTACCACGCGACGGTCGCCGGCAGCCCCTCGTCGAACGAGACGCGGGGAGTCCAGCCGAGCGCGGCGAGCTTGGACCCGTCCATCGCATAGCGGCGGTCGTGGCCGGGGCGGTCGGGCACCGTGCGGACGAGCGTCCAGTCGCGGTTGGTGGCCGCGAGGAGCCGCCCGATCACGTCGCGGTTGGGCAGCTCGGTTGCGCCGGCGACGTTGTACGCCTCGCCGGCCTCGCCGTGGCGCAGCACGAAGTCGATGCCCGCCGCATGGTCCGCCACGAAGAGCCAGTCGCGGATCTGCATCCCGTCGCCGTACATCGGGAGGGGCTTGCCCTCGAACGCGTTGGTGATGAACAGCGGGATCAGCTTCTCGGGGTGCTGGAACGGGCCGTACGTGTTGGAGCCGCGGGTGATGACCGTGTCGAGCCCGAACGTGACGTGGTAGGCGTGGACGAGCAGCTCGCTCGAGGCCTTCGCGGCGGCGTAGGGGCTGCGCGGGGCAAGGCCGTCGGTCTCGACGCTGCTGCCCTCGGCCACCGAGCCGTACACCTCGTCCGTGCTCACCTGGAGGAAGCGCGGGGCCGTCTCGCGGTCGCCCTTCGCCGCGCGGTCCGTCTCGGCGCGCACCGCCTCGAGGAGCACGTGCACGCCGATCACGCCCGTCCGCAAGAACGCCTCGGGGTCGAGGATGCTGCGGTCCACGTGGGTCTCGGCGGCAACGTTGACCACCGCGTCCGCGTCCGCCACGAGCGGGCCGACGAGCGCGGCATCGGCGATGTCCCCGCGGACGAACGCAAATCGGGCGGCCTGCTCGGGGTCGGCCTCGACGGCGGCGAGGTTCGCGCGGTTGCCGGCGTACGTCAGCTTGTCGAGGACGGTGACGCGCGTGCCGTCGCGACGGGCGAGCAGCGCTCGGACGAGCTCCGAGCCGATGAACCCGGCACCGCCGGTCACGAGGAGGTGGGCGCCGGGCCCGAAGCGCTCGCTCACGCCGGGTCCCTCGGGCGCTCCACCGGCCCGACGAGACGGCCGGCATGGTCATCGCCCTGCGCCATCTCCGCCGCCTTGATCAGCGAGGGGACGGTGCCCGCGTCTGCCCACTGGCCCTCGTAGACGGGCGCGAAGAGGCGCCGACCCGGCACGTAGTGGTTCAGGACGTCGGTGATCTCGAACTCGCCGCGCCCCGACGGGGCCAGGTGCTCGATGACCTCGAACGCATCGGGCCGCAGGAAGTACACGCCGATCGGGATGAGGTTGCTCTTGGGCTCGCTGGGCTTCTCCTCGAAGCCCAGCACGTTGCCGTCCGCGTCGAGCTCGGCCACGCCGAATCGCTCGGGGTCCGGAACGCGGTAGAGCAGCGTGCCCGCGCCAAAGCCGCCGTCCTCGAACTGGCGGGCGACCGGCGCGAGCGCCTCGCCGAGCAGGATGTTGTCGCCGAGGACCACGCAGAAGGCGTCGTCGCCGATGAAGTCCTGGGCGAGGCCGATCGCGTGGGCGATGCCGAGCGCGCCGCGCTGGTACCGGTACGTCAGCTCGAGCCCAAAATGCCGCCCGTCCCCGAGGAGCTCGACGATGTCGCCGACGCTCTTCCCGCCGACGATCACCATGACCTCGCGGATGCCCATGCCCGCGAGGGTCTCGAGGGGGTAGTAGATCATCGGCCGGTCGTAGATCGGCAGCAGGTGCTTGTTGGTGACGATCGTGAGCGGGAACAGCCGCGTGGCGGTGCCGCCGGCGAGGACGAGGCCCTTCATAGACGCGGAGCGTAGCAGGGGCGGCGAGACCTGCGGCGGCGCGGTCCCACGGCGTGCCGGTGGCGTCCACCGTCCGGGCTCCCACCGGGGCGGTCCGAGCGGTCGCAGCCGTTCGTCGGCATGGCGGGATGGCAGGGCCGCTGGCCGGTATCCTGCGGCTGTGGTCCTTCCCCCCGCACGGATCCAGCGCATCGGCGCCGCGTTCGTCCTGTTCGTCATCGCCGCAGCCGTCGCGACCTGGCTCTGCAAGCCCCTCCACGGGGGTCCCGCGGGGCCCGATGCCGCCGCATCGATCCTGTTCTTCGACCGGATCGTGACCGGCACCCGGCTCGAGACGTTCGTGAACACCACGCCCAAGCCCCTGCTGACCCTCATCCTCGGCGGGCTCCACGGAATCACCGGCGGGTGGGTCGCCGGGGCACTCGCCACGGTGCTCGCGACCGCGCTCGCCGTGGTCCTCGCGGCCGAGGTCGTCCGCCGGGTGGCCGGGATCGAGGCGGCGGCCTTCGCCGCCGTGGCGCTGATCGGGCTGCTCTCGCTGCAGGTCGAGACGAGCCTGAGCTACGGGCTGCCCTGGGCGTTCCTGCTCTGGATGGCCGCCGGGCTGCTGCTCCTTCGACCGGAGCCGCGGTACGGGCTCGCTGGGTCGATGCTGCTGCTTGCCGGCCTCGCCCGCCCGGAGACCTGGATCATCGTGGGCGTCGGGATGCTGCTGCTGCTCTGGCGGGCCGTCCGCGGGCCGCGCCCGCCGCGCGTGGCGTGGCGGCTCCTCATCGCCTGGCTGGCCCTGCCCGTCCTCTGCCTGCACGACTTCCTGCTCACCGGCATCCCGCTCTGGTGGATCGGGATCGCGAGGCACTCGGTCGAGCTCGCGGACGGCAGGGCGAGCTCGCTCCCCACGGTCCTCCACATGTCAGCCGATCTTCTGCTCGGCATGCTCCCGATGGTCATCGCCGCGTGCGCGGGCGGGCTGCTCCTGGTCAGGCGCCAGTCGTGGATCGCGGTCGCCGGCCTTGTCGCCATGGGCCCGCTGATCCTGGTCTACACGTGGCTGCTGTCCATCGAGCACATCAACGTCCTGTCGCACTACCTCCATCCCGCAGAGCTCGCCATCGTGCTGGCGGCGGCGGTCGGCGTCGGGCTCGTCCTCGCGGCGGGGCGCGGGCGGCTGGCGACGGCGCGGCCGCGGGCCTCTGGACCGCTGGCGGTCGGGGTCGCCTGCGTCGTGGCAGTCGCGCTCGCCGTCGTCATGGCGCGGCCGTTCACGCCGCTCAGCCGCAGCGCGCGGACCTCGACGGCCCTCGAGTCCAGGATTGCGCTTCGACTCGAGGCGGTCGAGCCGGTGCTCGACGGCCTCCTGCCCGCGGACCGCAGCGGGCCGGCCGTCAACCCCGGGCCGATGGGCGCGCCGGACCCCGCGCTGGGCTACCTGTTCGTGCCGGCCCACCACTCGCTCCGGCTGTCCATCGACCTGAGGCTGCCCCTGACGCGCCTCCTGGGCCTTGAGCCGGCGCACGTGGACCTGGCCGGCGGCTACCCGCCAGTCGGCAGCGTCGTGTACCTCGACGGGATCATCGAGCCCGCGACCGTCAGCGCCGCGACAACGCCGCTGCAGGTCAGCGTCCCGACGGTCGTCGGCGGGGTGCGGGTGGTGCCGATCGTCAGCGATCCCGCCGCCAAGACGTGGGTTGTGCGGATCGAACCGGCGCCCTGACGCCCGTCGTCCGCGAGCGGCTCGCAGGAGTCAGGCCCGCGGGGCCTTCGCCTCGGCCTCGGCCTCGGGCCAGACTTGTCCCAGCCGCCCGATCGGGTGCAGATCAGCCCGAGCCGGCGCCATGTCGGCCGGCGGGCGCAGGTCGTCGCCGCTGATCGTGGCCAGCGCGAGGCCCACCAGGACCATCGCGATCCATCCAGACTGGAAGCCAGGCGCCCACGGACCCATGCCCAGGACGAACCACAGCAGCTCCGGTCCGAGGGTGAGGGCGCCGGCGAGAAGCGGCGACAGGCCGTGCGGGTAGAGGGTGGGTGACGCGACCACCGACGCGAAGCCGAGCCGCGCCAGCCCCGCCCGGCCCCGGACGCGCAGGCCCCAGACGATCAGCGCCACGCTCAGGACGATCGCGAGGACGGGGCCGATCAGTCTCTCGACGGAGAGCCCCTTGATGCCGGGGTCGCTATTGACGACCTCGGTGAAGAACCGCAGGCCGGCGGGCCACGCGAGCCAGGTCTGCAGGCCCACGATCGGGACGGAGATGACCGCGAGCGCGACCACGATGCCGATCCCGACAGCGAGCGCCCGCCAGCGCCGCTCCCGGAGCAGCCACAGGCTCGGGATCATGGACTGGAGCTTGAACACGCCACTGACCACGATCGACGCTGCGACGGGGAACGCCAGCGCAAAGGCGAACAGGCTGAACGAGGCGACGTTGCCGACCGCAATGCCCTGCGCCGGCGCGGGCCACGCGAGCAGCACGATGAGCCAGCGACCGCGCACGCCCAGCAGCCAGAAGGTCCCCAGGACGGCCGCGAGCGAGGCCGCCGTCCACAGCAAGTCCACACCGGCGCGCGGCAGAAGGGCCAGGAGCTCGAAGAGCGGGATCGTCAGGGGCGGGTAGACGAACGGCAGCTGCGTGCTGTCGGGGATGGCGGCCAGCGGGGCAGACAGGTACGGGGAGGCACCGCCAAGTGCGGTCGTCCCGGCGCCCAAGTAGAGGTGGAGGTCCCGGAGCGTGTCCAGCGGCAGCTTCATGACGTCCCAGGTGATCCACGATGCCAGGGTCGCAGTCACGACCAGGGACGTTGCCGTCCGGCGAACCTCGCCCGTGCCTCGGACCGCCGCGCCAAGCCAGAAGCCCAGCAGCACGACCGCAAGGGGGCCACGAGCGAGTCGGACGCCCACAAGCTGCCCCGCCACGACAAGGCCCACCCCAACCGCGGCGATCACCACGAGTCGGACGGGGATCCGGATCCGCCGGACGGCGAGCAGGTCGGCGCCGGCCCATCCGATGGCCAGCGCGAGCAGGGCGATGAGCTCGGACTGACCGATCGTGGTCCGCCCGAACGCCGGCGCGTCGAAGTGGAACGGCATCAGCAGCACGATGGCTGCGAGAACCACTGACGTGACGGGGCGCTGGGGGATCCCAGCCAGACGCGCCCGCCATGCCGTCACGGTTTGGCGGTCCTCGCAGGGACCGGGCTCGGCGTGTAGCAGGGCACCTCGCCGACGGGAACCGTCCCGGACGTGCCGCACGGCTGGGGCTGCTGGTCCGCCGGCGGCAGGCCGCCCGTGTAGTCGGTGATGACGAGCGCGAACTCGAACGTCTCGAGATCGGCCGCGGGCGCCACGAACGCGGTCTGCACCACGTCGTTGGCGTCGCGCTGGACGTCCACGACGGACCCGAGCAGCAGGCCCTTGGGGTACGGGGAGCGGATGCCGCCCGCCAGCTGGAGGCCCGCGGTGAACACCTCCTCGTCGAGTCCGATCGTCACTGAGGAATCCACGTTCTTCATCGTCAGCACGCCACCGGCCTCGCCGCCCACCTCGCCGGTCTTCCCGGACTTTGCCAGCTGGCCGATCACCGTGGACGACGGGTCGCTGATCAGCGTCACCTTGGCGAAGTTGGACCCGATGTCCGAGATGCGCCCCACGACGGCGCCGCCCTGGGCGATGACGACGTCACCCGCGGAGAGCCCGTCGGCGGTCCCCTTGTCGAGCGTCACGACCCGGCTCGTCGGCAACAGCTCGCGGCCGATGACCCGCACGGCCACCGTCTTGTGGTCGAAGCCGGTCCGCAGCTGGAGGAGGGCCGTCAACTGGTCGTTCTCCGCCTTGAGCTGCTGGAGGCGTGCGTTGTCGTTCTGGAGGCGTGCGTTGTCGTCGCGGAGGGCGGCGTTGTCGACCCGCAGCTGGTTGATCTCGCCAATCGACCCGACCACGCTCGAGGCGTCGGACGCAACCCCGGCGACGGCGCCCTGGATGGGCCGGAGCGCGAACTGGAGGCCGCGCTTGAGCTCGAGAACCGCGGGGTTGGCCGAGAAGGCCATGAGCAGCAGGGTGGTCACCACGAGGGCTGTGAAGATGATCCCCCGTCGGCGCGCCTTGCGGTTGGAGAGCAGGGTGGTCATAGCGAAACGCTCCGGCGGGCCGCCTGACGGGCGGTCGGGTTACGGACCGTCAGCGCGGCGGCCGGCTGTAGGTCTCCGCGACGAGCACGCGCTCCATGGTGGGGCTCGCGAGCTCCTGGAGAACCACGCCGGTGCCGCGGGCGACGCAGGTCAGCGGGTCGTCGGCGATGTGGACCGGCATCTGGGTCGCCTCCGCAACGCGGCGGTCGAGGCCGGCGAGGAGCGCGCCGCCACCGGCGAGCACGATCCCCTGGTCCATGATGTCCGCCACCAGCTCGGGCGGCGTCTCCTCGATCGTGTCCTTGATGGTGTCCACGATCTGGGCCACCGACACCTCGATGGCGTCGCGGATCTGGTCCGCGCCCACCTCGACGGCCCGGGGCAGGCCCGTGAGCAGGTCCCGTCCGCGCAGGGTGACGCGCTGGGCGTCCCACTCGCCGGGATACGCCGACCCGATGGCGATCTTGATGTCCTCGGCCGTGCGCTCGCCGAGGAACAGGTTGTACTCGCGCCGGGCGTAGGCAACGATGTCCTGGTCCATCTCGTCGCCGCCGATGCGGATGGACCGCGCCACGACGATGCCGCCGAGCGAGAGCACCGCGACCTCCGTGGTGCCGCCGCCGATGTCCACGATGAGGGAGCCCGAGGGCTCCGACACGGGCAGCCCAGCCCCGATCGCGGCGGCCATGGGCTCCTCGATCAGGCGGGCCCAGCGGGCGCCGGCGTTCATGGCCGCGTCACGCACGGCGCGCTTCTCCACCTCGGTCACGCCCGACGGGATCCCGAGCAGCATCCGCGGCCGGGAGATCATCCCGATCCGGTCGTGCACCTTGTGCACGAAGTACTTGATCATCTGCTCGGTGACGTCGAAGTCGCTGATGACGCCGTCCCGCAGGGGCCGCACGGCGATGATGGACGCGGGCGTGCGCCCGACCATCCGCTTGGCCTCGGCCCCGATCGCGAGGACGCGCTTGGTCTTGGCGTCGATGGCAACGACGGACGGCTCGGAGATCACGATGCCGCGGTCGCGGACGTGGACGAGCGTGTTCGCCGTGCCGAGGTCGATCCCGATGTCCCGGGAGAAGAGGCCGAGGAGGCGGTCGAGCATGCTGCGCGCGGTTCCTTGCTGCGACGGTCGAAGGCGGGCGCCGCTGCGGCGGCCGCGAGTCGCGGGTAGTCGTTCGGTCGGGGGCCTGAGCGCGAGAACGGCGCGCGGGCGGGTTTGCAGTATACCCGCGCCCGGTCGGAGGCCTTCGACCGGTACCAATGTCGACCATCGGGCAGTACCCCCTGCCCATGTCCTGCGGGGCTGCCGGAGATGACGATGGTCCCGGTCCGATGGGGGACGATATGCGACCCGATCACCTCTCACGGACCACGAGAGGGA
>Ga0302299_10002807_pt1 | contig 10604 bp, 9 predicted proteins | sample III_Fen_N3_4_FD_198795 | JGI IMG/M metagenome (GOLD analysis project Ga0302299, IMG submission 198795) | Peat permafrost microbial communities from Stordalen Mire near Abisko, Sweden - III_Fen_N3_4 | ecosystem: Environmental > Terrestrial > Soil > Wetlands > Permafrost | place: Sweden: Abisko...
GTGCCGGTGTCGTCGACGACGTCGGCACCGATGCCGGGCAGGGCCCGGGTCGCGGACCCGGGTTTGGTGGTGGTCACCCCGGGCAGGGGGCTGATCATGATGGCGCCGGTCTCGGTCTGCCACCAGGTGTCCACGATGGGGCAGGTGTCGGCGCCGATGACCCGCCGGTACCACATCCACGCCTCGGGGTTGATCGGTTCACCCACCGAGCCGAGCAGACGCAACGAGGACAGGTCGAACGCCTCGGGGTGGGTTTCGCCCCACTTCATGAACGTGCGGATCGCGGTCGGCGCGGTGTACAAGATGCTCACCTTGTACTTCTCGACGATCTCCCAGAACCGGCCCCGGTGCGGGGTGTCCGGGGTCCCCTCGTACATCACCTGGGTGGCCCGGTTCGCCAACGGCCCGTACACGATGTAGGAGTGCCCGGTCACCCACCCCACATCGGCGGTGCACCAGTACACGTCGGTGTCCGCCTTGAGGTCGAACACCGCCCGGTGGGTGTACGCGACCTGCGTCAGGTACCCCCCGGTGGTGTGCAGAATCCCCTTCGGGCGGGCCGTGGTCCCCGAGGTGTACAAGATGAACAACGGCTGCTCCGCCCCGAACGCCTCCGGGGTGTGCTCGGTGGGCTGCGCCCCCAGGGCCTCGTGCCACCAGGTGTCCTTGTCGGTCCAGGCCACGTCCTGCCCGGTGCGGCGCACCACCAGCACATGGCGCACCCCCGGGCTCATCGCGACCGCCTCATCGACCGCCGGCTTCAGCGCCATCGCCGCACCCCGCCGGTACCCCCCATCAGCGGTGATCACCACCGTGGCATCCGCATCGACGATCCGCGAGTGCAACGCCTCCGCGGAGAACCCCCCGAACACCACCGAATGAACCGCCCCGATCCGCGCGCACGCCAACATCGCCACCGCCGCCTCCGGGATCATCGGCAAATAGATCGCCACCCGATCCCCCGCGACCACCCCCAACGCGGTCAACGCATGCGCCGCCTGGCACACCTGCCCAAGCAGCTCCGCATACGTCACCACCCGGGTGTCCCCCGGCTCCCCCTCAAAGAAGATCGCCACCTGATCCCCGAACCCCGCCCGCACATGACGGTCCAAACAGTTCACCGACACATTCAACGAACCATCAGCGAACCACCTGGCGAACGGAGCCCCCGACCAGTCCAACACCTCCTCGAACGGCACCACCCACTCCAACTCCCGCGCCCGAGCCGCCCAAAACCCCAACCGATCCCCATCCGCCTCCACATAATCCGCACCCGACACGTTCGCCCCCGCAACAAACACCTCCGACGGAGCAAACCGACGCTCCTCATGACCCAAATTCTCCAACGCATCACTGCTCACGAGATCTCCAGGGGCGAGAGGGCTGGTCAGGTGCGGCCTACTCCATCAGGGGCATCGCGGACTATCAACTCCGCGAGGTGAACCAAGTGGCACACGTTCTCGGCTGAAGGCGATGTCACTCACTCCGACGGGGGCGCGCGGGCACCGGTCCGGCCGCGAAAACGTGTGCCACTTGGTTCACGTGGCGGGGCGGCATCGGGCGCTGCGTAGGCTGGCCGACCTGGTCTCGCTGGGAAAGGGCTCTGCGTGGTGACGGGTACGGATCCGCTGGGCCGCCTGGTCGAGCTGCCGGGCGTGTTCGAGGCGGTCGAGGCCGCGCGCGGCTCGGTCGACGCCTTGCTGCGTGACCTGCGCGGACGCGAGCTGCGTCGCCGGGTGACCGAGGTGACCGCAGAGTCGTTGCGCCGGGCGGCTTGGGCGTCGACGTGCCTCGAGCTGGACGAGCCGTGGGACCTCGACACGTTCACGCCTCCCTTCGACGAGACCGAGCGTGGTCGCACCGCCCGGGGCGCCCTGCGCGTCACGACCGAGCTGGCCGGTCTGGCCGGGGTGTGGCGCACCGCGCCCCTCCAGGCCCTGGCCCGGTTGCACAGTCTCGCCGCCGCCGACCTGGTCGCCGCGGGCGAGCTTCTCGAGGTCGAGGTCGGACGTCCGCGGGCCGGAGCCGATGGCGGTGGGCGCATGTCCGGGCTGGCCGAGGTGCTCGCTGCCCCCACGGTCGCTCCGGCCGTCCTGGTGGCCGCGGTCGTGCAGGGCGAGCTCGAGTCGGTCGGCCCGTTCCGCTGGGGCAACGGGCTGGTCGCGCGGGCAGCGGCCCGGCTCGTCCTGCTCGAGCGGGGCCTGGACCCGCGGGCGGCGAGCATCCCCGAGGTGGGGTTCCTCGAGCTCGGGCGGGTCGCCCACGACTCGGCGCTGGCGGCGTACGTCAGCGGTTCCGGGGAGGGCGTCGCCCAGTGGTTGGTGCACTGTGCGCAAGCGGTGGCCCTCGGCGGGCGGGCCGGCCGTGACGTGGCGGCAGCCGTTCGCGGCTAGGCGCGACGCGCTAGGCGAGGTCGGCGGCGAAGGGCGGATCAGCGCCTTGACGCTGACAGGTGAGGGCGGCGACCCGCACCGCGAACTCGACGGCCGCCCTGAGCGCGTCGAGGTCGCCCAGGTCGCTGCGGTCATGTCCGGCCGAGCACCAGGCGTGGACGAACGCACCCCCGAACGAGTCGCCGGCGCCCACGGTGTCGACCACGTCGACACGGGGCACGGCGACCGAGAGCTCTGCGGTCGGGGTGAGGACGTGCACCCCGGCAGCACCATCGGTGAGCAGCACCACCTGGGGGCCGGCATCGAGCAGTGCCCGAGCCGCGTCGAGAGCGGGGGCTCCCGGCGTGAGCCACTCGAGGTCGTCACCGCTGACCTTGACGACGTCGGTACGGGCCAGCACGCGGGCCAGGCGAGCGCGGTAGGACGCGCCGTCCTTGATCACGGTGGGGCGGCAGTTCGGGTCGACCAGGACCAGGACGCCGGGGTCGAGGCCGGCAACGAGGGCCTCGTACGTGCTGGCCATCGGCTCGAGCGCCAAGCCCAGCGTCCCGACGTGCAGCGCCTTCGTGCGGGCCGGGAGCCCGTCGGCGAGGTCGGCCTCGGTCAGGCCAGGGGCCGACGTCCCGGCGAAGTAGAAGTGGTACGTCGCAGCGCCGCCGGCGTCGAGCTCGGCCACGGCCAAGGTGGTGGGGTCGCTGGTGCGCGGGGCCGACGAGAGGTCGACGCCGTCGGCCTCGAGCCGCGCGTGCAGCAGGGTCCCGAAGCGGTCGTCGGAGAGTCGGCCGACGAACAGGGCTGACCCACCCAGCCGGGCGATCGTGCGGGCGGCGTTGTAGGGGCCACCGCCGGGGTTCGCGGTCAGGGTCCCGTCCGGACTAAGGATCAGGTCGATCAGGGCTTCACCAGCGACGGCAATCATGAGGCGGGAGCGTAGTCGACCGGGCGGGACGCCTCCGGACAGCAAACGGCGCCTCCTGCGGGGGAGGCGCCGTCTCCCGATCCATCGGCTCGGTGACCAAGCGTGCAACCGATTCGCCGGACGGTTCCGCTGAGCGGTAGGTCCTGACGTCCCTAACGTGGGTTGGTCCGCCGCGTGGGTTACCCGGCTGATGGTTCGCGTTCAGGTCTACACCCGCCGTCGGCCCGGACGGAACCCCTCGTCGGCGTGTCGGCTCAGACGGCGGACCGGTAGATCTTCCGGCCCGCGTACCAGACCACGCCCGCCGCTGCGGCAGCGCCGACGGTCGCGTAGGCCACCTTTCGAGGTTGGCGGGTCCGCAGCCCCACCGGGGTGGCGAAGTCGAGGATCGGCCACTCGCGGGTCACCGCCTCGGCGCGTAGGGCCCGATCAGGGTTCACCGCGTACGGGTGACCCACGGCCTCGAGCATGGGCAGGTCGGTCGCGGAGTCGGAGTACGCGAACGAGCCGGGCAGGTCGTAGCCGCGGTCGGCGGCGAGCTCGCGGATCGCTTCCGCCTTGGCCGGGCCATACGCGTAGAAGGAGATCTCGCCGGTGTACTTGCCGTCCTCGACGACCATCCGCGTGGCGATCACGTGGTCGGCGCCGAGCATCGCTCCGATGGGTTCGACGACCTCGGTACCGGAGGTGCTGACGATGACGACGTCGCGACCGGCAGCGTGGTGGTCGGCGATCAGCTCGATCGCCTCGACGTAGATGGTTGGGTCGATCAGCTCGTGCACGGTCTCGCCGACGATCGCTCGCACCTGGTCGACCGGCCAGCCGGTGCAGAGCTCCTGCAGGTAGCCGCGCATCCGTTCCATCTGATCGTGGTCGGCGCCCCCGACGAGGTAGACGAACTGGGCGTAGGCACTGCGCAGCACGGCTCCGCGGTTGATCAGGCCGCCCTTGTAGAACGGGCGGCCGAAAGCCAGCGAGCTGGACCGGGCGATGATCGTCTTGTCGAGGTCGAAGAACGCAGCAGTGGGCTGGGCGGCGTCGGACACGGGGACGAGTCTAGGCCGCATGGGTGAAATGACCGCTTGTTTGCGTTCCGTCCGTCGCTGTCGGTTTGCCGGGATCGGGGCTCGGGTAAATGTCGTGTGGGCAGGGGTCGTGACCGCTGCCCACGGCTGGGCTCCTCCCCCCCAGGGCCTCAGCCGCAGCGACGGCCCCCGCTAGCCCCCCCAGCGGGGGCCGTTCGCGCTGCGATCCCCGGCTGTCGCTCACCGGGCCGCGCCTGCGCCCACCGTTGTCCACAACCCGCGATCGTCCACAACGGGGGCCGCGCGACTGCCGGAGCGTTCACCGCCAGTCCAGGGTCGTACGAGACCACCGATCTCGTCGCCTGGAGGCTCTTGCCGTGCCGTCCCCCTCGATCGATGCACCCGCTCGACCTCGCCCGCTGCTCGTCACCGACGATCCTGACCTGCTCGACGACCTGCTGCGGCTGGCGGCGGCGGCCGGGATCGAGCCCGAGGTGGTCGACGCCGTCGCGGCGGCTCGGCGGTCGTGGGGCGGAGCACCGCTCGTGCTGCTCGACGCACGTCTGGCTGGTACGGCTGTGGTGGCTGGGCTCTCGAGACGGCCCGGCTTGGTGCTCCTGGCCGGGTCTGCCGATGACGCGGATGTGTGGCGACGGGCGGTCGAGGTCGGTGCGGAGCACGTGGTGGTCCTGCCGGATGCCGAGCAGTGGCTGGTGGCTCGACTGAGCGACTCGGCCGACTCGGCCGAGGGCAGCCACGGCGATGCCGAGGTCGTCTGCGTGATCGGCGGTCGCGGCGGGGCCGGGGCCAGCACCTTGGCGGCGGCGCTCTCGTTCGCTGGCTTGCGCCGGGAGCTGCCTACCGTCCTGCTCGACGCCGATCCGTTGGGCGGCGGGATCGACCTGCTGCTCGGTGGGGAGGACGAGCCCGGCTTGCGCTGGCCCGATCTCGCCGGCGCAAGCGGCCGGGTGGCAGCTTCGACCCTGCGCGGTTCGCTTCCGTCCGTCGACACCCTGACCGTCTTGAGCTGGGACCGCGGCGACAGCCTCCAGGTGCCCGTCACCGCGATGCGTTCGGTGCTGGGTGCGGCTCGCCGAGGGGGCGGGCTGGTGGTCGTCGACCTTCCCCGGCGGGCCGACGCGGCGGCCGAGGTGGCGCTCGCGGACGCGAGCATCACGTACCTGGTCGTTCCCGCTGAGGTGAGGGCTGCGGCGGCGGCGGCGCGGGTTGCTGCCTCGATCCGGTTGCTGACCCGTGAGGTCCAGGTCGTCGTCCGCGGTCCGGCGCCGGGTGACCTGGAGCCGGAGGTCGTGGCCGCTTCGCTCGGTCTCGCCTTGGCCGGTCACTGCAGGGCCGAGCCCGGTCTCGCGGCAGCGCTGGAGCGTGGTCAGCCCCCGGGCCGGCGCCGAGGGCCGTTGTCGCGGCTGGCCGACCTCCTGCTCGACGATGTCACCGGGACCTCGGGAGTCGACCGTTCGTGGTCACCGCGCCGCGGCTTCGCCCTCCTGGAGGAGTGATGCGCCTCGATGAGGCGTTCGTCGAAGGCGTGCGGGCGAGGTTGGTCGGCGAGCGTGCACCGATCGGTGCGACGGCGGTGGCGGCGGCGGCTCGAGCCGAGGGAGCGGTCCTGGGCGAGGGACCGATGCTCGAGCTCGTGGGTCGGTTGCAGTCCGAGATCGTCGGCCTAGGACCCCTGACCGGCTTGGTCGCTGACCCGTCGGTCACCGACGTGCTCGTCCACGGTCCCGATCAGGTGTGGGTCGATCGCGGAGCGGGTCTCGAACGTGCCGACGTGCGTTTTCGCGACGAGGCTGCGGTGCGCCGGCTCGCGGGGCGGCTGGCAGCGGTCGTAGGGCGGCGGCTCGACGATGCCTGTCCCTTCGTCGATGCGCGGCTTCCGGACGGGGTCCGGCTGCACGCCGTGCTGTACCCGGTGGCCGTGGACGGGACGTGCATCTCGCTGCGCATCCCGACCCGCCAGGTGCTGACCCTGGGGGACTGGTGCGCGTCGGGGTCGCTCCATCCCGATCTGGTGGCGGTGCTGGAAGCTGTCCTGTGTGCGCGCTTGTCGTTCCTCGTGAGTGGCGGGACCGGGAGCGGCAAGACGACCCTGCTGGGGACGCTGCTGGGCGCCCTGCCCGGATCCGAGCGGTTGGTCGTGGTCGAAGACACCCTCGAGCTGGCCCCCGCCCACCCCCAGGTGGTCCGGCTGGAGGCGAGAGCGGCAAACGTCGAGGGCGTCGGCGCCGTCACCGTCCGCGACCTCGTTCGGCAGGCGTTGCGGATGCGCCCCGATCGCCTCGTCGTCGCCGAAGTCCGCGGCGGGGAGGTCGTGGATCTGTTGGCGGCACTCAATACCGGGCACGAGGGCGGCGCCGGAACGGTGCACGCCAACGCGCCGGCGGACGTTCCGGCGCGGCTCGAGGCCCTGGCCCTTCCGACCGGGCTTGATCGAGCCGCGCTGCACAGCCAGCTTGCGGCCGCCCTCGACGTGGTCATCCACGTGACCCGGTCGACCGGCGGTCTGCGCCGGGTGTCTCAGGTGGGTCTCACGACGATCGACGAGTCGGGTCACGTGCAGGTCGACCCCGCTTGGCGGGTCGACCAGCAGGGCGAGCTGCACCCGGGTCCCTCGGCGGACCGGCTGGCCGAACTGATCGCGGACCGGCTGGGGGGTCATCCGGCCGAGTGGCGAACGTGACCGGCTCGCTGAGCAGCCATGGTGCCCTGGGCAGTCGACCGGCTCTCATCGCCGCCCTCTTGATGGTGGTGGCGCACCTGCTGCTGACGTCACCCGTGCCCCTCCGCGGGCCGACCCGTGAGACGTGCGGGTCGGGCACCCGATGGGTTATCGCCTTCGCCGGCCGCGCCCGCGCGCTGTTCTCTACCCGGTCGGGCCGCGCGACGGCGGCCTCTGCGGTTGCCGTGACGGAGTTTGCTGAGGCTTGGGCCGCTGAGCTGCGAGCCGGACGCTCGACGGGGCAGGCGTTGGTGGCGGCCATAAGCGAGGTCGACGACCCGGTCGTCCGCGCGGCGCTGCGCCCGGTGTCCGACAGCGTGGGGCTCGGTGGCGACCCAGCTCCCTTCCTCAGACAGGGCGCGGTGCACCCCGGCTGCGAGCTGCTGCGACCGTTGGCCGCCGCCTGGGAGGTAGGCGCAGGGCGGGGGGCCGGGCTCGCCGAATCCGTGGACCGCATGGCCGCCGCCGGGCGCAGTCGGCTCCAGCACCAGCAGGAAGTGGCTGCTCACCTGGCCGCTCCGCGTGCGACGGCGCGCATGCTCGCGGGGTTGCCGGTGTTCGGATGGCTCCTGGGGATGGCTGTGGGTGCTCGTCCGCTGAGCTTCTTGCTGTCGACTCCACCCGGCTGGTGCGTCGCTCTGGTCGGGGTGTCGCTCGAGCTCCTCGGCCTGCGCTGGACGTCGGCACTCGCAGTCCGCGCGGAGCATCCGCGGTGATCTCGAACGAGGTGGCGGCGGGTGTCCTGCTCGCACTCGCTGGTGGGGCGGTCGAGCCGCTTCGCCCTGCCCGGCGTCTGCTGCGGGTGCAACCGGGTGCGGCCGCCGCTGAACCGCTGCGACCCGGTTCGGGCGAGTCAGCGGGAAGCGAACCGCCTCGGGTTTCGGTCCTCGCGTTCGCTGCGGCCGGGCTGGCGGTTGCGGTGCTGCTCGGGGGCTGGCTCGGGGCGCTCGCTGCCATCGCAACGGTCTGGTTCGGACCGGTGCTCGTGGCCAGGCTCGAGACCCGCGCTGAGCGGGACCGACGACGCCGACTGGCGGACGAGCTGCCGGTGGCTGTCGACCTGCTGGCTGCCTGTCTGCTCGCTGGTGCTGGTCCTGAGCAGGCCCTGAGATCGGTTGCGGCGGCGCTCGCTGGACCCGTCGGGGAGGTCTTCGGGGCGGTCGCGGCGGCCACCTCCGTCGGGGCCGACCCGCGTGCCGCCTGGGCGCCGTGGGTCGTCGACCCGTCCTTCGCCGGGCTCGCCCGCGCCGTCGTCCGGGCCGAGGTGAGTGGGGCGCCCCTCGCGACCGTGCTCACGCGGGCTGCAGCCGACCTACGTGCGGCCCGGCGGATCGCGGCGGAGGCCGCAGCTCGACGCGTGGGCGTGCTCGCAGTTGCACCGCTGGGTTTGTGCTTCCTGCCCGGGTTCATCCTGCTCAGCGTCGTCCCGGTTGTCTCCAGCCTGGCCGCCAGCGCGTTCGGTCCGAGCCCCTGACTCGCCGCCCATCGCTCGAGTCGCCCATCCACAGGGCGTGCGTCGTCCCCAGGCGAAGAGCTCGGCGGCCCGATCGCGACCAGGGTGGGGAAGCCTGGAATCACGGCCGATCGAGCCGTTCGTTCCGGCCGGTCCGCCGGGTTCGAGAGGAGTCAGCCATGGTTCGGCGATGGGTGGATCGAGTCAACTCGAGCGAGTTGACCCGCGACGCGGGCATGAGCACGGCCGAGTACGCCGTCGGCACCGTCGCGGCGTGCGGCTTCGCCGGGCTGCTGCTCAAGATCTTGACGAGCGACCAGGTTCGTTCGCTGCTGAGCGGAGTGATCTCGCGTGCCTTCTCCGTCGTCTTCTGACCATGGTTCGGTGACGGCCGAGACGGCGGTGCTGCTGCCCGCGCTGGCCCTGCTGCTGGTGTTCTTGCTGTCAGTGGCTCGCGCAGCCACCACCCAGCTCGACGTGCAGGATGCCGCTCGCCTTGCGGCCCGGGCGGCGGCGCGGGGTGAGTCCTCGGCGGAGGTCCAGCGGCTGGCCGGACAGGTTGCGCCCAGCGGATCAGTGGTGACGGTGCAGCGCTTGGGTGGCCTGCTCCGGGTTGAGGTCACCGCCCAGGTCCCGCCGCTCGGAGCCGGCGTGACGTGGTTGCCGGCGATCGACGTCACCGGGTCAGCGGTCGCCGCGGTCGAACCAGTTGCGTCGCAACCATGAGGTTCTCCCGAGTCTCGTCCGCTCGACCGGTTCTCGGCCTCCCGTCCGACGACGGCTCGGGGACGATCTGGGTGCTGGTCCTGGTGCTGGCGCTCAGTGCCACGAGCGCGCTGCTCCTCGCTCTGGCCACCGTGACCACTGCGCGGCACCGCGCTGCGACGACTGCCGACCTCGCGGCCGTGGCCGCCGCCGGAGCTTGGCAGCAGGGCTCGACGCCGGCGGCTGCCTGCGGTCTGGCCGCCAGCGTCGCCGCGGCGAGTGGGCTCAGCGTCGTTCGGTGCCTGGTGACCGCCGCGGGCACCGTCGACCTCGCTGTTCGGCTGGCCGTCGCGCTGCCACTGACCGGTCGGATGGGCACCGAGGTGCGGGCGCGCGCCGGACCCGCGCCGGCTGCGCTCCGAGCGAGTCGGCTACGAATCGAGCAGCACCGTGAGCAGGCGCAGGGCTCCAGCCTTGTCGAGCGGGTCGTTGCCGTTGCCGCACTTCGGCGACTGGACGCACGAGGGGCACCCCGCTTCGCAGCCGCAGGCACCGATGGCGTCGCGGGTTGCGGTGAGCCAGGCCCGGGCGCGGTCGTAGCCCTGCTCGGCGAAGCCGGCGCCGCCGTCGTGCCCGTCGTAGACGAACACGGTCGGCAGGGCGGTGTCGGGATGCAAGGCCGTCGAGACGCCCCCGATGTCCCAGCGGTCGCAGGTGGCGAACAAGGGGAGCAGCCCGATGGATGCGTGCTCCGCGGCGTGCGCGGCTCCTGGCAGGTCGATCTCGTCAAGACCGGCCGCAGCAACCTGAGCCGCTGTGACCGTCCACCAGACGGCCCTGGTGCGCAGATGACGGGGTGGCAGATCGAGTGGTTCCTCGCCGAGCACCTCCCCCGAAACGAGGCGGCGGCGCAGATAGCTCACCACCTGGTTGGTCACCTGCACGTCGCCGAACGTGAGCGTCGCCGCACCCCAGGCGGCGGTGGTCCGCACCGCCAGGATCCGGATGTCGGTCACGTCACGGGCTTGGGTCGAGTAGTCGGGCGTGGCGGCCACCGCCAAGGCGACCGAGTCGTCGAGGTCCAGCCGCTCGACCAGGTAGGTGGCCCCCTGGTGCACGTAGACCGCTCCCTGGTGCACCGTTCGGTCGGCCGCGCCCGGGTTCACCGTGCCGAGCACCCGGCCCGTGCCGGTCTCGACCACCCGCACCGGCGTGCCCCCGATACCCCGCAGATCGGCCAGGTCGCTGGCCCGTTCCCGCCGCGTCCAGTACCAGCCTCCCGGCCGCCGACGCAGCACGCCGCTGGCAACCAGCTCGTCGAGCAGCTCCGCCGTCCCGGCACCGAACAGTGGCAGGTCGGTTTCGGTCA
>Ga0302299_10002809_pt1 | contig 10600 bp, 10 predicted proteins | sample III_Fen_N3_4_FD_198795 | JGI IMG/M metagenome (GOLD analysis project Ga0302299, IMG submission 198795) | Peat permafrost microbial communities from Stordalen Mire near Abisko, Sweden - III_Fen_N3_4 | ecosystem: Environmental > Terrestrial > Soil > Wetlands > Permafrost | place: Sweden: Abisko...
TCGTCATCGCCAACCCCGGCCCCGAGCTGATGTTCGACGACCGGCTCTACAAGCGCGGCGCCCTCACCCTGCACGCGCTGCGGCGCACGCTCGGCGACGAGCGGTTCTTCGACACCCTCCGGTCCTGGGTGGCCGAGCACCGCTACGGCTCGGTGACCACCGCCGGGTTCACCGCCGTGGTCGCCGGCGCAGACGCCGACACGGTCGAGCTGCTCGACGCCTGGCTCCACCGGCCGGAGCTCCCACCGCTTCCCGACGCCCGCTGAGCACCGGCCGGCGGCGGCTCACACCCCGTCGAGCAGCGACGAGCCGTCGACGAGCCGGACGTCGGGAGCGGCTCCACCGACCACCGCCACGGCCCCGGCGAGCTCGGCTCCCAGCGCCAGGTCGGCGAGCTGCACCGGCCCGACGCCCGACGCGTCGACATGCCACGCCACGAGCTCCGGCGGGGCGAAGGGGGCCGACACCTCCACGTCGCTCGGCGCGGCCATCAACCCGTGGCCGGTCGCCTTCAGCACCGCCTCCTTGCGGGCCCAGAGCACCGCGCGCCCGCTCGACCGGCGGTTGTCGGGCAGGTCGGCCACGGCGCCCCCCTCTCCTGGGGCCAGCGCCACCGCGTCGAACCCCTCGAAGTCGACGGCGGACCCGACCTCCGCGTCGACACCCACCGGGCCGAGCCGCGTCACGGCCACCACGACCACCGTGCCCGCCGAGCGCGACAGGCTCACGTGCAGCGCCGGGTCGACGCCCACGAGGTGCGGCTTGCCGTGGGGGCCGCCGCAGGTCAGGCACGTCGCGCCGAGCACGAGCGCGTCCGGGGCCCGGTCCGTCCACGCCGCCGCCACCAGCCGGAGCAGCGCGTGCGCGGTGGCGTAGCCGGCCCGGTCGGCCTCGCGACGGAGGCGCGCCAGCCGGTCGCGCTCCTCGGGGCCGAGCAACCGCTCCAGACCCGCGGCCGCCCGCGGTGGGGCATGGACCACGTCGACCCGCGCCGGGTCGCCTTCACCTCCGAGCACCCGCCGATGGTTGCAGATCCCGTTGACCGCCCGGGGCCCGAGCGGACGGCCCGAGATGGGAGGATGATGGACCATGGCACTGGATCGGGTCGTCGAGCAGGAGCGCAAGTACGACGTCGACGCCGCCACCACCGTGCCTGCGCTCGACGGCGTCGCCGGCATCGTCCGCGTCGGGACCCCACGCACGACGTCGCTCGACGCGGTGTACTTCGACACCTCCGACCTCAGGCTGGCGGCCAGCGCCATCACCCTCCGCCGGCGCCACGGCGGCGACGACGCGGGCTGGCACCTCAAGCTGCCCGTCGCGACCGATCGCAAGGAGGAGGTCCGGCTGCCGCTCGGCGCCGACCGGGATCGCGTCCCGGGCCCCCTGCACGAGCTGGTCCGCTCGGAGGCCCGCGACCACCCGCTCGGCCCGGTCACCCGGATCCGCAACGAGCGGGTCGAGCGCCCCCTGCTCGGCAGCGACGACGTCGTGCTCGCGGTGCTGTGCGACGACCACGTCATCACCGAGTCGCTCGGGACCGAGCGCATCCGCGCCCAGGGCGCCGACGCCGCCTCGCCGCCGAGCCAGTCGTGGCGCGAGTGGGAGGTCGAGCTGGTCACGGGCACCCCGAAGCTGCTCGACCTGGTCGAGCCCCGCCTGTTCCGGGCCGGCGCGGCCCCGGCGCGCGGGCCCTCCAAGCTGGCGCGTGCGCTCGGCACCGGCCCCCGACGTCCACCGCTGCGCGGCGTCCCGGACCACCCGAAACGGTCCCCGGCGGGCGACCTGGCCCTCCGCTACCTCTTCGAGCACCGCTCCCGCCTCCACGATGCCGACCGTCGCATGCGCTCCGGCGATCCCGAAGGCGTGCACGACGTGCGTGTCGCCAGCCGACGGCTCCGCTCGGCCCTCGCCACGTACCGCACGCTCTTCGAACCGGGGAGCGTCGACGGGCTGCGCGGGGAGCTCAAGTGGATCGGTGGGCAGCTCGGCCAGGCCCGCGACGCCGAGGTGCTCCGCGAGCGGCTCCTCACCGAGGCGGCCGATGCCTCACCGGCCCGCGACGGAGCCGCCGCCATCATCGACGAGGAGCTCTCCGCCACGCAGCGCGCCGGGCGCGAGGCCGCGCTCGCGGCGGTCGGCTCCACGCGCTACTTCCACCTTCTCGACGCCCTCGACGAGCTCATCGCCGAGCCACCGTTCACCCCGTTGAGCGGCCGGCGCGCCGACAAGGTCGTGCCGCACCTGCTGAAGCGCGACCGCGCGAAGGTCGCGCGGCTCGCGCAGGAGGCCCTCGCCGCCACGTCTCCCGACGAGCGCGACCACGCGCTGCACGAGGCCCGCAAGGCGGCCAAGCGGCTGCGCTACGCCGCCGAGTCCGCCACGCCGCTCGCCCCCCGTCGGGGCCGCCGCCTCGCCCGGGCGTCGATGGCCTTGCAGGACCTGCTCGGCGAGCACCAGGACTCGGTCGTCGCCCGGCTCTTCCTCGAGCAGCTCGCCGCGAGCGGCATCTCGGTGGAGACCGCGTTCACGCTGGGCCAGCTCCACGGCCTCGAACAGGAGCGTGCCCACAACACCGAGCGTGCCTTCCCCGACGCCTGGCGCCGGGTGCCGCGGGTCCGCCCGAAGCGCTGGCGCTGAGGTCAGTCGGGCGCCGCGGCGTCGAGCAGCCCGCGTGCGTAGGCCGCCTGCCCGGCGTGCTGGATGTCGTCGTCGGCGATGCTCACCAACCGCACCCCGAGGGTGACCGGCGGGTCCCAGCGCTCGTCGACGACCCGTTCGAGGTCCGACGGGGCGAGGCCCTGCAGGAAGGCGTTGGTGCGTGAGGCCACCGCCGCGTAGTACTCGAGCAGCACCCCGGCGCTGTCGGGCCGGACGGCGGCGACCTCGTCGGCCGTGTGCCCGTAGCCGGTGTTGTCCGGGTCGGGCTCGAGGCCGAACCGGTGGGCCCACGGACCGGTGACCCACTCCTGCTCCTCGCCGAGCAGCTGCGCCACGTGGTGGTCCTGGACGCGCGTGAGGTGCCACACCAGCCAGCCGACCGGGTTGGTGCCGGGGACGACCGGCCGCGACAGCGCCGCCGCGTCGAGCCCGTCGACCGCGTCGGCGACGTGCTCGGTCACGCGGCCGAACAGTTCGATCAACAGCTCGTGGACGTCCACCGTGACTCCCTTCTCCCCCATTCTTGGCACGGAACGCGTCGCGGGGCGACGTTTTCCGTGCCGAGAACGGATGCGCACCGAACCCCGTTGCGAGAGATCTGCGCACCGGTGTCGAAACCTGGCCGCGGCGTTCGTAGTCAGGGTGAAGGCCTGGCACGATGCCAGGCCACGAGCAAGGAGACCCCGCGATGACCCAGTACCTGCTTTCCGTCCACATGGTCGAGGGCCAGGAGACCTACGCCACCGAGGAGGCCATGCAGCAGGCCTACAAGGCGGTCGACGCCTTCAACGCCGGCCTCCAGGCCAGCGGCACGTGGGTGTTCGCCGGCGGCCTGCACCCGCCGTCGACCGCCACGGTCGTGCGCACCGCCGGCGGCGAGACCGTCATCACCGACGGCCCGTTCGCCGAGACCAAGGAGCAGCTCGGCGGCTTCTGGATCATCGACGTCGCCGACCTCGACGCGGCCCTCGACCTCGCCGCCAAGGGGTCGATCGCCTGCGGCGGGCCCGTCGAGGTCCGGCCGTTCCAGGAGCTCCCCGAGGACTAGCACGGCATGTCCGCGGGAGCTGCGGCCGATGTCGGCGAGGTGTTCCGAAGGGAGTCCGGGCGCGCCGTCGCCACCCTGGTCCGCCTCTTCGGCGACATCGACCTCGCCGAGGAGGCGGTCCAGGAGGCCTTCGTCGCCGCCACCGAGCGGTGGCCGGTGGCGGGGTTCCCCCCGAACCCCGGTGCCTGGATCACCACCACCGCCCGCAACCGGGCCATCGACCGCTTCCGCCGTGAGTCGTCGCGGTCCGACCGGCAGGAGCAGGCGTTGCGGCTCCACGAGCGCGACGCGCCGACCGAGGAGGTGGGGCCGGTGACCGACGACCGGCTGCGGCTGATCTTCACCTGCTGCCATCCCGCCCTGGCGCCCCGCGCCCAGATCGCGCTCACGCTGCGACTGCTGGGCGGGCTGCAGACCGACGAGATCGCCCGGGCCTTCCTGGTGCCCGAGGCGACCATGGCGCAGCGCCTGGTGCGCGCCAAGCGCAAGATCCGCGATGCCCACATCCCCTACCGGGTCCCCCGCGACGCGGAGCTGCCCGACCGGCTCCGCCCGGTGCTGGCCGTGGTGTACCTGGTCTTCAACGAGGGCTACAGCGCCACCGCCGGCGACGACCTCGTGCGCGACGACCTCTGCGCCGAGGGCATCCGCCTCGCCCGGCTGCTGGTCGAGCTCATGCCCGACGAGCCCGAGGCCGTCGGGCTGCTGGGCCTGCTCCTCCTGATCGAGTCGCGCCGCGTGGCGCGCACCGCCGCCGACGGCTCCCTGGTGCTGCTGCCCGACCAGGACCGCTCCCTGTGGGATGCCGCGCTCGTCGCCGAGGGCCAGGCGCTCGTGCGAGCCTGCCTGCGTCGCAACCAGCCGGGGCCCTACCAGCTCCAGGCCGCCATCAACGCCGTCCACAGCGACGCGCCGACGGCCGCGGCGACCGACTGGGCCCAGATCCTGCAGCTGTACGACCAGCTCCTCGCGGTCTCCCCGAGCCCGGTGGTGGCGCTGAACCGCGCCGTGGCCGTGGCCGAGGTCGAGGGGCCCGCGGCCGGGCTGGAGGCGGTCGACGCCCTCGACCTCGAGGGCTACCACGCGTTCCACGCCACACGCGCCGACCTGCTCGTGCGGCTGCGCCGCCTCGACGAGGCCGCGCCGGCGTTCGACGCCGCCATCGCCCTGGCCACCAACGGCCCCGAGCGCCGCTACCTCGAGCAGCGCAGGCGCACGTTGGGCTGAGGCCCGGGCCGGGAGATCACCTCTTCCGGGTGATGGCCCCCGCCTCGACGCACGTCTACGGTGAGGTGCAATGATGCCGGTCGCACATGCGACCGAAGAGGAGGCAGCGTGTCCATCGGACCCGTCGAATACGTGATCATCAGCTTTCCCGAGAACCGCTTCGACGGTCGGATCGCACCCGCGCTCGACGCCCTCGCGGAGTCGGGCACCGTCCGCATCATCGACATCGTGTTCATCACGAAGACCGACGAGGGCGAGCCCATCGTCCTCGAGTTCGAGGACCTCGAGGGCGCCGACGCCGTGTTCGCCGAGCTCCCGGGCGAGGCCGGCGGCCTGCTGAACGACGGCGACATCGAGCGTGCCGCCGAGGAGCTCGCGCCGGGCTCCTCCGGGCTGCTCATCCTGTGGGAGGACGTCTGGGCCAAGCCCCTGGCCGACGCCATCGCCGACGCCGGCGGCGTGCTGGTCGGTGGCGGTCGCATCCCCCGCGACATGGTGAAGGCCGCGTTCGACTACATCGAGTCCGCGGGTTGAGTCCCGCTCGCCGAGAAGGAGCATCATGCTAGGACGAGGAAGAGGAATCGGACGCCGGGGCCCCGGGCTCATCGGCGTGGCGGCACGCACCGCCGTCGTCGCCGGCACCGCCACGGCCGTGGTGGGTGGCGTGCAGCACCACCAGGCCGGCAAGCAGGAGCAGGCCCAGGATGCGGCTGCGTACCAGCAGCAGCAGGCCGCCGCCCAGCAGCAGGCCTACGCGCCACCGCCCCCACCGCCCGCCGCGGCGGCCCCGGGCTCCGGCGACATGATCAACGAGCTCAAGGAGCTCGCGGCCCTGAAGGACCAGGGCATCCTCACCGAGGACGAGTTCGCGGCCCAGAAGGCCAAGATCCTCAACAACAGCTGAGCCCTCCGGGGCCCCGCCAGACCTCGACGCGACCAGGGCCCCACGGCCCTGGTCGTGGCGCGTTCAGGCCGGCTCGTCCTCGCGGTGCACGTCGAGCAGCACCAACCCCAGGCCCTGGGCCCGCTCCAGGATGCCGTGCAGCGCCGCCTGGTCGACGTGGGCGGCGCGCAGCGTCGTGCGGCCCGCCGCGACGGTGACGTCGAGGCCCTGGAAGGCATCGAGCAGCTCGATGCCGAACTCCCCCTTGACCACCACGGTGTAGTTGCCGGTGACGGGCATCTTCACGCCTTCCTGTGCGGGCACCTGGCGGAGTCGGTGCGGGTCCCGCGATGCCACCATCACCCAACCGGGGCGGTGGAGCCTCACCTCAGCGGGGTGATTGCTCCGTCACGTCGCCGAAGGTTGCACGACGCCAACCTGTCGTGCCCATGAACACCCTGGCAGTACCCTGCCCGGCGTGGAGGTCGAGGCCAAGCCGACGGGCGGTCATGCCCGACGCCGACCCGCGCGCTTCTCGGCGACGAAGTTCGCCACGCCCGCCGCGGCGGCGTGGCGCGTGCCGCGCCGCGAGCTGCTCGCCCGGCTCGACGCCGGCTCCGGGGCGACGTTGCGCATGGTGGTGGGCTCTCCCGGCTCGGGCAAGACGAGCCTGCTCGCCGAGTGGTCGCGCGCGCAGCCCGCCGGCACCGCGGTGTGGCTCAACGCCGACGCCGCCGACCGTGACCCGGTCCGCTTCTGGCAGGGGATCATCGAGGGGCTGCGTGGCGTGGTCCCGAGCTTCGCCGAGGAGACCTACGACCTGCTCACGCTCGACGGTGCGGTCGACGCCGACGCCCTCGAGTCCTTCCTCGGCGCCTGTGCCGACCTCGACCACGACGTCGACGTGGTCGTCGACGACTTCCAGCTCGTCTCCCCCGCGGTCCACGACCACCTCCGCTTCCTCGCCTCCCGCGACCTCGCCTCGCTGCACCTCACCATCGGCACCCGCTCGGAGCCACCCATCGGGCTCGAGCGGCTCCGCCTGGCCGACCGGCTCTGCGAGATCCGCGACGCCGACCTCCGCCTCTCGATCGACGAGGTCGCACTGCTGCTGCGCTCGCTGGCCGTGGAGGTCGACCGCGACGACCTCGAGCTGCTCCAGGACCGCACCGAGGGCTGGGTCGCGGGCGTCCAGCTCGCTGCCATCGCCATGCGCGACAGCGACGAGCCGAAGGCCTTCCTGCGCCGCTTCGCGGGCACCTCCCAGGTCGTCTCCCAGTACCTGTCCGCGGAGCTGCTCGACTCGCAGGTCCCCGCAGTACGCCGCTTCCTGCTCGACACCTGCGTGGTCGACGAGCTCACCTCGAACCTCGCGGCCGTGCTGTCACCCGGCACCGGCGTGACCCTCGCCGACATCGAGGCGGCGAACCTCCTCATCACCCGCCTCGACGCTGCCAGCGGGTCGTTCCGCTACCACCACCTGTTCGCCGAGCTGCTCCGCCACCACCTCCGCGCCACCGAGCCCGACCGCGAGCGTGAGCTGCACCGGGGTGCGGCCGACTGGTACGAGCGCCGTGGCGACCTCACCCTGGCGTTCCGCCACCGCTGGCGCGCGGGCGCCCAGACCGAGGCCATGGGCCTGATCCACGGGCACGTCCTCCGTGAGTACCTGGCGGGACACGTGCCGCAGGTCAGCGACGTCGGCCGGTCGCTCACCGACGCCGACCTGCGCGCCGCGCCCGGTCCCTCGGTGAGCTACTGCTCGGCGCTGGTGCTCGAAGGCCTGCCCGAGGCGGCCGAGCAGCTCATCGCACGGGTGGAGGCCGCCGTGGGCAACCGGCTGACGCCTCCGGAACGGGTGCAGCTCGCCGGCACCGGCGTGGTTGCCTCGGGGATCCTGGGCGACATCGCAACCGTCATCACCGACGGCCAGGCCGTGCTCGACCTCGCCGCGGCGAACGGGGTCCACACCGAGTGGGTCGACGTGGTGCGGATGATGCTGCTCCGGGCCTCGGCGTGGGAGGAGCTGTTCGCCCTGGCGGAGCCGCTCGTCGCCGACGTCGACCTGGAGGACTCCGACCCCCTCCAGTCGATCGAGCTCCGCACCGCGGTCGCCCAGCTCCGGTGGCAGGAAGGCCGGCTCCGCGAGGCCCGCGACCTCGTGGAGGGCTCCGTCGCGGCGGTCGAGGGCCGCGGGGTGACCGACGCCAACGTCGGCCTGGCACCGCGTGCCGTCCTCGGCACGGTGCTGCTCGAGCTCGACCGCGTCAAGGACGCCGAGGTCGAGTTGCGGGCCGCCAGCGCGTCCGAGTCCGTGGTCCGCGCTCCCATGATCATGCTCGCCCGGTGCGGCCTCGCCCGGATCTGGCGCGCCGAGGGCAAGTTCGACGCCGCGCTGCTCGCGCTCGACGACGCGCGCCGCGTCGTGCGGCGCCCGACGCCGGGCACGGCGTTCGTCTCCCACGTCGACCTCGCGCGGGCGAACATCCTCATCGACCTGGGGGAGCTCGCCGAGGCCGAGCACCTCATCGGGGGCGCCCGCGAGGGCCCGGCGCAGCTGATCGCCGCCGCACGGCTCGACACGGCCCGTGGCCGCTTCGACCGGGCGTCGGTCGCCCTGGAGAAGCTCGGCACCGACGAGGGCCCGACCCGGCAGCGGCTGGCCGTCGCCATCGGGCAGCTGGCGGTGGCGTGCGCCGCGGGCGACCCCACCGACGAGGCCGCCTCCCTCGTGCTCGACCTGGCCGAGCCCGAAGGCTTCGTCTTCCTCATCCCGGAGGCGGGCGCCGCGGTGCTCGACGCAGCGTGCCACGTCGGTCGCCGCCGACCCCGGACCCCCTACCTCGACCAGCTCCTCGTCACCCGGCCACACGCGGTGCCCGTCGGGAACGCCACCATCGAGTACGCCATCGACGCGTTGAGCGAGCGGGAGCGCGTCGTGCTCCGCTACCTCGTCACGGCGATGTCGTACCGCGAGATCGCCGACGAGCTCTACGTGTCGGTCAACACCATCAAGACGCACGTCAAGAACATCATCCGCAAGCTCCAGGCCGAATCCCGCGCCGACGCCATCACGCGGGCACGTGCACTCCACTACCTCTGACCCACACGTGGGGCCCGGATCGGGCAAGGACCCAGCATGAGCGAAGCAAGCGGCATCCAGGTCGTCGCGGCCGGCTTCGCCACCCTCGCCTGCTGGGGCCTCGTGTCGGACCGGCTGGGCCGGTGGAACATCACCGCGCCCATCGCGTTCGTGGCCGCGGGCCTCGTCCTGGCCAACCCGCCGGTGTCGGCCATCCACGTGTCGCTCAGCTCGCAGAGCGTGCGCGACGTGGCGGAGATCGCCCTGGCCGTGGTGCTCTTCAGCGACGCCTCCACGGTGAAGGTCGGTGCGCTGCGGCGGGACTACGCCCTGGCCGGGCGCCTGCTGCTGATCGGGCTGCCGCTCACCATCGCGCTCGGCACCGTGATCGCCCACACGCTGGTGCCGGGGATCTCCTGGGCCGTGAGCGCGATCATCGGCACCGCCGTCGCCCCCACCGACGCGGCGCTCGGGGCGGCGATCATGTCCGACCGCGACATCCCGTCCCGGCTCCGACGAGCCCTCAACGTCGAGAGCGGGCTCAACGACGGCATCGCCACGCCGTTCGTCAACTACTTCCTCGCCGCTGCGGTGGCCGGCACCGCGCTGGCCACCAACGCCGGGCACCAGCCGCTGGTCGAGCTGGCCGTGGGCGTCGTGGTCGGCGCCCTCATCGGCGGCGTGGGCGGATGGGCGATGAACGCCGCTCGTACGCACCGCCTGTCCTCGGCCCCGTCGCGCAGCGTCGGGGTGGCCGCCCTGTCGGTGCTGGCGTACTCGCTCGTCGTCGCCATCGACGGAAACGGCTTCGTCGCCGCGTTCGTCGCCGGTCTCGCCTACAGCGCCTCGACGACCGCGGTGCACGGCGAGGTCGAGCGCGACTTCACCGAAGAGGTGGGCGGGGTGCTCTCCGCGGTGGTCTGGTTCCTGTTCGGCACGCTCGCCGTCGGCGTGTTGCGCCACGCCACCTGGCACGACGTGGCCTTCGCGCTGCTCGCGCTCACGGTCGTGCGGATGGTGCCGGTGGCTCTCTCGCTGCTCGGCACGGGGCTCGACCGGGGCACGGTGGCGCTGCTCGGGTGGTTCGGGCCCCGCGGCCTGGCCAGCGTCGTGTTCGGGCTCCTGGCCTTCGACACGCTCCCGTCCGGCGATGGCCAGGAGGCCCTCGCCACCATCGCCACGACCGTGCTGCTCAGCGTCGTGCTCCACGGGGCCAGCGCGGCGCCCCTCGGCCGGCGCTTCGCCCGCACGCACCCCGTGGCCACCGGGACGGACACCGACACGGGGACCAGCGACGGCTGAGCCCGGTCAGCCGTCGCCCTCGTCGAGGGTGACGGTGGCGAGGTCGCGGGCCACGACGACGGTCCCGTCGAACGCAGCCGCGGCCTGGTCGACCCATGGTTGCTCGTCGGCCTCGGTGGGAGCCGGGGCGGGGACGAGGTGGGTGAGCACCAGCGTGTTCACGCCGTTGCGCTGCGCGGTCTCGGCGGCCTGCCGCACGGACGAGTGGTAATCGAGCACGTCGACCAGGCGGGGCAGCCCGATCAGCTCGATGAGGTCGGGGCGGACCACCGTGTGCACCAGCACGTCGGCGTCTCGGCAGAGGGCGTCGAGCCCCGCGCACGGCACGGTGTCGCCGGCGATGACGACCGCCCGGCCGCCCTCCTCGATGCGGTAGCCGACGGTGGGGTGCACGGGG
>Ga0302299_10002810_pt1 | contig 10597 bp, 9 predicted proteins | sample III_Fen_N3_4_FD_198795 | JGI IMG/M metagenome (GOLD analysis project Ga0302299, IMG submission 198795) | Peat permafrost microbial communities from Stordalen Mire near Abisko, Sweden - III_Fen_N3_4 | ecosystem: Environmental > Terrestrial > Soil > Wetlands > Permafrost | place: Sweden: Abisko...
TTCGTGGGCGGTGCCGGGCGGACGCCGAGCGTCGGGAAGGCATAGACCGAGCCCGCATGGGTGAACGGCTGGCCGCTCCACGCTTGCGGCAGGATCTGGAGGATCTCGTCCATCGCGGCGCCGCGCCGGCGCCGATCGGCGCCCAGCCCAGCGAACTCGGCATCGGACCAGCCCAGCCCGAGCCCGAGGTGCAGGCGCCCGTGGCTCAGCAGCTGGACTGTGGCGGCGTCCTCGGCCAGGCGCAGCGTGTGGTGCAGCGGCGCGAGGATCACGCCCGTGCCGATGCCGATCCGCGAGGTCGCCTGCGCGATCGCCGCCGAGACAACCAGCAGCGAGGGCATGTACCCGTCGTCAACGAAGTGGTGCTCGGTGGTCCAGACGGTGTCGAAGCCGAGGCGCTCCGCCTCGACCGCCAAGCGGATCGTCTCGTCGTACGCCCGCGTCCAGTCCGTCTCGCCGGGCCGGAGCTGCGCCGAGAGCAGCCCGAAGCCGATTCCCATCGCGCTCTCCTATTCCAGCTCTTCGGCCAATTCAGCGACGGACGCCGCGACCATCGAGGGCCGGTACGGGTAGCGGTCGATGTCGCCCGCCGCGGTAGACCCGGTGAGCACGAGCACGGTGAACATGCCGGCTTCGAGCCCCGACTTTACGTCCGTGTCCATCCGGTCGCCGATCACGCCAGACGTCTCCGAGTGCGCGTCGAGCGCATTGAGGGCGCTGCGGACCATGAGCGGGTTGGGCTTGCCGATGTAGTAGGGCTGCACGCCGGTCGCGGTCGAGATGAGCGCGGCCACGGCGCCGGTCGCGGGGACGGGCCCCTCCTTGGTCGGGCCGGACGGGTCGGGGTTGGTGGCGATGAACCGCGCGCCGCCGGCCACGAGGCGAACGGCGCGCGTGACGCGCTCGAAGCTGTACGTGCGCGTCTCGCCGAGCACCACGTAGTCGGGATCGCGCTCGGTGAGCGTGTAGCCCGCATCGTGGAGCGCGGTCGTCAGGCCGGCCTCACCAATCACGAACGCCGAGCCGCCGGGGCGTTGGCGCCGCAGGAAGCGCGCCGTCGCGAGCGCCGAGGTCCAGATGGCCGTCTCGGGCACGTCGAGGCCGCTGGCGCGCAGGCGGGCCGAGAGGTCGCGCGGCGTGTAGATGGAGTTGTTGGTCATCACGAGGAACCGCATGCCGAGCTCGCCTAGGCGGCCGAGGAACGTGTCGGCGCCGGGGATGGCCGACTCCTCGTGGACGAGCACGCCGTCCATGTCGATGAGCCAGTTGCGGATCGTGGGCGAGATCATGCGCCCATCGTATCGGGCCAGGGTCAACGACCGGTGAACTGGCGCGGGTGCCGAGTCCGATTGTGGCGCGAATCGCCCACGGTAATCCTGACACGAACTGACAGTATCAAGCGCTACTGTGCGGGTCTAGAGAGACGCACCGAGAAGGAGCGAGATGCTGCACGTCCTGACCGCCCAGCTCGTCGCCGATGAGCGCGAGCGTGCGATCCAGCGCCGACTCCAGGAGCACGCCCTCCGACGGGAGGCGATGGTCGCGAAGGCCACCCTGCTGGCCCAGACGGCCCACGTCCACGACCCCGCCACCCACACGGCGGACCGCCCCTGTGGCGTCTGCCCTCCCGCCAGGGCTACCGCCAGCTGAAACCCTAGTCCGCGGCCCGGCGGCGCGGTTTCGATGACCGCGCTGCCGGCGCCCCATACCTCGCCTCGAGCGTCCGCCCTGCCAGCGCGAACTGCTCGCGGAGCTCCGGCGGCGCCAGCACCTCCACCGTCCGCAGCCGCGGCAACAGATCGTGGAAGGCGTCCTCGAGCGACTCATGGCGAAAGCGCACACGGAGCCAGCCGTCAGGATCAGGGTGGCTGGGCACCACGAGCGTCGCGGCCGCCGCCCGCCCGATCGCGCGCTCGAGCGACGGGAGCGCCGCCGGGTCCACGCGGATTGTGATGGCCACGCTGGGCGACTCGGCCTCGAACCGTGCCGTCGACGCGGTCCAGAACGCAGCAAGGTCAAAGCCCGACGGGCGCTCGAAGCGCTCGCCAACCTCAACAGACTCCACGCGGGACACGCGGAACGTGCGCGGCTCCCCCTTGGACGTGGCGACCAGATACCACACCCCGCCCTTGAGCACGAGGCCCAGCGGGTCGATCGGCCGGCGCTCCACGCGGTCGTCTCGCCGATAGCGAACCTGGAGCGAGCGCGTCTCCCAGACCGCGTTCGCCAACTCGCCGAGACACGGCACCGGGTCCGCCTGCTGCCACCAGCCGGGCGCATCGAGGTGGAACCGCTCGGCCACGCGACCCGCGCGCGTCCGCAGCTCGGGCGGGAGCGCCGCGAGGACCTTGAGTCGCGCGGCCGCGACCACGGTGCCCAGCCCGAGCTCCGCGGCGGGGCCGGGGACGCCCGAGAGGAACAGCGCCTCGGCCTCGTCGGTGGTGAGGCCGGTCAGTCGTGTCCGGTACCCGTCCACCAGGCGCACCCCGCCGCCCGGCCCGCGCTCGGCGTAGATGGGGACCCCCGATTCGGCGAGCGCCTGCACGTCCCGGTAGACGGTCCGGACGCTGACCTCGAGCTCCTCGGCAATCTCGGTCGCGGTCCGGTGGCCGCGCGCCTGGAGGAGCAGGAGGATGCTGACGAGGCGGCTGGCACGCATGACCGCGCCATCGTACGGGATTCCTGCCTTGGAGTGTCAGGAACTGCGGCCGCGGCCCTAGGGCTGTCCCGCGTCCGGCTTCTGCCACACGGACACGTGCTGGGTGCTCTCACTCGTGAAGTCGGTTCGACGCCAGTCGCTCCAGCGATGGACGAGCCGCAGGCCGGCGAGTTGCGCCATGAGGTCGAGCTCGGCCGGCCAGGCGTAGCGGAACGGGGGCGATGTCCGACGCACTCGGCCGTCCGGGAGGAAGTCGATGTGGTGGGACCACTGGCGCTGCGTGGCGACGTCGTACTCGTCAATCCCGACATGGGTCGCGCTCTGGTCGAAGACCACGAACCGCTCATCGGCCGCGAGTCGCCGGAGCGCCGGGACGGGCAGCTCGACGGCGAAGTGTCCCCCGGGCGCGAGGTGCGCCGCCGCGTTCTCGAAGCAGGCGACCTGCGCCTCCTGGGTGGTGAGGTTCATCAGGGTGTTGAACACCAGATAGACCAGGCGGAACGAGCCGGCTCCCGGGGCCTGCGCGGTGGCCATGTCGCCGATGACCACCGGGATCGATGCCTCGCCGCCGCCGGGCTTGGCCCTGAGCCGCGCGACCATGGCCGCTGACAGCTCAATCCCGGCCACGCGCAGACCGCGGCCGGCGAGCGGTAGTCCGACCCGTCCGGTCCCGATCGCGAACTCGAGCACCGGACCGCTGCGGGCGAGCTCCTGAAGCACGTCGATCTGCGGGTCGAGGACGGCCGGCTGCGAGATCGCAGCGTCGTCGTCATAGGTGGCGGCGATGTCCTCGCCAAACCAGTCGATGGGGTCCACCAGGAGAATCTACTCGGACACGCGTGAACCGGGCACGCCGAGCCGCGTGATCGCCCGCCCCACTGCGCCCCGACGCGCGATACGCTCGGACTCGACGCCGCCCAGCCCGCCGCCATGCAAGAGGTCCCCATGTCCCCCCGCCACCCTGTCCGCATCGGCGCGCTGCTCTGGCCGCAGACCCCCGTCTGGTCCGAGCTCCGCGACGCCGCGGCCCGCGTCGACCGCGCCGGCCTCGACTCGCTCTGGACCTGGGACCACCTCAACGCGATCGTGGGGCCGTGGGAGCAGCCCATCCTCGAGGGCTGGACGACGCTCGCCGCCCTGTCCCAGGTGACATGGCGGGTCACGCTCGGCCTCATGGTCGGCGCCAACACGTTCCGCAACCCGGGGTTGACGGTGAAGATGGCGACGACCCTCGACCAGCTCTCGGGCGGTCGGGCGATCCTCGGTCTCGGCGGGGCGTGGTTCGAGCGCGAGCACGACGCCTTTGGGATCGACTTCCGCTCCGGGTTCGGCGAGCGGCTCGACGCGCTCGACGAGGCGGTCATGCTGAGCCGGCGGCTCCTCGACGGCGAGCGCATCGAGCGCCATGACGGCCGCTTCTACCAGCTGACCGACGCCCTGTGCCAGCCCCGCCCGGTCCAGGCGCGCCTGCCGATCATGATCGGCGGGTCGGGGCCTAAGAAGACGCTCCGCACCACCGCGCTCTACGCGGACATGTGGAACACCAACGGCACGCTGGCCGAGGTGACCGCCCACGACGAGATCCTGCGACGCCACTGCGCCGACGTGGGGCGGGACCCCGACGCGATCGAGCGGACCATGACGGTCGACATCCTCCTGCGCGACGACCCCGGCGAGGCGAGGCGCGTCATCGCTGCGCATCGCGCCGCGAATGGCTCGACGGCGTCTGCCGGGGACGAGGTGGGCGACCTCTGCGGGACACCGGCCGCAGTGGCGGACCAGCTGCGCCCGTACGTTGACGCGGGCTTCGGGCACATCCTCGTGGACACGCGCTGGCCGTACGACGCCGAGACGATTGACCGGCTGCCCGAGGTCCGGGCGCTGCTGGCCGGCTGAGCCACCCGCGGGACGCACGTTGATGCCCGACACCCACTGGCCCGACTACTACGCGGTGACGGTGGTCCGGCCCGCCTGGGGCACCACGATCGACGCGGCCGAGCGCTTCGCCGCCGAGGACGGGACGGACGCCTCGCCGGACCGGCTCGCCGTGGACCTCGGTTGCGGCGCGGGGCGCGACACGCGCGAGCTCCTCCGCCGCGGCTGGCGCGTGCTGGCAGTGGACCGGGAGGCCGCCGCGATCGAGGCCGTCGTCGCCGCCACGCCAGAAGCCGACCGCACGCGCCTCGAGGCCGTCGTCGCGGAGCTCGGGACCGTCCCGCTTCCCGCGTGCGACCTGGTGGTGGCCAGCGTGAGCCTGCAGTTCCTCTCGGCCGCGGACTACGCCGCAGTGTTCGCTCGGATCACGGCGGCTCTGGGGCCTGGCGGACGGTTCGCCGGGCTGCTGTACGGCGACCGCGACGAGGTGGCATCCGATCCCGCGTACACCTGTCCTTCGCCGCACGCCATCCGGGAGCACCTCGCGGCGTTCGAGATCGAGTCGTGGCTCGAGCGCGAGGAGGACGGGAAGATGGCGCTGGGCGACCCGCACCACGTCCACCTGGTCGAGGTCGTGGCGCGTCGCCGATCGTAGTCGGGCGGAGCGATTGAGCAGCCATGCCGGACGGACTTGCGACGGCATGGCCCTCCGGCGCACCCTACCGGGGTGACCGAGCCCGACCTCGACGCGATCCGTCGCCTCCTCGCCGACGCCCGCGCGGCCGGGCGCGACACGCTCCTGGAGCCAGAGGGCCTGGCGCTGCTCGAGGCGCTGGGCATGGCAGTGCCGGCGTGGCGGCTCGTCGCGGGCGAGGCCGAGGTCGACCAGGCCTGCCTCGATGCCGTCGGCGGCGACCGCGTGGTCGTCAAGGCGGTCGCGGCGGGGCTCGCCCACAAGACCGAGGTGGGCGGCGTGGTGTTCGTCGAGCGGACCCCTGCGGCGGTGCGGGCCGCGATCGCCGCGATGCGCGCCCGGCTGCCGGTCCCCGCCACCGGCTTCACCGTCGCCCGGCTGGTCCCGCACGACCGAGATCCCGGCGGCGAGCTGCTGCTGTCCCTTCGCTGGACGGACGACCTCGGGCCGATCGTTGCGGTTGGCGCCGGCGGGATTGCGACGGAGCTCCTCGCCGCCGACTTGCGTCCGGGCCGGGAACTCGCGATCGCCTCGCCCGCGCTGACACCCCCGGAACGCCTCGCCAGCACCCTGTCCGCCGCGACGGCCGTCCGACTCGCCACGCGCTCGGTCCGCGGGCAGCCGCCGCGTCTCGCGCCGGAACGCCTCGCCGACGCTGTCCGCCGGCTCCTGGCGCTGTCGCCGCTGGCGCCCGATCAACTGCTGGAGGTGGAGATCAACCCCGCCGCGGTCACGCCCGACGGCCTCGTGGCGCTCGACGTGCTCGTCCGGCTGGGCGACGGTCCCCGACCCGTGCGCGCACCCCGGCCCGCGGCCGCCGTGGCAAGCCTCCTCGCCCCGCGGTCCATGGCCATCGTCGGTGTGTCGTCGGGAATGAACCCGGGCCGCGTGATCCTCCGGAACGTGCTGCGCGAGGGCTTCGACCCCGCGGCCATCACGGTCATCAAGCCCGGCACCGCCGAGCTCGACGGCGTGCGCTGCGTGCCCGACCTCGCGTCGATGCCCGCCCGCGTCGACCTGCTCGTGGTGGTCCTGCCCGCCGCGGCAACCCCCGCGTTCGTGGCGGAGGCGGTCGAGCGGGATCTCGCCGCCTCGCTGATCGTGATCCCGGGCGGGCTGGAGGAGAAGACCGGCGGCGGCGCCTACGCCGACCGGATGCACGAGGTGCTCGCTGTGTCGCGGTCGCGGCCGGACGGCGGCCCGGTGATCAACGGCGGCAACTGCCTGGGGATCCGCTCGCGGCCCGGCCACTACGACACGCTGTTCATCCCGCGGGCCAAGCTGCCGCCGGGGTCGCGCCCCGCGCCCATCGCGCTCGTCACCGGCAGCGGCGCGTTCGCGATCACGCGGCTGTCGCGGCTCACCCCGCTCGACCCGGTGTACGTGGTCACGATCGGCAACCAGACGGACCTCACGGTCGGCGACTACCTCGCGCACTTCGCTGGCGACCCGGCCATCCGCGTGGTGGGCGTGTACGTCGAGGGGTTCGTGCGGCTGGACGGGCTGCGGTTCCTCGAGGCCGCGGCGCGGCTGCGGGCAGACGGCCGGACGGTGGTGCTGTACCGCGCAGGTCGAACGGCGGCAGGCGCCGGTGCCTCGGCGAGCCACACGGCGGCGATCGCGGGCGACGCGGCGGTGACTCGGCAGCTGGCGCTAGCGGCAGGCGTCACCTGGGCGGACACGCCGGCCGAATTCGACGACCTCCTGCGCACGTTCGCACTGCTTGACGGGCGGCCCGCCGCCGGCCGTCGGCTGGGTGCTGCCACGAACGCGGGCTCCGAGTGCGTGACGATCGCCGACCACGCGGGGACGCTGTCGCTGGCCCCGTTCGGGCCCGGGACCGAGAGCGCCTTGGGCGACCTGCTGGGTCCGGCGGGGATCGTGTCGGTGGTGGACGTGCGCAACCCGCTCGACCTCACGCCTATCGCGGACGCCCGGATCGCCACGGCGGCGATGCGCGCGATCCTCGCGGGTGGCGAGGTGGACGCCGGGATCCTGGGACTCGTCCCCATGACCGACACGCTCGAGACGCTCCCAGCAGGCGATGGCCACGGCGAGGACCTGGACCGGGCGGGCGGGCTCGTGGAGCTGGTCGCGGACCTGTGGCGCACGACGACCAAGCCGTGGGTGGCCGTGGTGGACGCGGGGCCCCTCTACGATCCGCTCCGGGATCGACTCGCGACCGCGGGCATCCCGGTGCTGGGCACGGCAGACGCGGCCACCCGCGCGCTGGCCGCCTGGTGCGAGGCGACCGCTCCCGGCCCTCACTGAACGGGTGGCCCGCAATCGGCGGGCACCACGCCGCGAACCGGACTCAGCCGGCGGTCGACTTCACCTTTCGCGGGACCGGGCTCGCAGCCTGGGCGCGACGGCGCGCCAACTGCGTGACAGCAGCCCGTCGACGCTCCGGGACCTCCCAGCGACAGCCGCACAGGCCCACCGGGCAGTCGGCGTGCGGGAGGCTCGACGCCTTTCGCTCAGCCGGGATCTTGACCACCTGGCCGCTCTGCGCCGAGCACGCCTCGCAGCACACCCCGCCGGCCAGCTGCGCCTCGCGCGAGATCTCGGCGATCGCACGCAGCGCGGCGTCGATCGCCTCCCTGTGGAGCAACACGACCGCGGGCTCCGGCGGGATCGGCGCTCCCGCCGCGCGATGGTAGGCGCGGGACTGGCGGAAGCGGAGATCGGCCACGGTGCGCCAGTCCTTGGAGCGACGCGCGGCACGGCAGGTGCGCTCAACGGTCGAGGCGTACAGGGCCCGCGCCGCCGTGACCGCCTCCCGGGTGGGCCGCGCCGCGACGGCTCGGGCGCGCGCCTCGAGGACGTCCTCGGGTGCGCCCACCAAAGCGGCGAGCCGGAGCCACTGGCCGCACTCGCGCGCCAGCCGCCCGCCGTCTACGAGACGCCGCCGCTCGGCCTCGAAGAGCGGGATGACCGCCTCCGCGAGCAGGACGATCCGCCCGTCGATCCGCTTGGGCACGATCCGCTGACGACAGCCGAGGCAGCGCCGCGATGCCGCCGGGACCTCCTCGAGCAGCCGACCGCAGGTCGGGCAGGCCGCCGGCAGGTCCGTCTTGGGCGCCTTGGACCGGGTGCGACCACGGGCCGCCGCGGTGGCGGGCGTCGCGCGCTTGGGGCGGCTGGCCTTGGCCGCCTTGGGCTGGGGCTCTGCCGCCGTCGCGGCCGACCGCGGGACCGTCACGGGTGCGGCCGCCTTCGCGTGTGCGGCCGACCGTGCGGGTGCGTTCGCTGTCGCGGGCGCCCTCGCGGGTGCGTCGGTGGGAGTGCGCGAAGGAGCGCTCGGCCGCTCCTTCGCGGGTGCAGCCGGCCGTCCGGAGCTCGCGGGTGCGTTCGCAGGTCCCTTCGCGGGAGCGTCCGGCCGGGCGGTTGTGGGTTCCTTCGCGAGCGCGTTCGCCGCGGCGACCGACGTGCGGCGCTGCGGTCGGGCCGGCTGGAGCGCCGGTGGCGCCTCGTCACGAAGCGCGACTCCCCCAACACCGGCAAGGACCCCAACGGCCTGTGGGGCGTCGGCGGCGGCAACATCCATGACGCCGACCGCGTTCGCGGGCAGGGCGACCGGCGCACGCGCCACGATGGGTGCAAACGCCACGACGGGCGCAAGGGCCACGACGGGCTGACCGCCACTCGGGTCGGGACTGGGGAGCCCGGCCGGATCCGGACGACGCCCCAACGGCAGGTCGTCCCAGCCGTCGTCGTCCACGGGGTCGCGATCCGACGGTTGCACCGTCGCGGCCACCCCGGGCACATCGGCGACTTCCGGTTCGACCGTGGGCTCGACCGATCCTTCGGCCTCGACCTCGTCGGGGTGCACCGTGGTGGTGGCTGGCCCGGCAAGCACGAGGACCGGCGCCGCAGCGGGCCCGGGCTCCTGGTGGCCGCCGGACTCCGGCTCGTCGAGCGCGCCGTGAGCGGCTGCAGGCAGACCCGGATCGAGCTCGGTGTCGAGCTCGGCCTCCTCGGTCAGCCCGACGATGGCGGCCAGCCTCGCGGCGGTCTTGCGGCGCACTTCCTCCAGCGCCGGGTCCACCTTGGGCTTCCCGCGGATCTTGTCCAGCATCTCGGCTCATCCTTCCGACAGCCGGGCGCGTCGCCACGCACCCCTGCTCGTCAGCGTCTCCCGCGCCGCGTTCACGGAGGGTACTCCGGTACTAGGACCGACCGTCAACCCCCGTGAGATCGGAGTGTTGCCGCGGCGCACCGGACGGCCGCCCGGATCCGAGCCCGGGCCGGTGGTAGGCTCGCGCCGACTGAGCCCATCCGCAGCCCGGGGGACGCCCATGACCAGGACCGCAGAGCCGAGCCGCCGCGAGCGCCCCGAGCGGCCGATCGAGCGCCGCGAAATCGCCACGCTCGCCGCCGTGGCCCTGCTCGGGTTCCTGTGGGGTGTCGCCTGGCAGCGCAGTGCCGCCCTGAGCGACATCGCCTCGGTCGCGCCGGCGATGCTCGTGGTCATCGGGCCGGGGCTGCTCGTGGTGTACCTCGGCCTACGGCTCGCCACGGGCGCGTTCGAGATGCGAATCACCGGTTGGGGCGCGGCGCTCGCCGTGGTCGCCGCCCTGGTGGGCAACCAGCTCACGCCCGGCCTCTCGGCGTCGATCGAGGTCCCGGGGACGCTCAAGGGCACGCTCGACGGGGCCGCCATCAGCGACCCCTTAGCCGCGACGTGCACGTGGGGCCCGGGACGCACGGCCGTCATCCGTGTGACCTACGCGAGCCACAGGCCGGTCTCGACCGTGGTTCCGGCCGGCCTGCTCACGATCGAGCTGCCGAGCGGCGCCGTGTTCATGGACCCGAGGGCCCTGCAGCTGACGTCACCCGGGCTGCCCCTGCGGAACGGGACCGGCGGGATCGGGACGGGTGACCGATCGACTGGGACCATCACGCTCGATCCCGGCCAGGGCGCGCTGGTCGCGGGCGAGCTGGTCTGGAGCTGCAGCGCCCCGCCGGCGAGCTGACAGCCTTCGGGTCCCGAAGCGATCCGGTAGCCTCGAGCCGTGCAGCGCAAGTGGCTCATCCTCTCGACCGTCTCGCTGGGCTCGCTCATGTCCACGCTCGACGGGAGCATCGTCAACATCGCCCTGCCGGCGATCCAGGACGACTTCGGGATCGACCTCACCTCGGTCGAGTGGGTCGTCGTGGCCTACCTGCTGGTGCTGGGGAGCCTGCTGCTGCCTGTCGGGCGCCTCGGCGAGGTCCGCGGCTTCAAGCGCGTCTACCTCGCTGGGTTCGCGATCTTCACGGTCTCCAGCGTGCTGTGCGGGCTCGCGCCCAACGAGGGCTGGCTGGTCGCCTGCCGGGTGCTCCAGGCGTGCGGCGCCGCGGCGATCACCGCGATGGGCCCGGCCGTC
>Ga0302299_10002811_pt1 | contig 10595 bp, 9 predicted proteins | sample III_Fen_N3_4_FD_198795 | JGI IMG/M metagenome (GOLD analysis project Ga0302299, IMG submission 198795) | Peat permafrost microbial communities from Stordalen Mire near Abisko, Sweden - III_Fen_N3_4 | ecosystem: Environmental > Terrestrial > Soil > Wetlands > Permafrost | place: Sweden: Abisko...
ATTCTCGCCAGATTTCGCGCACACCGCGGTCGAAGCCGGCGCGTGACCGGCGCGCCGCGGCGTCCACGATTTGGCCGACTTTTCTCTGTAACTCCAAGGGGATCCCCGGCGAAGCCGGCGCGTGACATCCGGACTCATCCGGCGCTGGCGGCCCTCCCGCCCGGTGCACCGCCTGGCGCGCGCGCTCGGCCGCGCGGTGGCCCTCGGGATCGCGCCCTCGACGCACCCGCGCTTGCTTGCGCCGCCGCGCGAGCCGACACCCGGGCCCACACGTCTTCTGCCGCGCACCCGTCGTCGCCGCGGGCGTGAACCGCTTCCGGCACTCCGTGCATCGCGGCCGCTTCGCCATTGCCGGAGCGTCACCGGCGCATGGCGCTGCAAGCTCGACCGCTTCGCTGCTCTGCTCGGCGACCGAGGTGGGTCAACAAAGCGCCGCGCCGGCGACCGCCGCGGCGCCGGGGTGGGTCACGAAAGCGCCGCGAGGTGGATCAGTCCCAGACCGACGCTGAAGCTTGTCGGCGACGGCCTCGATGCGCGCCTTGAGCATCGGGCCTCGGCCGGGGCGAGCGATTTGGTGAGGTCCTTGACGAGGGTCGACTTTGGACTTCTCGACCGAGAGCAGCAGGGGGGCGAGCTCCTGATCGTCTTTGCCTGTGAGCTCCCGTAACACCGTCAACGTCGGCGCGGTGGGGTAGCTGACCTGGGCGGCCTTGCCGATGGTGTAGATCATCCCCCCGACCTCGAGCCGATTGACCTCCTTCAGGTGAACCTTGAGGATCCGCTCGAGTGCGTCCTTGCGCGCGTAGAGGATCTTCGCCATCCGGGCGACCTCCTCGCGCTCACGGGCCACAGCCTCGAGGTCCTTGTCATCGTGACAGACCGCCTCTACCTTGCCCAAGAGCGCACGGTGGAGGGTCGGGCACTGCGCGCTGTGGTCGCACCAGACGCAGTTCTCGTTGAGCCGGGCCGGGAACACGGTCGCGTGCTCGGTTTCCTGACCGAGCATCGCGATGTACTCGCGGGCCGCGACGAGGTTCTCCTCGGTGCGCGTCGTCTCCATCAGGATGCCGTGGCGCAGGAGATACAGGCCCAGGCGAACCTTCCTGGCCCACGGCCAGAGCATCCGCGCCGCCATCGCGTAGATGGATAGCTGGAGGTCGTTGTCGAGCTCCTCGCGGGTGAAGATCTGCCGGTTCGACTTGTAGTCGACGATCGCGACCGTCTCGTCGTCCACCCGGTCGACGCGGTCGATGTAACCCAGGACCTGGAATCGATCCACCGGCAGCCGGAACTCCTGCTCGACCGCGAGGACGCTTGTGTGGTCGATGAGCGCGTGGTGCCGAGCGTAGTCGCCGAGGATCGCGAGGCCCTCTTGGAACACCGCGAACTCGCTGAGCCCGGACCGACTCCACTCGTCCTTGTACGCGGCGAGCAGCCGATCTTCGGGGAACCGACCCGAGCGCTTCTCGGCGAGGATCTCCCGGTAGACCCGCTCGAGCGCGGTGTGCAAGAGCGAGCCGAACCGCAGCGCGGTATTGGCAGTGGCTGGCTCCTTTCGGATGTAGTGCAGCTGATAGCTCTTCGGGCACTGCGCGTACCGCTTCAAGCGGCTGTAGCTCAGGTATTCGTTGGCGAAGCTCATGGGTGGCTCCACGCCTTGCCGTGGGCGATGTCGGCGCCGAAGAGGGTGGTCTGAGCGTCTTGTGCCGGCCGCTCTCCGGTCCGCTCGCGAAGCCGCCGGAGATGTTCCAGCGCGTCGTGGCGGCGCTCCGGTTCACCGGCTCGATCGGTCGGCGCGGGTTCCGAGCGCACCGGGGCGGCTTGGCCGAGCGCTGCCGACTCGACAGCCAGCAGCGGCTCGCCGCCTCGCGTGAGCGAGACGATGCGCCCGCCGAACACGTGAACGACGTTGGCGAGGACGACGGCGTCCTCGGGTGTCAGCTCCATCCGGTCCTTTCCGGTCCGAGCGGAGACGAGCCAGAACGTGCCCAGCGGCGAGATGACCTCGATCTGTACGCCGAGCTGGCGGAAGCTCTCCACGTCCGCACGCGTGATCAGCTGACCTTCGCCCAGCAGCGGCGTGGTCGAGCCGGCCGCTGGCTTCGTGGTGCCGATCGACGCGCGGGAGGGATCAGGATGGCGTTGGTCGACCTTGGGCAGCACAAGTGGCGCTCAATCGCCGTTGCAACAGCGCGTGTTGCACTCCGCCGTCGCACGCACGTGGATCACCGCGGCCGGCGGGGGCGCGAGCCGACCGCGCGCGACGAGCCATGCGATACAGCGGTTGACCTCGGGCTCGAGCCCCGTCGCGGCCGCGGCGCCGACCGTCCCGTCCGGCTGGATCTCCAGCGTCATCGTCACGGTGCCGGCGGGGCCCGGCGCGCGCGCGAACCGCCGGTAACACAGGTCCATCGCATCGAGCTCGGGGAGCGCGGTGCGCAGCGTGTCGGGATCGTGGCCACGCTCCGGCGAGCGCACGATCACCTTGCGGCATTGGGGCAGCGTGCCGGGCTGGCGTCTCGCGCTCTCGATCGCCTCGAAGTCCCCGACGCGCCAAGCGGTGAGCTTGCCGCACAGCGCATTCATCACGCGATGCAGGTCGCTCCCCACCGCGGCCGGGTCGACCGCGATCTCGGCGGCGCCAAGCTGATCGAAGAACGGTGCGGCGAGATCCTCGCGCAGCTCGGCCGCGAGGCCGCTGTCGCGCAGCGCGCGATGCAGCACCGGCCGCACGTCGCTGAGCCCGAGCTCCACACGGTCGCCGCGCAACTCGACCTTCAGCGCGGTGGTCTCCGCCGGCGCCGCGGTGACGCTGCAGGTCGCGATGGCCTTGCCGGCGAGCTCCGTGGCCAGATCGACGCGCGGATGGCCGGTCTCGATCAGCCCGCAAAGCGCCGCCACGACGGCCGCGGCCGGAGCGTCGCCGGTGTAGCGCAGCGCCACCGCAGCAGGCGCCCGGCGAAGCTGCTCGCTCAGCGCCGAGCGATCCGCGGCCAGGCTGGCCGGTGCGATGCCGAGCGACGCGCCATCGAGCAACACGTCGGTTGCGGTGACGAGCAAGCCGCGTCGGTCGATGGTCGAAGGCGGTGGCCGTGCTGGTGTATGCGCCGGCGGCTCCGGGGCGGCGCGCGGCGTGCCATCGCCTCCGCAGCCGGCTATCACCACGAGCATCGCGACCAATCCGCGCAAACGGCGAGCTGACACGAACCGCGTCCGCATGGCGCTACTGGACATCCACCATGTGCATGATTCCGATGTTGCTTCGCCTGCCACCGACCTTGCTCATGACGTCGGTGATGAACTTGGGCTCGAACTGGCTCAGCGTGGGATCCGACGTGGACGGCGTGTTCGGATCGACGATAAAGATGCAGCCATTGGTATTCTCTTGCTTGTGCAGATCGATCCGCACCTTGCCAGAAGCGTACATGCCGAGACGGTCATCGATCTGCAGCCCCCAGTACTTCACGTCGAAGCTCGTATTCTTGTAGAGCGAGGCATTCTGCTTGTCCCACGCGTCGTACACCTTGTTCGCGGTGCCCTCTGTCCAGATATCCGGATTCTTGATCGACAGCGGCCGCTGCAGCAGCGCTGCGCTGACCAGCCCGCCCTTCGCATCGAACGCGGCGATCAGATCGTTGTAGTCGAACCGCATCACCGTCCCCGCCTCGTTGCCGGTCGTGGCCCCACCCGAGGTCACGTTGCTGGCGTCGCGGCCCTTGAGGTACCCGGGGAGGAACCCCTCGCCGCCGCCCTTGACGATGAAGAACTGCAGGCCTCTGGCGTCGGTCTTGACCGTTGTCGTACCCTTGCTCGCCAGGCTGATCAGCTGCTTCAGGTACGCCTCGCTGTGCATGTCGATGACGTTGCCCTTGGTGAAGTCACCGCCCATGATCTGCTCGTCGATCTTCCGCTTCCTTGCTGCCTCCGGGGCGGTCGAATAGATGTGTGTGCTGTCGAACGCGGTCTTGGCGGCGCCCGCGTCGGGCTTCGCAGGCTGGCGCTGCACCGCCGGATGGCCCGGTCCGCGCTCGCGCGAGACCGCGGCCGCTTTCCGGCCAACCATCGCGTCGGCCGCGCGGTCCGCCTCGCGCTCGAGTTCGTCGCCCGGTGATGACAGCTCGAGCTTCGCCCGCATCTGCGGCGCGCCGCCGGCTTGCTGCACGGTGTGCGCCACTTCATGCGCGAGCAGGTGCTGCCCCGTGCCGCTCGAAGAATCGTAGTGGCCGGCGCCGAAGTGAATATCGCCGCCGATCGTATAGGCCTTCGCGGTGACCGCCTTCGCGGCTCGCTGCGAGTCCTCGCCGGTGTGGACGCGGACATCGGACAGATCGGCTCCCAGCGAATCCTCGAACGTGCGCATCAGCGGCTGCGGCAACGGCGCGCCGCTCGACGACGACGCCGAGGCGACGGCTCGCTCCGCCCCAGCGCTGGCTGGCGCTGCGCCGGATCCCGCTGCGGATCGCGCGAGCTCCACGATGTCGCCATATCCCGCGTCGATCGTCGGCCCGGCCGGTGCTCGCTCGACGGGTCGCTGCACCACGTCGTCATGGCGCGGCAGCGCGCGCCGCCGGACCACGGCACGCGCGGCCGCGGTTGCCTGCCGTCTGGGCACTGCAGCCCCTGTCTTTCGCTCGGCGGTCTTCACTTCACGACCACTCCCTTCCCTGTTCCACCCTCAGGGTAGCTGATCCCGAGCGTGCAGGCAAAACCCGCCGCACACGGCCGTGAACCGGACGATGACGACCTGCGCGACGTCGGTGGCGGTCTTGAAGGTGGGGCGCGTCCGCGGCCCGACGATCGTCAAGTCGCCGCGGCGGCCGCCGCAGAAGATGCGGAGCACCAGCGCGGTCCTGCCGTCGGGGAGGCGCTACAGCTCGAGCGGGCGCGGGCCGACCGGGGCCAGCAGCTCGACACCAACCGATAAAGCGCGCCAGTCAGGACGTCGGCACGATCGGCGCGGGGGGCACCGGGTCAGTGGGCCCGCGCCGAGCGCCCGCATCTAGCCCGGCGCTCCGGCGCGGTCGCGAAAATGTCCGCTCCTTCCAAGGCCGGTCGCCGGGCGCGCGCCAGCTTGCGATCTCAACCGCAGAGGAGAGAGTCATGGACGTTCAACGCGTCGCCCGGATCACCGGGGCGAATCAAGGGATCGGTCTCGAGGTCGCGAGGCAGCTCGCGGCACGCGGCGTCACGGTGCTGGTAGGCTCGCGCAACCTGGCGCGCGGCAAGAAGCGGCCCGGTCGATCGCCGGCGACGCCCGCGCGATCCAGCTCGACGTCACCGATCGCGCGTCGATCGCCGCCGCGGCGGCGCGCATCCGAGGCGAGCTCGGCCGGCTCGACGTGCTGGTCAACAACGCCGCGATCTCCAATACGCACAAGCAGCAGCTCGGGCTGTCGCTGCGCGACTACGCGAAGCTCACCCGGGCGAGCACGGTGTCGCTCGACGAGATGCGCGCGATGTGGGAGACCAACGTGTTCGGCGCGCTCGCGGTGTACCAGGCGATGCTGCCGCTGCTCCGCGAATCGAAGGACGCGCGGATCTGGGCCTGTCGAGGGGCACATCGAGGAGGCTCGCACGAGCCTCCGTCACGTGCTCGCGCTGCGCGGGCTCGCGCTGTCCGCAGAGCAGGAGGCGCGGATCGACGCGTGCGGCGATCTCGACACCCTGCGCTGCTGGCTCGATCAGGTGGTCGTCGTCGCGAGCACCGCTGAGGCGCTGCAGCAGGCCTGATGATGGGAACGCGGCGGCCTTCCGCAGAATGCTCGAGCAACGAGGCGCCTGTGTTGGGTGCAGCCGCGTTGATATCCAAGGGCTGGCGTGACGCACCCAAGGATTTCGATCGGTTGCGCGGAAGTGGCGGCGTGACCGTCGGCGAGGCTTGCTGAACGGGCTTGATATCGGCAGCGTTGCGGGATGACGCAAGGCGCGAAACTCGTCGTGCAGCTGCGTCCAGGCTGCGGCCATCCACCGCGAAGCGGTCGATCCTGCGCAGGGAGATTTGCTCGTGGCCGCCCACGCCTCGAAGCCGCCATAGCTGATCCGTTGGCACGAAGTAGGTACCGGCCTTGGCGGCGTGATCAGCATCGATCACGGTGCTCGCAGCGCCGGTGTCGACCAACACGTCAGGGACTGACCGGCCGACGTTCCTTGAGGAACTCTTCCTTCACCGTGCCCACCCGAGACCACTGCTCAGTTGGGGTCCACACAGATGGCCGATTGCGGGTGCGTGATGTCGGCCCCGTGCACTGCGGCCAGCTGGCGGCTGGTGAGTACGACAAGGGTCTCGCGAGGCAGGGCGAGCTTGGGTGATTTCTGAGTCTTCACTGGCTTCATCGTTCATGCTCCTTGCAAGTGTTTCCGGCGAATGCAGAGTGCTACAGCCGACTTCCCTCGAGCCGCTGCCGCGCAGCGGTGAGGTCGATCCGGATCAACCGGCTTTCGATATCGAAGGTGGCCGCGGTCTCACCGCCAGGTGCCACCGCGACACGGGCAAGATCGTTCAGCCCGGTGGGGACACACAGCCAGCGTTTCGAAGCGGGCGCATACAGCCAGATCATGCCGTCGCTGGCGCTCGCCACGATGAGACCGTCCGGCGCGATGGCGAGCTCGACCGCCCCTGCATCCCAGGTCGTCCACACCAGCTTGGCCGCGGCGCTCGTGGCGGGCACGCGCGCGCCGACGTAGACATTGCCCTGGTTGGTGATGAGCGCCAACATGCGACCGCCGGGTGCAGCGACCATCTCGTGGACCGCCCCGGATGCATGCATGACGGTCTCCGATCGCCAGGACGCCGCGTCGATCTCGATCACGTCACCGTTCGCATCTCCCGCGTAGATCCGTGACGGATCCGCCAGCGCGACGATGCGCTTGATGCGAGCGCCCGGCGGTCGCAGCGCCACGACCTGCCCGGGGGCGCCCGTGCGCCACAGCGCGCCGTCGCTGGTGCTGAACACGATGCCGCCCGCCTCCAGTTGAGCGAACTGGTCGATGGGCTGGTCTCGGCGCGCGATCTCGGTCCCCTGGCCGCCGGCGGTCCAGCGCACCAGCCGGCCGTCGTGCCCCGACGTGAGCAGATCGCCGCTGTCGCCCACGAACCGAGCCATCGAGACCGAGCCCTGGCCGGTGTCGATGAGGCGGGTCTGGGTCATGGTCGCGGACGACCACACCTCCACGAAGGCGCTCAGGCCAAATGCCACGAACATGCGACCGCTCGGGGCCTGGGCGAGCGTGAGGTTCTCGGCGACGTGGGGCGTCGCAGCTCGCTGACTGGCACCGGATGGCTCGATGATGGTGAGCTCGGGGAGCCAGGTCGTTGCCGCGATCGCGCCGCTCACCGCGTCGAAGATCGCCGTGGTGAACCGTTCTCCGAGCGTCGTGATCGCGCCGACGCTCGCCAGCCGCAGCGGCAAGGGCCATGCTCGCACACCGCCGTGGGAGTCCCCGGCGATCACGAACGGGCGCCCGGGCATCGGCGGGGTGAGCGAGACCAGCCGGTATTTTTGGCCCATGTAGCGGGTCGCCAGGCCGGTCCGCAGGTCGACGACCGTGACGGCACCGTTGGACCCCGAGACGACGAGGTAGTCACCGGCAGGATCGGTGGCGAGCAGGTCGGCGCGACCTTCGAGCTGGATCCGCCGCGTGACCACGTCGCGTGCAGCGCTCCAGGTTCCCACCAGGCCCGACTGGCACAGATACCCGACGTTGCCTGGCTCGCCGCCGAGGAAGCTCATGCCCATCAGCTGGCCGGGACACAGCTGGGCGTGCGCCGTGGCGCGCGGTGGGGTCGCGGCCACGTCGACCACGAATCCCTGGCCGTCGGCAGTGCCGAGCGCCAGGGCATGCGCGCCGGGGAGCGCGCCCCACGACGTGAGCCCAGTGACCGCGAACACGGCTGACTCTCGGGTCAGGTCGACGATCTCGACACCGCTCGCGGTCTCGATCGCCACGCGGCGATCGTCGACGAACAGGACGGTCATGCCCGGATGATCGCGCCGCGTGTCGCGAATCCTCGGATGGGCTGGGTCCGTGACGTCGACGATGGTGAGCGCCGCGTCTTTTGACAGCACGGCGAGCGATCCCGCGTCGGGCGAAAACGCCATGCTCGCGATCTTCACGTTGCGCAGCGCTGGCTCGGCGGACATGCGCGCTTCGCGCAGCGCGTCGAACAGGCAGACATCCGAGGGGTCGCACGCGTACGCAAGCAGATGGTTCGCCGGGGCATACGCGGTCGCGATGAGGCGCGACACACCGCGCAGGAGCACGGTGGATCGGCCATCGCGCGCCGTCCGCGCGATCGTGCCATCGAGGCCGATCGACAGGACCGCGCCATCGGCGGTGCCCTCGGCCCAGAGCACATTGTCGTTGTGAGGGGTGCCGCGCACGAGCGCGACGCCGCGGCCCACCGCCTCGGCGCGGATCCGCTCGATACGGTCGCGATCGGCGCCGCGATAGCCGGCCAGCGACTCGAGCGCGGCGGTCGGGTCCGTGGTCAACAGGGTCTGCGCGTGGCGGAGCGTCATCTCGCCGAGCGCCTCCTCGGTCGCCGCCTGGGAGCGCCGCGCGAGCTCGCGGGCGGCGGCGATGTTGCGGATGTAGACCGCGCTGGCCACGATCGCGACCACGACGAGCGCGGCCACGGCGGCGGCGAGCACGCGGTGCCGGCGGGTCCACCGCGCGAGCAAGGCCAGCAGCGAGTACTGGCGCGCGGCGATCCGGGTGCCGGCCTTGAACGACCTGAGGTCAGCCGCCAGCACGGCCGCATCGCGATAGCGCCGCGCGAGGTCGAACTCGAGCGCCTTGTCGATGATCGCGACCAGATCGCCGTCGATCCCCGCTTCGTGCAGGATGGCGGCGCGGACGCGCGGTTCGTCGGGCGGCGGCCGCTGCGCGGCGCACAGCTCCCACAGCATGACGCCGATCGCGAACACGTCGGCGCGCTCGTCGACATGCTCACCGCGCTTCTGCTCGGGCGCCATATAAGCCGGGGTGCCGAGCACGGTGCCCGTCGCGGTCAACGTGCTGTCGTGGTCGATCTGGATCTCGCCGCTGCCGGCCGGCTCGTCGGTGGCCGTCAGATCCTTGGCGAGCCCCCAGTCGATCACGATGGTCTCGCCGAACTCGCCGACGATGATATTGTCTGGTTTGAGATCGCGATGGATGATGTGGCGGCCATGCGCGTAGGCGATCGCGTCCGCGACGGCGATGACGTGGTGGAGCAAGCCGATGCGTCGCTCCGCGGGTCGCTCGGCGATCAGCTCGCGCAGCGGGCGGCCCGAGATCGATCGCATCGTGTAGAACGGCTTGCCATCGGGCCACCGCCCGGCCTCGTATACCGGGACGATGCTCGAATGTTCGAGCTGGGCGGTGATCTGCACCTCGCGCTGGAACCTCGCCTCCTGGATGGGGCCCGGCGACAGCAGCTCCTTGATCGCGACGTCGCGCCCCAGCTCGCGATCGTGCGCATGCGACACGCGGCCCAGCGCACCCCGGCCGTGCTCCCCGAGGATCTCATAGCGCTCGCGGGCGGCGATGACCTCGCGATGCGGCCGCTCCGCGACCACGTCGCCGCCGCCTCCGACCTGTACGGTCTCGGCGGTCGCCGTCTCGGTGCGTGCCACCGGTTTCCCGGGGTTCCGCGGCCTGACGGTCGCGCCCATCATGTCATGGCGTCGTCGGCCCTTCATCGCTCGTCCGCCCGAGCGTAGCTCCGTTTAACGCACGCTGGAGTTTTGTCTATGTAGCAAGATGCGTCATCTTCCGGATGACGTGAGCTGTAGTACCGAGGGCCGGCCGCCACGAGGACCCCGAGCTTCCGGGCGACCGCGTGTCGGTCCGGCCCTCGCCGTAGCTTTCCAGAACACTGCCGGATACTTCGCACCGATGGCGACCAGCCGCTTCGTCGCCAACGCTGAACACCTGTTGCTCTTTGGGCCACCCGGCGTCGGCAAGACTCACCTCGCCATCGCCTCGGCCGGGCGGCTGTCGACCGGCGCCGGGGTGCGCGAGCCGAACCGGGAGATCACGCGATCCACGTCCTTGTCGAACAAGCGGGCGAGCTCGCTGCGCGCCGCCGGCGGTGGCGCGGCCCCATAGGCACACCTCGCGGCCGACTCGACGTCGAAGCGTGCAGCGTGACAGAACGCGGTGCCCCAAGCAGCGGTCAGCTGTGCCGGAAACGTCGAGCTGAGCTCACCGAGCAGCTGTGCGAACCAGTCGTCCACGCTGGGTAGCCGCGCGCGCGACGGCGCGACGCTCGCCGGAGCGAACGTGACGTCGTGATCGTCGCCCGCGGCGCGCTGGGCCCTCGACACGTGGATCGCGAGCGGCGCCAGCTGGTCACCGAGCGCGAGGCCGAGCTGCCACGCGCCGACATAGTCTGCGACGCGCTCGGTCGCCGCATATGTGAACACGCGCGGAATGGAGCGCGACCGAGTGACCGTCCGCCACGCGGGGCGATACGCCATGCGATGCGCGGTTCGCCAGGCCGTGCGAAACGCCGTGCGAAACGCCGTGCGATACCGCATCTCGGACCTGTAGCTCGTGCTCGATACCGAGCGCGTGCACGTGCTGTACGACGAGCCGAATCCACAGGAATA
>Ga0302299_10002812_pt1 | contig 10594 bp, 8 predicted proteins | sample III_Fen_N3_4_FD_198795 | JGI IMG/M metagenome (GOLD analysis project Ga0302299, IMG submission 198795) | Peat permafrost microbial communities from Stordalen Mire near Abisko, Sweden - III_Fen_N3_4 | ecosystem: Environmental > Terrestrial > Soil > Wetlands > Permafrost | place: Sweden: Abisko...
GGCGCTGGCCGTGACCGGCGCCCCGCTCGATCCGGCCGAGGTCGAGGCCTTCCGGCACGCCCGTGCGTCGGTCCTCGCCCGGATCGAGGCCGCCGCGCGCCGCGCCGGGCGTGACCCCTCCGGCGTGACGCTGGTCGCCGTGTCCAAGACCGTGCCGGCCGAGCGCATCCGTGCGGCGGTCGCCGCCGGCCTCGTCGTCCTCGGCGAGAACCGCGTCCAGGAGGCCGCCGCGAAGATCCCCGACGTCGCCGGGGCCGAGTGGCACCTGCTCGGGCCGCTGCAGGGGAACAAGGCCCGCCGCGCCGTGGAGCTGTTCGACGTGCTCCAGGCCGTGGACTCCGTGGACCTGGCGCGGCGCCTCGACCGGCTGGCCGGCGAGATCCGTCCGGGGCGCCCGCTGCCCGTGCTGCTCCAGGTCAACGTGGCGGACGATCCCGCGAAGGCCGGCTTCCCGGCGGCGTCCGTGGCGGCGGACCTGGCCGCGCTGGCCGCGCTGCCGAACCTCCGGCTCGACGGCCTGATGACGATCGGCAGGCTGGTCGAGGACGCCGAGGCCGCCCGCCCCACGTTCCGCGCGCTGCGCGAGCTGGCGGCCACGCTCCGGGCCGCCGAGCGTCGCCTCGGACCGGCGCTGTCGATGGGCATGAGCGACGACTTCGAGGTCGCGGTGGAGGAGGGGGCGACGATCGTCCGGGTCGGGCGCGCCCTGTTCGGCGCGCGGCGGGCGACGGCGAGCCCCGGCGTCGGCGCCGCGGGTTGAGCGCGGGCTCCATGCGCGCCCCGACGGATGAGACGCGCTTCGGCGTCCGGCTGACGCCCCGCGGGGGACTGGACCGCGTCGACGGCGTGGCCGACGGGACGCTCCGGGCGCGCGTCGCGGCCCCGGCCGTGGACGGCGCCGCGAACCAGGCGCTCCTGCGTCTCCTGGCCGACGAGCTCGGGGTGTCGCGCGGCAGCGTGCGGCTGGTCTCGGGACCGACGGCGCGGACGAAGGTCGTCGCCGTGGACGGGGTGGAGCCCGCCGCCCTCGCCGCCCGGTGGCCCGGCCTGCGCGTCTGATGGTCCGGCGCGTCGTACCCGGATCCGGGCGGGCAGGCTAGAATGCGATGCCCTTCGGGGATCCGGGCGATTAGCTCAGTTGGTTAGAGCGCACGGTTCACATCCGTGAGGTCACTGGTTCGAGTCCAGTATCGCCCACCACTTCGAGCGCCAGGAGGGCGGAGCCGCGGGGCTCCGCCCTCTTCTCCTCGTGCCGCGGGGTTGCGCGACCTCAGGCGGGCGGACCCGGCGGGTAGATCGGGGTGAACACAACGGTGGTCCCAGTGGTGGTTGCCCGGCAGGGACCGGGCGGATGGATCGAGATGATGGCCAGGCTCGGCAGGGTGGAACTGCCCAGCCGCCCCGGCAGGAATTGGAACGTGTCGATGGCGACGAGGCCCCCCGGGGTATCGATGGTCGTCCGCGCACAGGCAATCCGGCAGGGCGGTCCGGGCGGAATGCTGAACGGGATACCGAAGGCCAGCGTGTTGGGCGTGCTGGGGGCCAGGTGGACGGTCACCACGTTCGTCGCGCTGGTGGTGACGGTCACGATGCCCAGCGGGGTCTGCACCGCGTCCGGGTAGACGACACAAGTGTCGCCGCCCGGGTCGCACACGGAAGAGGCGCTGACTGGCGCACCAGCCAGCCCGGCGAGGACACCCGCGGTCAAGCCCGCCGAGAGCACAAGCGACCCGAGACGACGACCGAACAACGCCATGCGAGGCGGGGCCAGGGACACTTGGACCTCCGTTCGATTACCCGAGAGCTCGGTGGCCTCGGAATGCCATTGCTCGGTCCGCAGGAGTTGATCGACGGAGCGATCGAGCTCGACTCGCGTTGCTTCGTCGGGGCCCTGGCGGGCTGCATGCGACGCACCATGCCCCCGGCCGCTGACCGAACGCTGATGGCCGGCTGACGACACCGGACGGCGTCGGACGCCCGCTCACGGCCGCGGGCATCCTTGGCGCGGGACGCCTGGCGCGATCCTCGAGATTTCTGAGAATCGTCCGGCGAGGGCGTCACAGCCTGCGATGGCAGCCCGTCGCAAGACCGAACATTCTCGTCGCGCGGCCTCCTCCCCGCACGACGAGACGGCAAAGAGCGAAGCCCCCCGAACCTTCGGGGGGCTTCCTCGTTGTCGGGAGCGCCGATTCCGGGACTTGCGGGACGCCCTGCGCCGCGGCAACGGGGCGTCGCGGGTAACGCAAGGCGTACGGTTCCCGTCAGCCATGCTCCCCGGGACTGCTAGGCGCGCCGATCCCTCGATCCGCCGCCAGGGATGCCCGGGCGGCCTGCGCGGTGCCGATTCCGGTCGCTGCGGGCCTCCGGACGCGTCTCCGGCTGCCGCGCCGCCTGCCAGTCTCCCCGGGGATCGGTGGCAGGAGCGTCAGCACCCGCGGGCCGCCAGCTTGCGTCGCTCGGCCGTTGCCGCCGATCCACCCGGGGCTCGCGCCTCCCAGGAACCACCGTGATCCGCGGCCATCTGGCTCGCGGGCGCCCCGGGGCACCGGCAGGATCCCTCCGTGGCGCAGGTACTCCACCTCGATCGGGCCGTCGAGTCGGGCGATCGCCTGGAAGGCCCGCTCCGAGCCGCCCTCGTCGGACCGCGCGATCACGGTCACCAGCTGGCGCGGCGCGAGGTCGGCCATGCCGGCGATCGTGTACGCCTCGTGACCGGTGAGGCCCAGCGACGTCGCGCTCTCGCCGGGCAGGAACTGCAGCGGCAGCACGCCCATCCCCACGAGGTTGGAGCGGTGGATCCGCTCGTAGCTCTCCGCGATCACCGCGCGGACGCCGAGCAGCGTGGTGCCCTTGGCCGCCCAATCCCGTGACGAGCCGGAGCCGTACTCCTTGCCCGCGATGACCAGGCACGGGACGCCGTCGGCCCGGTAGGCCATCGCCGCGTCGTAGATGAACGTGGGCTCGCCGTCGGGGAGGTGGACCGTGTACGGCCCCTCCCTGCCGTTCGCCAGCCGGTTGCGGAGCCGGATGTTGCCGAAGGTGCCGCGCATCATCACCTCGTGGTGACCGCGGCGGGCGCCGTACTGGTTGAAGTCGAGGGGCGCGACGCCACGCGCCTGGAGCCACTGCCCGGCAGGGGACCAGGCGGCGATCGAGCCCGCCGGGCTGATGTGGTCCGTGGTCACGGAGTCGCCGAGGAGCGCGAGGACGCGGGCGCCCACGATGTCCGTGAGCGGCGTCGGCTCGGCGGTGAGCCCCTGGAAGAACGGCGGGTTGGCGATGTAGGTGGACGCCTCGTCCCAGGCGTAACGGTCGCCCTCCGGGATCGCGATGGCGCGCCAGCGCTCGTCGCCCTCGAAGACCGACGCGTATGTCGAACGGAACAGCTCGGCGTCGATGGACTCGCCGACGACGGTGCGTACCTCGTCCGGGGTCGGCCAGATGTCCGCGAGCATTACCGGCCTGCCGTCGCCGGCGGTGCCGACGGGCTCCGTGGTCAAGTCGATGTCGACGCGGCCGGCGAGCGCGAACGCGACGACGAGCGGCGGCGACGCGAGGTAGGCGGCGCGGACCAGCGGGTGCACCCGCCCCTCGAAGTTGCGGTTGCCGGACAGGACGGCCGCCACCACCAGCTCGTCGGCCTCGATCGCCTTCGCGACCGGCTCGTCGAGGGGCCCGGAGTTGCCGATGCAGGTCGTGCAGCCGTAGCCGGCCAGCGCGAAGCCGAGGCCGGCCAGCGGCTCGACGAGGCCGGCGCGCTCGAGATAGCCGGTGACGGCGCGTGACCCCGGCGCGAGCGACGTCTTGACGGCGGGGTTGACGGTCATGCCCCGGGCGACCGCGTTCCGGGCCAGGAGCCCAGCCCCAACCATCACCATCGGGTTGGACGTGTTGGTGCAGGACGTGATCGCCGCGATCGTCACGGACCCGTGGCCGATCTCCGTCGCGCGGCCGCCGGCCTCGATGGTCTTCCGCGCCACACCGACCGTGGCCGGGAAGGCCGCCCGGAAGTTGTCGCCGACGCCGGACAGGGCGACGCGGTCCTGCGGGCGACGCGGGCCGGCGAGGGATGGCTCGACCGTGCCGAGGTCCAGCTCCAGGAGCGCGTCGAACACGGGATCCACGCCGGGCACCCGCCACAGGCCCTGGGCCTTCGCGTAGCGCTCGACGAGGTCCACGCGCGACTCGGGGCGGCCGGTGAGGCGCAGGTAGGCGAGCGTCTCGGCGTCGATGGGGAACAGCGTGGTCGTCGCCCCGAACTCGGGGCTCATGTTGGAGATCGTCGCCCGGTCCGCCAGCGCCAGCGAGGCGAGCCCGTCGCCGGCGAACTCCACGAACGCCCCGACGACGCCGAACTTGCGCAGCAGTTCGGTGATGACGAGCACGAGGTCGGTCGCCGTGGCCGTGTTCGGCAGCTCGCCGGTCAGGCGGACCCCGACGATCCGCGGCATCGGCTGGTACAGCGGCTGGCCGAGCAGCACGGCCTCGGCCTCGATCCCGCCGACGCCGTAGCCGAGGACGCCGAGCCCGCTGATCATCGTGGTGTGGGAGTCCGTCCCGATGCAGGTGTCCGGGAAGGCGACCCGCCCTCCGTCGTCCTCCCGGTCGCTGACGACGGTGGCCAGGTACTCGAGGTTGACCTGGTGGATGATCCCGGTGCCGGGCGGGACGACCCGCATGTCGCGGAACGCGGTCTGCGCCCAGCGCAGCAGCTGGTAGCGCTCGCCGTTGCGCTCGTACTCGCGGTTCACGTTGAACGCAAAGGCGCCGGCGCCGCCCCACGCGTCGATCTGCACCGAGTGGTCGATGACGAGGTCCATCGGCACGAGCGGATTCACGCGCGCAGGGTCGCCCCCGAGGCCCGCCATCGCGTCGCGCATCGCCGCCAGGTCCACCACCGCGGGGACGCCGGTGAAGTCCTGCAGGACCACCCGGCTGGGCATGAACGGGACCTCGGCCTCGCCCGCTCCGCCGGGACGCCAGCCGGCCAGGGTCGCGACGTCCTCCTCGCGCACGATGCCGCCGCCCGCGTGGCGCAGGGCGTTCTCGAGCAGGATCTTGAGCGTCACCGGCGCGCGACCGAGGTCGACCCCGAGTGTGAGCCCGGACGTGGCGATGGCGTCGAGGCGGTAGAGGTCCGGCAGGCCGGCGCCGAGGGAGGCACGGGCGCCGAAGGCGTTGGTCACAGGCACGGCGTCGGGTCGCTCCTTGGCGTTCGTCGCGGGCTCGCGGAGCGGACCGGCTGCGCGCCCGGGCCGCTCGCTTACACTCGTAGCGTGGAAGCGTACCGCGCGCGTCGTCACCCGGGAGCGGGGGACGGCCGGTGAGGGCCTGGGACGAGTCGGAGGCCGCCCTCCGCCGCGCGGCCGAACGCCACGCGAAGGAGCAGGCCGAGGCGCTGGACGAGATCAAGGCGAGCGGGATCGACCTCGATCCGCTGGGCACCACCGGCGCGGGCACGGGCCACCGGGCAGGCGTGGGCGACGAACTCGGCGCCGACCACCCCCACGCGCACCCGCACGCCCACTCGGCCCCCGGCCAGCGGCCCGTGACCGGGATCGTCGGCGCCGGTCCGGTGGGCCTGGCGCTCGGGGTCGCGCTCGTCCGGGCGGGCTGGCCGGTCCAGGCGGTCGCGTCGCGCGATGCGGGCCGCCGGGCACGGTTCAAGGAGCTCGTGGCGGGCGTGCGAGCCTTCGCGGAAGCCGCCGCGCTCGTGGACGACGTGGAGCTGGTGATCCTCGCCGTCCCCGACGACGTCGTCGGCCCGCTGGCAGGGTCGCTGCGCCTCTACGCCGGCCAGGCGCTGGTCCACACGAGCGGCCTGCTGGGCGTCGACGCGATCGCCCCGGCGATGGCGGCCGGCACGCAGCTGGGGGCGTTCCACCCGCTCGTCGCGTTCGCGGACCTGGAGCGGGCCGTGGCGGCGCTCCATGGCGCCACCGTGGCGATCGAGGGCGACGACGACCTGGTCGCACATCTCGCGGACATGGCGGAGGCGATCGGCGGCGCCCCGGTGCGGCTGCCACCGGGCTCCAAGGCCGCGTATCACGCGGCGGCCGTGCTCGCGGCCGGCGGCGTGGTGGCGCTGCTCGACACGATCCGCGAGGTCGCGGCGGTCCTGGGCCTCGACGAGGCCGGTGCCCTGCGGATCTACCTGCCCCTGGTCGAGCAGACCATCGCCAACACCCGCGCCCTCGGCATCGCCGCCGCGCTGACCGGCCCGGCGACACGCGGCGACGCCGGCACGATCGCCGCCCACGTCGCGGCGCTGGAATCGGGCGCGCCGGGCGCGCTCGCCGCCTACCGGGCGCTGCTCGACCGCGACATCGCGATCGCCAGACAGCGGGGCGCACTGTCACCAGAAGCCACGCAACGGCTCCGGACCGCACTTGCGGAGACCCGCTGACACGGTACGATGCGGTCATGCAGCACAGCATCGCCGCCGGGTTCGCGGCATGGCCGGCACGGTACGTCCACCCGTCCGCCAGGGCTCGGGAGCGCCGCCTCGGCCTCCACCCGGGCCGCGGCTTCACGGCCGCCTCGGTACGGCCGACGGTGCTGCATCGTCCGGACGCCGGTCCGCTGGCCGCCCTTCGCGCCCCCTGGCGCGCCCCGGTGATCGCGCCCATGCGGGCACCGTCCGACGGCCGCCCCCGCCCCACGGCAACGATGTCGTGGACGCGCGTGGATGGGGCCGGGCTCCCGCGGCGCACCTCCGTGGCGCCGGCGTGGCGCGCCTGAAGCAGGGCACGGCCACCTCAGCGGGTGGCATCGTCATCCGGTTCACGGGCGGAACCGCGGAGCTGGTCGTCGGCCGCCGCCGCCGCGAGCGCGACAACGTCACCTGGACGCTGCCCAAGGGCACGCCGAACCCGGGCGAGACCACCGAGCAGACCGCGCTGCGCGAGGTGACCGAGGAGACCGGCCTGGCCGTCGAGATCGTGCGCCCGTTCGACTCCATCCGCTACACGTTCGTCCAGGGACGGACGCGGATCCACAAGATCGTCCACTACTTCCTGATGATCCCGACCGGCGGGGATCTCGCCCAGCACGACCACGAGTTCGACGAGGTCCGCTGGGTCGGGTTCCACGACGCGTCGACGCTGCTCACATTCGAGACGGAGCGGGCGCTCGTTGCCCGCGCCGGCGCCGCGGCGGTCGGGGAGCCGTTCGTGGCAGCCGGAACCAGCATGGAGAGCCCCGACCGATGACCGAGACTCCGCCCGCGGACCCGCAGCCCTCGCCGATCCTCGACCGCCACGCGGCGCTCGGCGCGAAGATCGTGGAGTTCGCGGGCTGGCTGATGCCGATCCAGTACGCGGGGATCCTCGAGGAGCACCGCGCCGTCCGGTCCGCCGCCGGGCTGTTCGACCTGTCGCACATGGGCGAGCTCGTGGTGGAGGGGCCCGAGGCGGGCACCGCGCTCGCGGCCGCGCTGGTCACGGATCCGCCGTCGCTGGCCGTCGGGCGCGCGCACTACTCGATGATCTGCGCGGAGGACGGCGGGATCCTCGACGACCTCATCGTCTATCGCCTCGGCGCCGAGCGCTTCATGGTGGTCGCAAACGCCTCGAACGCGCGGGTCGTCTCGGACGCGCTGGCCGCCCGGATCGCGCCGTTCAAGGCCGTGCTGGACGACCGCTCGCTCGCCACCGGGCTCGTCGCGATCCAGGGCCCGCGCTCGATCGAGAGCCTCGCGCCCCTGACCGACGTGGACCTCGGTGCGATCCACTACTACGGCATCGCCGAGGGCACGGTCGCCGGGATCCCCGCGCAGGTCGCCCGAACGGGGTACACCGGCGAGGACGGCTTCGAGGTCTTCGTGGACGTGGACCACACGGGCGAGATCTGGGACGCCATGCTCGCGGCCGCCCGCCCGAACGGCGGCGTGCCGGTGGGCCTGGGCGCTCGCGACACCCTCCGCCTGGAGGCGGGCATGCCGCTCTACGGCAACGAGCTGGACCGGGCGACGAACCCGTTCGAGGCGAGCCTGGGCCGCGTCGTGAAGCTGGGCAAGCCCGGCGACTTCACGGGACGAGCCGCCCTGGAGAAGGTCGCCCGGGACGGCGTGAGCCGCCGGCTGGTGGGCCTCGTCCTCCGCGAGCGCGGGATCGCCCGCCACGGCTACCCGGTCCTCGCCTCGGGCGAGCCCACGGGTGTGGTCACCTCCGGCACGATGTCACCGACCCGCGGCGACGCGATCGCGATGGCGTATGTCGCCCCGGGGCTCGCCGAACCCGGTACGATGCTCGCCGTCGAGATCCGTGGCGCACCGGTCGCCGCGGAGGTCGTGTCGCTGCCCTTCTACAAGCGCCCTGCCTGAGCCGGAACCCGTCCACCCGCCCCAGCCGCGTGCCCTCGCGCCCACAGCACCGCGCGATCCCCACGCCCCACACCTCGGAGGAGCCAGCCCCATGGTCCCCGGCGATCTGCGCTACACCAAGGAGCACGAGTGGGTCCGCATCGACGGCGACGAGGCCGTCGTGGGGATCACCCAGTTCGCGGCCGACGCGCTGGGCGACGTCGTGTTCGTGGAGCTTCCCAAGGCCGGCCGGGCGCTGAACCAGCACCAGACGTTCGGCGTCGTCGAGTCGGTCAAGGCGGTGTCGGACCTGTTCGCCCCGGTCGCCGGCGAGGTCACGAGCGCCAACGACGCGCTCGCCGGCCGGCCGGAGCTGGTCAACACCGATCCGTACGGCGAGGGCTGGATGCTGCGCCTGCGCCTCGCGGACGCGACCCAGGTCGACGGGCTGCTGGACGCGGCGGCCTACGAGCAGCTCGTCGCCGAGGGCTGACCGATGCCGTATGGCCCGCACGCGGCCGACGACCGCGCCCGCATGCTCGAGCGGATCGGGGTCGACTCGGTCGACGCGTTGTTCGAGGACATCCCCGAGGTGCTGCGAGCCGGCCCGCTCCGCCTGGACCCGCCCGAACCCGAGCAGCTGCTCTCCGCGCGCCTGGTGGACCTGGCCGGCCGCAACCGCGTGGACCTCGCCTCGTTCCTGGGCGCCGGCGCGTACCGCCACTGGGTCCCGGCGGTCGTGGACCAGATGCTCCTGCGCGGCGAGTGGTACACGGCCTACACGCCGTACCAGCCCGAGGTCAGCCAGGGCACCCTCCAGAGCATCTACGAGTACCAGAGCCTCCTCGCCGAGCTCACGCGCATGGACGTCGTCTCCGCCTCGCATTACGACGGCGGGGCAGCCACGGCCGAGGCGGCGCTCATGACGTGCCGCGCCACGGGTCGGGCGCGGATCCTCGTCTCGCGTGGCGTCCACCCGCACTACCGGGCGACCCTGGCGACGTACGCGGAGGGCGCCGGCCTGGACGCCACAGATGTCCCGCTCGTCGCGGATGGACCGGCGGCGGGCACCACGGACCTCGCTGCGCTCGCTGCGCTGCTCGCGGACGCGGACCACCCGGTCGCGGGCGTGGTCGTCGCCCAGCCCAACGTGCTCGGGCTGCTCGAGGACATGCCGGAGGTCGGGCGTCTCGCGCACGCGGCCGGCGCGCTGTTCGTCGCGGTCATCGAGCCCGTCTCGCTCGCCGTCCTGGCACCTCCGGGCGAGTACGGCGCCGACATCGCCTGCGGCGAGGGCCAGCCGCTCGGCATCCCGCTCGGTTACGGGGGCCCGTACCTCGGCATCGTCGCCTGCTCGGACGCGCTCGTGCGCCAGATCCCGGGCCGGCTCGTGGGCCTCACGAGGGATATCGAGGGCAGGCGCGCCTTCGTCATGACGATGCGGGCGCGGGAGCAGGACATCCGCCGCGAGCGGGCCGCGTCGAACATCTGCACGAACCAGGCCCTCCTCGCGCTGTGCGCCTCGATCTACCTCTCGACGATCGGCCCCCACGGGCTGCGCGACGTCGCGGCAACGGGTGCCGCAACGGCCACCGAGCTAGAGGCCGCGCTCGCTGCCGCCGGAGCGCCCCGCCTCCACCCGGGCGCGTTCCTCAACGAGTTCGTGGTCCGCGTGCCGGACGCACGGGCCGTCCACGCCCGGCTCCTGGACCGCGGCGTGCTCGCCGGCATCCCCACGGCGGACCTGCTGCCCGACGAGCCCGCGCTCGCGGACGGCCTCTTGGTGTGCGCCACCGAGGTGACCACCCCCGACGAGATCGCCCGGTTCGCCTCGGCCCTCGCGGCCGAGCTGCCGGTTGCAGGAGGTGCGCGGTGAGCGTCGTCGGCGAGCGGCTCCAGCCCACGATCTTCGAGCTCTCGAGGCCGGGCCGCGGCGGCGGCAAGATCCCGCACCCGCCGGCCGGCGCCCTGGACCGGATCCCGGCGGCCGCGCGGCGCGCCAACCCACCGGCGCTCCCGGAGCTCTCCGAGCCCGAGGTCGTCCGCCACTACGTCAACCTCTCGGCGCTGAACTACTCGGTCGACGCGGGGTTCTACCCCCTCGGCTCGTGCACGATGAAGTTCAACCCCAAGCTCAACGAGTGGGCCGCGCGCCTGCCGGGCTTCGCGAACCTTCACCCCCTGGCGCCGGATGCCACGGCGCAGGGCACGCTCGCGCTCCTGTACGAGCTGGCGGCGATGCTCGCCGAGATCAGCGGCATGGACGCGGTGACGCTCCAGCCGGCGGCGGGC
>Ga0302299_10002813_pt1 | contig 10593 bp, 7 predicted proteins | sample III_Fen_N3_4_FD_198795 | JGI IMG/M metagenome (GOLD analysis project Ga0302299, IMG submission 198795) | Peat permafrost microbial communities from Stordalen Mire near Abisko, Sweden - III_Fen_N3_4 | ecosystem: Environmental > Terrestrial > Soil > Wetlands > Permafrost | place: Sweden: Abisko...
CGCGTACGCCTCGATGCGCCATCGGATTCTGGACGCCGCGCCCGGCTCGCGTCTGATCCCGGTCTCGCCCGAAGGGTTCGCGGACGAGCCGGTCGACGAGGTCGAGGTCCTGCTGCGGGGCTGGTCGCTCGGCGGTGACGCGTTGGACAGGTTCGTCGGTCGCGCTCCGAAGCTGCGCTGGATCCATTCGGTGTCGGTCGGAGTCGAGTCGATGCTGACGCCAGTGATTTGCCTGCGCGCGCCCGTCATCACCAACGGCCGCGGTGTATTCGACCAGCCGATCGGCCAATACGTGATGACGATGATCCTGTCGGTCTGCCACCGCCTGCCTCAGCTCCTGGAGCTGCAGCGCGAGCGCACCTGGCAGCCGATGGAGGCCGTCGAGCTGGGCGAGACCACGATCGGCCTGGTGGGCTTCGGCGGGATCGGGCGGGAGGTCGCAAGACTTGCGGCGCCCTTCGGACCCAGAATCGTCGCGATTCGCAGGCGGGCCGGCGTCGGTGAGACACCGCCTGGAGTCTCTGTTCTGGGCGGTCTCGAGGCGCTCCCGGAGTTGCTCTCCCTCTCGGATTTCGTGGTGCTGGCGCTGCCGTTCACCGGCGCTACTGACGGGGTCATCGACGACGCGGTCCTGCGCAAGGCCAAGCCCGGCAGCTGGCTGATCAACGTGGCGCGCGGTGCTCTGATCGACGAACGGGCTCTTGTCCGAGCTTTGCGGGACGGGCCGCTCGGCGGCGCGATCCTGGACACCTTCCGCGAGGAGCCGCTGCCCGAGAACTCGCCGCTCTACCGCTTCCCCAACTGCATCGTGACACCCCATACGAGCTGGTCGAGCAAGGCGGTCCTGGACCGCACCTTCGACGTCTTCTGCCACAACCTCCGCCGCTACCGCGCGGGTGAACCGCTCGACTACGTTGTGGACACGTCCGCGGGGTACTAAGCGGCGGCTCTCGGCTAGCATGTGTGCGGCGCAACTGCGTCACGCGGAGGAGGCCACCAGCACATGCAGATCGCCATCGTCGGGCTCGCAGGCTCGGGGAAGACGACAGTCTTCAACACTCTTACCCGAGGCCACGCCCTGACCGGCGGTTACGGCGGCATGGAGTTGCACGTCGGGACCGTGAAAGTCCCCGACGAGCGTTTGGACCGGCTGGCGGAGATATTCAAGCCCAAGAAGATCGTCCACGCGGACGTCACCTACTTCGACCTGGCGGCGCCGCCGGCGTCGACCGAAGGTCGGGTCGGGACCGAAGAGCTGCCGGCCGACCAGCTGGCTCGACTGCGCGAGGCCGACGCCTTGCTGCACGTCGTGCGGGCCTTCGAGGACCCTGCCGCGCCGCATGCCGAAGGTTCGGTCGACGCCTGGCGAGACCTCGAGCGCCTGGACTTCGAGTTCCTGATGTCCGACCTGTCGCTTGTGGAGAAGCGCCTCGAACGCCTCAAGGCGAGCGGCCACCACGGCACCCCGGCCGAACGCGAGTCGAACGATCACGAACTGCGTGTCCTGACGCGACTTCATGCCGCGCTGGTCGACGGTCGCCCGCTCCGCGGCGAGTCGATCGAGTCCGACGAAGAGAAGGCAATCCGCGGCTTCCGTTTCCTGACTCAGAAGCCGGTCCTGGTCCTGCTCAACGTCGGTGAAGGGGACCTGCCTCGTGAAGGCGAGATCGTGGCGGGGATTGCGGGGCGCTACAAGGCCGCCGGGACGCTGGTCGACGCATTATCGGCCAAAATCGAGATGGAGCTCGGCGAGCTCGAACCCGAAGAGGCGGCCGTCTTCATGGACGAACTCGGCCTCAAGGAGTCGAGCCTGGACCGGGTCATCCGGCTCAGCTACAAGCTCCTCGGCCTGATCTCATTCCTCACCGCAGGCCCGGACGAGGTACGAGCCTGGCCGATCCCCAACGGGTCGAACGCGGTCGATGCCGCCGGCGCGATCCACACCGACCTCGCGCGGGGCTTCATTCGCGCCGAGGTCGTGCCCTACGAGGATCTGCTGGCGCTCAAGACGATGGCCGAGTCCCGCAAGCACGGCAAGCTGCGTTCGGAAGGCAAAACCTACCTCGTCGGCGACGGCGACGTGGTCGAGATCCTCTTCAGCAAGTAGCGGCGGGCTCAGTTCGGGCGGAAACCGTCGGGCTGGAAGTCGACGAAGATGCCGCGATAGTCGGGGCCGTCCGGATCGTCGTCATCGTCGGAGTCGATGCTCGCAAGATAGTTGTCGTCTTCCGTCTTCGAGACGTTGACCGACGCCGAGAGCCGCTCGTCGAGGATCGGGATGAACTCGTAGCCGCGCTCCAGCTCCTCGGCGATGGCCTCGACCAGGGTCTGTTGCGTAAACGAGTCCTGGACTTGCCGCCGGATCTCCTGGACGAGCTCGAAGAAGGAGTCCGCGTCCATTTCCTCCTCGCGGACCAGGATCACGTCGGCGAAGATGTCGTCGTCGCCCTCGCGAAGCTCGTAAAAGAACACGGTTCAACTCCAAGGAATATGCATGTCGGAAGTCAGCGGAGTATACGACGGGTCGCCCGCCGGTCCGGTCGATACCCTCGACCTGGTCGTCGTCGGCGCCGCTTCGCGGGACGTCACGCCCGACGATACGCGGGGCTGGCGGCTCGGAGGGCCCGTGGCGTACTGCGCCCTTGCGGCCGCTCGTCTGGGCTTGCGGGTCGGATGCGTGATTGGTGTCGACGGTCCGGCAGCCGACGCGACCGAACTGGGCCTGCTCAAGGATGCCGGCGTCCTGCTGCACCGCGTGCCGCTCCAGCATGGGCCGGTCTTCGAGAACATCGAGCGGGACGGGCATCGGCGGCAGCGCTGGCTCTCCAAGAGCGATCCGGTGCCTGTCGCGGCGCTGCCAGATGAGTGGCGCCGGACGCGAGGTTGGCTGCTTGGGACGGTAGCAGGGGAACTGGGCGGGGAGTGGGCTGACGTTGCCGGGGCGCGTGAGGATGCGTGCGTGGCGGTCGGCTGGCAGGGATTGCTGCGCGAGTTTGCCGAGGACGGCTGGGTGGAGCGTGTCGACCCGGCGCCGTCCGCGCTGCTCGGCGCAGCCGGGCTCGTGTGCGCCAGCGCGGACGACTTTGCGCCGGGCGTTGGAATCGACCGGTTTCGAGCCTTCGCGCCACGGGCGACGATCCTCCTCACCGCCGGCGATCGCGGTGGCCTGGCCTTGAGTGGCTCGCACGTTCACCGGTATCCGGCGATCCCATCACGGGCGCTCGTCGATCCGACCGGTGCCGGCGACGTGTTCCTGGCTGCGCTCATGGCTGTCTTGCTGCTTCACGGTGAGATGGCCACCGGCCGTGCCCTTCGCTTTGGAGCGGCAGCCGGCTCATGTGCCGTCGAGGGCGCGGGTCTTGGGGGCGTGCCCACGTTGGCGCAGGTGGTGGCGCGGCTCAAGGGGAGCGGCGCCACGGGGACGGACGACAGGGGCGCTTAGACCCCCGCCCGCTCCAGGCGGCGGGCGAGACGGGCTCGGCGCGCCGAGAGATCGGCCTCCAGGCCGCGACGCAGGGCGGCCTGGCCGTGGCCGCGGCTGCGATAGAGCGCCAGAAGAGCAGAGTCCGTGGCGGCCCAGGCGCCCGCGAGGTTGCGCTCGCGATGCTCGCGCTCCTTCGCCAATTCGATCCAGCCCAGCGCCGCGAGCGGACCCGGAGCGGTGACGAGGCGGCTCCACGCGATGCCCGCCTCCACGTTCCGGCCCGCGCGGCGAAGCAGGCGTGCCAACTCGACCGTGGCGACGGCCACGTCCGGATCGCCGCCGTCGATGCCCTCGCCGGCGGTCTCCAGGCACTCCACCGCTTCGTCGACCCGACCCTCGTGGCGGAAGAGCCGCGCCAGACGAACGAGATCGCCCTTCGGGGCCCAGCGCCGCACCTCGCCGATGCCGTAGCCGCGTTCCAGGTGCGCCAGGATCCGCCCGAGCGTCACCACGTCCTCGGCGTTGTGCCGGGCCACGACTCGGATCGGCCCGACCGGCCCGCCGCGCAGGAAGGAGTGGTAGATCGCGGGTATCTCCGACGCGGGAATGTCCGGCGCGCGATGGCGGCGGAGAAGCTGCCGCTCCACGGTTTGCAGACGCGCGTCCGGCAGGCGGTGGCGGAAGAGCCGCCGGACCAGCAGCAGCAGGTCGAGGTGGCCGTCGAGCGCGGGCGCGACGCGACGGTTCATTCGGAAGCGCGTATCCAACAGCGGCCAGTCGAAGCTTCGGCCGTTGTAGGTCACGAGCCAGGCATTCGCCGGCGTCTCGGCCACTAGCGCGTCGAGCAGGGCGCCTTCCTCCGAGTGGTCCGGCAGGGCGAGCTGCAGCAGCCGCATCCGATCGCCCTCCCACCAGGACAGGCCGATCAGGAATGCGACCGTGCCGGCGGCGCTGCCCAGGCCGGTCGTCTCGGTATCCAGGCAGAGGAGGGGAGTCGAGGGAGAAGGCATCCCCGGCAGGCCGGCCAACCGTTCGCGATCGACCGGCAGATAGACGGGTCGGAGCTCCCGGCGGACGTACCAACCGCGCGGTGTCTCGATCGCGTCGCCGTCCAGGCCCTGAGCGAGCCGTTTGGCCAGGGCGGCGGGATCCACCGGACCGACGTCGCGCCAGACCGGTTGAGGCGGCCCGAACGCATCCGCCGCGGCCATGATCGAGGCGATCGCCCGACGAATGTCCGGATCCGCGTCGCCCGACCGTTCGGCTCGCGCAGTCGCAGCCCGCCCGACGGCAGTCCGCTCGCGGCGCAGGTCTTCGAGGCGGCGATGAAGCCGCGTCCCGTCCACAGTCATGCCGCCGCGGTGGGGGCCCGGGCTTCCGGCCGCTCCGCCACCAGCGCCCGAAGGAGGCGCAGCGCCAGCTGTTTCGCGTCGACGTCCGGTTCGAGGCGCGGTCCGGTGCAGGCGGGGCAGCCGCTGGCGCAGTCGCATCCCGCAATCAGCTCGGTTGCGCCGGCGATCAGCTCGTCGTGGCGCTCGAACAGCCGCTCGGACAGACCCACGCCGCCGGGTACGCCTTCGTACAGGTAGACCGTCGGCTCCTGGTTGTGCGGCGAGCGGACCTGGGACACGAGACCCAGATCTCGAGGATCGACCATCAGCAGCACCGCCGCGACGGCCTGCATCGCCCGGCCCATACCGATCAGCGCTACGTCCAGATCCGCCCGTCGCCATCCTTTGGCGGCCTCGCCGGCCATGAGCCAGTAAGCGGTCGTTTGGAGCTCGATCTCGGGCAGGTGGACCGGCCCCCAGCCGAGGTTCTCGTCCGTCCCAAACTTGAGCTTCTTGAACATGCTGACCAGGCTCGAAACCATGACCTCGCCGTGGGCGCGGCTTCCGCCGGCGGCCGGCGCGGCATCGAACGTTTCGAGCGGCTTGAGAGTGACCGCCCTGTCGGCGTAGGTGTAGTGGTCGATGTCGACGCGGCGGACGTAAGCCTTGCGCTCGTCCCAGTCAAGCGTGTCGACGTGGTATTGAGCGGATTCGTGGATGTAGATGGCGTCTTCGTGGACGAGCGTCTGGGCCGCGAAGATGTCGATCTCGCCGATCACGCGCGGCCTGTCCGGCGTCGTGTCGATGATCACGACGTTCTCCTGTGCCGCCGCCCGCAGCGAGACCGACGAGGCGGGGAAGTTCTCGTTCGACCAGTACCAGCGATCGTCCCCGGCGCGCCGCACGAGACCCTCCTCCCCCAGGAAAGCCAGGAGCGGCTCCGCCTCGCCCGGCCCGAAGCGCTCGCCGGGTTCGAAGGGGAGCTCGAAGCAGGCCGCCTTGAGATGCGCGAGCAGGACGTGCAGGTTGTCGGGGTCCAGACGCGCCTCTTCGGGTGCCGAGGCGAGCAGGAACTCCGGGTGCTCGACGACGTATCGGTCGACCGGCCCGCCACCGGCGATCAGGACCGCGACGCTCGTGGCGTTCCTTCGTCCCGCCCGGCCCATCTGCTGCCACGTGGCCGCGATCGAGCCCGGGTAACCGGCCAGGATCGCGACATCGAGCTGGCCGACGTCCACGCCCAGTTCCAGAGCGTTGGTCGTGACGACACCGAGCAACTCCCCGTCGCGCAGGCCGCGCTCCACCGCCCGGCGCTCCGTGGGCAGATACCCGCCCCGATACCCGCGGACGCGGCTCCGCGGTCCGTCGCCGAGCCGCAGCGACTCCCGGAGCGTTGAGAGCATCAGTTCCACGCCCATCCGCGACCGGCCGAAGACCAGTGTCTGGCGGCCGGCTTTCAGGAATGGCAGGGCCCAGCGGGTGGCGAGGGTCAGGGCGGAACCGCGCGCCCCGGTGGCCGGATCGAGGAGCGGCGGCTGGACCATCACGATATGGCGCTCGCCGGACGGGGCGCCGTTCCGGTCGACCAGCCGCGGCTGCCGTCCCGTCAGAGCGGCCGCGAGCTCCGCCGGGTTGCCAATTGTGGCCGAGCAGCACACGATCACGGGGTGCGAACCGTAGTGGGCGCAGATCCGCAGCAGCCTCCGCAGTACGTTGGCGACGTGGCTGCCGAAGAGCCCACGGTAGGTGTGCAGCTCGTCGATGACGATGACGCGGAGTTGCTCGAAGAGCTGAAACCATTTCGTGTGGTGCGGCAGGATAGCGGCGTGGAGCATGTCGGGGTTCGTCACTACCACCTGACCGGCCGATCTGATGGCGGATCGGATCGGATTCGGCGTGTCCCCGTCGTAGGTGGACGCGTTGATCTCGAGGCCGGCGGCACGGCTCAGCGCACTCAACTCGGCGACCTGGTCCTGACCCAGGGCTTTGGTCGGGAAGAGGTAGAGCGCCCGGGCGGTGGGATCGTCGGCCAGGGCCTGCAGCGTGGGCACGAGATAACAGAGCGACTTGCCCGAGGCCGTGGGCGTCACGACGACGACGTCCTCGCCGGCTCGAACCGCCTCTACCGCCTCGGCCTGATGGCGATACAGGCTGGTGATGCCACGCGAACCGAGGCCGGCCACGATGCGCGGATCGAGCCACTCGGGCATCGGCAGGAAATCGGCGGGCTTGGCTGGGATCGTCGACCGATGGACGACGCCGCCGGCGAGCGACGGTTCGGCCAGGATCTGGGCCAGCACTCGCTCGACGCCGGCAGGCTCGTAGTAGCGCATCGCCGTACCTCAAACAGAACGTCCGTGCGAATAGTGGCCACAGTCTAGCAGCGTGCGCAAGCGGCGGTTTCGATTGACACGACAGCTGCCTACAGCTACGATTCAGGTGATGCGACGCAACGAAGTGGACGAACGCGCGGAACTGGAGGCGAAGGCCTCGGCCGAGCCTCGTCCGTCGCTCGGACTCTCGAGGCGGCGCGCGGCCGTGATCGTTGCCGGGCTCCTCTGCCTGTGGCTGGTGGGCGTATTCGCAAACCAGGTCGGGGAGGCGGCCGCCGCGGCCAACCAGGTCGATGCGATGAAGGCTCGCAACGCTTCTGTCGTTCGCGAGATCGAGGCGATCCAGGCCGAACTCAAGGTGATCAAGCAGCCCGGTTTCGTCGATTTCACGGCACGGGGCTATCTGCTCGGAACCGCGCGCGAGATCCCGTTCACGATCGATCCGGGAGCACCCCCGTTGACGGCCGACGCGCCGGGCTCGACCGGCATCAAGCCCGTGCCCGTGGCCCAGTCCGAGAGCGCGCTCGACGCGTGGCTGAAGGCGCTCTTCGGCTCGAAGTAGCGACAGCCCGGCGACACCGAGCGGCGCGTCAGCGGCACCTCAACGCGCCATAGATGCGCGCCGCGATAGGATTGGCCAATGGACATGACCGCTCCTCGAAGACGCCCGCTCCGCGTTGGAATCCAGCTGCCCGAGATCGAGTGGCCGATCCGCTGGCCGGACCTCGCCGCGATGATCCGCCGGATCGAGACGCTCGGTTTCGATTCGATCTGGACCGGCGACCACTTCCTGTACCACCTTAACGACGGCACGGCCGACGCCCCTTGGGATGCATGGAGCGTACTTGCGGCCGCCGCCGCGATCACTTCGCGCGTCACTCTCGGGCCTCTGGTCACGCCGGTCGGTTTCTACAACCCGGCGGTCCTGGCCAAGAAGGCGGCCACCGTGGACGAGATCTCCGGCGGGCGGTTGGTCCTGGGGCTCGGCGCCGGCTGGAATGAAGTCGAATTCCGCGGCTACGGCGTTCCGTTCGACCACCGCATCTCGCGTTTCGAGGAAGCGTTCACGATCATTAGGACGCTCCTCCAGGAGGGCCAGATCGATTTCGAGGGCGAGTTCTTCAGTGCCCGCGACTGCCAGCTCGTACCGCCGCCGAGGCCGGGCGGGCCGCCGCTCATGATCGGCTCGGTCGGGGCGCGGATGCTCGAGATCACGGTGCCGTACGTGAAGTCCTGGAACGTCTGGCACACCGACACTCACAACAGCCCCGAGGGCGTGGCGCCGTTGCTGGCCAAAGTGGCCGCTGCCTGCGAGGTAGCCGGTCGCGATCCGGCGACCGTCGAGGCCACTGTCGTGGTCCTGGTGCGGATGCCTGGCGGGAAAGGGCGTCGCCAGGGAGACGCCAGCCTCGACAAGACCGCCAATCCCGTGCAGGGGACGCCGGAGGCGATCGCCGAGGAGTTGCGCGCCTACGCCCGGGCCGGAGTCGCGGAGGTCCAGCTGGTCGTCGACCCGATCACGATCGAGTCGCTCGAGCGCCTTGCGCCGGTCCTGGAACTGCTCGACCGGGGCCGGTGAAGCCCTGAGGATCGGGGAAATGTTCGTGGTAGCTGGGGTTGGATTTGAACCAACGACCTAGCGATTATGAGCCGCTTGCTCTGCCACTGAGCTACCCAGCCACGACGACGGAGTGTGCCACAGGATCGGACGGGCTGTCCACCTGACCGGGGCGTCATCGACGCCGGGGCAGTCCACCGATGGCGCGAGCTGCGCAGGGTCGCTCGGCGAGACGAGGAACCGTTTATGCGGTCCGGCCGAACATTCCGATGGCCCGTGGAGTCTCGTTCTTACAGGGGGGCGTCGCACGGCCTGCGACCGTCCACCTCGTCGTCCTGCCAAACTGCCCGTCCGCACGGGTCGAGAAGTCCTCGGGCGTATACTGCGGCGGCCGACCGGCCAAACCGGTTGCCCCAATCCGGAGGTTCCTTTTTACCTTGAACAGAGGTTTTCTTCGCAACGGGATCGTCATGGTCGTCCTCGTGGCCGCGACCGTCCTGCTGCTCTACATCCTGATCCAACCGACCCAGCCCAACAGCAAGGTCTACTCGGACTTCCAGTCGGACGTCCAATCCGGCCAGGTCAAGGGCGTCGTCCGTGATGGGGAAACCCTGACCGTGACACTCAAGACCTCGGCGACGTACACCGTCGAGTCGGATTCGCCGCTGGATGGCGAATACGCCGCGATCCAGACCTGGCTCAAGACCGGTGGCGTCTCCACCCCTCTGAGCTATGAGGTCAAGAAGCCGGCCGACACGGGCTGGATCGTCCTGCTCTTCTCGACGCTGCTCCCGGTTGGGGTCATCGTCCTGTTCATCGTCTTCTTCATGCGCCAAGCTCAGGGCACCAACAACCAGGCCATGAGCTTCGGCAAGAGCCGAGCGCGCATGTTCCTCGGCAACAAGACGGTCGTCACGTTCGCCGACGTTGCGGGTGTCGATGAGGCAAAAGCGGACCTCCAAGAGGTCGTCGAGTTCCTCAAGTACCCCGAGAAGTTCAACTCGCTCGGGGCCCGCATTCCGCGCGGCGTTCTCCTCGTCGGGCCTCCGGGAACCGGTAAGACGCTCCTTGCCCGCGCCGTCGCAGGCGAGGCCGGAGTGCCGTTCTTCTCGATCTCCGGTTCGGAGTTCGTCGAGATGTTCGTCGGCGTCGGCGCCAGCCGCGTCCGCGACCTGTTCGACCAGGCCAAGCGCAACTCGCCCTGCATCGTCTTCGTCGACGAAATCGACGCGGTGGGGCGGCAGCGCGGCGCCGGGCTGGGCGGCTCTCACGACGAGCGCGAGCAGACCCTCAACCAGATCCTGGTCGAGATGGATGGCTTCGACACGAACACCAACGTGATCGTGGTCGCCGCAACCAACCGGCCGGACGTCCTCGACCCGGCTCTCCTTCGCCCCGGCCGCTTCGATCGCCAGGTCATCCTGGACCGGCCCGACCTGCGCGGACGTATGGCAATCCTCAAGGTCCACACCAAGGGCAAGCCGTTGGACAAGTCCATCGACCCCGAGAACCTGGCCCGCAAGTCGCCCGGCTTCTCCGGCGCCGATCTCGCCAACCTTGTGAACGAGGCGGCAATCCTGGCCGCGCGCCGCAACCGCAAGACGATCGGCATGGCCGAGTTCAACGAGGCTCTGGAGCGGATCGTGGCCGGCCCAGAACGCAAGAGCCGGATCATCTCCGACGCGGAGAAGCGGATCATCGCCATTCACGAGGGTGGCCACGCCGTCGTACAGCGAGTCCTGCCCAAGTGCGATCCGGTGAGTAAGGTCACGATCATCAGCCGCGGCATGGCCCTGGGCTACACCATGGCCCTGCCGGTCGAGGACCGCTACCTCCAGTCCAAGACGGAGTTCGAGGACAAGATCGCCGGCCTGCTCGGTGGCAACGCGGCGGAGCGGCTGATCTTCGGCGATACCACGACGGGGGCCAGCAACGACATCGAAAAGG
>Ga0302299_10002814_pt1 | contig 10591 bp, 11 predicted proteins | sample III_Fen_N3_4_FD_198795 | JGI IMG/M metagenome (GOLD analysis project Ga0302299, IMG submission 198795) | Peat permafrost microbial communities from Stordalen Mire near Abisko, Sweden - III_Fen_N3_4 | ecosystem: Environmental > Terrestrial > Soil > Wetlands > Permafrost | place: Sweden: Abisko...
TCCGGTGGGTCGGAGCGTCAGATCGCGGCGATCGCCGACGGCATCGCCGAGAAGCTGCGTGACGAGGGAGTCAAGCCGATCGGCCGCGAAGGCACGGCCGAGTCCCACTGGGTGCTCCTCGACTACGGGTCCGTGATCGTGCACGTGTTCACGCCCCCCGAGCGCGACTACTACGGGCTGGAGAAGCACTGGTCCGGGGCGAGGGTCGTCGTCCGCGTGCAGTAGACGCCAGGCGCGTCCGGTCGCCGGCGAGCCACCCGAATGGGGGAGTACCCCCCAGGGGGAGGTACTGCTAGGTCATGTCCGGGTGGGTCTTGGGCGCCTAGCATCCTGGACAGGTCGCCGGCCAGTGGGGTCTGCGCCACCGGAGAAGCCCCATGTCGGGCCTGCGCGATCGGTGCCCCGGCTGTAGCCGGCGCCTCATCATCACCCGCTTCGACACCACGTTCCGGCTGCCCGACCGGACCGAGCGGCTGTGCTTCGCGATCCCCGGCGGGTTGTGCGAGGACTGCCACCAGCTCTACGTCGACCCGGAGCTGATCGAGCTCCTGGACCTGGGCGAGGGGCGCTGCGTCTTCGCCATCGAGAGCGACGTCGTCCTGCAGGAAGAGGCCTGGTCAGCCGCCGACTGACGTCCCGGTGGATCCACCCGGCGGGAGACCGCTCAGCGGCGAGCCTGGCGGACGGTCCCCACCTTCACCGCGACGTGGTCGTGCAGCCACATCGCGAAGGCCAGCCGGCGCTGGCGATCCGTTCCAAACGATCCCTCCACCCCCTTGACGGCCGCGTCCAGCTCCAGGACGCCCTCGAGCGCCGCCTCGAGCTCCGCCACGGTCCAGTTGCGTGCGGCATCGACCGCCTTCTCCACGCGAAAGGGGTGGACACCCATCAGCTTGACCAGGTCCGCCGGCGACCCGTGATGGGCGGCATGGTCGGCGGCCATCAGGAGCTCCCTGATGCGTGGACCCAGCTGGGCGAGGAGCACGGGCTCCGGGACGGTGTCGAGGAGACGGTCCAGGATGGGTGCGGCGATCGAGACCTGTCGCTTCGCGACCGCGTCCAGGAACGCCCAGGTCGAGCTCGGGATCACCTCCGGGACCAGCGCCACCACGTCCCCGGCGGTCACCGTGCCGCCCGGCCGGTACAGCGACAGCTTCTCGAGCTCCGAGACGGCGAGCGCGCTCATCGAGCGCCGATCCACGTCGCCGTCCATGACGAAGGCGCCGACGCGGGTGGCCAGCTCCCGTGCGGCGGCGTCATCGAGCGTGACGCCCACCTCCCTCGCCCGTCCGTGGAGCCACCCGACCAGCTCACCCGCTTTCGGGGCGGCGAAGGCCCGGCTGGTGCCGCCCGCCTTCCGGACCGCGGCCTCGAGGCCCTGGAGTGCCGCCGAGCGCTTGCGGCCGTCGCCGACCTCCACGAAGACAAGCGCGTTGCCGGGGGCGACGGTGAGCAGGAGACTCTCCACGGCCTCCTTTCCAGCCTTCGACCGGAGGAGCTGGCCGGGGTCGGTCACGACCGCCAGCGTCCCGCCGCCGAACATCGGGGCCGTTGCCACATGCTCGGCGATGGCCTCGGGCGTCGTCTCCCGGCCGTTGACGCGCCACCGGTCCGGCGCGGCGCCGGAGTCCCGTTCCAGGTCCCTGGCGAGAGCGATCACGGCCCTGTCCACGGCCCACCCGTCGTCGCCCCGGAAGTACGCGACGACGGGCGCGTCGAGGCTCATGCGGCGGCGTCCCGGAGGGCGCGTCGCGACCACCGGAAGCGGCGCACGTCGGCCGGGTCCACGCCAGCGGCCTCGCAGACGATCCGTTCCAGCCCCAGGGCCCGGACCTGGACGGTCGCGGCCGCGTCGTCGTCCCAGCCCCCCGGGTACCGGCGCCGCCACGAGGCGAAGCGCGCCGTCATGGGCTCCAGGCGCTGGCCGGCGCGCTTGTCCGCGTAGGCAACGATCAGCGGCTCGAGCGAGGACGCCCGCATCCACTCTTCGCAGCCCGCTTCCGCGAGGCGCGTCACCGGGTGGTCGCGGACCACGGGAGCGAGCTCGCCCCAGCCGCGGGCCTCGAGCCACGCCGCGGCCGCGTCACCGTGGCGCAGGGTCGGGGTCCCGGCACCGGCCGCGGGAAGCTTGTCCACGTCGTGCAGGAGCGCGCCCGTGTCCACGAGGCGGACGTCCACGTGCAGGCCGCGGTCCGCCGCCCGGCGGCCCAGCCACGCCGCAACGTCTGCCACGGCGCACGCGTGGCGGAGGAACCACTCGGGCGGTTCCAGCGAGCGCAGCAGGCGGGCGGCCTCGGGACGGGACGGGATGGTCATCGCATGGATCGTAGCCGGTGGGGGAGTCGCGGGCCGCGGCCACGGTCCAGGGCGCGGTCCGTTGCGCCGTCCCGGCGACGTTCCCGGCGGCAGTCCGCCTCATCCCGCTCGTGCTCACGGCGACGCCGTCCGCGCGGAGATCCACCTCGATCCTCCCGTCCTGGTCGGTGCGGTAGACGCGGGCGCCGGCGTCCCGGAGGCGCCCGAGAGTGGCCGCCGTCGGGTGGCCGTAGTCGTTGCCGGCGCCGACCGAGATGAGCGCGACGGTTGGTCTCGTGACCTCCAGCAGTGCGGCGGACGTCGCCGTCGCGCTCCCGTGATGAGCGACCTTCAGGACGTCGAGCTTCGGCAGCCCGTGGGCGAGCAGGACCGGGTCCACGTCATCCTCGGCGTCACCCGTGAGCAGGAACCGGCGCCCGTCCGCCTCACCCAGCATCACGACCGACGTGTCGTTGATGCCCCGCCCGGTGGCCGCCGGCTCGCGGGGTACCGTGCCCGGCTCCGGCCACAGGACGCTGAGGCGGATCTCGTCCAGCTGGAGATGGGTACCGGCGGCGAGCGCGGAGCGCGGCGGACCATGGCGCAGGGCGGCGTCCCACGCCTCCCAGCCGGGCCCCGTGCCGTGCATGCCCGGCTCGTAGACACGGCCGACGCGATATCGCTCCAGGACGCGGACCAGCCCAGCCACGTGGTCCTCGTGCGGGTGGGTCAGGACGATGACGTCGACGCGGCGGTCCCAGGGCGGGATCCGCGCGTCCAACTCGAGGAGCAGGCGGTCCGGGTCGGGTCCGCCGTCCACCAGCATCCGGGCGCCGCCGCGGCTCTCGAGCAGGATCGCGTCCCCCTGGCCGACGTCGAGCATCACGAGGCGGGTCGAGCGCGTTGCGGCGTCGCCCATCGCGATCGAGGAGACCCCGACGACGAGCGCGGCCGCGATCACGACCCATCGCTGCGCCGTCGTGAGCCCGTGGCCGGACCGTTCGCCCCGGGCCGGCTGACGCGCTGCGGTCGACGCCCGAGCGCCGGACGGCCGAGAGGAAGCCCGCCGCGAAGTGGCCCGCCTCCGCACGAGGCGCACGATCCAGGGCGCGGCCAGGATCCCGACAGCCGCGACCGCACCGGCCGGTGCTGCGACCCCCGGCGGCAGCGTCACGGCCGCGAGCGGCAGCCCGGCGGCGAGGCGGACGACGGCGACGATCACGTGCAGCAGGAGCCAGCCCGGCAGTCCCGCGAGCGTCCCGACCAGCGGCGGCGCGCCGAGGGCCACGAGACCGCCCGCCATCATGGCCACCACGCCGCCGGCCATCGCCGCCGGGACCAGTGGCACGACCGCGAGGTTGACCGCGGGCGACACCAGGGAGAGTCGCCCGAACGTCGCCAGGACGTCGGGGAGAGTCGCCGCCTGCGCGGCCAGGGTGATCCCCAGGCCCTCCGCGAGCCAGCCGGGCACGCGTCCGCCTCCCAGCCGCCCGATCCATGCGCCGACCTGCGTCGCCCACGCCAGCAGGCCGGCGGTCGCCATCACCGAGAGCCGGAAGCCCGCGTCGCCGATCATGGCCGGATCGGCGAGCATGAGGATCGCGGCCGCCATCCCGAGCGCCGCGGCGGCCCGTCCCGCCCGCCCAGACTCGCGCGCAGCCAGCACAACGGCGGCCATCACCGCCGCCCGGACCACCGAGGGCGACGCGCCAGCCGCCACGACGTACGCGAGGATCGTCCCGCCGACCACGACGGCCACGAGCCGGCGCGGCCGCCCCCGGAGGACAGCTCCGACGAGCCCCGCGACGATCGCGATGTTCCATCCCGAGATGGCCACGACGTGACTGGTGCCGGCCGTGGCGAAATCGGCCGCCAGGTCCCGGTCCACGCGCTCGCGGAGGCCGATCAGGATCCCGGCCGCGAGGCCCGCCTCCGGTTCCGGGAGCGCGAGGCGCAGCGCGTTGCCCGCGGCGTCTCGCAAGCCTTGGAGGCTGCCGCCGTCTGGCGGCGCTAGGATCCGGACCCTGTCCGCACGCAGGGTCCCCGACGCGCCGGTCCGCCGGAGGTACTCGCCGTAGGGATCGTCATCGGGTGGCGGGCGGAGCCGGCCGTCCACCTCCACGATGGCGCCCGAGGCGACGACCGGGAAGGCGGGCAGGGTCGCGGCCACGAGAACCTCGCCCGTCCCGGCGTCCAGGCGCAACCGGGCCAGTTGGCTGCCGTCATGCGCCGAGCTCATCGACTCCACGGTCGCCCGCCAGGGACCGGCCGCGTCCGGGAGCGCCGGCGGGGGTGGTGAGGCCGGCCCAGCGAGCACGCGGAGCCCGAGCAGCACGGCACCGATCCCCATGGCCGTCGCCGTGACCCCGCGTGGGCCACGGAACGGCGCGATTCCCGATATCCCGATCGCCACGCCGAACAGCCCCACGACCAGTGGCACGGTCGTGGGAAGGCCGAGGGCGACCACCGCCGCGCCCGAGGCAACCCCGACCGCGAGCCAGGCGCTGCGCGGCATGACCGCCCCCGGAGCACTCACGGGCCGACGGTCACGAGCGCCCGGATCTTCTCCAGCGTCGCCGCCCCGACCACCTTGCGCGACCCGAAGTCGTCCAGGCCCGTGAACGGCCGCTCCTCGCGCGCAGTGACGATCTTCGCCGCCGTGGCCGGGCCGACGCCCGGGAGGGTGTCCAGCTGCTCGGCTGTGGCGTGGTTGAGGTCGACGAGGCCGCTTCCCCCGCCGCCAGACGGTGCATTCACGGCGCTCGACCCCCCGGTGGCGGCCGAGGAACCCGCCTCGCCCCGCGCGGGCACGTGGATCTCGTCGCCGTCACGCACGGGCGCCGCGAGGTTCAGCGCACGATCCGCAGCCTCCGCATCCACGCGCGGGCCATAGCCACCGGCGGCGGTGATGGCGTCACCCACCCGGGAGCCGGGGGCCAGTCGGTAGACACCGGGCCGAACGACTGCGCCGCCGACCTCGACCACGAGGGCGGCTGTGTTGGTCGCCGGATCCGACGGCGGTGGGCCCCCCTGCTCGAGGGACCCGGCGACCAGGTTCTCCGCCCCACCGATACCGATGACCGGCTGAGGTCGCGCGGCGAACAGGAATGCAGCGCCAGCGACGACGACGGCGAGGATCGCCGCCCCGATCGCGAGCCACGGACGGCCATGCGCCCCGGCCTTCGGTGACGTGGGTTCGGGTTCAGTTGTCTCAAGGGCACGCCAGGGCGCGCTGGAGGGCTCCACGGGTCGGACAGCTCCCCGGCGGGCCCGGCGGCGGGCAATGGGGCGGACCGTCCTCCCCGTAGGGGGCACTGCCTTCGGGGAGGACGTCCTGGGAGAACCCTACCGGGCACCACTTATCCCGCACTTATCTCGTGATCCGCCGCCACTCTCAATCCGCCATGACATCCGCCCGGCCCGGGCCGCGTCGGACGGGACCTCGGCGCGCTGGGACCACCCCGACTACGATCCACGCGTGAGCGACGATCCCTTTCCTCGCGAGCGCGTCGCCGTGATGCTGCGACGCCTTCCCGCCTACCTCCGTCTCTCCTGGCGCCTGACCCGCGAACCGCTCCTGAGCCGTGCGCGTCGCGCCGCGGTGATCGGGGCCGCCGGCTATCTCGCCTCGCCGATCGACCTCGTGCCGGGCGTCCTGCCGGTCGTCGGGCAGCTCGACCACATTGCCGTTGCGCTGGCGGCCATCCGCATCGCCCTCGACGGCCTGAGTCCGGAGCGGCGCCGGTTCCATCTCGACGCGGTGGGCCTGGCGGACGAGCACCTGGCCGCCGACCTGCGGACGGTCGGAGCCACGACCACGTGGCTGCTTCGGGCCGGCGCACGGACGACGGCACGCGCGGCGAGGGTGGGCCGACGGGCAGCGGCGGCGGGTGCGGGCCTGGCCGCACGGGGCTCGAAGGGGGCGGCGAACGGAGCGACCGGCGCGGCGAAGGGCGCCACGGGCGCCGCACGATCCGCGGGCGCCGCCGCGACCGGCGCGGCGAAGGGCGCCACGGGCGCCGCACGATCCGCAGGCGCCGCCACGACCGGCGCGGCGAAGGGCGCCACGGGCGCCGCCCGATCCGCAGGCGCCGCCGCGCGCGGACGTCTGCTCCCTGGACGCGGGCACGGTCCTGGTCCCGAGACCCTTTCCGTGGAGACCGAGGGCGACCCTCGGCAGGACTGATGGCCCCGACAACACCTGTTCGCCCCTGACCTACGTCTCCGGTGACCAGGACGGCGACGGTCTGCTCGACACGCCGAACAGCATCTTCGAGGACTCTCTCGACGAGACGTGGACCTTCACCTGCACGACGTTCCTGGACGCCACGACCACGAACACCGTGGTCGTCACGGGGACACCCACGGATCCGGTTGGCGTGCCGCTGTGTGCCAGGACCCCGTGTGACGTCACCGCCCAGGACACGGCGAAGGTGACGGTGACCGTCCCCGGCTCGATCACGATCGTGAAGAAGGTCTCGGGTTCCGGCGACGGCGCGTTCGCGTTCGACGGCGACCTCGGCGCGTTCACGCTGACCACCGTGAACGGCAGCGCCGCGTCTATGTTCCCGGGCCTGGCGCCGGGCACCTACCAGGTGGTTGAAGCGCTGCCCGACGGCTGGAAGCTCGTCTCGGTCGCGAGCAACCCGGCGTCGGACGCGACGATCGCGGGGTCCTCGGCGACGATCAGCCTCGCCGAGGCCGGTGCCGTGACGTGCACGTTCACGAACGCGACGATCCCGGACGTCACGCCGAAACCGACGGGTGAGGTCCCTCCGACCGAGACGGCGGGCCGCGGGGGGATCGGACCCCTGATGGAGGGTACGGGCGGCGACGTCGTCCGGCTCGGCCTGCTGGCCGTCGTGGGGGTGGTGAGCGTGCTCGGGTTCCTCGGCCTCCGCGCCCGGCGGAATGCCGGCGGTGCCTAGACCTTGTCGAGGAGCGGCCTGACCTCGCTCGCAAACCGGGTCATGGACTCCTCGTCGTAGTCGGCGGGGATGCCGGCGATCAGGTGCCGGTATCCCAGCTCGAGGTACGGGGCGATCTTCTCCGCGACGTCCTCGGGGGTGCCCACGGGCTGGTCCGCCCACGGCACCGCGATGCGGTTGCGGTCGAAGGCGGCCCTGAACAGCCGTTCCGCCTCGGCACGGTCGTCGCGGATGAAGACGGTGCCGATGCCGGTCGTCCGCTCGATCTCGGCCGGGTCGCGGCCCACCGCCTCGCAGTGCTGCAGCAGGATCGACTCCTTGTGCCGGACCCCCGCAACGCCGCCACCGACGTTGTTCATGTCGCCGTACTTCGCGACCAGCTTGAGCGTGACCTTCTCGCCGCCGCCGCCGATGCAGATCGGCAGGTGCGCCTGGATGGGGGCGGGCAGGTTTCGCGTGTCCCTGCCCGCGTAGTGCGGGCCCGCCGCCGTGGGCTCCGTGCCGTCCAGCATGCCGCGCATGATCGGCAGGGCCTCACCCAGCCAGCGGAGCCGCTCCGGGAAGCCTGACCCGAAGTCCAGCCCGAAGTCCCGGTGCTCCTCCTCGAACCAGGCTCCCCCGATGCCGAGGATCGCGCGGCCGTTGCTGATGTGGTCGAGCGTCGTGGCCATCTTGGCGGTCAGCGTCGGCGCCCGGAACGTGTTGGCGCCGACCATGAGGCCGATCCGGACCCGCTTCGTCGCCTGTGCCCAGGCGGTGATCGTGAGCCAGCCCTCGTAGTTCGGGCCGTGCGAGTCGCCGACGATGGGATAGACGTGGTCCCAGGTCCAGAGCGAGGAATACCCGAGGCGGTCGGCCCGGATGCCGGCCTCGAGCAGGCTGGGCCAGTCGGTGTACTGGTTCCAGCACAGGGCGCCGATCTTGACGTCGCTCAACTCACGCTCCATGTGATCAGGAAGGTCGACGGTGGTGGAGAGGCAGGGTGGCCATGTGCGGGCGCTCGAGGGAGATCCCGACGCGGCGCGGCCCGCGAGCATGACGGCCGACATTGAGTCGACTGCCTCGATTCACTCTTGCCTGACGATATCAACCGAGATCTCGATCGCCGGAATCGTCCCCCTGTTCTCGAGCCAGTGGGTCGTGCTCCGATCCTCGGGCCAGCCCACTCCCGGCCCATAGTCCGTGGCGACCCCGTTTCGATGGTCGGTGATGGTTCCCTGCAGGATGTAGACGGTGCCCGGTCTGCCCTTGTGGTCATGGATCGGGCCGAAGACGCCTCCGGGCTCGATGGTCACCATGCGCATGCGAAGCTGGCGCCGTTCCATGCCCTCGATCTCGCGGGCAAGGTCAACCGTTGCCAGCAACTCCACCGCGACACCTGTGGTCGCAGGTGCCACCTGTTCGTCGCTCATTCTGCTCCCATCTCTGCACGTCCAGGTCCATCGAGGATCGGGTGGCCCCTCAACGGTCCTCAGGGTACCGCCGGTCCGCGGTGGTCCCGGGCGCTCGCCAGCCAGGGAGGACCTGCCGGTCATGGTCTTGAGCCCCGATCCGCACCGGCATCGCTCCAGCGGGCGGGTCCTCGACGCGCAGTCACGGATGGGACCGCTGGGGTCTGCAAACACGGCCGGGGGTCACCGTCGGGCCGGAAACCTTGACGGGGAGTCCAACTGCCCCGACATCGTTGCCGGGTGCGCAACCGAATGGCACCGCAGCTCAAGGCGGGGTGGCCAGGCTCCGCTCCACCTCGGCGATCTCCGCGGGCGTCAGCTGCGTTCGGCCCAGCTCCAGCAGCAGGCGCTCGACCGTGCGCCCGGGGTCGAATCGGACGATCTGCGGCCCGCTGCCGCCCGCCGAGATGACACCCAGGTATGCCGTGAGCGTGCGACCGCCCCGGACGACCGTGAACCCGTGGTAGCCGAGTCCGCCGTCGGGCGGCGTGCCGGCGGTATCCGGCAGCGTCTCGATGGCTCGCTCCACGGCCGCCGCCTCCGCGCCGGCGAGCGTCCAGGTCGGGTCGGGGCGGCCGGAGTAGATCCCGAGTGTCACGTGCATCGTGTCGGCCGGGCCGGCCGGCGTGGGATCCGGGGGCGTTGCGGCGGACCCGGGAGCCGTCGGAACCGGCGTCGCGCTCGCCCCGGTGGGCACCGCCGGCGAACAGGCGGCCACCACGAGCAGCAGTGCGAGACCCACGACGACGCCTCTCACCGCGGGCACCCGCCTACGGGCGCTGGTCCGTGCTCGGCCGTTCCCACAGGTTCACCCCGCCCTCGACGGCGAAGCGGTCGATCTCGGCGAGCTCCTCCGGCGAGAAGTCCAGGTTCGTGAGCGCGGCCACGTTCTCGTGGACCTGCGCCGCCGAGCTCGCGCCGATCAGCGTCGACGTCACCCGTGGATCGCGCAGGACCCACGCGTAGGCCATCTGGGCCAGCGACTGGCCCCGCCGCTTCGCGATCTCGTTGAGCGCCCGCACACGGTCCAGGTTCTCGCGGTTCAGCACGTCCTTCGGGAACGAGTCACCGCCGGGACGGTTCACCCGCGCGTTCGCCGGAATGCCGTCGAGGTACTTGTCCGTCAGCAGCCCCTGGGCCAGCGCGGTGAACGCGATCATCCCGCTCCCGACGTCCGGGAGCGCGTCGAGGAGATCCGGCTCGACCCAGCGGTTGAAGAGGTTGTACGCGGGCTGGTGGATCAGCAGCGGGACGCCCTCGGCGAGCAGGAGCGCCGCCATCTCGCGGGTCTTGCCGGCCGAGTAGGACGAGATCCCGATGTAGAGCGCCTTGCCCTGCCGGACCGCGGCCGCCAGCGCCCCCGCCGTCTCCTCGAGCGGCGTGTCGGGGTCGAAGCGGTGCGAGTAGAAGATGTCGAAGTACTCCACGCCGACGCGGCTGAGGCTCTGGTCAAGGCTCGCCAGCACGTACTTGCGCGAGCCGCCGCCCTGGCCGTACGGGCCGGGCCACATGTCCCAGCCGGCCTTGCTGGAGATCAGCAGCTCGTCGCGATGGGCCGCCAGGTCCTCGCGCAGGACCCGCCCGAAGTTGACCTCCGCGCTGCCGTACGGCGGTCCGTAGTTGTTGGCCAGGTCGAAGTGGGTGATCCCGTGGTCGAACGCCGCATGCACGATCTCGCGCTGGACGGACGCCGGCGTCGTGTCGCCGAAGTTGTGCCACAGCCCCAGCGACATGACGGGCAGGCGCAGGCCGCTTCGTCCACAGGCGCGGTAGACCATCGCGTCATAGCGGCTGGCAGCGGGCTCATAGGTCATCGACGGTTCCTCCGGTGCGGCCTCCGCCGCGACCCTGCAGCCGCTATCGGACGACGATGTTGACGAGCTTGCCGCCACCCGCGTGGATGATGCGGTCCGGCTT
>Ga0302299_10002816_pt1 | contig 10585 bp, 8 predicted proteins | sample III_Fen_N3_4_FD_198795 | JGI IMG/M metagenome (GOLD analysis project Ga0302299, IMG submission 198795) | Peat permafrost microbial communities from Stordalen Mire near Abisko, Sweden - III_Fen_N3_4 | ecosystem: Environmental > Terrestrial > Soil > Wetlands > Permafrost | place: Sweden: Abisko...
CGGCGGGGGCCGGCGACTTCGGCGCCGCGCTCACCCTCGCGACACCGGCATCCATGCTCTCCATCGCCCTGAGCACCGTGTTCGTGCCACCCCTGGTCGCCGCCGCGGGCCGCGGGGACCGCGCCGCCGTGCACGCCCAGAGCGACGCCATCGCCCGCCGGCTGACCGCGATCTTCGTCGGCCTGTTCGGGGTGCTCGTCATCCTCAGCCCGCTCGCGATCGCCATCGTGTGGGGCAAGGACTACGGAGCCTCCGCCGAGATCCTGCCGGTGATGCTCGTCGCGGTCATGCTCACCTCCATCGCCCTCGGCGCCGCCACGACCCTGCAGTCGACCCGGGTGCGCGGGCCGCGGGCCGTGGCCCTGGTCAACCTCGCCGGGTTCGTCGTGAGCCTGGCGATCTGGCCCTTCCTCGCGCCGCGCTACGGCACGGTCGGCGTGGCCGTCGGCTACCTCATCGGCTCGGGCCTGGCCTCGCTCGGCCTGCTCGCCACCGTCTGGTGGGTCGAACGGCACCACTGGCTCGGCCTCGCGGTCAAGCTGGTCGGCGGCACGGCCGTCGTGCTCGTCCTGGCCGAGCTGGCCCGCCAGGTCGACGGGCCGGCCGGAGCGCTGGCCCAGCTGGGCGCAGCGGCGGCGTTCGCCCTGGCGTGGCTGCTGCTCAACCGGCGCGACGTCGCGGCGCTGTGGGCCACGGTGCGCGGGCGCGGGGCCCCCGTGGCGACCACCTAGAATCGTCGCGTGCCGCCCACCCTCACCGTGTTGATGACCACCTATGCCGGCACCACGGTCGAGGAGCTGGAGCGCTCCGTCGCCTCGATCACCGGCCAGACCCGGCCCCCCGAGGAGTTCCTCGTCGTCGTCGACGGCCCGGTGCCCGACGAGCTCGACGCGGCCCTGGCCGGTGCCGCGGCCGCCCACCCCACCCTGCGCATCGAGCGGCTGCCGCGCAACGTCGGCAGCGGCCTGGCCTCGGCACGCGGTCTGCGGCTCGCGACCGGTGACTTCGTCGCCCGCCACGACTCCGACGACGTCTCGCTGCCCCACCGCCTCGAGCTGGAGATGGCGGCCATCGAGGAGCACCGGCTCGATCTCGTCGGCTCGGCCATGCTCGAGTTCACGGGCAGCCCCGATCAGGTCATCGGGGTGCGGCGCAACCCCCGCACCCACGCACAGATCCAGGCCCGGATGCGGCTGAACAACCCGGTCAACAACCCGACGGTGATCTTCCGCCGGCAGCTCGCGCTCGACGCCGGTGGCTACGCCGACCTGCGCTACATGCAGGACTACGACCTGTTCGCCCGGCTGCTGGCCGCCGGCGCGCGCGCCGAGAACCTCGACGAGCCGCTCGTGCTCTTCAACGCCGGCGACGGCATGATCGGGCGCCGCGGGGGCTGGCGGATGCTGCGCTACGAGCTGGACTTCCAGCGAAGGCTGCGCGACACCGGCACGATCGGCACCGCGCTGCTCGTGCGGAACATGGTCGTGCGCGGCGCCTTCCGCATCATCCCGCCCGCGCTGCTCAAGCGGGTCTACGCCGTGCTCTTCCGCCGTCGGCACGACACCCCGGCCGCATCTCCCACCGGCGCTGCGGACGGCACCCGGTGACTGCTGCGGCCATGACCTTCGTCGTCGTGTCGTACGGCGGGGTCGACGACGCCGTCGGCCTCGTCGACTCGCTCGGCGGCGGCACGCCGGTCGACATCGTCCTGTGCGCCAACAAGCCGGGCGACACCGAGGCCGCCACCCGGGCCTTCGGCGCCGACCCGCGGGTGCGGGTGCTGTCGTTCGAGGACAACCCCGGGTACCTCCCCGCGCTGCAGCGGGCGCTCCCCCACGTCGACACCTCGCGACCGGTGGTGCTGTGCAACTGCGACCTGATCGCCGACCCCGGCCTGGTCGACGAGCTGCTCGGGCAGGCGCAGGCCTTCCCGGATGCCGGGTGGCTGGCGCCCGGCGTCATCGGCAGCCTCGGTGCCGACCAGAACCCCAACCTGCTCGCACCGCCGTCGGCCCGCTGGCTGCAGGGGCTCGCGGCGGTGCACCGCTTCCCCCGGGTGGCCGACCTGCTGCTGCTGCGCAAGGAGGGCCACAGCTCGCGCACCGTCACCGGCGTCGAGCCGGGCAGTGCGGTCTTCGCGGGCCACGGCTCGGTCATCGTCCTCACGCCCCGGTTCTTCGCTGCCGGAGGCTCGTGCGACTACCCGTTCGCCCTCTTCGGCGAGGAGCTCTGGTTCGCGCGCGAGTGCTCGCGCCTCGGGCTCGAGGTGCGCTACGTGCCCAGTGCCGGGCTCCGGCACACCGAGCACGCCGCCACCGGGAACCGCCGCCGCGGCGCCGTGGCACGGGTCAAGTACGACGGGCTGCGCTACTGGGCCCGGGCCGCGAAGCAGGCCGGGTGGTGACCCGGCTCCGGACGGCACTGCGTCCGCACCCTCGCTCACCCGTAGGCTGTCCGCGATGAGCACCAGCGCCCCCGCCGACGACGTCTGGCTCGTGGTCCCCCTCTACAACGAAGGGTCCGTGATCGCCGACGTCGTCCGAGACGCACGACGCACCTTCCCGAACGTCGTCGTGGTCGACGACGGCTCCGCCGACGACGGTGCGGATGCCGCAGCGGCCGCCGGTGCCGTGGTCGTGCGCCACCCGGTCAACCTCGGCCAGGGTGCGGCGCTGCAGACGGGGTTCGAGTACGCCTGCTCGCAGCCCTCGATGCAGTGGGTCGTCACCTTCGACGCCGACGGGCAGCACCAGGTCTCCGACGTCGTCGACATGCTCGCCAAGGCCCGCGCCGAGGACCTCCAGGTCGTCTTCGGGTCCCGCTTCCTCGACGACCGCACCACCCCCAGCCTGGCCAAGAAGATCATCCTGCGACTGGCCGTCGGCTACACCAACGCCACGACGGGCACCCGGCTCACCGACGCGCACAACGGGCTGCGGGCCATGCGTCGAGACGTCGTCGAGCGGCTCGACATCACCCAGAACCGGATGGCGCACGCCTCCGAGCTGGTCGCCCAGATCGGCCAGATGAAGGTGCGCTACGGCGAGAGCCCGGTGCACATCCTCTACACCGACTACTCCAAGTCCAAGGGCCAGTCCCTGTGGAACTCGGTGAACATCCTGGTGGAGCTGATCCTGCGATGAAGATGGTCCTGATCCAGTTCGTCCTGATCATCGTGGTCGTGCTCGTGGTCGCCCGCCTGTTCCGCTCGCGCGGTGCCCGCGCCCAGGCCATCCGGCGCATCGGCCTGCTGGTGTTCGCCACCTTCGCGGCGGTGTCCATCCTGTTCCCCGACGTGTGGAGCCGGATCGCCCGGGTCGTCGGCGTCGGCCGCGGCACCGACCTGGTGCTCTACGCGCTGGTCGTCGCGTTCCTCAGCTTCACGGTGACCACCTACCTGCGATTTCGCGACCTGGAGACGAACTACACCCGCCTCGCCCGCCGGATGGCGCTCGACGAGGTCAGGCGCCGTCCTGAGCCCCGCGCCGCGGAGCGGCCCGCCGTCGAGCCGCCCGCCGCCGAGCCGCCCGCCGCCGGGGGCCCGGCCTGAGCGCACTCGGGCACACCTAGTCGGACGTCATGCCCAGGTCGTCGTTGTACCGGGCCAGCACGTCGTCCATCGGCCCGTCCATGACCAGCTCGCCACCGCGCAGGTACAGGCCACGGGTGCCGAAGCGCATGAGGTCCTTCTCCGAGTGCGAGACGAGGAAGAGGGTGCGTCCCTCGGACAGCAGGCTCTCCATGCGCTGGTAGCACTTCTCGCGAAACGCCTTGTCGCCGACCGCCAACACCTCGTCGACGAGGAAGATCGGCTCGTCGAGCGAGGAGATCACGGCGAAGCCGAGCCGCACCTGCATCCCCGAGGACAGGTGCCGGTAGGGGCGGTCGAGGGCGGCGCGGACCTGCGGGCCCGCGAAGTCGACGATGTCCTCGAAGCGCTCGGCGATCTCGTCCTTGCTCAGCCCGTGCAGTGCGGCCTGGATGTGCAGGTTGTCGCGGCAGGTGAGCTCACCGCGGAACCCGCCGGTCAGCTCGATGAGTGGAGCGACCCCGCCGTCGACCTGCACCGCGCCCCGGTCGGGCAGCAGGACCCCGGCGATCATCTTCAGCAGGGTGCTCTTGCCGCTGCCGTTGCCGCCGACCAGGCCGACGGCCTCCCCCGCGTTGATGTCGAAGCTGATGTCGCGCAGCGCCCAGAACGTGTCGGGCGACGAGCCGGTGCCGCCGTGGAAGAGCAGCTCGCGGACCTGCATCTTGCGGCGGCGCGATACGTAGAACTCGACCCCGACGTCCTGGGCGCTGATGACGACGCTCATCGGGTCAGATCTCCTTGAGCACGGCACGCTCGAGGCGCGCGAAGGTCCAGAACCCGGCGACGAGCAGCACGGCGCAGATGATGGTGCTGATGCCCACGTCGACCCAGGAGACGCTGCGGGCGAACAGTCCGCCCCGGTAGAGGGACAGGATGCCGTTCAGCGGGTTGAACGCCAGCAGCGCCCGCAGCGGCTGAGGCACCGAGTGGGTGCCGTAGAGCACGGGGGTCAGGTAGAACATGAAGCGCAAGACGATGCGCACGACCCGCTGCACGTCGGTGGCCAGCACGGTGATCGGTGCCAGGAGCAGCCCCAGCCCGACCAGCAGGACGAACTGCAGCACCATGGCCAGCGGGAAGAACACCAGCTCCCAGTCGAGCTGGACCCGCCCCCGCGCCAGGTAGTACAGGATGAAGCCGACGAGCACGGGCAGCGACAGCACGAACTCCACGCCCTTGGCCACGACGCACCGGATGACCCAGATCTCGCGCGGGATGTTCGTCGAGCGCACCATCCGGGCTTCCTGGATCAGGCTCTTGGTCGTGTCGTTGACCGAGGCCGTGAACCACTGCCAGGCCAGCAGCCCCGAGAGCAGGTAGAGGAAGTAGGGCTTGTCGGCCACCCGGCCGCCGGCCTTGAAGATGAAGGTGAAGACGACGAAGTAGACGCTGGCCATGAGCAGCGGGTCCAGGATGGTCCACACGTAGCCCAGGACGCTGCTGGAGTACCGCACCCGAAGGTCGCGGTCGACGAGAGTCCACAGGATGCCGCGCCGGCGCGTCACTGCTGCCATCCGCTTGATCAACGCGGTGACCTCGATTCGGCAGGAAGGCGGTGCGGTCGGCGCCCGGCGGGACGCCGTGGCGAGGATACGGCACGGCCGTGTGCGACACGTGCGGTCCGCATCAGATGTCGCGCTGGAGGCGCAGGACGCCGCCCTCGTCGCGCAGCATCCCGTCTGCCACGAGGGTCGCCCGCAGCTTGGCGTACTCCACCGGGTCGCCGTGCGCGAAGTGCGCGAGCCGGGTGAGGAACAGGGCCACTGACCGGAAGGTGCGGCTGATGACCAGGTTGGGCGTACCGGTCGTGCAGTTGAACTCGGTGACCGGGGTGCGCCAGTCGCCGTAGTTCTCGGTGAGGTAGCGGTCGGCGTCCGCCGGGCCGAGCACCGGCACCCCGGCGAGGGTGTAGTCGGCGAGCTCGAAGGCGCTGTTCTCCCACTGGTGGATCGACGAGCCGTGCCACATCCGGTCGCCCACGCGGTGGTGCACGAAGACGTCGACGTTGATGCCGTTCTCGTGGATCAGCTTCACCAGCGCCGGCGCGCGCTCCACCGCGTACCGGCCCGGTGCGGTCTCGACGACACTCTGGGCCTCGTCGAGCTTCTTGACGACGTAGCGCGGCGAGCGCTCGAGGGCCTCGACGAGGCGGTCGAGCTCCTCGGGGTGCTCGGGGTCGAACGTGACACCGACGTCGACGTCGTAGTCGTGGGCCAGGAAGCCGCCCTCACGCACGATGCCGAGGAAGGTGCCCGAGATGACGTACCAGCGCCACTGCTGCACCGGTAGTGCGGCCGCGAGGTCGACCAGGGCGGTGCGGGCGTCGTCGACCGAGAAGTCGCCCTCACGCTCGGTCACCGGTGCGCCCGCGTTCCCGTGGGCGCTGCTGACCAGGGGGAGCAGCGCGTCGGCATGCTCGCGGAAGTCGGCGCGCAGGACCTCGATGTCGCGTGCCCCGGCGTCGAGCTGCGCGTGGATGCGAGCAGCGCGCACGAACAGGTCGTCGGCCCGCCACAGGTGCTCGGGCAGGTGGTCGCGGCGGGCGGCGATGAACCCCTCGAGGGCCTCGAGGTCGGCCGGGCTCGCCCCGATGGTGAAGTCGAAGAAGTCGTCGGTGACGGTCTCGACGCCGGGCCAGCCGCGGCGCAGCACCCACCCGGCGAGCCGGAAGGCGTACTTGGTCTCGTCCTGCACGAACTGGCTGCGCACCAGCCGGGCGATCGACGGCCGTCCGGTCACGGCGACCGTGCCCGCCCACGCGGCGTCCCCCACCCCGTGGCGGAAGGCGGGGGTGTGCGACCGGTTCAGGAAGTTGAGCAGCGAGTAGGACTTGCTCAGCACTGGTCGGCCCCGATCGCCCGGTAGAACTCCGCCATGACCTCACGGTTGTACTGCTCGGCGTCGAAGTGCGGGTGGGGCACCTCACCGCGCAGGGCGGCCCGCATGCCCGCGGCCAGGGCCTCCTCCGAACGCTCGACCACCAGGCCCGAGCCCTCCGGGAGCGCGCTCGCCACCGAGCCGAAGGCGGTGGTGACGACCGGCAGCCCCAGCACGAGCGCCTCGAGGATGACCATCGGCTGGCCCTCGTAGTCGCTCGACATGACGAACACGTCGCACTCGTTCATCAGGGCCCACGGGTTGAGCTGCAGGCCGGCGAACACGACCGCGTCCGCCACCCGGAGGTCACGGGTCAGTGCTTCGGACGCCTCGCGCAGCGGGCCGTCGCCGATGACGACGAGGCGGGTGTCCGGGTGGTCGCGGTGCACCTGCGCGAACGCCCTGATCAGCCGCGCGTGGTTCTTCTCCGGTGAGATGCGACCGACCGCCACGAACTGCGTCACGCCAGGAGTTCGGGGGGACTGGTGCAGGGCGACCCGGCGGGCGATCTCCGGCTCCAGGTCGGGTCGACCGTGCTGCAGCGCGATGACGTCGGGGGTCAGCACCGAGCCGTCCTCGGCCGGCTCCAGGGGCTCCAGCAGGTGGTCGCCCGGCCAGTCCGCCGCGAGGGCGGGGTCCCCCTTCGCACCGAGGCGCACCCGCTCGACGTCGATCGGGTTGCGGGCGTAGGTGAACTTCTCGTCCGGCGCGAACTCGCTCAGCTGGCGGGCGTTGATCTCGCGCAGCGCGGGGCTCACCGAGACGAGGTGGTCGTAGAAGCGGTACGAGGAGAAGACCGCACCCAGGTGGTTCTCGAACGGCCGGATCCCGTCTACCTCGCGCATCTGGTCGGCCCGCAGGTCGTTGTGCAGCCAGATCGACCGGCTGCCGGTGGGGGCGACCGCCATCATGAACGACCAGAACGGCGAGTACCCGCTGAAGTCGACCAGGTAGTCGAAGCTGGCCGACCCGACGCAGCGGCGCCACTCGCCGTGCAGCAGGGTGAGCATGGTCTGCAGCTCGTCCGGCGACATCGCGCCGCCGTGGTCGAGCATCTTGCGCCGCTTGCGCGCGTGCGCCTTGCGGTGGGTGAACGCCCCGATCCGGGCGAGCCGCCGAGTGGAGGCCGGGATGGCGGCCGCGTTGACCGCCCGCTCCCCAGTCATCTGGTGGCGGTAGGCAGCGGTGACGTCGAACCGGGAGGAGTCGATGTTGCGCAGCAGGTTCAGCGCGGCGGTCGTGATGCCGTTCGAGGTCATCCCACCGAGGTAGACGAGGATCGTCTGGCGGCCGTCCTTGCGCACGTCGTGGACGCGGCGCCCGGCCGATCTGGAGCGGAAGACGATGTCGACGACGCGGGCCGCGACGTGGCCGTCGTCGTGGGGTGCGTACCGCTCGCGGGCCCGCCGATAGGCATCCGCGTGGGTGACCAGGGGGTCGAGCTCCGCGCCGGACCCGAGCAGGGCGAGCAGCTGCCCGGCCTCCTGCGCGTCGGTGGCCATGGGGCCGGGGAGCTCGGCGACGTCGAGGTAGAGGCCACGAAGGCTCGAGTACTCGGCGAGGTCGGGGGCGAAGAACACCACCGGGAGGCCGGTCGCGAGGGCGTCGAAGTAGATGCTGCTGAAGTCGGTGACGAGCGCGTCGCTGGCCCCGAGCACGACGTTGGTCGGCAGGTCGTTGGGCACGAGCAGCGGCTTGAGCTCGCGATGGGCGCTGGCCAGCTCGAAGACCTGCTGGTGGACCTTGAGCAGCACCCGATGGCCGGCCGGCAGCTCCTGCTGCATGCGCTCGGCCCACTGGGCGAACTTGAGCGCGTCGTCGACCGGGTCGCTGAACGACATCCCCCGCCAGGTCGGCGCGTAGAGGACGACGTGCTCGTCGTCGCCGATGCTGACCCCCGCCGCCCGCAGCCGGGCCCGGACCTCGCGGCGGACCTCCGGCGACACCACCTGCCGGTCGGTGCGCGGGCTGCCCTCCTCGATGATCTTGCCGGTGTAGATGTTGAGCAGCCGGTACGCCGACTCGTACATCTGCTCCGTCATGTACTCGCAGCTGGACAGGACGAAGTCGCACATCAGGAAGTTGCGCACGACGTTGCGCGTCGCGCGCGCCTCGCCCGGCTCGTCGTGGCCCATCTTCTTCAACGGGGTGCCGTGCCAGGTGTTGAGGTAGACCTGCTCGTCGCGCTTGGCGAAGTTCGGCCGGAAGGTGGCGTTGTTGACCAGGTAGCCGGCGGTGGCAAGGGCCCGGGTGTACCGCGTCGAGCCGTAGCGGATGAAGCTGACCCTCGGGTCGTCATGGAACTCCGCCACCACGTCGGCGTGCGCCGAGGTGTCGGCGAGCACCCAGATGTGGTGCAGGTGCTGGAGGTCCTCGGACCGCAGGAGCTCACGGAAGATCGCCTCGGGGTTGCACAGGACGCCCCGGCCCCCGTAGGCCTCGTAGAGCACCACGTGCGGCTGGACGGGAAGCCGTCGCACCAGGTGGTGCAGCTCGTTGCGCACCGCCTTGCGCGCCCGCCGGGGGCCCATCATCACGGTACGCAGAGCGGCAGTCGGACTGGGCATGCGGTGGACAGACTCCTGTCGGGCGGGTGACGGCGGCGGAGGGACGAGTCTAGTGCGGCGTCGGCGTGCTCCTGAACTCGCGTAGGGTTTGACACATGCTCACGCCAGGCACGTCGACGTGGGCCGATGCCATCCCGGCGATCGCGGTCTCCCTGCTCCTGCTTTTCGTTCCCGGAACCCTCGTCGCGATGATCCTGCGCGCGCGGGTGGCCCTGGCCCTGGCCATCGGACCCGCCATCTCGACCGCCGTGGTCGTCGTCGGCGGCAGCGTGGCGGCGGCGGCCGGGTTGCACTGGGGGGTCTGGCCCCTCCTGGGATCGGTGCTGGCCGCCTGCCTCGGGGCCTTCGCGCTCCGCCTGGCCATGTCGTGGCGCCGGGTGTCGTCGGCGCCCGCCGACGCGGCTCCCCGCCCCGAGGACAGTCCCGGCTGGGCGCAGGCCCTGGGCGTGCTCGCCGGGGTGGCGGGTGCCGCGCTCGTGGTCACCTGGGTGGTGCTGCGGTCGGCGAACACCCCGGAGGAGTTCCCCCAGCACCCGGACACGATCTTCCACCTGGGGGTGACCCAGTGGATGGCCGAGCACCTGGACGTCTCCTTCCAGCACGGCACCACCTTCCGGGGGCCGGGCACCAACGCGGGCTACCCCATCGGGTTCCACAGCATGGGCGCGACCGTGTCGATCCTCACCGGCCTGCCCGCCGTGGTCTCGCTGTCCGCGTTCGTGCTGGTCCTGTCCGCGGTCGTCTGGCCGCTGGGGATGGCCGTGCTGGGACGCACGGCGTTCGGGTCGAGACCGGTGACGGGGGCGGTGGCGGCGGTCACCAGCGTCCTGTTCGTGGCCTACCCGTTCATGCTGATGGGGTTCGGCACCGTCTGGCCCAACCTGTTCGGGCAGGCCCTGCTGCCGGCCGTGGTCGCGGCGGTGGTCACCCTGACGCACCGCATCTCCCCCGTGGCCCTGCCCGCCTCGAGGTTCGGGCCGACCGTCGCCGTGCTCGTCCTGGCGATCCCAGGGCTGGGCGTCGCCCACCCGAACGCCGTCATCACGGCGGTCCTCCTCGCCGCCATGATCGTCTGGCTCTCCACCCTGTTCCGGGCCTTGCGGCCGGGCCCCTCCCCCTGGCACCGCTTCGGGCCCCTGGCCGCCGCGTCGACGGCACTGGTGCTCGGGACCGTGGCATCCCTCGTGGTGCGCCCGGCAGGGATGGTGGCGACCGGCGCCGCCGGCCCCGAGATGCCGGTGAACGACGCCCTCGTCGACGTGGCAGGCTTCGCGCCCCGGGTCGCCGTTCCCGCGTTCCTGCTGGGAGCCCTGGTGGTCATCGGCGGCGTCGTGGTGCTGTGGTGCTTCCGCTCGGCGGCGTGGCTGGTGGTGGCGGCCGCCTTCCTGGCGTTCCTCTACTACATCAACGCCGCGGTCGACACCCCCCTGGCCCGCCTGCTGACATGGCCCTGGTACAACAACGCCATCCGGATCGCGGCCGTCGGCGTGCTGCCGGCGGCGCTGCTCGTGGCCGCGGCGGTGCTGGGCCCGAGCAGGTGGCTGGAGCG
>Ga0302299_10002817_pt1 | contig 10585 bp, 9 predicted proteins | sample III_Fen_N3_4_FD_198795 | JGI IMG/M metagenome (GOLD analysis project Ga0302299, IMG submission 198795) | Peat permafrost microbial communities from Stordalen Mire near Abisko, Sweden - III_Fen_N3_4 | ecosystem: Environmental > Terrestrial > Soil > Wetlands > Permafrost | place: Sweden: Abisko...
GCAGGGGGTGCAGGCATGACGGCCACGACCCGTCCGTCCGCGGCGCGCGGCGGCGTCGTCGCCGAGATTGCCGCCCGCCGCCTGGCCGACGTCCTGCCCGAGCTCGACGCGCTCGGCCGCGCCGGGCTGGCCCGCGGCGTCTCGGCCGCCCCGGCACCGCGCCCCATCGCCGAGGTCCTCGCCGGGCCGGGCCTGCACCTGGTCGCCGAGGTCAAGCGCCGCTCGCCGTCCGTGGGGGAGATCGCCGCCGGCGACGACGCCGTCGCGCGCGCCCGGGCCTACGCCGCGGGCGGCGCCGCCGCCATCTCCGTGCTCTGTGAACCCCACTGGTTCGGCGGCTCGGTGGACGACCTGCGCGCGGTGCGAGCCGCCGTGGCCGTCCCCGTGCTGGCCAAGGAGTTCGTGGTCGACCCCCGGCAGCTCCAGCTCCTCCGGGCTGCCGGGGCCGACCTCGTCCTGCTGCTGGCGGTCCTGCACCCGGCCGCACGGCTGGCGAGGCTGGTGGCGCAGGCGTGGGACCTGGGGCTGGAGCCGCTGGTCGAGGCCCACGACGCGCGCGAGATCGACGGGGCGCTGGCGTCCGGCGCGCGCCTGATCGGCGTGAACAACCGCGACCTGCGCACCCTCGACGTGGACCCGGAGCGGGCCATCCGGCTGCGGGAGCTGATCCCCGCGGACCGCCTGGCAATCGCCGAGAGCGGCGTCCGCGACACCGCGACGGTCTCCCGCTGGCGCGCGACCGGCTTCGACGCCGCGCTCGTCGGGGAGGCGCTGATGCGGTCCTCCGACCCGGCGGCCGCGGCCCGCTCGTTCGTCGCCGCGGGCGCGTATCCGTCCGACCCGGCCGCGGCCGCCCGCCTGCCGTTCGTGAAGATCTGCGGCGTCACCGACGAGGCCGGGATCCTCGCCGCGGTCCGCGCGGGCGTGGACGCGATCGGCCTCAACTTCGCGCCCGGCACGCCGCGCGCCCTGTCCATCGCGGAGGGCGTCGCGCTGGCGTCCCTCGCCCGGTCCGCGGCCGGCGGTGGTGGCGCCCGTACCCCCAGGATCGTCGTCATCACGGCGGACCTGCCTGCCGATGAGCTCGCGAGGGTCATCGCCGCCGTGGATCCCGACGCGGTCCAGCTCAGCGGCGGCGAGCCTGCGTCGGCGATCGCCTCGATCGGACGCCCGGCGTGGAAGGCCCTTCGCGTGGGCGCGGGCGCCTCGCCGAACCGGGTCGTCTCGACCGCCCGCGCCTTCCTCGCCGCCGGCGCCGAGCGCATCCTGCTCGACGCCGCCGGGGGCCCGCACCCCGGCGGGGCCGGGATCCGCGTGGACGTGGCGCTCGCCGGCGCGGTCGCGCGCGAGGTCCCCGTGATCCTCGCCGGGGGCCTCGGACCGGCAACGGTGGGCGAGGCGGTCCTGGCGATCCCCGCCGTGGGCGTGGACGTCGCGTCCGGCGTGGAGGGCCCGCGCGTCCCGGGCGAACGCCCGCGCAAGGACCCGGTGAAGGTCGCGGTGTTCGCCAAGCGGGCCCGCGACGCCCGTCGCCATCGGCCCAACGTCGCCTTCGGCCCCACCCCCGTGCATGCCGGCCTGCTCGAGGTCGACGCCGCCGGGCGATGGGGGATGGAGCGCGACTTCGGCGGCCGATACGTGCCCGAGACCCTCGTCGGGGCGCTCGTGCAGCTTGAGGCGGCCTACGACGCGATCCGCCACGACCCGCGCTTCTGGGCGGAGCTCGACGGCCTGCTGGCAACGTTCGCCGGCCGTCCCACGCCCCTCTACCGGTCGGACCGGCTCGCCGCCGCCGTGGCCGCCGAGGCCCACCGGCTCCAGGCAGCGACGCCCGCCCGCCGCGGGGTGGCCTCGACCAGGATCCCCGGGCGCTTCCACCTCTACCTCAAGCGCGAGGACCTGGCGCACACGGGTGCCCACAAGATCAACAACGCGCTCGGCCAGGCGCTGCTCACCCGGCGCCTGGGCAAGACGCGGGTCATCGCGGAGACCGGCGCCGGCCAGCACGGCGTCGCGACGGCCACGGCCTGCGCGCTGCTCGGCCTCCCGTGCGTCGTGTTCATGGGCGAGGAGGACATCCGCCGCCAGGCCCCCAACGTGCTCCGGATGCGCGCGCTGGGCGCCGAGGTCCGCAGCGTCACCAGCGGCACAGCCACCCTCAAGGACGCCGTCAACGAGGCGATGCGCGACTGGGTCACCAACGTCGAGACGACGCACTACGTCCTCGGCTCCGCGATGGGCCCGCACCCCTACCCCACGATCGTCCGCGACCTGCAGCGGCGGATCGGCGACGAGGCCGCGGCCCAGCTGTTCGCCGTCGAGGGCCGGCTGCCCGACCTCGCGCTCGCGTGCGTCGGCGGCGGCTCGAACGCCATCGGCCTGCTCGCGCGGTTCATCGGCGAGCCGTCCGTGCGCCTGGCCGTGGCCGAGGCCGCGGGCGACGGCGTCGAGACGGGGCGCCACGCGGCGGCGATCGCCGGCGGCACTCCCGGAATCCTCCACGGCAGCCGGTCGCTGATGCTCCAGGATCGCGACGGCCAGGTGGTCGAGGCGCACTCCGCGTCGGCCGGCCTGGACTATCCGGGCGTCGGGCCCCAGCTCGCCGCGCTCGCCGAGGCGGGCCGGATGGAGGTGGCCACGGCCACGGACCGCGAGGCGATCGCGGCGATGAAGGCCGTGACCCTGACCGAGGGGATCCTCCCGGCGCTCGAGACGTCGCACGCCGTGGCGGCGCTGCCGAAGCTGCTGGCGGGCCTCGAAGGATCTGGCGTCCCGTTCCCGGAGGACGCCGTGCTGTTGATCGGGTTCTCCGGCCGGGGCGACAAGGACATGGCGGCGCTCGAGCGCTTCGCCGACGTGGAGCCGTGGGAGGGCGTCCGATGACCGGGTCCGTGGTCGTCGGGTCGGTCGCGCTCGAGAGCGCGGGAACCAACGGCACCGCCGGCGCTCGCCGCATCGGCGCGGCCTTTGCCAGGGCGTCGACCGAAGGCCGGGCGGCGCTGATCCCGTACGTCGTGGCCGGCTACCCGGACACGGACGGCTCCTTCGCCGCGGCCTGCGCGGCCATCGACGCCGGGGCGGACCTGCTGGAGGTCGGCCTCCCGTATTCGGACCCGCTCGCGGACGGCGCCACGCTCCAGCGCGCGTCGCAGGTGGCGCTGGCGGCGGGTGCGACGTTCGACCGGTCGCTGGCCCTGGTCGGGCGGATCGCGGCGGCGCGGCCGTCGGTCCCGGTCGTGGCGATGGGCTACGCCAACCAGCTGATCGGCGGCGGCGACGGGCGCGACCGAGCCTTCGCCCTGGCCGCAGCCGGCGTGGCCGGCGTGATCGTGGCGGACCTCACTCCCGACGAGGGCGCGCCGTTCGAGGCCGTGGCCGCCGAGGCCGGGATCGCCGTGGTCTACCTCGTCGCGCCGACATCGTCGCCGGCTCGCCGGGCCGCCGTCGCCGCCAGGAGCGGCGGGTTCCTGTATTGCGTGTCCCTCGTCGGCGTGACCGGCGCCCGGACCTCGCTGCCCCCGACCGTGGCCAAGCTGGTCCGCGAGGTGACGGCTGTGTCTCCCGTGCCCGTCGCGGTCGGCTTCGGCGTGTCGAGGCCGGCCCACGTCCGGGCGATCGCCGGGGCGGGGGCGGCCGGCGTGATCGTCGCGTCGGCCCTCGTGGACGCGCTCGGCGACGACGGTCGCGACACCGCGGCGCTGGCGGCCCTGGTCACGAGGCTGCGTGCGGCGACGAGACGCTGAACCCGAACCAGCGACCCAAGCCTCGTCCCGGCGGGCCGCATACTGCGCGCATGGGCATCCCGATCCGCGTCCTCGTCGAGACCACGCCGAAGAAGGTCTTCGTGTCCGCGCTGGAATGGCCGGGCTGGTCCCGCGGGGCGCGTGATGAAGCCGCGGCCGTGGAGCTGCTGCTCGCGGTTGTGCCGCGCTACGCCGAGATGGCGGCGGCGGCCGGGTTCGAGCTGCCTGTCGACGGCCTGGAGATCAAGGTGGCCGAGCGGCTCGCCGGCGACGCGGGCACGGCGTACGGGGTGCCGGCGATCGTCGCGCAGGCGGATCGGCGACCGCTCGATGTCGTCGAGGCCGTCCGGCAGGCCGCCCTGGTCGAGGCCGCGTGGGCCGCGCTCGACCGGATCGCCGCCGCGGCGCCCGAGGGGCTGCGCAAGGGTCCGCGCGGCGGCGGCCGCGATCGCTCGAAGGTCGTCGCGCACGTCACCGAGGCCGAGGCGGCCTACGCGCAGGTCATGGGCCGGAAGCACCGTCCCGACGATCCGGCCGCCCTCGCCGCCATGCGTCTCGACATCCTCGCCGTGCTCCGCGAGCCGTCCGACGGGTCCCCGCTGGCCGGCAAGCGCTGGCCGCCGCGGTACGCCGCGCGCCGCATCGCCTGGCACGTGCTCGACCACGCCTGGGAGATCGAGGACCGGACCGACCCGGCCAGCTGACCCGCGGGACGGGCGGCGGTCCCGGGCCACCCGGGCGACCAGCCTCGCACAAGCGGTCGAGGTCGTCGGCACGGTCGGGTGTCGGGGCCGGCGGTCTAGCCCGCGAACAGCGTCGCCAGTGCCTCGGGCTCGATGGGCGAGTCGTCGTCGCGGAGCCCCGCCAGGCGTGCCGCCCTCCCGAACAGCCCGGCCGCTGTCATGCCCGCGTCGAGCATCGACCGGACGGCCGTGTCGCCCTCGGCCTTCGACAGTTTCTGGCCCGAGACGCGGCGGACCAGGGGATGGTGCAGGAACCGGGGCGGCGTCTCGCGCCCGAGCAGGCGCGCGAGGCGGAGCTGGACCGGCGTGGCGTTGAGGAGGTCACGCCCCCGGATCACGAGGTCCACGCCCTGGCGTGCGTCGTCCACGACCACGCAGAACGCGTAGGTCCAGTTGCCGGCGCGGTCGCGTACGACGGGATCGCCGGCAGCCGCCGGTTCGTCGGCCATCGGGCCCGCCAGGAGGTCCAGCCACCGTTCCGAACCAGCCCCGACCGCGACGCGGACCCCGAGGCCGGGCTCACCCCCATCGAGCCCCAGCGACCGGCAGCCGCCGGGGCACCCCATGCCGCGCCACGGGCGGCCGCGCTCCGCCTCCCACGCGGCGAAGGTCGAGCGCGAGCACGCGCAGGCGTAGACGAGGCCGGCGTCGGCGAGGCGCGCCAGCGCGTCGGCGTACACGTCGCCCGCGTCCGACTGACGGAACGGCGTCGGGCCCCCGCGGAACGAAGCGATCGGTGGCTCGTCCGGCACCAAGCCCAGCCGCTCGAGGTCGTCGAGGATCACCGCCTCATACCCCGGGCGCGACCGCTGCCGGTCGTGGTCCTCGATGCGCAGCAGCACGCGGCCGCCGGTGGCGCGGGCGATCCCCCACGTGTAGAGCGCGTTGACCAGGTGCCCGAGGTGGAGGTAGCCCGTGGGTGCCGGCGCGAACCGGGTCATCGGCGATGGCGGCAGCACCCTCGGGTCGGGGCGGGCGCCGCCGGTGAACGCGGGGACGAACAGCTCGCCCCCGTGATCAGGCGTCGGGTCGGCCGTCATGCCCGCGGTCGCGGTGCTCGGCTCCCCGGGTGGCGGCGACGACCCGCCGGTAGATCGACAGCAGGTCGGCCTGCGTCAGCGGGCCGCCGTTCGCCATCGCGACGCGGAGCAGCACCTCGCGCTCGCGCTCCGGGTCGTGGATCGCGCGGCGCCCCGCGAGCGCCTTCGCCCGCCCGGCCGCCCGGCCCAGCTGCGCCCGCTCGTTGAGCAGCGCGACGATCCGGCGGTCCAGCTCGTCGATCCGGTCGCGGACGCCGGACAGCTCGTCGGCGGCAGCGTCGCGCTCCGCGGGCGTGGGCCGGTGCGAGATGTCGCGCGGGGTCCCGTCGCTCATGCCGCACCCCCGAAGCGCGCCGCGATCTGCTCCAGCGCCTCCGTGTAGCCGCGGGCGCCGTGCCCGGCGATCGTCACGGCCGCGATGTCGTGGAGGAAGTTGACCTGCCGGAACGCGTCACGCTTCCAGGGGTCCGAGAGGTGGACCTCCCAGAACGGCCGCTCGATCGCCAGCAGCGCGTCGCGCAGGGACACGGAGGTGTGCGTCAGGCCGGCGCCGTTGACGATGGCGACCTCGAAGTCGCGGACGTGGAGGCGGTCGATGAGCGCGCCCTCGTGGTTCGACTGGAAGAAGGCGATCTCCAGGCCCAGCTCGGCGGCCCTGGCCGCGAGCCCCGCGTGGATGTCCTGGAGCGTGTCGCGGCCGTAGATCTCCGGCTCCCGCGTGCCAAGCAGGTCCAGGTTCGGCCCCTGCAGCACCAGCACCCGCGTCATGCCCCACCTCCGGTCCGGCCCGCCACGACACCCTCGATCGCCGCCAGGACGGGTGCGTCCGGCACGTCGTCGCGCACCGCCATCCCGTCGGCCGTCGGCAGCACCCAGCGCAGGCGCCCGCCGGCGTGCTTCTTGTCCGTCGCGGCGGCGGCCAGCACGGCGTCCGGCGAGTAGGGGAGCGGCGCCACCCCCAGCGCGAGCCTGTCCAGCAGCCCCTCGATCCGCGCGGCTCGAGCCTCCGGCGTGACGCCCATCGCCGCGCCGATGCGCACCGCCGCCCGGAGCCCGTAGCCCACGGCCTCGCCGTGCATCAGGGTCGCGTACCCGCCGATCGCCTCGAGCGCGTGCGCCACCGTGTGGCCGAGGTTCAGCGCGATGCGCCCGCCCGCGGCGCCATGCTCGCGTTCGTCGGCCGTGACCACCTCGACCTTGGCCCAGCCCGCGCGCTCGACCACCTCCGCGACGGCGCCGGACTCGAACGCCGCGTCGTCGCCGGCAGCGATCGCCTCGCCGTCCGCCTCGAGCGTCGCGAACAGGGCCTCGTCGCCGAGCGCCGCCATCTTGACGATCTCGCCGAGCGCCGCGCGCAGCTGGCGCTCGGGGAGCGTCCGCAGCAGCGCCACGTCCATCACGATCGCCGCCGGCTGGTGGAACGCGCCGAGGAGGTTCTTGCCCTCCGGCAGGTCCACGCCGGTCTTGCCGCCGATCGACGAGTCAACCTGGGCCGCCAGCGTCGTGGGGACCTGGATCCACGGCACGCCGCGCAGGTACGCCGCGGCGAGGAAGCCCGCCGGGTCGCCCAGCGCGCCCCCGCCGACCGCGATCAACGGATCACCGCGCTCGACGCGCAGGCGGGCCAGCTGCCGCGCCGCGTCCTCGATGACGGACAGCCGCTTGGCCTCCTCGCCTCCGGGGAGCATCACCGTGTCCAGGGACCAGCCCTCCGCCGCCAGCCCCGCGGCCACGCCCTCGCCGACGGCGGCCCATGCCCGGGGTTCGCTGACGATCACGGCGCGCCGCGCACCCAGCCGCTGCAGCGCCGTCGAGACGGCCGCAACGGCGACGCCCTCGCCGATGACGACCTCGCCGATCGCCGTGGTCGCGCGCAGGAGCGTGGTCCCGCCGTCGCCGTGGGTTCTCCCCGGGGCGCCCGTCGGACCCTCCGTCACGAACCGCTCGATCGCCCCCACGACGCTCCCCACCTCGGCCACGCCGTTGAACCGCGTGGCCGCGCCGTACAGCCGCTCGCGGGCGAGCGCCAGGGCGCGAATCCGGCCGAGCGGGTCCCCACTCTGGACCAGCGGCCGCACCACCGGGGAGTGCCGGAGCCGCTGGGCGAGCACCTCCGGCCGGACGTCGAGCCACGCCACGCGCCGCCCGCGGAACAGCGCCCAGCGGTTGCGCGGGTCCACGATCGCCCCGCCGCCGGTGGAGATGACCCGCCGCAGCGTCGCGCCCGTGTCCGCCGGGCCCAGCGCCGCCACGACGGCGCGCTCGCGGCGGCGGAACCCGGCCTCGCCCTCGGCCTCGAAGATCTCCGCGATCGTGATGCCGGCGGCCTTCTCGACCTCGTCGTCGAGGTCCACGAACGCAGCCCCGTGGCGCGCGGCGATCCGCCGCCCGACGGCAGTCTTACCGCTGCCGGGCAGCCCGACGAGGACGAGATCCACGCCCCTAGCCCGCGTCGTCGGACGCGACGCCGCCGGTCCCGCCCAACGTCGATGCGTGCCCGCCGGAGCCGTCCCCGGGGACGGGCGGCACGGGCTTCGCGGCGATCCGCTCGCGGTAGCGGCGGAGGTTGTCGGCCACCTCGGCCATGGAGTCGCCGCCGGTCTTCTCGAGCACGAACCGCGCGAGCGTCAGCATGACCATCGCCTCGCCGATGACGCCCGCCGCCGGCACCACGGAGATGTCCGAGCGCTCGTAGTGCGCCTTGTCGACGCCCTCGCCGGTCACGAGGTCCGCCGTCGGCAGCGGCCGCGCCAGCGTGGAGATCGGCTTGACGGCGCCGCGGATCACGATCGGCTCGCCGTTGCTCACGCCGCCCGTCAGGCCCCCCGCGTTGTTGGAGCGGTGGATCCACGTCCCGTCCGACCGGCGCCCCTCGATCACGTCGTGGACCTGGGACCCGAAGCGGCGCGTCTGCTCGAACCCGAGCCCGAACTCCACGCCCTTCACGATGTGGATGCTCATCACCGCGGCGGCCAGCGCCGCGTCCAGGCGCCGGTCCCAGTGGACGTAGCTGCCGAGGCCGATCGGCGCCCCGTGGACGACGACCTCGAACACGCCCCCGACGGTGTCGCCGTTGCTCCGTGCCTCGTCGATGCGGGCGATCATCGCGACCTCGGCGTCCGGGTCCGGGCAGCGCAGGGGCGAGGCGTCGGCCTCGTCGCGCGTCCGCGAGGCGCGCGAGGGGTCCACGGCCACGCCGCCGACCTCCGCGCTGAACGACCAGACCTCGATGCCCAGCTCGCGCAGGAACGCGCGGGCGATCCCGCCGACCGCGACCCGGGCCGCCGTCTCGCGCGCCGAAGAACGCTCCAGCACGTTGCGGACGTCGTTGAAGCCGTATTTGAGGGCACCGGCGAGGTCCGCGTGACCCGGCCGGACCCGGGTGATCGGCTGGGCCCGCTTGTTGCCCTCGGCGGCGAGCGCGTCCAGCGCGGCGGCGTCCTCCTCGTCGAGCGGTCCCACCTGCATCACCCGCGTCCAGTTCTCCCAGTCGCGGTTGGCGATCTCGAGCAGGATCGGCGAGCCGAGCGTGCGCCCGTGGCGGACGCCGGACAGGATCCGCGCGTGGTCCTTCTCGATGGCCTGGCGAGCGCCCCGGCCATAGCCTCGCTGGCGCCGCGCGAGGTCCAGCTCGAGGTCCGCCTCGGTCAGCACCAGGCCGGCGGGCACGCCCTCGACCACGGCACCCAGCGAGGGGCCGTGACTCTCGCCGGCGGTGAGGAAGCGGAAGCGGTCCACGCGGTCCTCGTCGTCCGACGCGGCAGGCGCCGGTCGTGCCGGCGGTCCCGGCGGCGTCCACCGGGGTCCCGTCGGGCTCGCCCTCGGCCGAACGGACGCCGTGGGCGCGCGCATCCACGAGCGCCGCGTGCATCACGTCGATCGGTGCCGGCTGGCCCGTCCATAGCGTGAAGGCGGCTGCGCCCTGGTGGAGCAGCATCTGCTCGCCGTCAGACGTCTTGCAGCCCGCGGAGGCGGCATCGCGCAGCAGGCGGGTCTGGGCGTAGATCAGGTCCAGCACCATGAGGTCCGGCGTCAGGATCTCGGCCGGCACCGGCGACTCGTCGGCGACGAGGCCGATGGACGTGGCGTTGACCAGGATCTTGGCCTTGGCCAGCTCCGCTTCGATGATCGACTCGTGCCACGGCATCGCGCGCAGGTCCATGTGCGCGGCGCTCTTGCCGAAGTGCTTGACCATCGACTCGGCGCGGTGCAGGTGGCGGTTGAACACGACGATCCGCTGGAAGCCGCCGCGGATCAGGCCCAGGACCACCGCGCGCGAGCCGCCGCCGGCGCCCAGGACCACCGCGGTGCGCGGCATCTTCTGCTTGCCGACGAGCCTGTCCAGCGCGACGGTGAAGCCGGCGACGTCCGTGTTGTGACCGACGAGCTTGCGGCCCTCCTTGGTGAGCGTGTTGATCGCGCCGGTGGCGTGCGCCTCCTCGGTCTGGCGGTCGACGTGCGGGACGACGCGCTCCTTGTGCGGGATCGTCAGGTTGGCGCCGAGGAAGTCCTCCGTGCGCAGCTCGGCGATGGCCTCGGCCAGCTCGACCGGCGGCCGGTCCCAAAGCTCGTAGCGGGCGTCGATGCCCAGGTGGTCGAACGCCGCCTGCTGCATGTCGCCGGACAGGGAGTGGGCCACCGGGTGGCCGATGAGGACGACTCGTTTCGTCATGCTCGCACCCCTTCGAGTTCGCGGAAGAAGCCCGGGTACGAGATCGCCGCCGACCCCGGCCGGCGCACGATGGTCTCGCCCTCGGCGATGAGGCCTGCGATGGCGAACGTCATCGCGAGCCGGTGGTCGTCCAGTGTCTCGGTGACGGCGCCCTGGAGGCGCCGACCGCCCTCGATCTCGATGTCGTCGCCCGAGACGCGCACGCGCGCACCCAGGGCGGTGAGCCCGTCCGCGATCCCGGCGATCCGGTCGGACTCCTTGTGCCGCAGCTCTCCCGCGCCGCGGATGCGCGTCGTGCCGGCGGCGGCGGCCGCGGCCAGCGCGAGGATCGGGATCTCGTCGATCGCCGCCGCCGTCTCGGCGGGCGACAGGTCGACGGCCCGGAGC
>Ga0302299_10002818_pt1 | contig 10584 bp, 7 predicted proteins | sample III_Fen_N3_4_FD_198795 | JGI IMG/M metagenome (GOLD analysis project Ga0302299, IMG submission 198795) | Peat permafrost microbial communities from Stordalen Mire near Abisko, Sweden - III_Fen_N3_4 | ecosystem: Environmental > Terrestrial > Soil > Wetlands > Permafrost | place: Sweden: Abisko...
ACACGATCCCGACCGGCCCGCAGCGCGCGCCGCGCGGCCTCGCACGCAGCTGCAAGAGCTGGGGCGCCGAGGCGGCGCTGCGCATGCTGATGAACAACCTCGACCCCGAGGTGGCCGAGGATCCCGCCAACCTCGTGGTCTACGGCGGCAGCGGCAAGGCCGCGCGCGACTGGCCGAGCTTTCAGCGGATCGTCGCGACACTGCGGCGCCTCGAGACCGACGAGACCTTGTTGATCCAATCGGGCAAGCCGGTCGGCGTGTTCAAGACGAGCGTGAGCGCGCCGCGCGTGCTGCTCGCCAACTCGAACCTCGTCGGACACTGGGCCACCTGGGAGCACTTCCGCAAGCTCGAGGCCGAGAACAAGATCATGTACGGCCAGATGACGGCCGGCTCGTGGATCTACATCGGCACGCAGGGGATCCTGCAGGGCACCTACGAGACCTTCGCGGCCTCGGCGAAGAAGCTCTTCGGCGGCGATCTCGCCGGCAGGCTGGTCGTCACCGGCGGACTCGGCGGAATGGGCGGCGCCCAGCCGCTCGCGGCGACGATGAACAACGCCACGTTCCTCGGCGCGGACGTCGAGCGCACGCGCATCCAGAAGCGGATCGACACGCGCTACTGCGACGTGCTGGTCGAGGACATGGACAAGGCGATCGACCAGGCACTCGAGTGGAAGTCGAAGAAGGTCGCGAAGTCGATCGGTGTCGTGTGCAACGCGGTCGACCTGCTCGAGCGGCTGATCACGCGGAAGATCACGCCCGATGTGCTCACCGACCAGACCAGCGCGCACGATCCCTTGAACGGCTACGTGCCGAACAAGATGAGCTACGCCGCGGCGCTCGCGCTGCGCACGAGCGATTCCAAGCGCTACGAGAAGGAATCGTTCCGCACGATGATCGACCACTGCAAGGCGATGCTCGAACTGCAGCGCCGCGGGGCCGACACCTTTGACTACGGCAACAACCTGCGCGGCCACGCGGCGCAGGCGGGCTTCGCGGATGCGTTCGGCTTCGAGGGGTTCGTGCCGAAGTACGTGCGTCCGCTCTTCTGCGAGGGCAAGGGACCGTTCCGCTGGGTCGCGCTCAGCGGCGATCCGAAGGACATCGCGGTCACGGATCAGATCATCCTCGAGTTGTTCCCGAAGGACATTGCGCTCGCGCGCTGGATCAAGATGGCGGGCGAGCGCGTCGCGTTCCAGGGCCTGCCGGCGCGCATCTGCTGGCTCGGCTACGGCGATCGCGCCAAGGCGGGGCTCGCGTTCAACGCGGCGGTGAAGAGCGGCAGGATCTCGGCGCCGATCGTGATCGGCCGCGACCATCTCGATTGCGGCTCGGTCGCATCGCCCAACCGCGAGACCGAAGCGATGAAGGACGGCACGGACGCGGTCGCCGATTGGCCGATCCTCAATGCGATGCTCAACGTTGCCTCGGGAGCGAGCTGGGTCTCGTTCCACCACGGCGGGGGAGTCGGCATCGGCTACAGCCTGCACGCGGGGCAAGTGACGGTCGCGGATGGCTCACCCGAAGCCGCGTTGAGCGTCGAGCGCGTGCTGACGAACGACCCGGGCACGGGCGTGATGCGCCACGTCGATGCAGGCTACGACGACGCGATCCGCTGCGCGAAGGAACGCGGCCTCGACGTGCCGGGCGTGACGCGCTGAAGGCGGACTACTTCGGCGCCGGAGTCGGAGCAGGCGCCGGCGTTTCCGGCTTCTCCTTGCCTTCCATGCCCTCCGACTCCTCCATGCCTTCCTCGCCCTCGTCGTCTTCCTCCGCGTCGCTGACCTGCAGGATCTTGCCGTCCTTGATCGCGACCAGCACGCTCTTCAGCGCCTCGCCCTGCACGAGCAGGATTCCGTAGCAGGTCTCGTCCTCGTGCTCGCTCATGCCGGCCGCGCGCGCCCAGGAGCCGGGCAGCTCCGCGAGTGCCGCCGCGATGGCCTTGTCGATGCCGATGCCCGCATCGATCGCGAGCATCTTGTCGATCTCGCTCTGCATCTCCTCCTCGAGGTCCTCGTCGTGGCTCTCGAGCAACTTGCCGTCCTTGGCATCGACGCTGATGACGTGCACGACGCCCTTGCCGAGCAGCACGACGTGGTAGAGGGGCTTGTCCTCGTCCTCGGAGAGGCTCGCGCCGAGGAACTTGCCGTCGGGCGCGGACTTGCAGGCCGCCGAGATCGAGGTCGCGAGGTCCGATGCGGGTCGGCCTTCGGGCGCCTCCGGCGCGGGCGTGAGCTCGACCACCTTCGTCTCGGCGGCCGCGGGGGCTTTCGCGACCTCGTGCGGGGACTGGCAGGCGCAAAGGCAGAGGAGCAGAGCGGAGGAGAAGAACGCGATGAAAGCCTGCGTGCGGATCATGCGCCGATCCTAGCGGGTACGGGCCTCACGGGCACGCTCGCGCCGGGATCGCGTAGTCCTCGTGCGCCTCGCCTGGCGGATGTGACCGCCGCGAGAGGTACGGCTAGAAGCCGCGCCGGTTGCCGCTGCGGCCCGCCCAGGATCCCCATGAACCCCGCTCGCAAGCTCCTCTTCCCTTCCCTCAGCGTCCTCGCCCTCGCCGGGTTTTCCGCGGCGAATGACACTCTTCTCACGCCCGCGGCACCGGGAACCTGGAGTGCCGCGACGCTTGCGAGCATCGGGGACATCGACGGGGACGGCCGACGCGATCTCGCGGGGTCGAACGGGACCGAGGTGCGCTGGATCTCGAGCGCGAGCGGCGCGATCGTGCGTAGCGTCTCGCTCGGGACTCCCACGGGCGAGCAGGTCGCGCTCTCCGATGCCGGTGATCTCGACGGGGACGGCGTATCGGACCTGTTCGTCTCGCGCGGCGACGTGCGCGCGTATTCGGGCGCCACGGGCCAGCTCCTCTGGCAGGTCACGTCCACGGACCTCGGCTTCGGCCAGGCGCTGCAGCGGATCGACGACCGGGACGGCGACGGCCGGGCCGAGGTCCTCGTCGGTGTGACGGAGATGCTCGTCTGGGGCGGCGGCGACGTGCTCCACATCTCGTACCAGGGCGAGGGCCATGCCGAGATCCGCTCCGGCGCGAGCGGCGCGCTGCTCGCCACGATCGCGGCGCCGGCCGGCTCGGGCTACGGATTCGGCGGCTCGCTGGCTGCGCTCGGCGACGTCGACGGCGACGGTCGGGAGGACTTCGCGATCGCGCCGTTCTACCAGCCCGCGTCCTTCCCCGGGCCGCTCGGAGCCTCGGGCGACGTGCGTCTGTATTCGGGCGCGACGCTGGCACAGATCCGCTCGTTCCCGATGCCGTCCGGCCGATCGACCCGCGTGACGCGTCTTGGCGATCTCGACGGCGACGGCGTCGGCGAGCTGGCTCTGGCGCACATTTGGGAGGCCGTGGACATCGTCTCGCCGGTGAGCGGCGCGACGCTGCGCACGCACGCGGCCGGGACGAGCACGGAGCGTGTTGGCCAGTGCGTCGTGGCCCTCGGGAACATCGACGGCGACGGCATCGCCGACTACGCGATCGGCGCGCCGCAGCCCGAGCAATTCGGGTACTTCCACGAGCCGTACGACGAGGGTCCGGGCGTCGTGCGCGTGTACTCGGGCGCGACGGGCGGCGAACTGCAGACGCTCGCCGGGGTCGTTCCCATGGGCCAGTTCGGCTGGTCGGTCGCGGCCGCGGGGGATCTCGACGGCGACCAGATCGACGACCTCTTCATCGCGTCCCCGACGGCGGGAGCCTTGGTGGCGATCTCCGGATCGACGCACAACAGCACGCCGAATGCGTACGGCGTGGGCGGGCTGCTCAACGGGACGCAGCGTGCACAACTCACCTGCAGCGGCTCGACGAGCGTCGCGGCCAACGACCTCGTGCTGCACGCGACGCACGCGTTGCCCGGGAAGACCGGCATCTTCGTCTACGCCTTCCATTCCTCGTTCACGCCCTTCGGAGGCGGCTGGAGCTGCGTCGGTTCGCCCACGTTCGTTCTCGGCCCGGTCGTCCAGATCGGAGCCGGCGGATCCGCGACGCATGCGCTGGACTTGAACGCGCCGCCCGCCTCGAGCGGACCGGGAGCGATCAGCATCGGCACGACGGCGTACTTCCAGTTCCTCTTCCGTGATTCGCTGCCGGGCGACGGCGGGCGCAACGCGTCGAATGCGCTGGCGGTCACGTTCGTGCCCTGATCAGGGGACGCGGCATTCGGCGACTGGAATCCAGGTACGGTCGAAGCGCTCGGCGAAATCGCCGAGCGCGATCGCTTTGTCGGGGACGACGGTCCTGGGCGCGAGCAGCTTCGACTGCCACTTGAGCTGCACGCTGTTCTTGGGGCCGAGCTGCTCCTGCGTGAGCAGCAGCCGGAAGCCCGCGACGCCGCTGCCGGATGCGGCGAACCTCCCAGGAGCCTCGCGCTTCAGCTCGAGTCGCGCCGTGCGCTTCTCGGCCTCCTTGAGCATGCGCGCGCGCTGGCCGGCCGCGTCGAGCGCCTTCCACTCGTTGACCGGGATGATCGGCTGGAACTCCTCCTCGACGTTCTTCTCGAAGGCCGTGATCTCGATCCAGAAGCTGCGCGCCTCGTCCAGGCGCGCGCTGCAGCGCACGACGTGCTCGGGCTCGACGGGACGCTGTGCCGCGCCGAGGAACGTCTTCCAGTCCACGGCGTCGAACTCGAAGCTGTGGCCGAGCTCGGGGAACTCGGTCAGCTTGGCGTCCTGCGCGCCGAACTTCGAGAGGCGCGCGAAGGCCACGTGCAGGCTCTCGACCAGCACCTCGTCGTCCTTCGAACCCTGCAGATCGCGGATCGGGATCGGCACGAGGTTCTCGAGCAGGCGCATGTTGTTCTGCCCGCGCACGATCGCCAGACGCGGCCCGCCGATCTGCGGCGCGAGCGCGGCGAAGAGATCCGGATGGCGCAGCACGAGGTCCCAGGCGAGATGGCCGCCACGGCTGATGCCGGTGGCGAAGATGCGGCGCTCGTCGACGTCGTAGTGCCGGCGCATCCAGCGCAGCGCGCAGAGCGCGCTCTCGCGCTCGCGCACCGACCAGGCGTAGCCCTCGTTCGCGCCCGCCTCGCTCGGCGCGAGCACCAGCGCGCCGATCTTCTCGGCCTCGGCGCGCCACATCTCCGCCATCTCCTTCCCGCTGCCGCCGGTGCCGTGATAGGCGCAGATCAAGGGCGCGGGCTTCGTCGGGTCGTAGCTCGTCGGGATGTAGAGGCAGAGTTCGGTCTCCTCGAGCTTGCCGTCGGCGAGCAGCGGCACCTTCTCCGTCTTGAAGCCCGCGACGGGCTTCTCGAACGTCCCGAAGGCCTGCATCGCGCCGAGCCAGTCCTCGAGCGAGTTATCCTTGCGCGCAGCGAGCTCGAGCGCCTTCGCGCGGCGTTCCTTGGTGCTCGGCAGATCGACGAGTTGTTCGAGCTCGTGCGCGAGCGGCGCGGGAGTCTGAGTCAGCGCGAGTGTGGCGAGGAGCAGTGCCTGGATCACTTCTTCAGGTCGAGCATAACGTACTTCGCATCGATCGGCAGAGCGACGCGCTCCGAGCCGCCCTTCGCGCTCGCCATGCGGAACTTCTCGGGCAGCTTCGCGAGGCTCACGCCCTCGATCTCGTCGAAGCGGATGCCCGGCTGGATCTCCGCGAGCGGCGCGAGGCGCAAGCGCGGCCGCAGCACGAGCTCGTCGCTGGGTTGGGCCGCGGTCGTCACCTCGACGACGCCCCAGACCGCGATCTGGTTCTTGTCGTCATAGCGGTAGAGCCAGCGACCGTTCGGGATGTGCACCGGCGTGCTGCCGAGGCCGGCGGAGCAGAGTACGACGATGGACTGGTCGAAAATCGCCTCACCATTCTCGACGCGCAGGAGGCCGATGGAACCATCGCCGTCGAGCGCGCCGAGTTCTGTCGATTCGATCCGCAGCTTGCGCTCGCTTCCGCCGAGATCGACGGTGATCTCGCGCTCGTCAGCGACGGCGAGGAGCTTCGTCCACCCGGACTTCTCGCTCGGCTCCGAACCCAGCCTCAGGGAGAGTTGGATCTGCTCGCCCTCGGCGAGCGTGTACTCGTGCGTGAAGTCGGCGCCCTGGCATTTCATGTTCCCGGTCGAGTTCATCCCGCCCTTCCCGACGGTCCAGGCCTGGAGTGTGCCGCGCTCAGGCACGTGCACGAAGCGCAGCGCGACCTTCTTGCCCTGAAGCTCGCGGAAAACGATGGGATCCTGCGCGCCGGGTTGCGAGAAGGTGAGCGCGGTCTCGGCCGAGATGCGCTCGCGGGAGCTCGTCTTCTCCAGCCACACGGCCAGCGTGTTCGGCGCATTGGAGCACAGCTCGAATCGATCTTGATCGTCTCGCGAGAGTAGGAACGGAAAGCCGCGCCCCTGGGGAGACTCGTTTGTCGTCTCGCGCGCAAGAACTCGAACCTCCGCCGTGCCACCCGCGAGCTTGACGGCCCAGGCCGGAACCTGCCCGCTCGCGCAGGCCTCGCCGAGTGGCGGACTGACGAGGATCGTCTGCTCCATGTGCGTCGGTTGTTCTGACTTGAGCCACGCTTGCCAGTCGGGCTGATGCTGGATGCCCATGCGCGAGGTTGAGCCGTTGCCCATGACAACGTCTCGCTGGCGATTCGCGAAGTCGACCGTGACGCTGATCGAGCCCATCCGCGGCACGCCGAGCACCAGCGCCTTGCCCTGGGCGTCGGTGTGGTAGATGGTCGGCACTCCTTCCGAGGTCACCCTGCCTCGAGTCCGCTCGATCTCGACCGAGCGTTGGACCTGGAACTCGAGGTTCGGGAGCGGCTGCTTGGTCTCGCGATCCAGGAACGTGAGATCCAGTGTCCGCCCGGCCGAGAGATGCAAGTCGAAGACCCCGCCCGTCTCCCACAGCTCAGGAGGAACCGGAATCAGCGCCGGTACCGTGGAGTTGCTCGAGATCCACAGTCGGCCAGGCTTGCCGCCGAGCTTGTCGAGCGACCAGGTCGCCGCCTTCGAGTCGACGTGGGCATTCGCCGGCGTCCGATTCTCGTCTCCCTTGCGCTCGATCCTGAGATCCTCGGGCGCGCGGTGTTCGTCGTCGATGTAGATGAAACCGCGTAGGCTTGGTCCCATCGAGGCGGAAGCCGGTGCAGCCTTGACGACCGCTCGCTGGCCCGCGTCCGCATTCTCGAGCTTGCTCGTGTCCACGGGCGCCTGCTTCTCGCGCGCTGCCGCGACCTCGAGCGGCACGACCACGCCGGTTCCACCGACGGGTTCGTTCGAGCCCGCAGCCGAATTCCCGTGCACGTACCAGGCCGCGCCCGCGAGCAGCGCGACGACACCGGCAGCCACCGACCACTTGAGGCTCATGATTCCCACTCCCTTGAAGATCGCGCTGCGCAGGCCCGGTTCGAGCAGCAGCAGCGCCCAGTTGTTCGAATTCGAGCCGAACTCGCGATCGAGGCGTTCGCGCAGCAGTGCGAGCCCGCGTTCGAGGCGCTTGCGCACGGTCGCCTCGTTCGTGTTCATGCGCTCAGCGACCTCGCGTGTCGAGAGGCCGTCGAGGTAGCGATAGAGCACGCTCGAGCGATACGGCTCCGCGAGTTGCATCACCGCCTCGACCACGCGCCGCTGGCGCGCGCCGCGCTCGACAACCTCGTAGCTCTCGCCTTCGGGCTTGGCGGCTGATTGCTCGCGCGCCTTGCGCGAGAGCTCCGCGCGCGCGCGATCGATCGCGAGCTTGCGCGCCACCGCAGCGAGCCAGCCGCGCGGGCCGTCGCTCAGGACCGGCCGCTTCTCGAGCCACACGCGCGCGACGTCCTGTGCGAGATCGTCGGCGGCGTCGCGGTCGCGCGCCAGCGAGAGCGCGAGGCGCTGCACCCAGCCGAGGTTCTCGACCAGCTCGTGCTCGCGCGGGTTCGTGGCGTCGCCGTCCATCGGGAGGGGAATGGAGTCCCGCCCGAGAGTGTGACGGAAATCCTCAGTTCATGCTGCAAGCGCCCGGTCCGCGCGGATCGCCGCAGCGGCCGCAGCCGGGCGGCAGGCTCTCGGATTCGCCGGAGCTCTCGCCCTGGGTCCCGAAGACGGAGAACTTCTTCTCGGGGGACTTGGCCTTGCACTTCGGGCAAACAGGCTTCTCGTCGCCGAAGACCAGCTCCTCGAACTCGTGGCCGCACTTCTTGCAGGCGTACTCGTAGACGGGCATGGCTCGATTCTACTGCAGGCCCTCGCGCGAGAGGCGCGCGCTCTCGTCGGTGGCGTTGGAATCGAGCATGCGCTTGGCACCCACATAGCCGAGCAAGCCGAGCACGAGCGTCGCCGCCCAGATCGGCCAGGCCGGCATGGCGTCGCCCGGGAGCCGGTCGAGCAGCACGGCGGCGAGGTTGTTGAGCGCGTGCAGCAGCATCGAGGTGAAGACCGAGCCGCTCTTCCAGGCCGTCCAGCCGAGGTACATGCCGATCGGCAGAACGGCGATCACGTGCTGAGCGTCGATGTGCATCAGCGCGAAGACGACCGAAGTGAGCAGGATTGCCGCACCCGGCGGCCAGAGTGCGGTCAGGCGCGACTGCACGTAGCCGCGGAAGAAGAGCTCCTCGCAAAAGGCGGGCACGAGGCTCACGAGCAGCGCGATGTAGACCGCGCGGCCGCCTTCCGGCTCGCGGATCACCTGGGAGAGGAACTGCAGGTGGTCGCTGGGTGTCCCGAGCAGCGGCGCGAGACTCACGACGAGGCCCTGCACGCCCAGCATGCCGCAGCACAACAGCAGCAATGTGCTTCCGCTCATGCGCAGCGGGTGCAGCGCGAGCCGGTTCACGAACGACACGCGCGAGAGGAAGCCCAGCACGCACGCGACCAGCACGAAGACGAGGTGCGGCGCGAGAAACACCAGCGGCCCGAAGGGCTGCGCGAGGAACTCCCGTTGTGCCGCATCCGTCTGCTCCAGGGTCCACGTCCCGTCCGCCGCCGGTGGCGGGAGCAGAGGCCGGAGGCAGGCGAGGCTGAGCAGATTCGCGGCGGTCAACCAGGCCAGGACTCCGCCGAACAACCCGAGCACGCTCGAGAAGTAGGGAGAAGGACCGTTGCCGGTCTTGCGGCGTTCCTCGGGAGGGGGGATGAGCGCCATGCGGGGCGCAAAGGGTAGCGGGCTTGACAAGTGAGATATAGTGGAATAATTATTCCATTATGATTTCGAACCCCTTTCGCCTGGACCTAGCTGCATGTCGCAAGCTCCTCGGGGAACGTCTGGCCGAACCCGCGCCGGCACGAATCCAACTGCTCGCTGGGCCGCGGCAGGTGGGCAAGACGACCCTCATGCTCGAACTGTGCCGGTCGCGCGGAGCACAAGGTCTCTACGTCGCCTGCGATGGGCCCGAGATGGCGCTGACGGGGGCCTGGGAGAAGCTCTGGTCTCGGGCTGAGGAACTTGCAGTCGCAGGGGGGGCGGCTGTGGTGTTCCTCGACGAACTGCCGCAGCTCTCGGGCTGGGCGGCGCGTCTCAAGGGCGAGTGGGATCGGCTGCGCAGGCGTCGGGTGCCCGTACACGTTGTTGCAAGCGGATCGTCGGCGCTGCACCTCGGCCGCGGATCGAAGGAGAGCCTCGCGGGTCGGTTCGAACGCATCGAACTCGCACACTGGTCGGCTCGTGCCCTCGCTGCGGAATTCTCGATCTCCGAGACAGAGGCCGTGGAACTGATCGTGAGGCAGGGTGGTTTTCCTGGCGCGATGGGGTTCCATTCGGATCCTGGTCGTTGGTCTGCGTACGTGCGCGAGGCGATCGTCGAGCCCGCGATCGGTCGCGACATTCTTGCGCTGGCTCTCGTGAGGAAGCCTGCGCTCCTGCGCCAAGTCTTCTCCTATTGCGCGTCCTCCCCTGCACAGATCGTCTCCTTGCAGAAGCTGCAGGGGAACCTGCACGACTCCGGCTCTCTCACGACGGTTGCGGCCTATCTGCGCCTCCTCGAGGAGGCTTTTCTCGTGCTCCCGCTGCAGAAGCACGGCAATCGCGCGGCGCGACAAAGAAATGCACCTCCCAAGCTCGTCACGCTGAGCAACGCCTGCCTTGCCGTGGCAGATCCGCGCGGCATTCCCGGTCGCGACCACGAACCCGCGAGGTTCGGCGCCTGGGTCGAGAACGCCGTTCTCGCGCACGCATGGAATCAAGGGCAGCAGGTCGAGTACTGGCGCGAGGAGCCGTACGAGGTGGATGGCGTGCTCGAAGGCAGTTGGGGCAAGTGGGTGATCGAGGTCAAGACCGGCGCATTCCAGGCCGGGGACCTGCGCGGGCTCGGCGAATTCAAGGTGCGCTTCCCCGAGTACCGGCAACTCGTCCTGTGCGAGGAAGCCCAGATCCCGGTCGCCAGGCGATCAGGACTCGACGCGCGCAACTGGCGAACTTTCCTGCTCGACGGTCCCGGATGAGCACTCCGCGCTGCTGCGAACGCAGCCGCGCACTTCGTACACTGCTGCGTCCCCAAGGCTCTCTCGGACCCCGCAACTTGCCCACGCCCTTGATCCACCTCGACCGCGAATCCCTGCTGGACGTCGAGCGCTCGCTCGGCCGCGAGTGGCTCGAGACCGACGGGCTCGGCGGATACGCTTCCTCGACCGTGTTCCAGTGCCCGACGCGGCGCTACCACGGGCTGCTCGTGGCGCAGCCGGCGGG